>Ga0307508_10000766_pt1 | contig 37988 bp, 51 predicted proteins | sample 9_EM_MG_FD_203089 | JGI IMG/M metagenome (GOLD analysis project Ga0307508, IMG submission 203089) | Populus trichocarpa ectomycorrhiza microbial communities from riparian zone in the Pacific Northwest, United States - 9_EM | ecosystem: Host-associated > Plants > Roots > Unclassified | place... | reverse complement strand
GAGCCCCCGCTCTTCCTCCCCACCCCCACCTTCATGGCATCGGCGGAGGCGGAGTAGGGGACGGTCACGAATTTCCTATGTCTCTCCTATGTGTTTTTTTTTTTTTACTTCGAGGGATAGGCCTAGGCGGAGGGCAAAGGGATGCTTGCACGGCGCCGCCTGAGCGCGGTTTGCGGCGGGGAAACGGTAGTTGTAATCTCGTCATGATCTAGCTAGGTCGCACACGAGTAATGAATGAACAAAAAAAAAAAAAAAAAATCATTCCTATGGTAACACCACCCTCTCAACTCTAGCAGGGCCCCCATACATCCAGCGCCGAGAAGCTTTTCCAACAAATTCTGCTCCTCTTCCGCGAAAGCCATGAAGGAGAGCGTGGGACTTGGAAGGAACAATGGCTGTTCCTCACCTCCAGCACCCAGCTTCTCGGCCTCCGCCCTCCTTTCCTCTTCCCGTTCCCTTCGCTGCCGGAGTTCCCACTCCGACACCTCACTCTGTCTTCCTTAGCTGCGGTCGGAAGCTGCCTCCCACACGTCGGTGGCGGAGAGAAAGCCCAAAATCGGCAAGCTGCAGCGTTCGTCGGCAAAGAATTCCTAGATCCCCAACTAGTAGAACCTCGCAGCGAGCTGTTTATTGGCGTTTGCGGGACCTGCATCTGGCTTCTGACGTGGTTCCCGGATTCGGCTGTACCGGTATTTATTTGTGGCAGCCTTGGACTCTGCCCACATCTTTGCCTCTCGCCACTTGACCTCTGTGATCAAGCGCTTAAGGTGTGCCGGTGATCTGAGGGATTGCCGTCATCGCACTGGCAGATTCCCCGTACCGGCCAGGAGTCAGGTCGGAGATGTTCCACGCCTTGAGCATCTAGCTCATCTACTACCAGCTTCGCTCGTTCATCTGCCTCTCCATCCCCTGGTACTCCTTTATGCATATGGGCAGGGCACCGGCGGAGTTCGATCGTAACCCCCTGACCTTCTCCGCCGGCCTCAAGTGCATACCTCTGGCTGGAGCCAGACTCCTATGGCCCCACCCTACGGATCGCTGCTTGGTCGTCTTTCCAGATGGTAATATATTCGTCCAATACGGTCAGAGTGTGAGGGAGATAGACACGCGTTTTTTTTTGTTTGTTTAGTCATACTCGCATTCAGCCTAACTAGACTATGGCGAGCGCACCCAGGAAATGACAAAGGAAAGGCAAAGGAAAGAACAAAGCAAGCCGTCCCCAATATCCTACTCCTCGTCTGCGGATGCCATGAAGGGGGGCATGGGTAGGAAGAGTGGCAGCTCCCCCCGGCACCCAATTCCCCCGCGGCACCTAGCTCCTCCGCCTCAGCCTCCAGCTCCTCTTCCCGCTCGCGGCGCTCCCGGTGCTCCCACTCTGACACCTCACCTCCGGCTTCGCCCTCTTCCGGCGGCGGCACAAACCTTCCCACGTCCGTGGAAGAGAGGAAGTCCAGCACTGCCTGCCCACATCTCCCGTCGGCAAGCAGATCCCGGACTGTCCGCCCGCGTCCACCTCCCAGTCTCCTTCTGCACCTCCACCCACAGATCTTCTGCTGCATCCTGCATTCCGAACACCTCTTGAAGAAGTGGCCTCTCGTTTGCGAGGGGCATTGGCACCACCAGTACGGGGTAGTGGGGCGAACCTTGGCCCAGTGTAGGTATTGTCCGGTGCGGGTGTGCCTGTCTTCAGCTGGTAATACTTTGAGGCGAGCCTCTTGCTGATGCCGGCCACCGCGCCAACGGGCTTCTGGCTCTTTGGCATGCGGTACCTCGTTTTGGAAGCCCGGCCTCCCGCCCATTGCCGGGCCTCCATCCACTTCTTCTCATAGATCTCCAGCTTGATGTTGGCGAGAGACCTAACTAGGGAGACGCGCGCCTCCACCCGAGATAGACACGCGTGATGATGCGGCCTGTGCAAGTACCGGACTGTGACACGTACTGCACGTGGACCACCAAGATTCCATCGCTCACTGAGCGACAGAACGAACCCTCGATGCCGGAACTGAGCAAGAGATTGTATTGCGCGTCACGGGAGAGCGTACGGAGGGAAGCCGCGGTCGTGGTTCCGTTTCCCTGGGCCGTGTACGGCTCCTTCTGCTCAGGCTTGAGCCGAGAGACGAAATATGCTTCTAGGCTCATTCATCGTAGTTCTCTGGGAGAGGTTCCAGCGCTTGTTGGCAAGCTCTTGGTACGGCGTCGATTGGCGAAGGAAGCGAATGGCACCAAGTAAGGTCCTTGGAACGCATGTATGGACGAAGCCTATATGTCCAAGCCTCGCGAAGAATTGGGAGGAGCCCAATGCGCAGCAGGGCTGTCAATCGTCCATCCAGGCCGCCCGTGACGGGACTGAGGGAAACGAGGACTACAGGCTTCCGGGTTGGCGAGATAAGGACAGATACCCTACTGGGCCTGGAATGGAGTCGTGGACTGCGAGTGGCTGAGTGGCTGAGTGGCTGAGTGGCTGAGTGGCGCAGCCTGCGAGGTGTAGACAGTAACAGGCGAGCTGATGGCTGATTGAGGGTGCCAGTTGCTGGGATAGAGATTTTTTTCGGAAGAACTTCCATTGGGTAAGATTTTGGGTGATGGTGATTCGTTGGTCGCATGCGACCCTGTCGGATCATGGCGATATTATAAACTTTTCCCGTTCGCCGTCCGCCGCGAACTTTCACAGTCCGGCCCGCGGCAACTCCCCCTGCCCCCATCTGGCCTGCCCCCTAGAGGATATCTAAAGGAAGCGGAAAGGAACCGAACAAAGGAAACCTAAAAGACTGAAACCCGGAAAGCCGAGCCAAGGAAAGGACTCTCACTTCCTGCCTACTCCTCTTCCGCGCCCTCCTCTTCTCCCGGTTCTTCACTCTCCTCCCCTCGGCCCACCACCTCATCCGCACTCTCCCTCGGCTCGCCCTCTTGTCCAAACTTCTGCACTCGTCCTGGCCATCGCCCGTTTTCGGGGGTGCTACTCGCGGTCCCACCCTGCGCCCCGCCCTCATGGTGCGTAGGAAATCTAGGATCGGAGGGGAGCATCGTTTGTCCGCGCACAAGTCTCGGATTCTAAGTCGATTCTTCCTTTTTCCGGTCTCCTTCCGTACTTCTGCCCACAGGGTCTTCTGCTGCAGCTTCCATCTTCTGCAATTCTTGAACAGGTGTTCTCTCGTCTGTGTCTTGTATTGGCACCATCCACACGCCGCCAAGTCCGCGTTCTTCCTCCGTTCCAAGTACTGCCCAGTGCGGCAGTATCCCGTTCTGAGTTGGTGGAATCATACTGCTAGCCTCTTTCACCCTCGCAACACCAGTCCGTTCGGCCGCTAAGTTTTCGGCATCGCATACTTCTTCCCGTTGACTCTTTCCTTGGACCGTCTCCATGCCCCCCCCCCCCCCACCTCTCTTACGATATTTCGCGCCAGATGTTGGCTAGCGACCTGGGGAGGGGCTTTCGTCGCCCCCGATACCGATCTCCGGAGCCCATCTACTCAACTACTCCGGCGACCAGTTCCTCTACCGCCTGTCTCGCCCACTCATCTGCCTTCTCGTTGCCTAACACCAACTTAAGAGGTCCCCACTTAGTAGGGTTTGGCGCGCTAGTGCGTATAGGGTTAGCGCGCCGAGCTTTTTCCAACGTCAGGTGATCAGCCCATACCACCAACTACGCGGTCTTCGCTACCAACCGCCAACGACCAAGCGCCAGGTTCTGAGCAACCAGGTGAACTCCTCGCGGCGATTCTCTCGCGGAACCACTTACAGCCAGCTGCCGATACACCTCGAACCTCCAGCATACGTTCACCGGTTATATTCCCCGGGCCTCGGAGACAACGGGCTGCTTCAGGACAACCAACCTGGGAGCTCTCTCGATGGAATCTGGCCTCAGGGCAGCGACGACGCAGCTGGAGAACAGGCAGCGGCGGTTTGGGCTAAGATTGCTGAGCCTGCCGCAGGGAGACCAGGCGAGAGAGATAGTGGGTGCACCGACAGAGATTGGACGGCGACTCACAAATGCCCTGGCATTTGCAGGACGGACGGAAACTACAGTTCTGCTAGAGGAACCGGAGACCCTTGATGCAGAGCTGTTACAAGAAGAAGAAGCTGAGGCTAAAGCTGAGGCGGGGAAGACTCGACCCGGGCTCACCATGTTTACAGACGGGTCGCGGCTGGACGATGGGGCTGCCGGGCATGTGGTGTGGAAGAACGGCTCGACCTGGAAGGGCATCAAAACCCACATGGGCTACAACCATGAAGCCTACGGCGCGGAGTGCGCCTCTCTTGCCTGTGCACTGGAATCGGCATCAAGGAGAAACTCGATTCCGTAACGGGTCACCATTTTCTCGGATGCTCAAGCGGCAATCAGAAGGATGGCATCGGACGAACCTGGACCTGGACAGCAGTATGCTCTCCAGGCGCGAAAACACATCGCCGCGCTGCGCAGGGCCAGGCCTGGTATCGATGGTGCCCAGCACACAAGGGAGTCGCCGGCGACGAGAAGGCCGACGAATGGGCGAAAATTGCGGCAGAGGAGCCAGATTCCCGCAGTGTGGAATGGCTGAATTACTCAGATCGGGTAGAGGCGCGTGCAATACCTCTCCCCAGGTCTCTTACAAACCTAAAACGGGACATATCTGAGAAGAAATGGGTGGAGGCACGGCAGTGGGCTGGAGGTCGGACCTCCAAGGCGAAATACCGGATGCCGAAGAGCCAGAAGCCCGATGGCACGGTTGCAGGCAGTAGCAAGCGGCTCGCTTCGCGGCTCTACCAGGTCAAGACGGGGCACTGTCTATCCGGACAGTACCTCAATTGGACGAAGAACCGGCCCACTCCGCAATGTTGGTGGTGCCGGTGCCCGACCCAGACTCGGGAGCACCTCTTCAAGGTGTGCCCCGAGTGGAAGGCCCAGCAGAAAATCCTGTGGGCGGAGGTGCGGAAGGAGACTGGGAGGTGGAAGGATAGGTGGAAGATCCGGGACCTCCTTGTGGATGAGAGGTGCAGCCTGGCGGTACTGGACTTCCTCTCCTCTACGGATGTGGGAAGGCAGGTGCCGGCTGAGGAGGGAGACGCCGTGAATGAGGTGTCCGAGGCGGAGCTGCGGGAGTGGATGGAGGAGCCGGAAGCCGGGGGGGGGGGACCACCACTGTTCCTACCCACGCCTGACTTCATGGCGTCTGCGGGAACGGCATAAGGGGCCGCGCGGTGCTTTTCCTTTGTCCATCTCTTTTGTTTTTCACGCTCGCTTCCGCTCCTTTGTAATACCTTTGTTCTGCGCCACATCTTCTTGGGACAGGCCTGGGCGGAGGGCAAAGGGGAGCTTGCAACGTGCCGCCACCGCGCGGACAGCGGACAGGAAACCGGACTGTACATAATCTCGCCATGATCTAGATAGGTCGCGTGCGAGTAATGATCCAACAGAAAAAACCCCCCCGGGCCTCAGAAACATTCAATTGCTGTGGTCCCTCGCCGGGTTTCTCCGCCGGTAGCCGTTCCTTCCAGAGCCAAGAGGTACAGGACAGTTGAGTTTAAGCTGAGAGAATTGTCCTGGCCAGAACACGGGCGGGTGGACGATAGGAATGGCGGACAACGGAAACCTACACGTGTGGAACAATACCTATCAATCCAGATGATATCACGGGAAGTAGCGCAGTGGGAGGAACGAGTTGTGATTAGATGTGTCGGTGCTCCTTGGAGGAGGTTCTGTCAGGATAAGAGGGAGGTTATCATTCGAAGCTTCCCTTCCATTGAAGCGTCGCTAACTATCGATGTGTCATCTGACGGCGAAATATCCAACAAAGGGCTACCGACTCCCCACCTGATGCCTGCTCTGAAGGACTGGAAGACTCGAGGAGCACCTACTGCAGACGAAGGCACAATGAGTACCAGCGGCGACACCTTAGAAGTCTCATCATCATCGGACGACGAACTAGTTGATCAGGGTCTGCCTTCAGCATCTGATGCAACTCGAGGTAAACCTAGGATGCGCGACGTGTCCGCCCATAGCAGGGCGGGCAGTGTGAGTCGAGGACGTGGCCATGGCAAGAACCTAGCCTAGAACCTCCCACCACTGGAGCCACAGGTAGCGACTCACTCTCAGCCACGCCCCCAACCGCACATCAAGTCGTAGCAGCGGACGCCCGCTGCGCCGCAAAAAGCTGCACGCCGCGACGCAGCATCAGCAGTAGATAGGAACTTGGCGAAATGCTAGGCTGTCGGAAAAACCTCAACGCAGTCATGTCATTTCTTTCCCGCAAATTACCGACACTTTTTTTTTGTTTATTCATTACTCGCGTGCGACCTAAGGAGATCATGGCGAGATTATGTACAGTTCGTTTCCTGTCCGCTGTCCGCGCAATGGCGGCTCGTTGCAAGCACCCCTTTGCGCTCCGCCCAGGCCTATCCTAAGAAAAAAGAGGTGTCGTACCAAGGAAATAACAGAGGAAATGGCAAAGGAAATCACAAAGGAAAGAAGTCGGCCCCCCCTCCTAAGCCTCTCCCGCCGACGCCATGAAATCGGGCGTGGGGAGGAAGAGTGGCGGTTCCTCCCTGCCCAGCTCCTCGCCCTCTGCCCCCTGCTCCTCCAGCCACTCTCGCACCTCCAGCTCAGACACGGCGCTGACGGCGTCATCCTCCTCCCCCAGCTCCCGCCTTCCCACATCCGTGGTCGCGAGGAAGTCCAGCACCGCCCGAGTCCCGACTGCACCTCCCATCGACCAGGAGGTCCCGCACCTTCCACCGATCCTCCTACCCCCCAGTCTCCTTCACCTCCGCCCACAGGATCTTCTGCTGCGGTTTCCACTCAGGGCACTCCTTGAAGGGGTGGTCCCGGGTCTGCGTTCGGTACCGACACCACCAGCATTGCGGGGTAGGTCGGCTCTTCGTCCAGTTGAGGTACTGCCTGGTCAGGCAGTGCCCCGTCTTGAGCTGGTAGAACCGTGAGGCAAGCCTCTTATTGCTCCCAGCTACCGTTCCATCGGGCCGCTGGCTCTTGGGCAGCCGGTATTTCTTCTTGGAGGTCCGGCCCCCAGCCCACTGGCGTCCACCCACTTTTTCTCTGAGATCTCCCGCTTGAGGTTGGCGAGGGACCGTGGGAGAGGCATCGCCCGCACTTCCGTTCGGTCCGAGTAGTTCAGCCATTCTACCCCACGGGTGTCTGGCTCCTCTGCCGCGATCTTCGCCCACTCGTCGGCCTTCTCGTTGCCTATAATTCCCTTGTGAGCCGGGCACCACCGAATTTCGATGACGATGTCTGGCCTAACCCTGCGCAGAGTGGCAATGTGCTTCAGCGCCAGCACGGCGTATTGTTGGCCAGGGCCAGGTTCGTCCGATGCCATCCGTCTGATGACCATCTGCGCATCCGTAAATATTGTGACCGCCTCTGGGACCGATTGTCTTCGTCCTGCCGTTTCCAAGGCTCTCGCTATCGCCACGCATTCTGCATCATAGGTCTCCAGCAACCGCCCAGCTGGAGAATAAGTAAAGGCGTTTTAGCGCACGACTGCTTAGTCTCCCGCAGGGCAGCGACGCCCGCAACCCAGCAGGGGCGCCGTCAGCCATTGGGTAAAAGCTGCAGATAACGATTGGATACTCATGATGCCCAGCCCCGGAGAAGCTGGGCGCGACCATAGCAGTGGAGGAACAGAAAGAGGCGAAGGGAGAGGCAGAGCGAGAGAGAGTGGGGCTCACGATCTTTACGGATGGATCGAGGCTAGACAGTGGAGCGACAATGTACGCGGTAGCCTGGAGAAGTAGGAGCAAAGGGCGGTGGGTGAGCATTAAGTCGAACATTGGCTATAACCAGGTCTCGAGCCCGACTCCATTGCCAGCGCCCCCAGATTTGTTGTCTGGAAACAGGCCGTGACCGCCCGACCCTCCTGGTTAATCAGCTTTTGCAGCTCTGTCGCTCCCCCTACCATGACCTGCTTCCCTTCCCCTTTCCACCACAGCTCACTCCCGTACATCGCCACTGCCTGCACACAAGCTGCCATCACTTCCCGATTATTGACTGGGGAGAGGCCCATCTGCCAGTCAGCCGTTGAAGCCTGGCTAGAACACTTCTTCCCTTCTTCGGCTTCGCTTTTTGGTTGTCTCGCAATCAAGGATTTCGGGGTCAGACAGGAAGACTGGGTAGGATGCTCGTCTATTAGTCATCTAGTGAGGAGCGTTGATTAGCAGGATTGAGTGACTCCAGGTTGGGTGAATACACATACTCGGTCTGTGTAAATGCTGTGTAGAGGGTCGTCATCTGAATTTGACTTATATGTAGTGGTCGCTCGACAGTGGTGGATAAAGTATCTGGATGTGATCCACAGGATAATTCCAGCAAGGCGGAGCTAGTCAGGGCGTGGCGTACGGGAGCCAGGACATGGCAGGATAGCGTAGTGAGGTTCGGTCGCAGTCAACGACCGCGAGGTCAGGCAAGAGGTAACGGCGAGTAGGCGAAACAAGTTGTGGTGTATAGAACCAGCCACCGGTCGGGGTGGGCCCCAATACAAAGGAATCCTCCACAAGAGCGGAATCTACGAACAAACGAGGGGAAAACACAGTGGGAACGAACAAAACCCCAAAAGCTTCCATTCTGATTATCCCTTGCTTACACGCTGAAACATCGCTCCGGCCCACCTCATTCCCCTCTGCATTGTGCTCACTCACGGTCCCAGCTCGTGTCCGCCGTGACAAGTATAATATGTAGTACCTGCACTGGGTGAAGGATCGGCCCACCCCTCAGTGCTGGTGGTGCCGATACCGGACACGGACCCGGGAGCACTTATTCAAGGAGTGCCCCGAGTGGAGGCCCCATCAGAAGATCCCGCGGGCGGAGGTGCGGAAGGAGACTGGGAGTGGGGAAGAGACGCCGGAAGACCAGGGACTCCTCCGCAGTGTTCTACATAGACCAGACATGTCGGCAGATCGGTCCAAGTCGGTCTGCCAAGACCCCGACCCGACCTGCGGCTCCTCGGTCTGGATAAAATTAAGCCGATCCCGACCTCACCTGTCTAGGTCTGCCGACGTCGGGATAACGCTAGATATAAAAAGTTTTTTTTCTTAGCCTCTGACGGGTTCTATAAAGCGTGGCAACGAGAGTTGACATAAGCTTGGCAACAATAAATCTCCCGCCACCATTGCCACCATACTATATTACCCACCCACCACAGCATGCTGCGTCCTCGGGGAAAAAAAAGCTAGCTAACATCTTTTTTTCTTTTTTTGTTTAATCATTACTCGTATGCGACCTATCTAGATCATGGCGAGATTATGTACAGTCCGTTTCCTGTCCGCTGTCTGCGCGGTGGTGGCGGCCCATTGCAAGCAGCCAGCCAACATCAAGGCTAACCCAAATCCAGAGGAGAATCTCACCTGCTAGGAGCGTAAACGTCTTGCTGTCACGCAGCTACCAGCCAATCTCGACATGCTGCACCGATTTCAATTTTCAGGAAGATGAACAGGCCCACAGGATACGAGATGTAGTTGGTTGGTGGTATGATAGGCTGCATGATCCACACTGGAAGGATCTTGCCCGGATGACTTGACATATCTCTCTCTCCCTGCAATCTCTCCCTGCAATGAGCTCTGAGCTAGAACGTGTGTTCAGCACTGCAAAGACCACTCTCTCAGATCGCCGTTGCCGTATGGTGGGCGATGTACATGAGGCTGTCGAGTGCTTGAAAAGCTAGCAGAGGGATGGGATGATCGCAGCTACAAAGAAGGACGTAAAAATCATTGAGCAGATGTTGGCTGCCCTTTGTGAGGAGGATCTGGTGTAGTGTAGCGATAGCCACGTCAAAGTATTGATGAGTTGCTTCTAATCACACATACGGGCGTCATGAGCTTTTCTGCAAAATCAAGGTTTTCAGCCAGACCTATCCCGACGTCCGCCGACACACCCGGCCTACGGTTGGTCGGTCTGGATGTATCCCGATCAGTCTCGATCTTACCCGAAATTATTCCGGGCTAGTCTATGTCGAACACTGCTCCTCTGAGGCTCCGCCGATGGGAGGTGCAGCCAGGCGGTACTTGACTGCTTCTCTACCACGGATGTGGGAAGACTGGTTCTGGTTGGGGAAGACGCGAGGAGCGAGGTGTCCGAATGGGATATCCAGGAGCGGTGGGAGCGGGAAGAGTAGAGGAGGGCAGAGGCGGAGGAGCTACTGCTGTTCCCATCTACGCCCTCTTTCATGGCAACGGTAGACGAGGACTAGGGGGCGGGCGGCGCTTTATTTTGTTTCTTTGTTTTTGTCTCTCACTCTCGTTCGGACTCTTTCCTTTGTGATTTCCTTAGCCCTGGGCGAAGGGCAAAGGAGAGTTTGCAACGTGCCGCCACCGCGCGGACAACGGACAGGAAACGGGTTGTACGTACCCTCGCCATGATCTACCTAGGTCGCATGCGAGTAGTGGTTAAACAAAAAAAGCCGTGACAACTATAGACTAGCGCAGCACGCTGATGTTATCAGGTAAGTATGTACATAGCTACCCGTAGGGTGTTGTGGGCACTCGCCAGCACTCGTTTTTTTTTTGACGAGAGGTGGAGTTGCCTGGCACGGCGCTGCCGGCGCTAACTTCCGTCCTTCACCTGCCCTCCCCATTTTTCTATGGTTCGAGTTTCTTTTCTTTCTTTTGAATGGTAGTCGATAGTTGGAGAATACAACCACTCCCTGCTACTTCCCTTCGGTTCTCTTTCTCATCTCCTGACATTCCTTGGTCAGTGCTCTATCTTTGTCCTGCTCTGGCGCGTGACGGAGAGGAGAACAGCCTGGACCCTTTTCTCTCTTCCTTGTTCCTCTCCTTCGTTTTCTCCCATCTTGTTGGCCTGGAGCAACCAGCGGACCTTCTCCCCCCCTCGTAAGAACGGTATCCGCGCTTTTCACGCTCCGGATTGGACGGACTAGTCTTATAAAAACTTTTCTTGGGACAGGGCTAGACTGTAGGCCGCTGTTAGACTGGCGTCGGAATGGACGGTTGACAGCCCTTTACAGTATCTCGCTGCAACGAGCTCAAGTAGTACTCCCACCGATCCCTCCCACTGAGATAACAAACGCAGAGTCGCAGACCCCGTGTCCAGCACGCGGAGGAAGAGAAGAGGTGGACTGACGCCGCTTAAAATCATGAGTTTTGAGGAGAAAAGACGGAAATGCTTCTGACCCGTCCAGTGCGCGGGAATCTAGAATAGTGGGTCATAAAGATGGCTAACGGTGGCGTCGAATACACAATTTTCAAATGAACAGTCTTCTCTCCTCCAGACCTTCGTATAGGTACCAACTGAACATGAAGTTTCCCGTTGGCCTCAGTAAAAACCTATGTGGTAAACCCTGTGGGAGAAACCTATGATAGGAAAAGAGCGCCCCCCGCCCGATTTGGCATACCAAATGACTCAAAGATTGCACATTCAAAATCATACGCACCTTCAGTCCTCCCGACTTTGAGAAAACTGGAATTTCCACCCGTGTCTGCAAGTTGCAGTTAGCAATGTGGATATGTGCCCAGTACTCTGCAATATCCTGATCCTACCTTAATTCCCAGTACCCTGCGCCGGCTCAATCGCATCCTCATCGCCAAGCAACATTATTCGGATGCTACAGACACAGACCTTATTAGCACCGAAGGGTAGAACTGAGTTGATTGCACTCCAACATTTGGTGCGTAAGGGGAACCGACATGCTGTTAAATGGCGCCATTCCGCTAAGATTAGCAATCGCAAACTGGAAGCCATTTTAAAATCATGAAACCTACGGACTAAATAGGTAGTCCGGCAATTGGGCATAGTCAGTGAGGATCGATTCTAGCAGACGCGTGTGGGAATAGTATATGATACGCACGGGCTATGTGAAAAAGAGACAACCGAGTTGAGGTCAGCGACGTTGAAAAAAGCGGGAGGTAGAACGCACAGCCTTTCCAGTTAATATGCGGCCAATGTAGCCCATGAATTGTTGAGACTGCTCGATTCGGAGACCACCCGCTGCCAGAGAAAGCCATAGAGCTGACGTTAGTCATTGATTTATGCGGTGAAGGTTTTTGGAAGCCTCACTCGCTATCGGATCACATTGAGAGACTCAGGTTATTCGCCTACTGATTGGATAATATGCGGAGAGCCTTACCATCTGAGACAAAAGTTACCATTACCGGTACTGGCAGAAAATCAGCATGGACGTGAGGGCACTAACCGGCTATCGGATTTACCAGAATGGCTTCAATTAGCTACCCCTGTGACAAAGTTGGTATGTAATTTGCGGAGAAACCCACTAGCTTTGTTATTCAACCAACCATCAGGTTCAGTCATCTAGTGTGGCAGCACACGTGATCTTCGGGAACACTCACCGGCTGAACAAAAGCGCCAGGTATCCCGATCCTTAGCTACGGCGACGTGATTTATGGGGTCACTCACAAGCTGTACCCAACCGTCAGAGATCACGATCATTCGCGGCGACGCACGCGAAAGATTTGCGGGGAAACCACATGCTATACCAAACCGTCAGGCAAGGCGATCCTAACCGGCGGCGCACGTGATTTGCGGGGACAACTCACTCGCTGTAACAAACCGTCATGTAACCCGATCCTTCGCAGCGACGCACGTGATTTGCGGGGACACTCATCGGCTGTACCCAACCGTTAGGAATCGGGATCCTAGCGGCGGCGTACGTGATTTGCGAGGTGACTCACAAACTGTACCCAACTGTTAGGCATCCCAATCTTTCACGGCGGTATGCGTGATTTGTGGTGACACTCTCTTGCTGTACCAGACCGTCAGGCATCACGATTCTTCGCGGCGGTGCACGTGATTTGCGGGGATACTCACTTGCTGAACTGGTCGTCAGGCATCCCGATCCTTCGCTACGGCGCACGTGATTTGCGGGTACACTCACCAGCTGTACCATGGGAGCCCCAACAGGAATCGGGCGGCGTCTTACCAATGTCCTCGCATACGGCGGGCAGACGGAGAGCACAGTGCTGCTGGAGGAGCCGGAAACCCTCGACGCGGAGCTGCGGCAAGAGGAGGAAGCGGAGGCTAAAGCGGAGGCGGAGAGGATCCGGCCCGGGCTGACCTTGTTCACCGATGGGTCACGGCTGGACGACGGGGCTACTGGGTATGTGGTGGTGTGGAAGAACGGCCAGAGCTGGGACGGCATCAAGGCCCACATGCGCTGCAACCAGGAAGCCTACGATGCCGAGTGCGCTGCGCTAGCCCGTGCTCTGGACTCGGTCACCAGAGGACAGGTCCCGGAAAGGTGACAATCTTCACGGATGCGCAGGGTCAGGCAGGCATCACCATCGAGATCCGGTGGTGCCCGGCTCACAAGGGCATAGTTAGCCGGCAAGGAGGAAGCCGACAAGTGGGCGAAGATTGGGGCAGAGAAGCCTGGCTCCCGCGGGGTGGAACACCTCGTGCCACTCCCGCGATCGCTTGCAAACCTCGAGCGGGAGATCTCCGAGATAAAGTGGGCGGAAGCGCGCCAGTGGGCTGGAGGTCGGACCTCCAAGACGAAGTACCGCATGCCAAAGAGCCAGAAGCCCGATGGCGTGGTGGCCGGCAGCACCAAGAGACTCGCCTCGCGGTTCTACCAGATCAAGACGGGGCACTGCCTGACCGGGCAGTACCTCAACTGGGTGAAGAATGGGACCACCCCGCAATGCTGGTGGTGCCGATACCCACGCCAGACTCGGGACCACCTCTTCAAGGAGTGCCCTGAGTGGAAGGCCCAGCAGAAGATACTGTGGGCGGAGGTGCGGAAGGAGACCGGGAGGTGGAAGAGCCGGTGGAAAATCCGGAACCTCCTGGCGGACGAGAGGTGCGGGCGGGCGGTGTTGGACTTCCTCTCCACCACGAATGTGGGAAGGTGGGCGCCGGGCAAGGAGGAGGACGCCGGGAGCGCGGTGTCTGATCTGGAGGTGCGGGAGTGGCTGGACGAGCAGAGAGCGGGAGCGGAAGAGGCGGGCGCTGGGGGGACTCCTGTGTTCCTCCCCACGCCCGACTTCATGACGTCGGCGGGTTCGGCGGAGGAGGGATAGGTTCTTTTCTTTTGGCGTCTCTTTCTCTTTCCCTTTGTCTTTCACGCTCGCTCTTCTTTCTTTCGTTATCTCCTTGGGGCGCCTCACTTTACTTTTTGGGACACGCCTGGGGGGAGGGCAAAAGGGGAGCTTGCAACGTGCCGCCACTGCGCGGACTGCGGACGGGAAAAATGGGCAAAAATGTACGCCGCCATGATCTAGATAGGTCGAATGCGAGTATGATTAAACAAAAAAAAAATCACCGGCTGTACCAAACAGTCAGGTGTCACAATCCTCGCTACGGCGCACGTGACCTGCGGGGAGACTCACTTGCTGTGCCCACCGTCAGGCAACACGATCCTTCACGGCGGCGCGAGTAATTTGCAGGGAACTCACCCGCTGTACAAATGTCAGGCATCCCGATCCTTCGCGGCTGCGCACGTGTTTTGCGGGTACACTCACCGGCTGTACCAAACCATCAGGCATCCCGATCCTTCGCAGCGGAGAACGTGATTTGCGGGGACACTCACACGCTGTACGAAACTGTCAGGCATCCCGGTCCTTCGCGGCGGCGCAGGTCATTTGCGGGGACACTTACTGGCTGTGCCAAACCGTCAGGCATCCCGATCCTTCACGGCGGCGCACGTCATTTGCGGGGACACCCACCAGCTGTACTAAACTGTCAGGAATACCGATCCTTCGCGGCGGCGCACGTGATTTGTGGGGACACTCACATGCTGTACCGGTGTGTCCGGAATGGATGATGCGGCAGAAGATTCTGTGGGCAGAGGTGCTGAAGGAGGCCAAGAGGTGGAAGAGCAGGGGACGGTCCGGGATCTGCTGGCCGATGAGAGATGTGGGCAGGCAGTGCTGGACTTTCTCTCCTCTACGGACGTGGGGAGGCTGGTGCCGCCGCTGAAAGAGAAAGACGACGCCGGAAGTGAGGTGTCTGAGTGGGAGCTCAGGGAGCGTCAGGAGCGGCAAGAGGAGCGGGAGGGAGAGGCGGAGGCGCTGGGTGCTGTGGACGATTGGGCGACGGGGAGGAACTTCCGCTGTTCCTTCCCACCCCTCATTTATGGCATCGGCAGGCGAGGAGGAGGGGACGGGTCACAATTTTCTTTTGTTCTTTCCTTTGTTAATTTCCTTAGGCACATCTGCTCTTTCTTAGGACAGGTCTGGGCGGAAGGCAAAGGGGAGCTTGCAACGAGCCGCCACCGCGCGGACTGCGGACAGGAAAACCGGACAAAATGTACGCCGCCATGATCTACATAGGTCGAATGCGAGTATGATTAAACAAAAAAAAAATCACATGCTGTGCCCAACCTTCAAGCATGTCATCCCGATCCTTCGCGGCGCGGGTAATTTGCGGGAAACTCACAAGCAGTGTTCTGCATAGTCCGGTCCGGACGGAATTTTGGCAGTCCCGTCCGAGCTCTAGACGGACCGTACTGAGGTAGTCCGTCCCGTCCGTGGTGGGGGGGGACGACGGCCGTCCCCGTCCTCGCAGTTGGACGGACGGCGCTAGTAGTTTTATGTAATATGTCACGTGCAAGTACTAGATAAGTGCATGGAAATTTTCCCCAAGTCTTCCTCTGCCGAAGATTCGCAGTGGAGGGATCTTGCAACTATCTGACAATTCCGGTCATGAGTTCGAAGCCTGAAAAGGTCTTCAGCGCTGCAAAGGTCGCCTTAACTGACCGGAGATGTCGTATGGGTGACGATGCCATTGAGGCGCTCGAGTGTCTCAAGAGTTGGCAGAGGGATGGCTTGGTTGCCGCTACGAAGAAGGATATCAAAGTTATTGAGGACATGTTGAACGCATTATGCGAGGAGGATTTGGCTTAGTCTATATGAGAATGAATTATTGCCTTACTTTTTTCCACAATTCTTTCTACAACCGCCGTGATGTGCCAACTACTATCCCATCCCACTCATTAGGCCTCGACGGATGTCCGCTCCATTCGATCACTGCCATAGGCAGCGAAGCTCTTGAGAAACCCACGAGAAAGAACTCACTGGGGGTTCCGGAAATATCACTATCTCGGTGGCGCCTTGGCAATCGACCGCCGTCGACCGCCGTCTGTCCCGTCCTAGGGACGCTCTAGACGGGCTCAGCCTAGTCTAGAGATTGGACGGACGGCATGGATTTTATGTAGTCCCGTCCGGGGCCCAGGACGGGCGGACTGGACTATGCAGAACACTGCTCACAAGCTACATACTCAACCATCAGGTATCCCGATCCTTCGTGGCGGCGCATGCGATTTGCGGGGACACCCACCCGCTATGCCTAACCGTCAGGCAACCTAATCCTTCGCAGGCGTATCATACGTGATTTGCAGGGACACTCACTCGCTGTACCTAACCATTATGCATCCCGATGCAAGGCGGCGGCGAACGTGATTTGTGGGGTCACTCACTCGCTGTACCTAACCATTATGCATCCCGATGCAAGGCGGCGGCGAACGTGATTTGTGGGGTCACTAGCTGTACCAAACCGTCAGGCATACCGATCCTTCGCGGCCCGCACGTGATTTGTGGGGCCATCCCGATCCTTCCCGGCGGCGCAAATTATTTTCGGAGAGACACACACGCTGTAGCCAACCATCAGGCGTCTCGATCCTAAGTGGCGGCGCACGTGATGTGAGCAACACTCACCAGCTGTACCAACCCTTCAGGCATCTCGATCCTTCACGGGGGCGGACGTAATTTGCGGACGCTCACTAACTGTACTCAACCATCAGACATCCCGATCCTTCGCGGTGGCACACGTGATTTGCAGGGAAGCTCACTTCCTATACCCAACCGTCAGGCATGCCATCCTTCCCGGCGGCGCATGTGATATGCGTGGACACTCACAAACTGTACCCAGCCGTCAGACCTCCCGATCCTGCGTGGCAGTGCGCGTAATTTGCGGGGACACTCACTTGCTATACCGAACCGTCAGGCATCCCAATCCTTCGCGGCGGCACACATGATTTGCGTGACACTCATTGGCTGTACCAAACCGTCAGGTATCCGGATCCTTCATGGCAGGCGCACATGATTTGCAGTGACACTCACCCGCTGCTCCAAACCGTCAGGCCCGCCCATTCACCACTCCAGCGCACGTGGCTTTTGGGGGTACTCACCGGCTGCACCAAACTGTCAGGCTCATCATTTCGGAATCGGATACCACAATTACATTCTGTGGCTCAAGACATCAGGCGTCGGTCATTCAACTATTTCTTGCAGACCTTTGGTGGCTCTGCGGATGCACGTACCTACTATAGGAATATGCAACACATGCTGGTTAGTCACTTATAGTAAGGCGCCCTTTTGTCTCGCGAATCAAGGCAAAGCTCACGATGCCTTTGCAGCTACATCTATGGGCCTTATCCCACGATTATCTTGAATATCCCAAGCAGCCCCTTCCTCTTTCAACCTTCGAACCATTGACACATCACCGCTCTCGGCTGCGTAATGCAGTGCCGACCTCCCTGCTGCATCTACGGCGTTAATATTGTCAACATGTTCGATCAGTAGTCTAGACGCAGCTGCGAGCCCCTTCGTGACACTTGAGATTAGTAGAACCTCGTCCGGTACCCCCATTACTGTCTGCACCAATTGGGAGACTTTGTGCAAGTCCAACGCTGCTCCCGCATCCAGAACCCTGTAATTGAAGACGTCGGAGGTACCGTCATTGAGGATGTGTCGTAGAGCCGTCCAGCTTGCCATGCCACCCATCAAACCAAGGAGTGATTTTCTCTTCCCGTGGTGATTTGCCACCCATTTCCCTAGAAACGCGATCCCTGGAATCACAGTCAGCCGTTTAACAATTGTGTCCACCAAACGTAAAACGTGTTCCCCCCTATCACACGACTCTTGATGATAGCAAAGATTGCAAATTGCGTAATTGATCCACGGCCACTGGCTGAGGTATGTGGCACAACCTCGAAACTCGTCCGAACCCCAACTCTTGATATGTGATAAGGTATCTTTCACGCAAGCATCGGGGTTCCCCAAACAGAGCATCAGATACTGAATCGAAGTGGTAGCAATCACTCCATGGGCTTTCTGGCTGCTCAGATCGAATTGTGAATCGGGTGCATGTCGTTTGATTTGGAGCAAAAACTCGCGGGCGGTTTGGTGCATCAGATGGACAGTTCTATCCGCTGCACAGATCATTAGCAGCTCACCATCTTGGTATTTCGACCTTGGATTACCTGTGATGTCTAAAAAGCTGCCGCAGCAGTGTGTAATACTCGCCTCGATGGGGTTGCTCAGGTGTCGGCGGAACTTATCATGTGGAGGAGCGGCTGAAGAATCGCGTTCGCTAGCCCGGAAAGCAAGAACATGTTGCAGTTTTGCAACAGTCAAGGGGCGCGATGAGAATAGAACAAACTGAAAGAGCGTTATTCCATCCCAGATCTCGTAATCTCTTCCTTCTGCCTCCAGCCTGTCGAGCATAACTTTGTAGAATTCTCCCAGCTCTCGGGGAAGACACTTGAGATGATCACTCAATTGCATATCGCTGAGGCCAGTTGATCGTAAACGGGATAGCTGTGTTTTAACCAGCTGAACCCACACAAACACACCCTCGGCATTGGCTTTGATATAATCGCCGGCTTCCCGCAGGATTAGGTCTGATAACCGAAGTTTCGGCAGGAAATCATCCGTAAACTTGCAAATATCGCTGCTGTTCTCATCCTGTAGTTTGATATAATGCATCACTTGACGCAATTCTGTGAACAGGTGTTTAAGGCCGGCAACTGGGCGACTTGCAATGAAAGCCTTTACACGAAAGCCTTTTGCGGTACAGAGTTTGCAGAGCAACCCCACAACCTCCATTCTGTCTTTTACCATGGATTCGTCCATTGCGTCAAGAATGAGGTAGAGCGGTTTCGGTGAAACATGATTTTCCAAAGAAGATAAAATAGATTTGAGGGATTCGTAAGGCCAGGCCGTGTGATGTCGAAAGCGCCGAAATTCGGTTTGGAAATGATAGAAAACAGACTCGTCCTGCGTAAGAATACTGTGAAGAAGGGACCGCGGCATATTCTTATGCGTAGCCTCCAGAATGGTACCTCGGTAGGTGTAGAAGTAGGAGGCCACAGTACCCGACTTCGAATCCAGTACTCTTTCCGCCAGGTTTCTCTCGAAATATTTCACAAGGGTGCTCTTTCTACTACCAGGCTTCTCTTCGATGTATAGGAGTTTTGAAGTCGTTGATTGTGCCCAGTTGCGGTATTCTTCGTTCTGCCATAGCCACTCAAGCGAACCGCCATGCTCCCGGGTGATCTTGCCGTATCGTGTACCGTTGTGATCTTGAAGGAAACGAGGACATTCTGGGTTACCAAGCTAATTAGCTCCTGTTTAGTCACGGGAAGTAGGTATGGAGCACTACCTTTTCGCTCCTGGTCCAACTCGATGGATGGCAGTTGGCCAAGGAACCCCCTGAGCTCGAAGCCTTGTGGGCTTGTGAGTAATGCCTTGAACCGTGTCGTTCTCGCATCCATCATACGGCGCACCAGTAAGGATACAATTCGGACAAAGGTAACATTCCGCGATATATCAATGCTGATTCCATTGATGATGAGCGAAAAATCTTCGAGTTTCGCTACCGCAATCACTTTTACCAAAGCAATGTGAAGGTCTTCGTCAGGAACATCAAGTATCTTTTTCACCGTTGTATCTAGAGTATCGTCCTTCTTGAAGCCCGACAAACCCCGCCGGATATGCCCTCCCAAGAGTGACATAAGGAAAGCTGTGGTGATCGCTTGGTCCCCGGCTCTCGAAAAACTAACAATCTGACGGAGAAGTGCATGGGCGAAGGTGGTAGCAATCGAACGTCGAGCATCTTCCGCGGATGCGCAGAAGAAGTACAAGACACAGCAATCTACACGCCATTCTACACGCTGCCATGCACTCGCCGCCATCCACTCGCCGCCATCAGCTCGCCGCCATTCTCACGCCGCCATTCTCACGCCGCCATCCACTGGCCGCCATCAGCTCACCGCCATTCTCACGCCGCCATCCACTGGCCGCCATCAGCTCACCGCCATTCTCACGCCGCCATCCACTGGCCGCCATGCACTTGCCGCCACCTGCTCGCCGCCATGCACTCGCCGCCATGCACTCGCCGCCATCAGCTCACCGCCATTCTTAGCCGCCATTCTCACGCCGCTATACACTCGCCGCCTTCTGCTCGCCGCCATCTATTCGCCGCCATTGTCACGCTGCCATGCACTTGCCGCCACATTCGCCGCCATCCACTCGCTGCCATCCGCTCGCCGCTAGTTGCCGCCATGCACTGGCCGCCATCCTCGCCGCATCTGCTTGTCGCCCTCCACGCGCCGCAATCAACCCGCCGCCTTTCACTCCATCTGCTTGACAACACTAACAGCTGTAGTAAGCGAAGTTTTTACAAGACTGCTACAACATAACGTGAATATGCATCGATCATAGGTGTTGATGAAGAGCAGGTGTTGTTGAGACGAGTTGTTCGCCACCTTGGAAATATGTCACATGACCACTACCCACCACTACCATCACCGCTCTTCGGTGGATACCTTAACAACCAACGCTCCAATCGATAATCTGACAACAGGAGGTGATCCGCTACGATGTTATCTATCATCTGTGAGCAGTATTAGAAAACTTAATTGGTTTTGTGTTGCTGGCTGGAATTGCGATCGGGGTCACGACATTAGTGTGGTACCTACCAAATTTTCCATTGGGACTTTTGTAACTAACAGCCGCCGTCAGGTGATATCTACTAGTTAGTTAGTGGAATTTTTGGTGCCGAGCCAACTTCAAAAAACGAGGGTTTGCAAATTCGGGTTGGGGATGGGAGTTGTGACGCTACCAAGACTAAAAATTTTGAGTGAAATTTTTCCTCATGCCCGCACTCAGCACTGTTCAACGGCGGAACTTTATCTACTAGTTGCAACAGGAGGATAATCTCGAGGCCGAGCGACTTGCCAGGCAGCATCCCTATCAGTATCGCCCACGCTCTATATGGAATGGCCTTACGAATCCCTCAAATCTATTCTATCCTCACTCGCGGATCATGTTTCACCGAAGCCACTCTACCTCATTCTTGACGCAATGGACGAATCCATGGAAGAAGACAGAAGGGAGGTCGTGGGGTTGCTCTGCAAACTGTGTTCAGCAAAAGGCTTGCGTGCAAAGGCTTTTATGGCAAGTCGCCCAGTTGCCGACCTCAACCACCTCTTCACCGAATAGCGTCAAGTGATGCATGTTATCAAGCTTCAGGATGAGAGCAGCAACGATATCTGCAAGTTTACGGATGATTTCCTACCGAAGCTCGGGTTATCTGACCTGATCCTGCGGGAAGTCGGTGATTATATCAAAGCCAATGCCGAGGGTGTGTCTGTGTGGGTTCAGCTGGTTAAAACACAGCTATCCCGTTTACGATCAACTGGCCTCAGCGATATGCAATTGAGTGATCATCTCAAGTGTCTTCCCCGAGAGCTGGGAGAATTCTACAAAGTTATGCTCGACAGGCTGGAGGCAGAAGGAAGAGATTACGAGATCCGGGATGGAATAACGCTCTTCAGTTTGTTCTATTCTCATCGCGCCCCTTGACTGTTGCAAAACTGCAACATGTTCTTGCTTTCCGGGCTAGCGAACGCGATTCCTCAGCAACTCCACCACATGATAAGTTCCGGCGACACCTGAGCAACGACATCGAGGCGAGGATTACCCACTGTGGCGGCAACTTTTTAGACATCACGGGTAATCCAATTTCGAAATTCAACACGACCAACTGCTCATGATCTGTGCAGTGGATGGAACTGTTCAGCTAATGCACCAAACCGCCGGCGAGTTTTTGCTCCAAATCACACAGCATACACGTGGTTCACAATTCGATCAGAGCAGCCAGAAAGCCCATGGAGTGATTGCTACCACTTCGATTCGGTATCTGATGCTCTGTTTGGGGAACCCCTGTAAGAAGGCTGCGACCCGTTGTCAATCGGGGTGGGTAATACTCTACATTTTTCCGAATGGCAACTCAAGTCTGCATGGAGTCGAGCCCTAGAAGAAGACTAGCTCCCATGGGGTGCGTATCCCCTTCCATTGCGAGCCATTAATGAATTCTTTTTTGAAAATTTCGGGTTAAAACCCCGATTGACTGAGAAACCATTGGTTCTGACGTTTACTACAGTCTTCCGGCTCTACTACAGACCCAATCATCTACGAAGTATTTCAGCACCGCAGGTCGCACGCAAATAACGATTAAACAATTAAACAAACAAAATCCGGACCAGTCCAAAAAAACTGAACTGGGCGGACTACTTATTCATACTCAGTGCAAAAGAGAAGTTGGACTGGACTGGACTGGGCCGATGAAATTCATCCTGTCCGTTCCGGAATAACATTGGCCCAGCAGGAACAAGCAGCAAATCAATCGATACCTCACAGCCCAAAACCCCTCGATATCCCACCGGTTGAACCCAAATATTGGCAAAAAAGAGTGCACTTTCTTATGGGACTGAAGGATTCCCGGTATTGGTACCAATGAAGCGATTGATAATCGACGCAGACAAAGTAGAAAACACACAGTATATAGCACTCTTAAGCCCTCAGCAGTGCCCCAAACTCCCTCAGCCAGCCACTCTCAAAGCCTTCCTCCGAGAATCGCTCGGCGCTCTTCCTCGCCCGGCATCTGACTTCCCTAACCTCACTCTCCGGCATGCTCAACGCCTCCTCGAAGGCCGCCGCGAACTCCTCGACGGTGGTGGCGTGGAACCCGGTCTTCCCGCCTTCCGTCTCGATGACGATATCCATCTTGGGACCACCGGAGTTGTGGACGACACCCACCAAGCCGGCCGCCTGATACTCCACAACACCGATGCCAAAGTGCTCGTTCCACATGGCGTTAACGCCGACCCACGCAATTCTCAGCCACTTCAGCACATCCGCCCACGGTGCGTCCGTCACAAATACAACCTGGTTCTTAACACCCACCTCTCTCGCCTGCAGACGCAGATCGTAAACCCTCGTCGCGTCTTCGGAGTGCCTCACGCTGCCCACGAGGACCAGCTTTGCATCCTTATGCGCCTTCGTCTGCTTGTAGAACCTCGCGAAGGCATCGATCAGGAGCTTGTGGTTCTTCTCCGGCCGGAACTGCGCGATACACAGCAACACCTTCTCCCGTGGCTTATCGTCGCTCGCTGGGATCTTCTGCTGTAGCTCCGTCACTGCACACGGAGGGAAGACAACGCTAACGTTGGGGTGCCTCCACAACGCGCGGATGTGGCTTGCCGTCCACGAGGAGTTGACCATAACCCGGTCGACGTATTTCCCGCAACCTATGTAGAGCGTCGCGAACAACTGCCAGTACTGTCGCTTAATCTGTGTTCGGGTGTCGGTGGTTCCCGAGGGGAGGGATTCCAACATGTCGGTTGAGATCGTCGGATAGTGCACATATGCCCCAGTGGGGATGTTGAAGAGGAGTTTCGCGAAGGCTACGGTGAAGGCGTAGCCCATCGTGTCGACATAGATGTCCGGGACGAGCAGTGAGAACGCATCCCACGCGAGGACGAGCGATCCGAGGGACTGCCCGAGCAGTGTGAAGTGGGGCCAGGTCGAAGCAGCGACATAACGACGAGTGGAGAGGTAGATGAAGATGACTCGGTCTGGATCGAGAGTGATGGAGAATCGGTTCTGCAATCATTCCGCTGTCAGCCTCCCGCCGCTGGGAAAGGGGTAGCGGCAATGTGGGCGTCGCACCTCAACGCGCGAGAGGATCTGCTCCTTCGACGCATCTTGATCCCCGGTGTAAACAACACTCATGACATTTAGATACTTCTCTTGCATCACGCGGATGGCCGCCCACAGAACACGCTCGCCACCACCACCGGCGTTACTGTCCCGCGTTTCCACCCCCCCCCCCCCCCCCCCCCCCCGGTTCCTGCTACAGTTTTCATACCAATAAGGGTGAAAAAAGCCTACGATCCTCCCGTCGCCTGAGGCTTCCAGTTTCCTGAGAATAACTTCGCGCTTCGCCGAGGTGCGTCGGAGGAGATGCGAGCCGAGCTGTCGGAGAAGGAAGCCTAGAACCACGTAGTAGAAAAAGAACGATATGACCAGCACGCCGATGGCGCTACTGCCGACAGTTGAGGCGAGGGACATAGCTGAGCTGCCCCTTCGTTTGGTCGCGCGTGTCGTAGTACTGGTTCGGGTAGCGAGTTCACAATATGTATATGTATGTAAGGCGGTGATTGAACGGACACTACATAGCTGCCGAAGGATGACGTATGAACAAGGTTCAGGTTTGGGGGGCGGGTAACTAAGTGTGCGGACCGGGATGCTCGATCTTCCGTTAGTTAGTTTCGGCGGCTCTCCCCGCACTGCGTAATTAGGGAACAATCTTTTCTTTTAATTTATGGTCGTTAATCGCATGTGACCTATGCAGATCGTGGCGATATCTCCAAACTGTCCGTTTCCCAGCGTTGTAGATATCTAAGCTCCCTTTCCGCCGCTTATGCTTGTCCCAAGAAGGTAAAAGCGCACGCACCCCTGTCTTTCTATTCCTCTTCGTTTTCTCTCCGCTCTCGGAGTGCCCAGTCTGATGCCTCACCCTACCCGTCTTCCTCAGCCAGGGCGTGCGCCTCCGCCCATAGGGTCTTCTGTTGTGTCTTCCATTGGGGGCAGTTCTTGAAGACATGCTCGCGTGTCGCGTCCTGTACGGACAGACCGCTGCTCATGCGGAACATGTATTTCTTGGCAGGGACCCGGCCTCCAGCCCGGCGGCGGGCTTCGACCCATTTCTTTTCGGGCCTCCCGTTTGAGGTGCGCGGGGGTCTGGGGAGCGGCACCTGTCGTACTCCTGTCCGGTCAGTACACGGGCCATTCCACTCCATGTGCGTCCGGCTCGTCCGCCGCGAGCTTGGCCCATTCGTCGGCTTTCTCCTTCCCACGGACTTCCCGTGTGCGCTGGTCGAGCCGCGATGCGTCGGCCTTGGCCTGATCGCCCTGGTTGGGGAATCAATCGATTGCGTACATATATACCCTGTTGAATGTGATGATTGTGTGTAGTCTAAGTAAGGCTGAAACCTCGAGAGAAAGGGAAAAGAGTAGGCCCATGCCTGCCGCCATGACTAAGAACCGAGTGAGTTATTACGACATACCCACTTCACGAATAACCTTCAACAGCACGTAAAATGCACCGAGACACTTGAGGTACCTAGCTAACTGCGTACAGAACATGAAACTGAATAGTAATTGAGTCATAAAACGATTACATAGAAAGGAACATGTAGTGAAAAATGAAGTATCTCTCGGCACATACTCGTACCAAGCACCCCCCCCCCCCGGCTCGCCCTCAACCCGAACTCCCAAGCTCCACCCAATCCGAAAGACAATACGGGCAACAGTACATAGAAGCAAGAACAAAGACATCGTTCATCTTCCATCGCCACGACCAGAGGCCCAATTCATGCGACTTGTAAAATAAGTACACCTTCCGTTAAGCACGAGTTGAGCCTCGATCATCGCGATGGAAATACACTCGATGACCATACAATAGTTAAACCAAAAGCCGATAAAACAAATTCGACGGTGTCTGTAGGAAAGCTCCCGCTAGATCAGGGAGTTGTCCATACAGGAGAAGACCATCCCTCCAGTCTCCCGCTTCATGGCTTCACCGGACGAGTAAAGTCCGAGGATCATCTAGAGACGTTAGCACTTCAAGGAGGGACTAGCTAGTTCCCGGTACTCACGATTGTGATGCCCAAAGGGATAATGGCGGCATTGACGATGGTCAGCATAGAGTTCCACTTGTCCTTGAACCACTCGCCCTTGTTCATGAACAGCCAGAGGTATCCGCTGACCCCGTCTGCAGTCTTTTAGCAGCTGGACATGCAAACATTCAGTAGAGTGGGCTTACAAGTGAACCACGAGAGGAAGAGTGCACTCTGAAGAAGGCGATCAGCACTCGTTCGCCAGCGAGAGAAAAATCCGATGACCTACGATCAATCCCAACAGATTGTTGAAGACAGGAATAGCACTAGCGATGACCCAGGCCACAACCCACAGACTGGAAAGGATAGCCACCCAGATGGAGTACGACTTCCAGCACGTCGAACGGACCAGCTCTCTCGGGACTAGGCGGATGTAGAGGTATTTCTTCCTCGACATCAGTGTCACTCCTATGTCTTGGGGAAGACACTCACGACAGCGACGTGACCATTGATAACACCAGCAATGACAATGGTCGGTAGGGCAATGCCGTAGGCGATCTTGGCCAGTAGTGGACCCGTGCTGCCGAGTGCGGGGGACCGGACGTCGTCGCCGGTGTAGCAGTAGATGACGACAGCGGTGGCGGTGTAGAGGATGGTATCCGTGACCTGAAGGGCGTAAAGTGCCTGTGCGCGCTGTCAGTACCGTGACGGGCACCACTTACTTGAGCGGCATTACCTTATGAAATTCCTTTGGATCCTTCATCTCAGAAAACAGTGCGAAAAAGGCGACATGTCCAGCTGCTTGCAGTCAGCCCTGTGCCGTGCCGTATCTTCCGCGGAGAACTCACCATACGCAAAAATGATGTTCGTAACAGCGCCAAAACCTTCATAAAGCTTGATGCCGGAGTTCACCATGCGAAGGGTGGCCTCCTTATCGGAGACACCAACTCCAATCATGCAGATAAAGACGGCTGCCAAAACAGACGCGGATGAGAGGTAGGACATGTACGACATCGCCTTCATTGTCCTCGGCAGCGTGCAGATCAGCGAGATACCGAAGCCCGCAACCGTAAACCAGATCGTGCACGTAGCATGATCGGTGAGAACGTTCATCATGATGGAGAAACTGAGGATGTGGGCGCCCATGACAAACACTAGAGGTAGCCAGCTCGTTAGTGAGATGCTACTTCGCAAAAAAAAAACCATCCGGATTTCATCTTTACCTAGAAAAAGTAACTGTCCTAGCGCAAAGATCTCATAGCCCCATCGGCCGGCAATGATGCCGCCAGCCTCGGCGAAAGTGTGGACCTGTGGATATCGCAGTTTGAACTGACCGAGAACATATCCGGTATAAGTCGCCAGGACTCCCAGGCCGACCAACAGAATGATACCGCTACGAAGGCATTAAAATCAAGACATTCACGGAAGCTGGAGTATACTGACGGTATCAGACCAACCGCCTTCAGAGTACTCGGTAGACTCAATATTCCTAGGGAAACCGTCTCCGCGATCATCACGAAAGCCGTTTGGCTGCTCATTCCGTCAATTGACCGTGTTCTGCTACACTACCATGAAGAAAAAAAAGAGAAGAGTTGGCAACTCACCACCACGTCATAGTCTTGTACTTGATGCCAGCGCCCTCCTCATCGCCAAACGGATCTTCGCCGGCGCTCGATTGCTTCGTGGCCTCCCCCGCCTCCTCTTTGGCTGCATTGTTGAGTACTTCAATCTTCCGGACGTCGTCTTTGGCGTCTGGAGTGGACATGATCGGCTCTTTGGATTCAGCCGAATCCACGGATATCGTCGACGGAACTTCTGGGGATGCTGGAGGGTGGAGCGCTGCTGCGCGAGAGAGAACTGGCCTCTTCAGTTGGGTGGGCTTGGGGGCTTCCATAAAAGTCTGAAGCTTTGAGGGGAGAGGGGGGCGTTTGTGAATACAAAAGGATGGGGAGCTGTTTTCTGCGGGGGGGGGGGGAGTGCAAGTCAAGTGAAGCCGGAAGAAAGTGGGAGAAAGTTGGTAGGGGTTTGGGGGGAGTGGAGAGGTGATCGACGAGACTTTATGGTTTTCCGGCCCAGGGCCCAAGACCTCAGTGCACGATGCGGAAGATAGGGGACGAGGAAAGCGTCAGATAAGCTGCGTGCAGGTGATGATAACGGGGCAGGTTGGAGCGTTAGGTTGAAAGTTTACTCCTAACATGGTCTCCCCGGACGTGCTCACATAGCAGAATATGGGCGGGATACGGTGTTGATGTCACAGTTTAGATATGGGCTCAATCGAATCCAGCTACGTAAACCTTATAGTGAAATTTTGCACCCGCGGGTCAATGGTGTCTGCAGCATGGCCTTCAGATTTCCGCAATTTGGCGACGTCCACAGCAGTGAGAGATGGTATATTTCGCAGTGACTGGGCCTCTATCTCGGCAGACGCTGCGAAGGAATGTTCTCCATGAACGGCTCCATTCTCCCACTATCGTTGACCGTATGCAGAAAAGGTTATCATGGCCTCCTGATGTGAGGGGAAAGTGCGCACCCAGGTCAAAGTTCGGTCGGTAAAGCCTCCAACTTTTGGCAATGCACGATAATGACTGGCCATATCAAGGCATATGTAGCGACCGAATCTATGGAGGTGGGCGAAGCGGTCGCCATCACCTCAGTGAGCCAGCTATTTCGCCATCGACAGTTCAATTGTCATTCTATGAGAGCTGGGTACATTCAGTGGCTAAACTCCGAACCTTGAGTTTGGTGGCCGTCCGAAGACTGTCTCGATTGACATTGAGAACAGGACTGGACGTGGGTGATCCAGTGTGTTCTCGAGGAACGAACCAGAGATGTCATTCTAACTTTCATTTATGTAAGACTTTTTTGCTGACTAACCACTCTTGTCCTACTTCAGCCCCATATTATGACACATCATTCATCCTTTACGCCATTAATAATTAACCCTCACTACTGACGTAATAGCCAAGTCGCATGACTCCAACACATGTGACATCAGGCGCGGCCGCCGCAAAATCCATCTCGCCTTAGCTCTCCCCGCTCCCGCTACCTATTCCCACGCACAAGCACCACTACGACGAAAGCGCCTCACATATAGCACCATGTCAGGTCGCGCCATTCGCAAAGCCCTCCGACAGCGCGAAGCCGAGCGCTGGCAAGCTCGTCCACCGGCTGAAGAAGCATCGCAAAGCGAGGGAGAGCACGAAGCAACACCCACGAAGCCGAGCCTGTTTGCGCTCCTCGATGACGCCGACGAGGCGGACGAGGGCGATGAGGACGGTATAGGCGAAGGAGACGAGCAAGTGGATTCGAAAGCAAAGCTGGAGTCTAAGGAGCCGGGAAAGAAGAAGAAGAAGAAGAAGAAGAAGAAGAAGGGTAAAGGGAAAGCACAAGCGATGGAGAATGCCAAAGCTGTGGGCGAAGACGACATCGACCGAGCTTTGCGGGAACTAGATTCCAGGGATCAAGCTCTTGACGCATCCGCCCCGATTTTGGCGCCTTTCGAGGCGCACCGAGCGCAGGTATCGCTGTTGTCGGTATTGAAGATCGATTTTCGGAACCTCAATGCTGAAAATGAGATGAAGAGGCTGTTTGGGAAGGATGCGATGCGGCCGGATGGCGATGAAGGGGAAACAGCTGGACCCCGGCGGGATCCCAGGGTGCGGTTACCCCCAGGAGCCGCGGGAGGAAGGGCGCTTAATAAAGGACGGAGGAACCCTTTCGTACAGCCCAAAGACGACTGGCCGAAGGCGGACAGCGGAGGGCTGGGGATGGAGATTGCAGGCACGGATCCAGTGACAGGAGTGACCACGTACAAGTATGTTCACAGCCAGCGGTACCAGAGTGTGCAGCGGCAGTTCCAGACGTGTGTTGAGTCTCTGGGTGAGTTCCAAAGCAGGCCAGCTATACCAGCGATTGCTGACTTTCGATAGACCCTCAACAGATGCTCACGCTCCTCCAATTCAATCCATACCACATAACGACTTTGCTGCAATGCTCCGAGATCTTCGTCCACCAGCGTGACTTTACCGTCGCCGGCGACCTTCTCGAACGTGCGCTCTTCTCCCTCGGACGCACCCTTCATTCTTCGTTCCAGCGGAAGCTCGCCGAAGGGTCGGCGCGGTTGTCGTTCCACCACCACGAGAACCGAGACTTCTTTCTTTGCTGCTGGCGTTACATCAAGAATCTGTCGCAGCGCGGCACATGGAGAACAGCGGAGGAGTACGCGCGATTAGTCCTGGCCATGGATCCCGAGGACGATCCATTCATGATGTGCCTCGTCATCGATTTCCTCGCTCTCAAGGCACGACAACCCGAGCGTTTCCTCACGCTTACGGAGCATCCCACCCTCCGCCGTCAGTACAGCGACCTCCCCAACATCGCTTTCTCTTCCGCCCTCGCGCAGCTCCAGCTCGGAAACGAGAGCCTCGCCACGGAGTACCTCTCGAAAGCGATCACCAGATTCCCTTGGATCCCTGCGATGCTGTACCAAGAGCTCGGAGTCAGCGCGCAGCTCTCACCCGCACTCTGGGGCGTCCAACCACCCGAGAACAACCCTCGCCAACAGATCCTTGCGGGGCTGTACGTCGAGCGCACCAAGGATCTCTGGAAACAGCCCGCCCTCACTACATTCCTAGCCGACACCTGCTCGACCATCTACAACCTCCCCCGAAAAGTTCCCGGTTCGGAGCTGGTTCTTTCCGACGCATCATCACTGACCCAAAGTTTGGTGTCCCTGGGTCGCCACGTGATGCTCACCGACACACCATCCCTGATCAGGCTGCTCCCCCGCGACATCATTGAGCTGTCCACATCCTCCTTCGACCCGCTGCCACCGGTCGATCACGCTCACAACGGCGGAGGAGATCCTGCCATCCCCGGCCCGACGGCGCAGGAGACTGTGGACGGTGGAGAGTCCTTTTTGGAGCTTGTGATGCGGATGCTCCCCTGGCTTAGCGTCGGCGAAGAGGGCGAGATCGAGGGCCGCCGGATGGATGCAGCGGAGAGGGCTCTGTATAGGAGTGTGCGACAGCAACTCGAGCAGGCGGGGTATCCGGAAGATGAGTTTCGCAGGATGGCCGATCCGACGCGTGAGCGCGAATGGACGGAAGAACAGCGGCAGGATGGACAGGCGGACGGGGTGGATCCGGTCGATGGGGAGAGGCAGCAGGAAGGGGAAGAGAGGTAGACAGCGGGGCGATGTACTACGATGTACTATAGACAAGACAGTCTGTAGTCTCTCCCCGTCCCGACAGAGGCCTGCGCGGAGACGCTTGCAGGGGCTGATAATAAATTTTGCTTTGGTCTCCCATCCGTCGCCTGTTTGACGACGATCCGGTCTATCGCCTTTCGCAGCCGACCGTTTGTGAGCTCCACCGGCGATGTTGGTATGTGCTCGAATAAACCGAATTGATCCTCGCATCGGAATATATTGCTGTAATACCTCGCAACATGTACTTATGTACTGTACAACTTTATGCACACTACTCTACTTGGTACCCATGCATAACGTACTTCCTCGAATTCCTAAGTAGACACTTATCTTTACAGCGCATGGTAGCAGGGTCAATTCTTGGTGTTCTCCAAGCCAGGCGGCTACATACGGGGGGAGATGAAGTCCTTTCCTTTTGGGTTCTTTCGCGATACATACTCCAGCAAGATACGGAACTGTAGTGTGCTGCAACGGGGGGCTGGACCATGTAACAAAACGACTTGCCCACCACTAACATTCTCACAGCGAGATGGCTCTGCGCTCCACTCCGCTCCGGAGACCGCCGAACCGGTAGAGAGTGGTTGCGTGGACGCCGCGACCGTCCTGAGCAATAACTGCCTGCATATCTAAGCTCAGAGTTTGCGGTGTCGACATACACATCCGATATCTAGGTGGGCCACGAAGCGACCCGGCGTACCCGATCGGAGCGTAAGTAACAGAGTCCGTCCAACTCGCCACTTCCAGCCTCCCAGTGTGCCACGGCGGGGCGCGGTAGGCGGCGGTGCATTGCGCGCGGATGGGATGACTGCTGGTCGCCTGCCGCGCGGTGAATTGTGCAGCAAAGTTACAAACGCGGGTGCCGCAGTCTAGTAACTACCGACGATGTTTGCAACTCCAGCGCAGAGAAATAGTTACATACATAGCACACTGAATATCTACATACCACCCACCGCCTCGCAGCCGACATCCCACCACGGTAGACGGCACCCTTCCCTCCCTTCCGCGCAGTCGTGTGCCGGCCGTTGCACATCGCACGTGTCCGCATGTTACCTGCCACCGGTGCTGTCCGATCCGGCACGCTTGAACCGAGGTGAGTTCCGGGTTCGCTGGAATCGGTACATTGCTACCGCCGCGGTGCACGCAGTAGTTGCCTGCATCGTTCCGCCGCCATCAATCTTGTTGCTGACACAATACGAAGTAATTATGTGAATATTCAAGGTAACTAAGTCGAAAGCACTTGTGTATGTATGTATTGCATAGTGAGGTGGGGGTAAAATAAATGATAGTGATAGAGTCCTGTAACGAAACGCATGTTATCCCCAACAAACAGTAGCGACGCTGCGCCAACGCGTCAAATGCATGAGTTAAACATTCAGTCGATATCACACCAACACACTCATATGGTATTGCTATCGCATATTCTTAGAGGACGATATCACTTCCTTATATTTTACCCCGCCCCCCCCCCCCCTCTCACTATACAGTATGTACATCCATCCAATCCACCGCTCACGCGGGAAAAAAACAATGTTAAACCGTCCGCTCCGCTCGTCGCTACCGGTGGATCTCCAACTGCACCGCGGCCGCGCCGGCCCACAGCTCGACGGGCTGCTCGCGGACGGCAAGCAGCTCGGACGACACAACGACGGGCCGTCCGTGCGCTTCCACCGGCAGTTGCAGTTTCGCGATGTACGTCGGCGCCTCCACCACGGACGGGTACGTCGTTGGATAGTCCGCGACGGAGGGCTCGAACCGTACGCTTTCGGCGGCGGGCGGAGGTACAACGATGCGCTAGCGGTGCCGCCAGCTACTCCTCTGGCTATCGTGCCGGTGTTGCTCTTCGGCCCGCCCGCTGGGTCGGACGTGGGAAGCGGAGACGCAGATGGCAGGTCGACCGGCTCGCAGCCGAAGGCAGTCGCGAGCGCGTCGTCGGTCCAGCCGACGTGCGGCGATCTCGCCGACGCGTTGGCCGAGGGGCTACAGAGGTCAGTCGGCTAGAAGGTGAGGAGGAGGGGGGGGGAAGACTCACCCCCCGCCGATGAATTTCAACACGGCCTCCGGGACGGAGTACGCGTCCGCGGCCGGATTGTGTCGTCGTGTCGAAGACCTGGATGCTCGCTGGTGCCCGGCAGGATGTACTCCTTCGATGCCGCTGGTCTCCTGCGCCATCCACGACTTCGTCGCCGCGGCGTACACTTGGACGGTGCGAAAATCGAGCTGGACACTCGCCGTCAGTGCCGACAGGGACGGAAATGCGACCGGCGGGAATTACCCCTTACTGCGCCGCGCTCAAGTTGGACGACGACGACCGCATACCGCCCCAGGCCACGCGCTGCGGCTCGGTCTCGGTGAAGACTTGGCCGGCGACCCACTGCTTCTCGCCGACGGTCAAACTCAGGCTCCACAGCCGGAAGGTCTAGCCCTGGAACTGGTGCAGCGAGTCCTTCCAGGGGAACAGCATCCCCGCCGAGAACGCCGATTTGTCCGGCTTGGTGATGGCCGCGTACGGCAGCGTGGCGGTGTCGAACTCGGCGGCCAGGTCGAGGACCATCGTCAGATTGCCTGCACGAATTCGTCAGCTCGGAAATTGAAGACGGCTGACTGCGGGGAACCGGACTGGCGCCCTCGACGAACCCGTCCGGGTCGTCGAAACCGCCGCCGCCGGCGTAGCGCGAGCCGTGGTGTATGCCGTATTCTGCCAGAACCGCTGGCACTCGGTGTCGGCGATGCGCGAGACCGTCTGCGTCGACCGATAGGGAGGTTCTGCAAATTCCGTGCTCAAGAGCTTGATTGAGTGGGGGCGCGGCTGCGCACGAATTACTAAGCGTAATAGTCCCAAATACCAAGAGCCGCCTCGCTAGTTAATTAACGCTGCAGCAGTGCTAGATAGATAGTCGACGACGTCAACAAGATAGGGGCGGTAACACAATACTTAATCACCAATAGCTACATCTTCAGGCAGCGATACCGAACCTCAATAGTTGGGCGAAGGCAACTCATGCATGGGCACGGGCGAGGTTATGGCCAGGCAGAGCGGCAGTTCTGTTGCTTTTCTTTCTCTTAGTACACATATACGAGCAATCTATCACACGGTCAGTTTTAGACTCAATACCCATCTCGTGCGGGGTTGAAGAGCAGCATGGCACTACGATTGATGCGCGACGGATTCTATTCCCTCCGCGTCTCCTCTCTCCGCGTCTACCCTACTCGCGTGCATCTATTCTACTCCTGCTCCCCTTCCGCGTCCAGCCCGAGGGCACGCCTGACCTCGGGCTTCTCCTTCTCGTCGGCCCAGCGCGGGCGCGGCAGATCGTACGCCTCGGTGGTGCGGCCGTACGAGACGCCGCCGAGCCTGGACACGGGTCTGAGCACGGCGGGGTCGAGCGCGCCGTTCTCGGTGAGCGCGTCCTCGCGGACGTGGAACCGGACGCCCTCGACGATGGCGGTGGTGCCGGTTTTGCGTCCGGAGGTCCTGCTCGTCCACTCGTGCGAGGCGACGAGCCGCGCCTCGACAGCGAACACGGCCTCGCCGACACGCGGCGGCGCGACGACGTCCGAGCGCTGCGGCGTCAGTCCCGACAGCGCCCACTCCGACACCCCCGCCGGCGCGTCGATCGCCGTGTAGTTGGCCGCCGCCACGAACTCCTCCGACACGATGTTGATGGTGCACTCGGCCGTCTCCAGCAGCTGGCGTGCCGTGTCCTTGTCCGCGCCCATGCCCGAAGAGAACCCGAGCGTGAAGATCGGCGGATCGTGGTTCGCCAGCGACAGGTACGAGAACGGCGCCAGGTTTGCGCTCCCGTCGGCGCCGACCGTCGACACGAACCCGATCGGCCGTGGGATTATGCCCGAGACCAGCAGCCGGTAGTTATCGCTCGCCGACCGCGACGGCGAGTACGGGTCGATCGCGAGTGTGCGCGGCGACTCCGTGCTGCGAGTCGACGCGCCCGAGCCGACGTTCCAGGACGGGTCCGGCGGCGCCGTCTTCGTGAACCCGCTGGAGGCGCGAAAGGGCGGTTGTGGAGAGGTGGTGCGCGGCATGGTGGCGGTAGGAGTACGAGCGAGGCGGCGAATAACGGTGGATGGGCGCAGGTGCATGCGGTGGTGATGCTGGCGGTGATGGTGACAATGAGGACGCGGTGGCTCGGCTGCGCGCGGCTCCGTAGTTCCGCGACTGGCTGCAGAAGACGTCATTGGCCCTGGGTGGGGCGGGGCGTGCCGAAGCCATCCAACGTCGTCCTTCAACTACATATCTACATTATACTCTCTAAACAACAAAAAAAGACAGCAAAGTACACTACTAAGGCCGTAGTCTATGCCGATGCGAACTCAATTCGATCAATCAGCAGTAGTCTACTACTGTTCGTAGGCTGAGTGCTTTGGTCATCGCAGTCGAGGAGGGTCTGCACCCCAACAAGAGTACAACATCCAGGGTTACCGGGTGGGCTTAGCTTGTTCGCGAGGAATGAGAGGTCTGCAACCCAGGCCTGTATGTAGAACTACATATGTAGACCCTCTATCCAGTACAAATGGAGTGGGGCGCGGCCGTGCACAAGTCAGCTAGCAGGGGGGGATACATCTACTCTAGGTTCGGAAGACTGCCGAAGTCGGCTGTCTTAATTTTTTTTTTTTTTTTTTTTTGTTTATTCAGTACTCGTATGCGACCTAGGTAGATCATGACGAGGGGCATGGCCCATATATACAGTCCGTTTCCCCGCCGCAGTCCGCATATCGCGGCACGGTGCAGGCTCCCATTGCCCTCCGCCCAGGTCCGTCCTGCGAAGTCGTGATAGCACACCAAGGAAATCACAAAGGAGACGCACATCTCCACCTCCCCTACTCCACCGATGCCATGAAGGGCGGGGTGGGTAGGAACAGCGGCGTTCCTTCCCCGGCCCCCCTCTCGTCCTCAGCCCCATGCTCCTCCGACCGCTTCTCATCTTCTAGCTCCGCTCGTTCCTGGAGCTCCCCCTCTGACGCCTCGCTGCCCCCATCCCCTTCTCCCGCCCCAGGGGGCACTGTCTTTCCAACGTCCGTTGAGGACAGGAAGTCCAGCATCGCCTGGGCGCACTGCCCACCTTCCGCGAAGAGATCACGAGCTTTCCATCACTCCCTCCCTCTCCCTGTCTCCTCTTCCACCTTCTGCCACAACACCTTCTGCTCCTCCTTCCATCTCGGGCACCTCTTGAGGAGGTGGTCCCTTGTCTGCTTGGGGCACCGGCACCACCAGCACTGTGGCATTGGGCGGGATTTCGCCCAGTGCAGATACTCGCCAGTGAGGCAGTGCCCCATCTTCAGCTGGTAGAACCTCGAGGCCAGCCTCTTGGCGCTCCCAGTGACCGTACCGTCGGGCTTTTGGCTCTTCGGCATTTTGTACTTCTTCTTGGAGGTCCGGTCTCCCGCCCACTCCCGTGCCTCTGCCCACTTCTTCTCGGTGATCTCCCACTTGATGTTGGCGAGGGATCTGGGGAGCGGCATGGAGCGCTCCTCCGGTCGGTCCGAGTAGGTGAACCACTCCAGCCATTCTACCCCGCGGGCGTCTGGCTCCTCCGCTGCGAGCTTGGCCCACTCATCCGCCTTTTCGTTTCCTTCCACCCCTTCGTGTGTTGGGCACCATCTGATCTTGATGATGATGCCTGGTACCGCCCTTCGGAGTGCCGCAATGTGCCTCCTCGCTTCCAGGGCGTACTTCTGCCCCGGGCCCAGCTCGTCCGTTGCCATCCTTCGGATCGCCGCCTGTGCGTCGGTGAAGATGGTGATTCGCTCCGGGACCGTGTTACGCCTCGCTGCCGATTCCAGCGCTCGCGCTAGGGCGGCACATTCTGCGTCGAAGGCCTCCTGGTTGTAGCCCAGGTGGGTCTTGATGCCCTTCCAGGATAGGCCGTCTTTCCATGCCACCGCGTATCGGGCAGCCCCGTCCTCCAGCCGTGACCCATCTGTGAACATGATGAGCCCCGGCCTCTCCTTTTCAGCCTCCCTCTTCGCCTCCTCTCGGTCTTCCTGGATCAGCTCTGCGTTGAACGGCTCCAGGTCTTCAAGTAGGACTGTCTGCTCCGTGCTCGTCCAGGTGCGGTTCAAGGCTATCTTTAGCCTCTTGCCGATGGCTGTGCTGCCTCCGATCACGACCTTCCTAGCCTCGTCCCCTTGGGGTAGGCTCAGCAGCCGTAGCCCAAACCGCCGCTGTCTGCACGTGATTCCAGTACTCTCCTGCCAGTTCTTTCAACTCTGTCACCCAGCACCTCAATGCCCGGTTGATCGCTATCCAGCACTTTGCCGCCGCACCCTCATCTCCTCTGATGAACGTGAAGCTGGGGTGAGAGCGTTTACTATTCTTCTCTTTCTCTCCTCTCGGCTCCTGAATGAGCACCAAATCCACCTCCCTCTTCACTGCCGTCTCCAGCACCACCTCTAACACCTGTCCTCCCCTGGCAGACGGCTGTCTTAAGCGGCGCCGCGAGAGACAATTCGGAGGTATTCCAGACACCAGGGTATCGTAATGATCATAGACATTTTATTTGTTGGATCGTAGACAATATGGCGCTTTGGTGCGGAGTTCTTCACCAGCCGGCTCGGTCCGTGAAGAAGGATCGTGATACATTGTACCGTTGACGCAACACCACCGTTACTCGTGCGCGCAGTGTGTGTTGTCAGAGGTTGGTGATGGCAGAGGCAGTCTGACCCTGTCCTGGGCGCTAGCATCCAATCAGCGTCTTTGTTTACATTCCATAGTTTACGTTAATTCACGAACTCCAGCAGCTGACGGACGGGCATGTTGGCTTGCCTCAATTAAGTAGGACCCCTGCCTGTTGCGGTGTGAGAGTGGTAGTTGTAGTTCACGGGGGGTTGCAGAACCTCCCTAGCCAAAATCAGAAGAGAACTCAAATTTCCGCAGCGTTTGTATTCACTACCTACCTAGCTTGAGAGTGTTACACATAGGATCAAGTAGGAAAGAGACAAACCCGTAGAGACCCCGGAGGAGGAGACCCAAAGGAGAGGGGAGCGGAATGCAGGAGGACTTTACTCCGGTCCTAGCCGCTTGGATGCGAACCTCGGGTTCAGAGAGTCTAGGCGGGAGATAAGAAGCGGGATTAAGAGTTACGGCCGTAAGGGTACGGACTTAGGACCTTAAACCTGGA
>Ga0307508_10000765_pt1 | contig 37988 bp, 62 predicted proteins | sample 9_EM_MG_FD_203089 | JGI IMG/M metagenome (GOLD analysis project Ga0307508, IMG submission 203089) | Populus trichocarpa ectomycorrhiza microbial communities from riparian zone in the Pacific Northwest, United States - 9_EM | ecosystem: Host-associated > Plants > Roots > Unclassified | place... | reverse complement strand
GATTCTAAGACGTCTGTGAAAGGCACAGTTTTTTTCCGTCAAGTAAAGAGTGGTTTTTGGTTGTGTGAAAACGGGCATTTTTGGTGTAAAACGGCCCCTGTACGGAAACTTTTGTCCCTGTACTTTCTACATACTTCCACTTCCGACAGCACAAGTGGAAGAGACCTATGTACTAGCAGTCATGGCCAGCGGTGGCTGCCAATGTCCGCGGGCAGGTTCATCGGAATCAGAACAGCCAGGATTATCAGCGGCTGCGAAGAGCTGTTTGCGCAATGTCGATACGAATGCGGCTATCTACACGAGTTTCCCCGTGAAAACGCATGGCCGCTGTCGGGCACCGAAAACGTTCCGATTCGACGACCACAGACGAGCACCTGCCCCCCCTCTCCGGCTGGACACCCACGTGGAGAGAGAAACGCACCCGAGTTAGTCGCTCCGTCTCCAGTCAACAACCAAACCCCCCGACTTCAGCTTTTTCTCCCCCGTTGAAGTCCCACCACCGGCACAAAAGCAGGGCTGCTAACCTATCGGGCGGACGTGCTGCGCCGTGCTGCCCGAGGTGGGTGCATTGCACATATGTAGGCGCCTACTTTTTATTTTGCCCCATCCATCGGTCGCTTGCAACCCAGCCACCAGATCACGGCGATGTATGCAAGTACTAAGTAGTATCTACACGCTTTCCCACTGTCCTTGCGGTCCAGAGCAGCATCACCCCTTTTTTTCGCCATTTTCTCTTGCTTACGTGTTTTTTTAATCGCGTGCGGCCTGTCTAGATCTGCCGATGTATGTATCTACTCCATTTGTACGTCCCTGCACAGCTTCGCGTTTCAGTGCAACGCCGAGTGATAGCTGATGGGCGTTGGCTCGCACCGATGCGGAAGGTCGTCTTTGAAGCAGCAATCTCACCGCATCAGCCTCGCGAGCCCACTTGGCCGCGTCGTGTGGCTGTACCCCCGAGAGTAACCGGTTGGAGAAGTGGATCGCCCTGCCTGCAGCGGATAAGCTGGCCGTCTCCAATCAACGCGGAGTCGCCGTATGCGGAGTCTCATCGGCGTGATGATATTGGTTGGAACAGCGCATGTTTTACGGAAAAGCACGTAGCGGACTGGGCTGCGAATTGTAGGCCGCCAACCAACAGCGACAAGCCCCCGCCAACCCCCCCCCCCCCGGCGCACGAGATAACTATGAGGTACTCGTAGGGAAAAGCGAGGACTAAACTGATTCGAGTCCGTAGGGAAACGGGGCTTTATATGTCGTTCGCCCGTACCCGGCACTCGCTTTCGAATATCGAGAGATATCCATCGATACCTAGACGATGGACGGCTGGACTCCTTATGCGTGCGCCAGTGCGAGGACTCTACAGATCGCTGAGCACTTGTGTCCCAGTCGAAGCACCTACCAGAACGTTGTGCGCTTATCCGTTCGACTTGTGTGTATGTATCTATTACGCGCCCGCTGACGTTCCGCACAGCTCAAGAACGCGACTTTCCCTCCTTTGGTCGCGAGCGGCGCCCCTGGCGATGGCAGCCCCAGTCGGTGGAACATGACTCCGATCCCGACCCACGACTCCACCCGCGCAGCCAACACCACGGTCGGCCCCAGCAATTTCGGCGGTTTTCCGAGCGGCCCAGAAATCCCGCGGCAACCCGCTCCACCTCCGCCGCGCGTGTCTCGGGGTCCGGGTTTCGGTCCCGGAACGTGGGCGCAGGACCGACGGCTGGATCCGAACAGCCGGTTCCAGAGTGCTGCTCCTCTCGCCAACGCAGGAAATGGGGACGAATCGTGGTTGTGGGCCAGTCAGGAAATGGGCGGCCGGGCGCGCGCGGGTGGCTATCCGTCGAGCGCCACGAACGGCATTCGAACCTGGGAAATGGTATTGCCATCCTTCCCGACCAACCCCGACCGAATCACTGACACTGATAGATGGAGCACCAGCACCAGCTCCAGAACCAGCTCCAGCACCAGTACCAGCCCCAGCCCCAGCTCCAGCTCCAGCACCAGCTCCAGCACCAGCTCCAGCACCAGTACCAGCACCAGCACCAGCACCAGCACCAGCACCAGCACCAGCACCAGCACCAGCACCAGCACCAGCACCAGCACCAGAACCAGAACCAGAACCAGAACCAGCACCAGAACCAGCACCAGCACCAGAACCAACACCAGAACCAGAACCAGAACCAGAACCAGAACCAAAGCGACGGCAACAACGGAATGGCCCCTCCGGAGGCCATCGATTACCAGGCCATATTAGATCTCGACGTCAACGCCCTAACGCCGGACGACATATTCACTATCTTCCTGATCGAGTTTCCCAGCTTCTCAACGGCTACACGTCGCGAGATCCCACCACCACAGGCGGTTAAGCTGCGGGCGTACGATGACGGCGCGAGTGCATCGTTCGCCGCCATCTGCGGCTTCTGCGACCTCGAGGTCCGCCTGCAAGCCACCACCGCCCGCGAAATGCTGGTGCTATGGGAATCGCATATCGCCTCGAGCGCAACAATGAACTGCATCGGTCTCGACCCGCTCTTCACACCCACGCCGAGCAAGTGGCAAGGCGACGTCTGGGCGCTTCCGGCGACGCCATCGTGGCCAACGAGTCCACCACAGCCGCGGACCTTCACTGCGCCTACTGGTGCGCTGCCGGCCGCCTGCGATCCCGCCACCGCGCTGGAACGGTATCTCTGCGAGCCGTCGGAGGCGGGCCACGTGAGCATCCAAGAAATCTTGAGCGCGGCCTCTCGCTCGAACTACTCCGCGTCGGAACGGTCGGGGGTATCCGAGCGGCGGCGGGGCGGGCACACCGGGAGCGCGCCGTCGGTGGTCTCAGCGCAGAGCGGGTACAAGACGTCGCGCTCGGGACGATCCGCGGGGTCGCGGCTATCGCTCGCTCGACGGCGACGCAAGGCTGCACGGCAACGGTGGCCGTCGCACGCACGCACGAACTCGCCGCCGGCGCCGCCGCAGCCGTCGGGCACGGAGTGTGACTCCGCCTCCCCGGCCGTGCCGAAGGGCCCCGTCACATTCTTCTGCACGTTCTGCCGGGCGCCTCCGTTCACCAAGCAGGGGAACTGGGTGCGCCACGAAGAGGACATCCACCTCGGCCTGCCAAAGTGGATCTGCGCGCCACAGGGCCCGCTCAACGACAGCTGCTGCGTGTACTGCCTCCGGCACGACTCGCGCTGCACGTGCGACTGGGACTGCGCGCACAAGCCGGCCAGCCACCGCACGTTCGGCCGCAAGGGACACCTCAAACAGCACCTGGAGCGCGTGCACGGCGTCGCGAACTGGAACAAGAAGTACGACGCTTGGCACCGCCCCACCCCGCCGCCCGCCCAGTCGCGATGCGGCTTCTGCGGCGTCTGGTTCGACGACTGGGCCGAGAGGAAGGCGCACATCGCACTCGCGTTCAAGAACGGGAAGAAAATGCACATGTGGTGGGGGGATTGGGGGCTGACCGACGACTGGATGAAGCAGCTCAAGGGCGTTGTGCTGCCGGGGGAGCGACGGACGTCGTGGAACCTGGGAGTCGAATACATCCAGCCGAACTTGGAGGGAGACTCGTAGCTGGGGGCCACATGTTGAGCGGGTATGCACTGGGTGGTTTTCTTCCTGGCGTCTTGTTTTCTTTTCATCTTGCATTGTTTTCCGCGCGCATCGTCTTTTGGGAGGTGTCTTTTCTTGTACCGTGCATAGGACTTCCACGGGTTTTTTTTTTCTCTTTCTGTCTCGCCACCGTTGTGCGGGAGTCGCGGCTTATCCGCCGTGCTAGCTGCCGCAAATTTTCACTTCAGTCTCGATATCGAAAAGTGCGCAAGCAGCCTGGCAGCATATGTACCTTTACGCACCGCACGCTCTACATTGCTGAGCGATGGGAACTTTTACACATTAATTCTAGTGTGGAAAAATAAGGCGATCGCGAAGCGGCAGGCCAAGTAGCGATCACAGAAAATCACTCTGTATCTACAACAAAGTGCATAAAAACAAACTCGACCTCGTAATTCCATGAACGGCGGTGATACATACGAGAAGTGGTTACGCCAGACATTGCCTGCACTTTTCCAGCGGTATCGTATCGTGATTGCCCCCCTCTTCCCGATGCCCAGTCGGAAAAAAAAAAGTCATTTTTTTTCCACAATCTCGAAAGATCGCCGACAGACATCAGCAAACCTCCTCTGCGGAATTCCACCGAACTCTCCCCAAATGCACATCTGCTCCATCACCGGTTTCAGTTTCCCTCCCCCCCCTTTTTTTCGTGCACGAGCTGGCATGCTTATTCCCGGCACGGAGGATGTTTGCTCGGGTGTGCAGCCATATAACACACACCCGGCAGCGGCGGCGGACCGCCATACTGGCACTGTACGTGCAAACCTGATACCGAAGTCCAAGGAGAGCTGGCTGGCGCCTTCATCCCGATTGCCTCAGCCCACAGCGTCTGCCGCTTTACTGGACACAGCTGTTGTTCGGAATGCTTCTACCGCGCTGGGGGGGGGAGGATATAAACCCGCACTCTCCTCGCCAGTGCTGTCCACGCTCTGCTGCTTCCACTTTCCAGACACCACGGAGGAAAAAAAACAACAACAGACATTTACGCGATGGCGACGCACTTCCGTCATTTCGACACCCCGACCGCCAGTGACAACCCCAGCAGAGACAAAAGCAAGAGCATTACCGACCTCACGAAGACGGAACGCACGGAGAAGCTCGAAGGCAAGGAAGAGGTCGTCACCCTCCCCTTTGATGCGGGAGTCACGCTAAATCCACGACCAGCCGACCCACGCCCCCACGCCCAGCCCGCGCAAGCGCACGCGCGCAAAGAAAGCCTCCGCGGGCGCCGAGCCGAGCCCGCGGAAGCGGCGGGTTGCTCCTCTCCCCTTCTCCCTCCCCCGTTCACGTCGCTAACGCACTGCCAGGCGGCGCGCGCACCCACCACAGCCGCAGTCACCAGCGGCGGCGGCGGCGGCGGCGGCCCCCTCACAGCGATGACGAAGGCCGAGTGCGAGTACATCCTGAACACGCTGATCGACAATGGGGACTGGGCAGCCATGGTCGAGCACAACAACGCCCGGTTCGGCAGGAACAAGAGGCCGTGGAATATTAAGACTCACTGGAAGGATAAGGTTATGAAGGTGCTGCTGGAGTACTACGACGAGGAATAGGGCACGGTTTCTTGGTAGAACTGTTACTATTTTCTATTTATTCATTAAATCGCTTGCGACCTACCGATACAGATCATACATAGCAATGCACACACTTTTCCGGTTCCCGTCCGCTGTCCAGCCCGGGGGCGGCTCATTGTGGCTCCCTTTTGCCGTCCGCGCAGGCCTGTCCGGAAGAAAGATGGAGAACACCAAGGAAAAGGACAAAATAAAGCGTCCCCCTGCTCCCTACTCCTGCTCCGCAGAGGCCATGTAGGAGGGGGAACAGCGGCGTTCCTCATCCTCGACGCCCAGCTTCTCTGCCTCCCGCCTCCGGTCCTCTTCCCTTTTATTCCACACCAGGAGTTCTGTGCGTCTTCCTCAGCCGGGGCTGGTACTAGCCTCCCTACATCCACGGTGGAGAGGAAGTCCAGAATGGCCTGGCTGTGCACTGCTCATCGGCGAAGGGGTCCTAGAGGTCTGTTACTCATTGGGGGGGGGGGCCAGTTACGCCTTTGTAGATTCGTCACATCCCGTAGTGAGAGGGAGAAAGACCGTCAATTTATTTCGCATACGGCATACGCCATCCTCGGCAAAAAAATATATTTGGTTACCCATTGATTGCATGCGACCTACGTGGAGATCTCGGTTCTACGTAGGTTACGAGGTTCCCGCCTATGTAATCGGATTAGCACCATATGTCGAGGGATCATAGTGGTTAGCCGGGGGAAGTCCTCAGTGAGATCACATTACGATCGTGTGGTGGTTGCCTCGCACTTGCGCCACAGGCAGTGAACCCCCGTCTCACGGCGTGGCTGCGGAGTCGAACGCTGTAAGATCGAGGTGGATCGGGTTGTGCAAAGTAGTAAGTAGGATACATAGTTGGAGCGTAGCGACATAGAACACCAATGAGACTACAACTCTAGCCCGGACAACTCCCCGCTACGCTCAGCTACCAATCTATGCCTCTCATAGAGTGCCACTCGTTATGCTGCCAATGTATTCCTACTAGACGCCTGCAACAGTCCCACCCAGTCGAGTGCGACCGTACGCAAATATCTATCACAGTGTGACTATGTCCGCCCACCATGGCTCCACCCAGATCTCATGATAAACAGACGCCAAATCGCACGTTCTTCTCCACGTCGAGCTAGTGAGTTTCAATGTATCCTTGCGCTAGTCTCAATCCAGACCAACTACCCATACTATGATTCCCTGCGGATGTATCAACGTGGTGTTGAGGTTTTTGACAACCCGAATCTTCGTAAGCAGTAAGGCTGTACTCAAGGGCTTGTAGCCGTGCCGAAACAACTTGATGCATTGGAGAAGAATTTGCCTATGTATGTACTCTACTCGTGCATGCCGATGCGCTTTTCACTACGTAAGGCCCACCCTGCTAGCTTCATCTGCACAACCTAGCTGCATGGGTGAACGCCGTTGTGAGGGATTTGTGAATACATTAAACCACGGATATAACGCGGTGCGAGGGAGCTGTGATTACACCACAAAGGGTCCTCAAAGCTGTTGGAGGAGCAATTAGCGTCATGTAGTGGAACCAATCAAAAGCTCATAACCAGCCGGTATGTAGCTCTGCGGGACCGGTTGAGAGACGGTTGGCCTCTGAAATGCTCGGGCACCATGCGAAATAGAGATCGGAATTTGCGACTGTTGTCACGATGGTAGAGGGGATCAAACCACCGGTGTAGAGCGTTGCGGTCTCGGGATTCTGCCGCAGTGTACTCCAATAACGCTTCTGTTGTAATCTATCACGAATGACAGATGGGTGTTCTGCGAAAGGGACTGTATCATTGCTTCCGTCGGACATGGGGTAATCCGCGTACAGTCGTGTTGGGCGTTCGAAGCACGCGTTTTTTTTCCGTGATACGCGGGGTGGTTAAGTACAGGTTTTGAACTTCACAAGCTTCTCAAGTTATGAAGAGTATGTACTTCATTTTTGCCCTATCCCTATCACGGCATACATACGAGGCTAGAGTAGCTTACACTCGTTTTCCATCCTTCCAACCGACGATTTGGCTGGTTGGCAGTTGGGAAGTGGCTGGCCGCTAACGCAACTCGTCAGCCAATCACTCTTCAGCCACCGCTAATGCACGCTAATTCCCAATCAACCCGCAACTTTGAGCCCTTAGGGTGGTGGATTTGTGAGGGGTTTATCTGAGGGGTTTATGTCCACCGTCATACATATCACATGTAGAGGAGCAGTCGGAAGTCGGGACCGGCAATTGCGCGTGCCGAGACACCGCCCTGGTGTTTGGCTGGTCCGTATTTATCCCTGGCCCCGCAAATGCATGGATATCTACTGTATATCAGATGGGGCGGGCAGGGGAAGGAGCTGCAACTGCTCGCCAACAACCGGGAAGGCCGGCTTCCGGACAACCAACCTAGGAGCTTTGTCAACGGAGTCGGGCTGAGGCGGGCAGTACATATCTAGCCCAGCTGGAGAACAGGCAACGGCGTCTCGGGCAACAGCTGCTCAGCCTTCCGCAGGGCGATCAGGCACGGGAGCAGTGGGCGCCCCAACAGCCATTGAGAGACGTGCTCGCGAATGCCCTCGGACGCGCGGGCACGATGGAGAGCGCCGTACTGCTAGGGGAGCCGGAGACCCGCGACGCAGAGCTGCAGCAGGAAGAGGAGGCAGACGCCAAGGCGGAAGCGGAGAATTGCCGGCCCGGACTGGCCATGTTCGCGGGTGCTGGAGGCTAGGCCGGACATCACTATCAGGATCCGGCGGTCCCGGCGCACAAGGGCGTCCCAGGAACGAGAAGGCCGACAAATGTGCCAGGCTCGCGGCACAGCAGCTATCTATCTATATGTATCTAGACGCCCGGGCGTGGAATGGCAAGGATACTCGGTTAGGGCGGAGACGAGGGTGGTGCCGCTCCCCAGGTCTCACGCGGGAGAAAGTGGGCAGCGGGCAGGAGGCCGAGCCTCCAGGTCCATGTTTTTTTTTTTTTTTTTGGGTTTAATCGTATTCGTATAGACTATGGTGGCGTGCGTTTTGCCTGATTCCCGTCCGCTGTCCGCGGGGTGGCGACACGTTGCAAGCTCCTCTTTGCCCTCCTTTGCCCTCCGCCCAGGCCTGTCCCCAGAAAATGCAATGCGCACCAAAGAAATCACACGGGAACGAGAGAAAAGAAAGAACAAAGGAAATCGAGACCCATCCCCTGGTCCTCTTCCGCGGATGCCATGAACGAGGGCGTGGGGAGAAACAGAGATTGTTCCTCACCTCGGCACCCAGCTCCTCGGCCTGCCTCCGCTCCTCTTTCCGCTCCCACTCTGACGCCTTACTCCTGCGTCTTCCCCAGCCGGCACTAGCCTTCCCGCATCCGTGGTGGAGAGGAAGTCCAGCAGTTACCGCCTGGCTGCACCTCACATCGGCGAGGAGGCGCTGGATCTTTGGACTGGCTCTTCCCCTCCCGCTTTCCTTCCACCACCGGCAATGAGCGATGGGCCGGCTCTCCGTCCGGTTGGGGTACTGCCCGGTGAGGCAGTGGCCTGTCTTCACCTGGTAGGACCTCGAGGCGCGCCTCTTGGAGCTACCCGCAACCGTCTGGTCCGGAGTCTGCCTGCTCGGCATCTTGTTCTTCCTCCGGAGGCCTTGCCCCCCGGCCTCCGGCCCATCGCAGGGCTTCCGCCCACTTCTTCTCGGAGATCTGGGGAGTGGCATCCTGCGCGCCTCCGCTCGGTCCGAGTATCCTTGACATTCCACCTGTCCTCCCCCGCCCACTCATCGGCCTTCTTGTTTCCTGGGAGTCTGGGACGCCCGGCTATCTATACCGTTTGGTGCGGGGTTTCTCCCATGTTTGCCGGACCAAAGGATAGATAGTAGACTAGCAGGCATGAGCATGCGTCGGAGACATCTATACAGTCTGCTAGTATCTGTGCGGAATTAGACGATATAGGTGGCACGAACCGTATTGGACTTGGCTTCCTCCGACAACTCCCGTCCTGGCGGCAGATGTTTCGGCTTCCGCTGCGATACCGGATTAAGTGTCCGGGGAGCGGGGGGAGCGTATTGATGTAACCCAATGGGTGGTCGAATGTATATCTAAGAACTTGATTCTTGGATTATCGGCCGTCCTCCTTCTCTCCGCAAAAAAAACACCACTTCGATAACTTACACACAGAGCTCGAAGGAAAAGAGAAGAACCGCGCTCGACAATTGTACACACATCGATGTTGCTCACACGAGTCATGGCCGCCGTGCAGGAGGTGGCTACGAACCTCGAAAACTGGCAGGTGGTGGCGGTGGCGTCCATAGGGCTCTTGACGTATTCGGCGTATCGCCACCACGTGACAAAGGTATGTGGAAGCCGCTGCGCACTCTCCAGTGGACGGCATGCTGACGGCCCCAGATTGACGTTCCGAGCTTCGGTGTTCCAGAGGGTCTCTTCGGTCCGTGGAAAGCTGCCTTCGCGTTCATAACGCAGCCGGACTTCCTCGTCCGGGAAGGATACCGCAAGGTACCGTCGCCCTCTTCGCTCTCCACTTCCCTCCCCTCTCTGGGCGGAACACTGATTGACATCGACGACACGAAACAGTATGGCAAGCAAGGGAAAGCCTTCAAGCTCGCGACACCCGCACGCTACCTGGTCGTCCTTTCGGACCCGAAAATGATCAAGGAGCTGGCGCAGACCAACGACAACGTCATGTCGTTCGACGCTGCTGCGCAGGAGCGGATCTCGTCTTCGTACTGCTTCTCCGACGATCTCGTTAAGATAAACTACCACATGGACATCATCCGGGATAACCTAACGAACAAGCTCGGTAGCATCCTTCCGAAGGCCATGAACGAGTTGGTGCTCGCGTTCGGGGAGAACACCAAGATCGGGCCCGGTATGCGTCGATAGGAGGAAACTGGTCTGGGGGGTGACGGGCGACTGACAGTGGCGGCGGCGTTAGATTGGACGGGCGTCAATACCTACGGTTTGATGCTCAAGTGCATCTCGCGAACGACCAACCGTTTCCTCGTCGGCCTCCCGCTCTGCCGCGACGAGGACTACCTCAAGCACTGCGTCGAATTCTCCACCAAAGTCTCCCGCGCTGGCGCGGTGATCGACATGTTCCCCAAGATCCTGAAGCCGATCGTAGCTCGCGCCATCTTCTCGCGCGAAAAAGCTCTGGGTAAGGTCGTTGCCGTCACCGGGCCCATCTTCGAGGAGCGACGGAGAAAGCTGCGCGAGCTCGGTGATGCCTGGACCGACAAACCGGTTTGACAGCCGCCCAGTCCCCCAGTGAAGGTGACCAACGGTGGTCGACTGACTTGATCCAGAATGATGCCATCCAGTGGATCACTGAAACCGCCCCTGCCGACTCGACTATCGAGAACATGTGTCTGCGCATCCTGATGCTGAACTTCGCCTCGATCCACACGACCTCCTTTGTACCTTCCACTCTACCCGCTCGATAGGTTCCACACTAACGTCTCGCGGGCGATGGTCCAAGTGATAAACGACCTCGCGTCGGCACCGGAGTGCCAGGAGCCACTGCGAGCCGAGATCGAATCCGTGATCGAAAAATTCGGGGGGTGGACGAAGCAAGCGCTGACGGCGATGAAGAAGCTGGACTCCGTCCTGCGCGAGAGCCAGCGGCTGAACGGACTCGCTCTGTTTACGGGCCTGCACAAGGCGATGGTGCCGCACACGTTCTCGGACGGCACGTTTGTGCCGAAGGGGTCGTGGGTGGCCACGCCTGCCACCGCTGTGCACCAGGACGCCGACTTGTACGAGAACGCGACCGAATTCGACGGGTTCCGCTTCTCTCGCGTCCGGGAACAGCCCGACCAGGGGACGAAACACCAGATGGTCTCCGTCACGGGCGACTACCTCGCTTTTGGCCTAGGGAGACACGCGTGGTGAGTCCCGTCCCCCATCCATCCCCCGCAACGCACCAATGCTTAACCCCGACAAGCCCAGGCCGCTTCTTTGCCGCGAGCCAGCTGAAGCTCTTCCTGGCGTACATCATCCTCAACTACGAGCTCAAGCCCGAGATCGACGGCCATCGTCCACCAAACAAGTTCTTTGCGTACGTGCGTATACCTGATATCTCGGTGGGGGTCATGTTCCGCGAGCGCAAGGACCGCAAGCAGAGCTTCGCCAACTCGCTCATCCCGGTTGAGCGTGACTGATCGGGGAGTGGGTGGCGTAATAGTGGGGAAGGCCTCATGGCATACGATGTAATTTAGGCCGCTTTGAGAGCGCGACGTGATGATTACGATGATGAAAACTGGGTTCTACACGTGTTGACGAGTGTTCCTGGGTGATGCCTCGTGATCGTTGGGTTTGGTGGGCGGGAGACAGCCGCAAGTTCGGTGAAGCTGGCAGGCTTCTATCAAAGAGGAAAAGGCAGACGAGCTCCGAGAAGTGAGCGGTGGGAGCAGAGAAAGTGCCTGCCAGCAATGATGACCGCTCGAGCTGGGGATACGGAGTTACCACCGGCTATCGCCGGAACCATGAGCGATGCATCTACAGCTTACCGACGGCGCAACGGAAGCCACACAGTCGTAGTAGACGGGAGATCGAGCGCTGCCGGTGGCGGTGATAGTGACGATCGACGGGGGGCGCAGACTACCCGCATGAGCGAGGAGCGAGGATGGGAGCTCTCCCTCCTTATCTCATCCATGGCCAGGCATCGGGTTGCGTCAACCTCCGTCTGCGCTTTGTCGCACTCCGGATCTGGAGCAGCGGCCGTGGGCCGGATCGATATCATTCGCGCACAAGGCGGTAGTTGGTGAGTGCAGTGCTGGCTACGCGTGATAGTAGTGCCTGCAAAGAAGCCGTTTCATATACATGGGTTAGCTAGCTACCTGCGTCATTGGCGGGTAGGAGAGCCCACCATGCCTGTCCTTACGTGTATTCTACCACCAGTGGAGCTGGAATGACTCGACCACGCTTCCGAGCATCCGAGACTTTTCCCCACCCCGTCTCCACAGAGACGGGTTGTCTTTGCAAGGCCCATTCACTCTCCCGGGCCGGAGCGCCACACGCGCCTTCTGGTCGGCAAAAGTTCTATATACCTTACTTTTGCTTTCCGCTTTTTTCCGGCTCGTCCGTTTATGATCTCCCCTGAGAAAAAGGACCGGATGGTGGCCGGAGCCACGTCCATCATGGTGTCCTCCGGGCTCATGTATCACAGTGATGACCATCTAGTGCTGGTTCTCTCACTCTCGTCCGGACTCTTTTCCCTTGTGATTTCCTTGGTGCACATCTCATCTCCTTAGGACAGGCCTGGGCGGAGGACAAAGGGGAGCTTGCAACGTGCCGCCACTGCGCGGACAACGGACAGGAAACGGATTGTACATACCCTCGCCATGATCTACCTAGGTCGCATGCGAGTAATGATTAAACAAAACAGAACAAAACCGTCTAGTGCTAGAATGTTTGATGGCGCATCGGGTTTATGTATCGGTAAGGAACGGATTCCGGGGGCTGCACGGGTGTATCTAGTGTAGTTACATATCCCAAACGCACATGATGCCCCGATTGAGTCTAGTTTACACTCCGACAAATGCAAATGCAGTGAGTGATGCATCGCAGCACCAAGGAGTGGAGACCGGTACTGAGCAAAGCGCGCCCCCGGACCCCTCACTCAGCCGAGACGGTCGAACGCACCAAGGAGAGCATGAAAGACAAAGGGAAAAGACTCCATTCCAGACCCCGTTGCGGTCTCCGCTAAACCCCTGCTCCTCTGCTCCCCGTCGAGGAATTCAGTCCAGAACCGCTTGGCTACAACGCAGGTCGAGCGGTGCCCTTCAGCGTCTCCTTCCGCACTCTGCCCACAGGATCCACTGCTAGCCCTTCCATTATTGGGGAAAGCACTTGACGAGCTGCTTCCGTTTATGGGACTTGTAGCGGCACCACCGGCACTTGGTGTCTTCGTCCACTAGAGGATCCGCTACACTCCGGCGATTGTAAGCCCGGCGCGTGCTACCCAACTGGCAGCTGCAGGTGCCGCGCGCCTCGGTCCGGGCAAGGTGTTTTTGACGCGTGACGGACCATGACATGCAGTGTGGAGGCACGACAGCCCCAGCCAATCGAAACGATGGTCTGTATGTAGACGCTCTGCCACGCCCGACCAGATATGGCCGCACAAGCGCGGGGGGCCGAGTGGAGGATAGTCCTGCAAGGCGCCCGTCTGCAGCTGGAATGCAGGCCCCGAGGCGTGTCTGTCGGGGATCATGTCGGTCTGTGGCTGTGGCTGTGGAACCGGTACTCCGTGGGGACCTCCGCATCTGCAGTCCTTCGCTTCCTTCTGGTCTCTGGGGGAGGCCAGGGGACGCCAGCCCTTTGGTCGTATTCGTTGCGTGGCCTAAGGAAGTGACCAAGGTGTCTTTGTTCCGGGAAGTGCGGCTGTTCCCTTTGGTTGTGCACGTTCGAGATCCCGCACTAAGCGCCGGTCAGCTGATAACGCGCGGGGGGGACAGTGGACGCGAACCAGTGCCCTGGTCGAGCATGTCACTGGTTCCTTGAAAAACGGGAAAGCACAGCATAATAACCGGAGGCAGCCACGTTTTGCTGCTTGTCATTTTGGTGTTCGGTTAGTTGTCGACGACCCCATGAAACAACTAGATAGAACAATAGATATGTATGTATCTAGATACTCAGGAGGCTATCTAGAGTAGAGATCACTTCCCTTCCCCTTTGCGGCGTGGTTGAACCGAATTTCAAAAATAAATGAAAATCGAATTTTTTTTTTGTATCTATTGCACCCAAACGTCTACATAACTAGCCCATAAAATCCCCATATCGATAATTATTAGCGTAGATGCAGGCTTGGGTAATAAACAAGCATTAACACACCTAATGCGTAGCCCGATCGGTACCTGCAGGCCAGCATTTAGGTCAAAACTAATTAAAAAAATTCCGGAAAAAAAAAGAACGTTATTACCCTTTTTGGATGGTGTCCCCAACCAACATCTTGCAGTAGCTAATAGCTGCACAAGTGCTGACTCGCCTTTTCCGGATCTGAGAATATGTAAGCTGCCCGCGCCCCATACCGTGGGTTGCAACCCCACGCCCGGCTCCTTTGCCTCCACTCCGCAATGCAGCTGACGGTTTAGCGGATGCATCGTTTCCCCTTACGCCCATAACTGCCGCTAGCTAACCCCGAGTCTCCGTACGGATGCACGGACACAAGCTTGTCCGAGAGCGCCGTGGCATGCAAACCGCACGCGGCAGTGCAGCGTAGTGGAATGCCGTGAAAGAGACTCCGCCGCTGTCTCCGGCCGCGAGGGGCCGTGGAACGAGAAGCAAGATCGGAGACGACAGAAGATGCTTCCCGCACTTGTCGGGCCCCCATTGATATTGATGCTGGTGGCCCCGACATGCGCGATGCGATACGAATGCGCCGACGGGGCGGGAGCGCAATGGCATGCGATCCCGCAAGTGCTTAAGCGGAGCGTGGATTTTCACATACGTCATAGGCCTGAAGGAAGGCACTGCATGGGGCTTCAGCCGACTGTGCCTGGGTGCTGCTAAATGGTGACTGACTGGTCAGCTTTTGTTCAACGCTTCCAACTCGGCTCTTTTGTCCCGCAGCCCACGAAAATGCAAGCCGAACCAGCCGGAGGGAGTAGGGAATCTGCCTAGTACGCCGCGAACGGAACCATCTCTCACGGTTATCGCATGGCACATCCCTTTGTTTCAACGGTTCGGGTCCCTCACAGTTGGACGCTGGGTGGGCGCACCTGATTCATTCTTGGCCCCCTCCCTTCAACCCCTCAATCCGGCCTCCAACTAGCTTTGAGAGCCTTCATTCTCACCGCACTTTACGGCTGTCGTCACCACGTCTGGCAGCGTGCGATTGCCCTGCAACTAGTGTGAATTCCTGCATGACCAGCTGCGGACACGGAGGCCGCTAAAAGGATCCCCAAATAGCACACAGAGGCGAGGGAAGCGGCTGATTGCAGTCGACTCCGGTTTACCAGCGGTGGACGCAGGGCGGAAACGGTGACGCGAAAGCCCTGTTTTCCCCCTTCGAGGCGTGCTGTCAGGAATGATTCTTGTACGGATGGGGTCGATGGATGGACGAATGTTCGTATAAGTACCTAGGTATGTGTGCACTAGCTGGCGGTGTCGTCGATACCACACGCACGGATTTCACGAAAAGGCACCGCTATCGAAAAGATGTCTTCCCTCCTCGAGATCGCCACGTCGAACCCGCACTATCGCGAATCGGTCGTGGCTGTCGTCCTCACCTGCGCGATCATCGTGCTCCTCAACGGGCTCTACCAGTACGCTTCGCAAGGAAACCGGCGGGAGTACGTGTACGCAAGCGTGCCGCCGGGATGGTATGGCTACAGGATAGGCCAAGCGCGATACCTGACGCAGTGCGCGGCAATGATCCAAGAGGGAATCCAGAAGGTTTGTATCCGACCCCGGGCGCTCCTGGCGCGGATCTGTGCTGATTTGGACACCCAGTTCGGAGAGTCCGGCGTGTACTGGATACCGACGATGATGGGCCCGACGATGGTTGCGCCGCGACGATATTTGGCGGAACTCAAGAATCACCCGAATCTGAGCTTCGCCGACTACCTGCACGAGGCGTTCGGCGGAGCCCATACAAACTTCGAAGCTCCCCTCCGGTCTCAGAACTTCATGGCGGTGGTCAAGAGACATATCACCCGGTCGCTCGGCCATGTCGTTGGCATCCTCACCGAGGAGGCGGCGTTGGCGCTGGAGGACGATCTGCCACCGAGCGATGGTGAGGAACCCTCCCAACGTCCACAGTGTCGTCGTATTCGTCCAGCTCACATTTTGTCAGAATGGACGCCCTACAAGCCGCATCCGACGACAATGCGGATAGTTTCGCGCATCAGCTCTCGCCTGTTCGTAGGCGAAGCGCTCTGTCGGCAAAAGCGCTGGCTCGACATCACGCTCAACTTCAGCTCGCAGATCAACACTGCGGGCGTTGGACTGCGGATGGCCGGAAAGCGCATGGCGCCGATCGTAAAGTGGTGGATACCATCCTACCGCCTGTTCAAGAAGACGCTCCGCGAAGCCGACGCGATCCTGATGGGCGTCGTCAAGGAACGGCGGGAGCTGGAGAAGGCGCAGGGCGCCGCTTACGTCAAGCCGGACGACGCGCTACAGTGGGCGCTCGACCTCGGCGAGCCGGACTCGGAACTGGCAAACTTCCAGCTGTTCCTGTCTAACGTCGCGATCCAGACCACCAGCGCGGCACTGACGCACATGGTGTACGACCTGTGTATGTATCCGGAATACGTCGAGATCCTGCGGGAAGAGCTACGTGAGGTGCTGGGGGACGGCAACTTCAGCGCCAAAGCCGAAGTGCAGAAGTTGGTGAAGATGGACAGCTTCATGAAGGAGAGCCAGCGACTTCACCCGCTCCAGAACAGTACGCACGCTCCATTCCGCGCCCGTCCAGACAAAAACTCCCCAGCTAACACCGCATGAACGCAGTGGTCATGCAGCGGAAAGCGACCAAAGACATCGAGCTCTCGGACGGCCTTAGGATCTACGCCGGCGAGCGCCTGCAGTTCAGCTCGCGCTCGATCATGCGCGACCCCAGAGTATACAGCGACCCGGAGACCTTCGACGGCCTGCGGTTCTACAAGCTGCGCCAGCAGCCCGGCCGCGCAAACGCTTACCAGTTCGCGACCTCGTCCCAGGACTTTATCGCCTTCGGCCACGGAACTCATGCCTGCCCTGGACGGTATCTCCTCCACCTTGCCCACAGAAAGATAGACGCGCTGACGTGCGGTGAAATAGCTTCTTTGCCGCGTGCGAGATCAAGATTATCCTCTCCCACCTGCTGAGGATATACGATTTCAGGTTCCCCGACGGCCAGAAGGAGAGGCCGAAGAGTGTGTGCTTCGAGGACGCGATCATGCCGCACATGAGCCAGGAGATCTTGTTCCGGCGGAGGCGTTAGTTAGGCCAGGGTTGGCCGCCTACCGTGTGCGCCGTCGTTGTATATCTTGGGTGTATGTTCGTAGAACACAAAGGTGGAAAAGGGGGGCGGACAAAAGGCGGTGGTGGTTGTTCTCGGTAGAAGGATGGAGAGAAATGGTGGCGTTCTCGGCATTCATCACTTGCAATGTAACGAATACAAGGCTGTTTTCCAAACAACTCTCGGGGCTCGTCTCGACTTCTGGGGCTCCCAAGCCGCCCACCGGTGAGAGCGGTGAAGGTTTCGTTCTTCCTCCACCAGGGGTCGGAGCCGGGTCACTGGCAGGAAATATAAGCTAGACCGAGTAAGCTGCCCCCAGGTGGGACAGTGGCCGGTGGTGCAAAGAGGTTGGCCTCACGCTTCTACCAGCTAAAAACCTGGCACGCGCTGCCTGGCCACTACCTGCAGTGAGAGACAAGCCGCTGTCCGACATATGTGCGGATCCACCTCCTCTAGTTAGCCTCCAACCCTTCCTGCCTTTCTCGTGGCTGCTCTCCAGCTGTCCCGAAACCTCACCATCTGGTGGCTGTAGTTTACCTCCACTGTTCTCTGCGATTGGGCAGTCGCTAGTCCGTCTGCATTGGTTTACATTGGGTGCTGGCTATCGCAGCTTTCCGGCGTCCGGTTACGAAAAGAGATCTCCGTAGAGTGCTGGCGTGTGAGAGGGCAGGAAGTGCAGGAGTGTCCCGCGGCCAAACGAGCCGGGTCCGTAAGCGCGGACAGGAAAGGTCCCGGAGCAGGGAAATCTGGTATTGAGTTGATGTGAGGGACGACTGGGTCGGATTCTGGTCGTGGTGACATACGCCATCACTCGTTTATCCCGACCTTGCACGACAACTTGGCGCTCGCGGACTATTGGTGCCGACGGTGGCGGAGAGCGGAGAATAGAACTGCGGACACAGACAACCGGGAGGACGCGTGAGGGCGGCTTCCGGGCTTGTCTGGAATTGGCGGGCCAGAGGCGAAGGTGCAGGAAGAATGGACGTCTTGCAAGGAGACTTTCCTGCTAGTTTGCCCTTAGATGGTAGGTAAGTAAGTATGTATTTACACAGCTGGCACGGGGGAGCAGCGGAGCCTCCACCAACCACAGCTTGTACTTGGGATTGAAGGCGCTAAAGAGTTTGCTCCTAATACCGCCAACTCGCGGCCCGCCAAGTGGCATTTTAGAGGCCTGCCGTTCTGAAACCCGTGCAACCTGGCCAGCGATGGTGAAGCGCGCGGAAGCCCCGGCGGCATCCCCAGTAATCTGTAGGTCTTTGGCCGGGAGTCGATGCCACCCCAGCGTCGACGACGCAGCGCCGAACCTGCGGGGAAACCGTCGCTGTGCGTCGAGAGGTGCACGAGCAAGCCGCCGAGCGCCACCCCTACGACTTATCATCTGCCAGCGATTCATGGCTCGGACGGCGCACACACAGCCTGCACACAGCCTGCACTGCCCGGACATTGCCGTCCAGTGGCATTCTCGGCGACGCATCGCCGAAGCCGGCAGATCCCACACACACGCCAGCTGCGTGGCGGTTGGAGTCGCCGTCCCCCACGGAAGGCAGTCACTCCCCACGTTTCCAGCGTGGGTGGTCCAAGCAAAGGGCAAGAACCCCGCCGAGAAAATTCGCACAATAAAAGGCCGCCACCCCTCGTCTTCCGCTCCTCCTCATGTTCTTCGACATTCCTTCCTCGCCACCCGTCTGTTCCCTCGCTCCGCACCTCCCCGACTCCACTCGAAACCGCGCCACACACCCGGCTCCCCCGACCCGTGCGGGGCCGTTGCAGGCAGCACTCGGAGCGTACCTCGCGCCAACACAACCACCCCCCACCCTCTCGCCGTTCCGGAGTATCGGCCACTTTCGAGGCGGAGCGGCACTGCCATCCCCTCCGGTCCAGCCACCTCCGGACACGGCGGGCCTCTGCACGCCGGATTCGAGTGCCGCAAGATGCGCACTGACGCCGACAGAGATGTCGGCGTGGGCCGGCTTGCGCCCTTCCAGTCCGGTGAGTGACAACCGTCGCCCAACGCCGCCGGAGGACGCTGGCCGGCATACCCGCCACACTTTCCAGTGTGGCGGAATCGAGCGGGCCCCCCAGCTCGCTGTCGCGGCGGGGGTGCCAGAAGGGCAACGGCGTGTCTGTTGTTGGGCCATTGCATCGGCCGTGTCTCTACGGCCAGGCCGAGTGTTTTTGGCGGCTGACGCTGTGGATCTGTCAGAAGTTTAGCCCCGAGCATCTCTTCGAGGTCGCGGGATGTAACTGCTCCTCCAGTGCTCCGCACAGCGCGGTCCTAGGCTTGTGCCCGCAAGCAGCGCCGCATCGGCGCGACGTTGCAAATCGTCGGACTGATCGTCGCGACGCTCCCGGACGACATACAGCACAACTGTTCGAGCCCTCTCTGCCTCGCTCCGGAGTCTGGGGAAGTCGCATTGGAGCTAGTCGAGACGCTGCTGAGGGCGCCTGGAGGTGCGAAGGCTTATGGCGACAATCGCGACATCGAATTAGCCTTGTTCAGTCCCCCGTGCTCATCGAGACGCCGCTGGATGATGGCGTGGATGTTCCGCCTCGCTGCGGAAGCGGCTAGCCACCGAGATTATGCTGCCCGGTGTGCGCGCCAGATCCTCGCCGGGTGGACGGTCCTGACGAACTGTAATACCGCATTGCATAACCCCGCCCCCGCGCAGCCGCTGCGCCAAGCGAAGCACCCGCTCCTACGGCAGGCCCGATCCCCCCTAGAAGCCGACCGCTGGCACGAATGTGGGGAGTGTCACGGAACGCGTCATCGAGCTCATGGACCCCAGTCAACACTGCCACCACAGTACCAACTCCCGCAAGCAGTAGCCGCAGAAAAAGACAGATGTGGCCGATCCCTCTCGGCTGTCACGGGCCCCCAATCCCAAACCGCCATCGCAGCACAATGTCGTCCCCATCACAGAGGCGATTCGGCATCGATGCCTCGCAGCCAACTCTGCCAGTCCGAGACCAGCTGCTCACTTGGCAACTTCCGTGGTGTAGCGAGAGAAGGGTAGGCTTCGTAGCCCAATCTCATGTCTGTCTGTCCCTGCTAATGTATCTCATCAAGATTTGGACGGGTCAACGCCTCTTGCCAGCTCGGGCTTACCCTTCTTGGTTCTCGTGGCAGGTGTGCTCTGGGAGGTCGCGCCGCCTGCGTCCAGCGTACTGCTGCCCATATCTCCCCACGAAATGGAGGCGGCGGCTACTCGAAGATGTGGCCGCGCGCAGACGAGAATCATCCCTGGTCGAGCTGCCATCGCGTTGTCGCGTACCCGCGCGGGGGACTCCCGTGAGGTCACGCCACGCTACCTATAGGATGCTCAGCTAGAGAATGTCGATTGACCGATGGCGCACCGACCAATGTTTATCTCTTTACTTCTATTCTGTTCCGCCAGATCCCGGCCACAGAGCGCGGATGTCGGCTCCAGCCCACCGCGCTTCCGGACGACGACGCCATGCAAGATAACATTCCCCTTACCGCCTGCGCTCTCTCCCTTTCGCGCGGACCGACGAAATGAAGGTCCGGGCCGAAGCAGTGCCTACTGGTAGAGGAGCAAGAGAGAGAGAGAGAGAGCTGGGAGGACTACTGCATGTTTGCTTTCTCTTTCGTGGTCCTTTGTATCCGTTGCCCAGCAATCGCTCGGCGCAGCGATGTCTCAATGGCTTCACGCGGCACCGCACTGTGCACTGGACGGAACAATCATCCAGTATAAGCTGTAACAGCCGATAGAGAAGACGTCGTTATCGGCTGAAGCCACGTTCCTACGGTGTGTCGCTGCAGGCAGAACTGAGTCCCAGCTACCAAACCGTTCGCCGGTCGACGGCAATCCCGCGGCGCCCGTGGGATACTCTTGGGTGGGGTTCTGTTGAAACCGGGGCGAACGACGGCCTATGGCCATCCGGCAGAACTTCACCAGCGAGCGGTAATCGGGGGCTGTCATGGCGTTCTTGAGGGAGCGGATGTTGGACAGGCTGGCGTCGCCGGCGGAGTGGGGAGCGTGCGACGGCAGTGAGGCCTCAAGCGGCTCAGTGCCGCTGGGGACATAATTGCCGGGGTCTCTGCTTTCTTTATTTCCCTTGACTATAGGGGGACAAATTCGCAATTGGCCGGTCATTTTCGGAGCGAGAGAGAGGAGGGAAGATGCAACTCAGCCATGACCTATATACGTCGCATGCTTTGAATGAAGAAACCCCCCAAAAAATGGAAACCCCGCGCACCGCTGGCACATCCTTTTAAAATTCTTACGGTAAACAAGCCCCTCCGTATTGATCGATCAGATATGCACGCCGGGGCTTGCGCCTGCAGGACATCCCACGCTACCGTCGTGATTACTACAGCCAGCAGCTCTCGCAGGGTTGCGGTCGCTATCGTCCGTCGCCCGAAGTCCCTGGACGGAAGGCCATGTTAGAATGACCTCCAGTACAGTGCCCACGCGCCGGGAAGGGGCAGGGCGAGAGGGCGAGCGGTGGGGCGGGGATAGACCGATCGATGTTGGGGGAACCCTGAAGTCGTGAAGCGAATGCATGAGGGCGGCGTGGGCCCGCAGACTTGTGGCATGGGGTACATGAAGGAGGGGCGTATGAAGGATAGATATCGCCCTCACTGTTCGGGGTTCCGACAGTCGGCAAATATCTGCACCGCACCGCACCGCACAGTAAGGGTGGCTTCGCTTCTCGAAACGTTCACGCCGAATCCGCAGTACCGCCAATCGGCGCATATCCCCAACATGCACGCTCGCCGCGCTCCTCAACCGGCGGCATGTACAAGTCCGCCCCCTATGTAGAGCAAGCCGCGGGAACATGTCTACCCGACATGTCACCGGGCACGGACGGCTACATGCAAGCACAGGCGCGCTACTTCTCGCAGTGCGTGGCGGAAAGAAAAAGCGGTTGAGTTGTGGACATCTCCCCCCTGTCGCCAGCACGGTTACAACCCGGGGGCAACGCGCTAGCCCGACGATGCCACGGTGAGCCGAGCATGGTCTGACCAGTGATGATGATGATGCTTCATTGATCGTGTGCGACCTTATTGGATCATGACGATATTATATATAGTCCTTTTCCTGTTTGCCGTCCGCCGCGACCTCCTCACAGTCCGCCGGCGGCCCGCGGCAACTCCCCCTGCCCCCACCTGGCCTTGTCCCAAGAGAGAGGATATAGGAAATTGAGCGCGCAAAAGGAAACATAAACAACAGACGCATGAAATCACAAAGGACCTGACCAGTGATTATGGCGCCCCCGAAAGTACCTGACCAGTGATGATGGCGCCCCCGAAAGCACCTGTCGGAGATCAAGAACCACCCGGATCTGAGCTTCGCGGCGCAACTGTGCGACAGGTTCTGCGGCGCTCCGACCGGCATCGACGTCCCCTCCTGGCCGTGGCGGTTCATGCTGGTCATCAATCGAGGAATATCACCTAGTCGCTCGGAAACGGTGTTCGCGTTCGACGATGCGCTGTCCTTGACCGATGGTGGGGAAAATCCCTCGCTCCGCGGAATATCTATCGCGTCCACCGTCGCCGGGAGCTGACAAGTGTGTATCCACAACAGACCTTACCCCGGCAGCCGCGCCAGAAGCCGGACACGGTGCCAGCCGCGGCTTGCCCCGAGGTTCTACCAGCTGAAGACAGGTCACCGTCTCACTGGTCAGCACCTCCAATGGACAAACCCGGCGGCGCCAGCACAAGACCCAGATGCTGGAGCACCTCTTCAAGAATTGCCCGCAATGGAAGTGGTACTGCAGAGAGACGGCGAGGGGCGGAGATCACTTCAAGATCCGAGGCCTCTTCGCAGACGATCGAGCGCCAGGCGATCCTGGACTCCATCGCCGCCACGGACGTGGTGCGACGGATGCCGGATATGGCCGAGGAAGACGCCCAGAGCGAGGCGTCGTGGAAGCCCAGGGAGCGGGAAGGAAGAGGGGGGGAAGGCGGCTGGAGACCGAGGAGCTGGGGGGCTGGAGTTGAGGAACGTTTGCAGTTCTTCCCTACGCCCTCCTTCGTGGCCTGCGGAAGAGGAACACGGAGGCGGTCTCTCCGGCCGCTCCACTACCCTCGGGGTAGGCCAGGGCGGAAGACAGGGAGAGAGCCACAAACGAGCCGCCTATGGACTGATCGGGGTCGGAGTTGGACACCGTATGGGGAACTGGACTAGTGTTGCATATTCCCATAATCGAGCGTGCCACCAATGATAGAACAAAGAAAACAAAGCAGCTGGCTCTTGCGGTGTATGTACAAACCCCACCAACAACCGCCTACTCGCTGCCGCTCGGAAACCGAAGCCCTCGGCGCCCATCACCTCCAATGCACCCGCGCACGCCAGACAGGGGCCGGCCAGGTGACGGAACGACTTGCACAGTGGATTTGCGATATCGAAATACGCACTCACGACCTGAAGAATATGTAGCAGGCCATCGATACACCGCACAGATGTCGTCGTTTGCACCCACATAGATGCCGTCGTTTGCATCCGCACGCACATAGATAGAATGTGTGTGGATGATCCTGGCACCGCTCGGGAACGCCATTCAGGATTTACAGCTAGCTACATACTTAGCTGCGGCTTCTCTTTTTTTCTACCACACAAATCTGACATACGTTATACATATCAGACATATGTACATACGTTATACATATCAGACATATGTACATACGTTGCCCCGGTAAGCGGTCGGCTCATCGCGTATTTTAAAAATACGAGAAGCTAAGCCACATACCACTTGAGCCACAAAAAATGGGGGGGGGGGGGGGGGCTGTACATATCACGAATTTTTTATACGTTGTCTGGCAGTCGATCATCACAATACCCGTCAATTCTGTTCTGTTGCTCACCCCGCAAACGCTACTCTGTACTTGTTGCCCAACACGAAGCTCCTCTTTGGCATGGTAGGATTCCATTCCATTCATCAGTTTGACCGGCAGCCAGTATGTTGAGGAACTTCTATCTTCTAGAGAAGATAGAGAGAGAAAAAAATTAGACGCCCTCCTACTCCGAATCAACACCCTTCTCACCCAATTGGGAGTCTGCTCAGGGAGCTGCCCACCGAGAATTGTGGATATGTGGATAGGGAAACCGCCCGCTCCATGATGGATCTGTCTTCATGTCAGTAATGGTTCACCTGCGCTCGCTCCCCTTCAACTACCGACTGAAACTTCTAGTAGTATCTAGGTGTGGCGTCGCGACGACTTGTTCAGAGGTCTGGGCGCTGAAATGTACGTGCTAGGGAGCATACTGTGGCATAACTAGAGTGTACGCTATACGCTCGAAAAGTACAGGCCCTTAGTCATTAATCGTATGCGACCTGGGGGATCATGGCAACGTACACACCGTCCGCAACTCGCGCGACGGCGGCTCGTTGCAAGCTCCCCTTTGCCCCCCGTCCAGGCCTGTCCCAAGAAGATATAACACGCACCAAGGAAATTACAAAGGAAAGACAAAGGAAAGAACAAAGGAAACGAAAACCCGCCCCCACACCCCACTCCTCTTCTGCAGAAGCTCTGGAGGAGGGGGTGGGAAGGAGCGGCTACTCCTCCCCCTCGTCCGCGGCGCCCGGCTCCCCAGTCTCTCGCCTCCTCTCCTCTTCCCTTTCCCTCCGCTCCCGGAGTTCCCACTCTGACGTCTCGCTCTGTGCGTCTTCCCCAGCTCGCTTCCCCACATCCGTGGTGGAGAGGAAGTCCCATGACGACTGACTGCATCTCGCATCGGCGAGATCCCGAATTTTAAACTGGTTCTTCCCCCTGCCAACCTCCTTCCGCACCTCCGCCCACGGAATCTTCTCTAGACTGCATAGCTGCGGCTGTAGTGTGTGACATCTGAGACACCCAACCTGCAGCGTGTATCGTTAACCGCGCTGCAGCTGCCCTCTCCCGCCCCCAGCTCTCCCGCCATCGTATTCAACTTGCCTGTTCGACTGCAAAAGTTCATAGCTCGAATGTGCAGGGCCTGGCGTCTCCAACAGAAGATGGGTCTACGAACAACGTCACCAGAAAGCCCCCCCCCCCCCCCACGTCGATATCACATATCACCTTATTAACCTGGATACCAACTGCATTACGCGCAATAGGCTCCAACAAATGTGGCCAAGCACCTAGGCATGGTTCGAGCAAGATCATTCAACGAGCCGGGGCCTTCGCCCGGGGGGGAGGCGGTGGGGGTGGTGGGGGTGCAATCAACGGTGGTGTTGCTCTGATGGCAGGGCATAAAATGGACGACAGCGCCGCCATCACGTTCGACCAAAAGCGCAACAAAACATGGTGCTCCTCGAAGTCCTCGCATCGGCCCCGCAGTACCGCCAACTGGCCGCCGTCATGCTGGCCTGCACGCTCGCCGTGGTCCTCAGCCGGCTCTACCGGTCCGCCAGCTCACGGGGAAAGCAGCGGGAGTATGTGTTCCCCGGCGTCGCGCCCGGCCCGGACGGCTACAGGAAGGGCCAGCAGCGGTATCTGACCGAATGCGCGGCCATGATCCGAGAGGGCATCCAGATGGTATGTACATATCGACGCTCCCCCGTCTTTCTCCGGTGTGTGCTGACGCCCAATCCAGCTGGGAGAGAACACGGTGTTCTGGGTTCCGAGCATGGTGGGACCGGTGATGGTGGCGCCCCGAAGGTACCTGCCGGAGATCAAGAGCCACCCGGATCTGAGCTTCGCGGCGTACCTGCGCGAAGCGCTCTGCGGCGCTCAGACCGGCGCCGACGGCCCCTTCTGGTCGCAGCGGTTCGTGCTGGTCATCAAGAAGAACCTGACGCAGTCGCTCTCGCACGTCACCGCCGCGCTGTCGGAGGAAGCTGTGGTGGCGCTGGACCGCCAGCTGCCGTCGACCGAAGGTGAGGCATTGACCCTAGCCACCCGACACGCCCGAGTGCTGACGGGGGCGACGGTGGCGGCACAGAGTGGACCGCGCACAGGGTGCACCCGGTGCTGCAGCAGCTGTTCGCGCGCGTCAATTCGCGCGTGTTCCTCGGCGAGCCGCTCTGCCGTCGCCAGCGGTGGCTGGACATCGCCGCCAGCTACGCCACGCACGTGATGGCGGCGGGGATGGAGCTGCGGCAGACGGGACGACTCGCGCCGCTCGCGCAGTGGTGGCTGCCGTCGTGCGCGGCGCTGCGGCGGTCGGTGCGCGAAGCGGACGCGATGATAATGGCCGTCGTGCGCGAACGGCGCGCACAGCAGCAGACGCTCGGCGCCGCATACGTCAGGCCCAACGACGCGCTGCAGTGGACCATCGACCAGGGCGAGTCGGACGCCACGCTCGCACAGTTCCAGCTGGGCTTCGCCTTCACCGGCATCCACACCACCACCGTGACGATGACGCACCTGCTGTACGACCTGTGCCTGTATCCGGAGTACGTCGACGTGCTGCGGCAGGAGCTGCGCGACCTCCTCGGCGGCTGCGGCTTCAGCGCCTCCAGCGACGTGCAGAAGCTGTGGAAGATGGACAGCTTTATGAAGGAGAGCCAGCGGCTGCACCCGGTGCAAGGCGGTAGGCGCCCCCTCCCTCCTCCCTCTCCCCTCCTCAGCCTCCCGCGGCTGAACAGCCGCCAGCGGCTCTTGCGCGCCGGGCGACAAAGGACATCCGCCTCTCGGACGGCACGCAGATCCTGGTGGGGGAGCGCCTGCACGTCGCCTCGAGCACGGTGCTGCGCGACGCGCGCTTCTACCGCGATCCCGAGACCTTCGACGGCCTGCGCTTCTACAAGTTGCGCCAGCAGCCGGGCCAGGAGAACAGCCACCAATACGTGAGCTCGAGCGACACGTTCCTCGCGTTCGGCCACGGAACGCACTTCTGTCCGGGCCGGTGCCGTCCCCGATCCCTCCACCCTCGTCCCAGCTGATGAGTCAGGTTCTTTGCCGCAGCCGCGATGAAGATCATCCTCGCGCACATGCTGATGCGCTACGACTTCCGCTTCCCCGACGGCCAGAAGGACAGGCCCGCGAGCGTGCCGTTCGAGGAGGTAAACAGTCCGGACCCGCGACAGGAGATCCTGTTCCGGCGCAGGCGGGACTAGCCGGGGTGGGGTGCTGGGTGCTGGGTGCTGGTGCTGGTGTTGGTGTTGGTGTTAGTGCTCTTGGTTGTGCTGGCTGGGGGGAGGGAGAAAAGAGCCGCGATGTGCCCGATAGAAGACCGTGACCCACTGTTTTATTTCGTAGAGCAGCACTGCACGCCGAGTGAGACCGAAACCACGCTGATGTCCGCATGCCGTATCCGCCCGGGTGACAACAGATGCAGGCGCCACTGCATCCCCGAGCTTGCCTCACCGCGGCGTCCCACCGGAAGATAGCCGCCGCCGCCCTCGGCGCCAGCCCGGGGCCTTACGCCTGGGCGGAGGGCAAAGGGGAGCTCCAACGGGGCCGCCTGCAGACCGATCGAGGTCGAAGTTCGGACAGTGGCCAAGAACCGGATGGTAGTTCACGGCGATGATCCATACATGTACATAGGATAGGACCCACGTGACTAACGAATAAAATTAAAAGAAAAAGAAAAAGAGAAAGAAAAAGCAGAAGGGCGGGGCTCCGCCGTGCGCCCGTCTGCGCCTGGCAGGCGATGGCCACCGCATGATGACCACCGCAAGAAGGGGAGAAGGGAGCGAAACGGTGCGGACAGGATGGGCAGCAGCAGTGAGCATCGACACAAGGGGGAGGGTGGGGCAGGTGGAAACGCGGGCGAAACGGCACTCTCCTTCCATCAGATACCTAGATCGCATTCCACCAACAAACTCCGCCCGTCGCATTGCATCCACCGCCCAACTATCTAGATATCTATCTATCTATAACTACACCCGGCTCCCTGCATGCCAGTCTATCTATGCCCTCCAGCAAGCCATTATGTATTCGAGCACATACCAACACCAGCTCCCCGTGGCCAGGCACACACACGATCGAGCACTAGCCGCACGGAACCGGTACGTACTCCCCCGCCCAAGGGCTCACGAGATTTGTTCTTTGGGTCGACGGTCACGGAGCTCGCCGGGGCTATGGGTGGACATATCTACTCTACATATCTATGTAGATATCATACATGCAGTTATTTGCACCGCGAATGATCGCCACGCTCAGGTTCCGATGTTGTCCACGTCTTTGCGGATGTGATGAGATGATGATCCTCGTCGCTAAACTACATACATACACAATTAGAGACGAGGCTACTCTAGATATCACCACGTGGGCCGAACCTCTTCCGCCGCAAGATGAGCAAGCGGAGAGAAAAGAAAGAGAGAGAAAGAAAAGAAAAAAAAGCCACGATGTCGCCACCGACGACGGAATCGCGGGGAGACCAACGTTCCACGCGTACATAACCGAAACTCGCTCTCGGCTCGGTTGCCGGACCCGGTCTCGCCGCAAGTACCCAGATACTTGTACAATCCTCGGGACGCGTCAAATGCGTATATGTATCCATACGATTCTCGCCATGAGCATATGAGTGAAGAATCGTTCAAGCACCCCCCCCCCCCCCCAATGCTACATAGACAGCCGGAGAGCCCGCACGGCTCGGGTGAGTGGCTCTCTCCGCTGTGTTAGATATACGTATCTATATGCTGTGCCCAACTACGCGTTGGTTTTGCGACGACGTGAATGCGCACCTGACCATGTATGATACAGAGTCTAGATATCCGCAGGATCCCCGTCAGAGGCAGCTATCCGGACATGGCATGCTAGATATCTATCGCGCGAGGCTATTTCCATCCTCGTCTCCGCGCAGCTGGGGTGAGTATGTACTCTACATATCTAGTCAACGACGGATAGCCATCGTATGTATGTACCTGCGTACATACATATACTAACATCTCTGCACTCGCTTCTGCAATGAATCCCCGCAACGTCACTTCATCCCTGCCAGAACACACACACATACATCCGTAACTAATCTATCGACACCCGCTGTACTGACCCGACAATAAAATTTTATTGGCTCGAGTTTGTCGAGTGCGATGACGCGCAGAAGGCGGGAGGAGGGCTAGATATCTTGCTTCGCGCATCCCCGACACTGGCACGCTGCATCTCTCACCCAGCGGCTATCGTGCTTTCATCCTCCAACATTTCCGAAGGCTCTATCCGCTGCGTGCGCTGCACACATCGGAACCGACTCATCTTTCCATCAGTATGTAGCTACTATCTACAGGCATGGGCTCCGTCATGGGTTGCGTGGCGGAGTTGGATATTCGAGTTGAATATCATGGCAAAGACGTGGTTTCACTGCTAGTCCGGTACGTCTTGAACCGTCAGGGCGCTTGTATGTACCGTGTCGTTGCTTCAAGAATTCCGGCGGTTTAGAGAAACCGCGGCAACGACGATGAGCTGTCTGCACATGAGTGAGTTCCAGGTGGCATGCTCAGGGTAATCTCGGTTCAGCTCCTCTCATGTTAGTGGCGAGGCACGGTGGCGACGAGTACGACGGGGACGCGAACGATGTCGGCGAGCAGGATGCCGGTATCCACGAAGTATGTAAGTGTTGATGAGCGGACTGCGTGTGGAAACAGAGCAGACAACCCCACTTTGCCCCTAGCTGTACAAACGGAACAACCCATTCCATCCCTAGTTGTAGTTACAAGAAAAACAGCCCATTTTGAAAGTAATCCGCCCGCATATGCCCGGAAAACCAAACAACTCCTTCAATACGGGATTCCAAGGTACTCGACGATCTGTGCCCTGCGCTGATCAATGGTAGCATCGTTGGGCAGGGCAGGGAGTCCAAGTAAGGCTGCAGCAACCTGGAGTTGTGGTACTGGCAATCACGAAGCATCAGCAACCATCCAGATCCACCAGTTCCCGTCTAGCGGAACACTTATATACCCGTAAAATTTGAGAGCTCCCAGCGAGTTGCTGGCAGGTTATTCCTGGGGATCCCTGCCGGATACCGGAGTGGTGCGAGTTCGCTCGCAGTGTGAGAGGTGTTGTAAAGCATCACGGGCAAACGCTGCTGTCTAGTCCGAACCCACAAACTGTGAGTCCTACACTGCGGCGGCGAAACAGGAATAGGGGAAAACCCCACTGGCTTTGGACTTCTCCAACCTGGTGCCGAAGCTGGCCGACCTCGTACCGAAGCTGGCGGACATCGTACCGAAGCTGTACGACCTCGTTCTGAAGCTGCTGTTGCCCATTCAACACCTGTTGGAGCAATTGAAAGACCTGAGCCCCCTGATCGAATGCTGGGAAGTTCTGGATCCGAGCTGCTTCAGTTGCCAGGGCTTGGCAACCATCCGCTATGCTGCGAACGGCTTGGTTCATATTTTGGGCGCTTGGATGCTGTAGGTTTGCCATTTCCTATATGTACGGAATTCTTGAGGTAAGTCACTCTATTTCTCAACCAGGAAACGAAGCTTGTCGTTGATTGCTCGTTGAGGGGGTGGGGAAGGGGGGGTTACTTCTGAGCAGTAGCACAGCGTGAGAGAGCGGAGAAGAGAGGAGAAGAATAGTGAAGTGAAGTGAAGTGAAGTGAAGCGAAGTGTATTTTGTCTTGTCTATTCTATATATGGATCTCTAACTACTCGGTCGCTGATTTGCTTGGCGCCAAGACTACGTTAGCCACACGCGTGGCCATATTGCCCTATGCAGATTGCCCCCGCCTTCTCCCTTCATGGGCGCGCTATTGGTCCGCGCAGTGGTGGGGTTGTGGCTCGAGTGCGGGTGGTGGGGAACGTACGATGACACCCTCGATCACCATCACGTGATTTCGACTGCTGACCGGGGGCGACGTCGCGATAAGATTAGATCCAGACTTGGATTTCATCAGGGCAAAAGATCCCGCTAGCTTAGAGCGATAACGACGCTGATGTTGTCCGCAGCGGATGACTACAGACGCCCGTGTCATTATTCCAAGACCCATCGGATCCAACCTAAACGCGCGTGTCCTACTACGCCACACCACCCGACTAAATTGCGAAGAACCTGTAGTTATTCGGCGTATACATCTTTTTTTTGGGTTACTCCTCTTGCTTGCTTGCCAACGTACAATCTCGGGGGACTCTGTCTCCTTGACATGGTGCGGTTTACATATATCTGTAATGTACAGTCCGTTTCCCATCCGCAGTCCGCGCGCGAAGGCGGCACGTTGCAAGTTCCCCTTTGCGCCCCGCCCAGGCCTGCCCCAAGACGACAAGAGGCGCACCCAAGGAACCACGGAGGAAAAGACAAAGGGAAAGGAAACAACGACCGTCCCCTGCTCCTCATCTGCGGACACCATGGGGGAGGGCGTGGGGGGGGGAACAGAGGCCCATTCCTCGCCCTCGGCGGCCCAACTCCTCGGCCTCCACCCTTCGTTCTCTCTCTCTCTCTCTCTCTCTCTCTCTCTCTCTCTCTCTCTCTCTCTCTGCGCTCCCGGAGTTCCCACTCCCGACGCCTCACTCCCTGCGTCTTTCCTCGGCCGGGACCAGCCTTCCACGTCGGTGGTGGAGAGAAAGTCTAGCACCGCCCGGCTGCATCTCTCGCCAGCGAGAAGGTCCCGGATTGCGGACCGGCTCTTCCTATCTCCTGGCCTCCTTCCACACCTCTGCCCGTAGGATCTTCTGTTGGGCCTTCCACTCGGGACAGACCATGGATAGATGGCTCCGCATCTGCTCCCTGCACGAGCACCGCCAGCCCTGGGCGATGGGCCTGCTTTCTTTTTCCTCTTCCAGTTGTACTGCCCGGTGAGGCAGTGACCTGTCCTTCAGCTGGCAGAGTGTGCAGCCAACTCATCGTCGGCACCGCGGTTTCGGTAGAAAAACAAGTGCCCCGACGGTTTGAGACGTACCGGACCAGCAGTGAAACCACGTCTTGCCATGATATCCGACTCGCCACGCAGCCTACGACGGAACCCATGACTGTATTTCTTGAAGCACGCATGGTGTTTGCCGTGCTGTTCCCTCTTGCTGTTTGAAATTATTTGGGTTTCCACATTTCCTGATTCGAGGTGGAGGTGGAGGTGGGGTGGGGTGGGGGGTGTTTTGCTCCGGTGCTCGCTTTCCCGCTGCTGTGCGCGGGGTAGATAGCGGGCTGGACCTTGCAGTCCACGTGCACAGTGCGGATACGGAGGGAGAGCGGACAGGAGCGGAAAGAGCCATCTCGGCACTGTGGATTTTTTTTGCACGCCGCCGACCTGTGCCGACTGCAGAACACTTACGTACGCCCAGGCCCGTCGTCGTCGTCACGCACCGACACCTGCGTGTGCGTGGAGAGGGGTGGGTTGTTCGTGTCCGTCGTATGTATCGTCGTCGCCAGGGCGCGCGGGGGGGGGAGGGGCATGCGGACGGCAAAGCTGCGCTGTGCGTAGAGTACATACTACATACTCTGTGGTGGTGCAGCATATGCATGCGCGAGCACCGACTGGCTGCGTGCACCTGCTCCGATGTTGCGCTCGGGTGACGGGTGATGTGCGTTATGGATGCCGGAGTGTGGTCCACGTCTTCGCTGGCGGCGGGTTTGCTTTTTGCGGTTCTGCTCGCAATCGCTGAAGGCGGGCGTTAGTTACATATCTGCTCAATTACTTTTGCATGCTTCGATAGATAGTTGGTTAGATAGTCAAGTATGTGCGCGGTCACGTGCGGAGCCCCAGCCCGTCACGCACAGTGCCGGTAGGGAGCAGCGTCGTTGGCGAGCGCCACTGCAATTCGCCGAGACTGACAGCATTCTGTTCCTGCAGAAACCGAAGCGACGATGGGCGGACGCGGCTGGCAGTTGCCTGCAGCAGATGGGAGCCGAATCGGGACAAGACGTGGCGACGACCGATACGTCCTTCCTCTGCGTTCCGCGCAACATCTATCTCTGTACGGCATGTACTCGTCCGCAACCACTCACACTCACAGGCCACGCTGGAGCACCGCACCGCCAGGAACAGACGTGCTGCCGTGCGGGGCGGCGTTTCACAATCCAAGTCGATCTGTGTGCTAGAACGAGCTAACTATTGGGCAGAATGACACGGCGGCGGGGCACGCAGATCGAGCATGCGGAGACCGAAAGCGGAGGCGCGACGAGTGGCTCCGTCCATTCAGCACCGGAAGGCTGAGCTGTGCCCGCAGGAGTGCTGGCAACGCGAGGAGCCTGCTTACGCGGCCATGCGCTGGGTATCGCCGTCGGCGTAAGGCCACCAACCAACGTGCGACAAGCTCCGCAGACGACACGTGCTTCCGAAAGCCGCGCGAGGCAGCGGCCCGTGACGCGAATCTCTCGTGCGAATCACCGCCGGTCGCCCCTCTCTCTCTTGCGGACCCGCGAATGCGAAGTTCCTCTCCAGCAGCAGCGATGAATGCCGAGAGATAAATACATATCTACGAGTATCTACATACGTACTCCCTGCTGACACCCCCAGTCAGGTCCGCCCACTCTCGCTAGTTAAGGCTGAGCCGAAGCCAGCGCCAAGCGTCGGGCGCCAGGCCAGGGAGAGAATTTTTTCTTCGTGCATGCATCGTTACTAGTGGTGCACAGTTACATATTCGCCTGAAAAAGATTCTTCGGCTGTTCGACGCCTTGCGTGGAAGTCCGAAGGCTGCGTTTCGCTTTGCGTGCTGGAATATCCGCACCGCAACTGCCGCATTCAACGCCACTCCGGTGGCTCCGTGAGCACGGGAACGAGCTGCGCCGACTGTGGGGAAGCGAGGGCGGGGGCTGTACGCAGACGCATACGGCCTTTCTCCGGGGCAGGCTGGCTTCTCGCTCGCACGCAGCCCACCGCACGCTGTTGTTGCAGCTGTTTTACCACGATGTGCCGTCTCCCAGCCATCTCCCGACCCTGCCGTGGCCGGCTAGTTACCTGGCCTTTGCACGACACGTAAGCTCAGCTACGATAGCTATGTAGCTGGCTGGCTGGCTGGCTGGCTGCCGCCGCACAACCCCGGTGTCCAATGGACGGAAGTGTGGATCACGCTGCATCCTTGCCGCCCTGCTTCTTCCTCTGGTCGAGACGAGCCGCTCGATGTGTAGAGTATGTACCGCCTGCACGCTCTGCCCCGCCTGACTGGTTTCCTTGGGATTCTCTGTTCCGCTGCCATCCAGCCATCCCACTTGCCGGTGGGGGCACCGCAGCACCCCTGCGCCGTACCTGCAGTAGTCGGGAAAAAAGTGCACAACAGACTCTGATATGATGTGATATGATATCTATGTATGATATGTACGATAAGTATGATGGAGCTTCGCGAGCCAGTGTTGGCCAAGCTCCCCTTGTAGCTCAGCCTCCAGCCCACGCGAGAGCAGGAGTGGCAAACTCAGTCTCTCCCCCCTCCCGCCCGTGTGTATGTAAACCTCCTCCACTTAAAACCCTCCGCTCGTTCCTCCCCCCTGCTGTGCCGCTCTCGTTCGACATCTCACCGGTCGTTCTCTACCCCTCCGTCCATCCACCGTCCTTTCCCGCCCTCCACCACCACCACCACCACCACCACCAGCCATCTCTCCACGCTCCAGCAGCGTCGTTCACTCTTTGCCCGGCAGCTTCGGCCCTCTCTTTAAGAGCTGCTTGCAGTTCCTCGGTCATTTCGATCCGCATTCTTCACGACCATCCTCCTCTCTCTTCGGCGCAGTGCGCAGAGTATAACCCCCCCACTGCTTCTCCCTCCCTCTCTCGGACCAGTCTCGACGCTCTTTCTCTCGTCCGACTCCGCATCTTCACATCCAGTCAAGATGATTTCTCCCGTCCAGGCCATCACCTCCCTCTGCGTGCTCGCCACGGTTGCCTGTAAGCACCCATTGTCCTGCTGCTGCGTTCCCAGCTCGGCTGACTGACTGGCCGGCCCCCTCCAGCTTCCGCCGCCATTCCCTCTACCATCCTCCCGCGGGCCTCGGGCAAACGTGGTCTCAGCTACAACGACCCCGCCCTCTGCAGCCGGTTCTCTAGCGGAGAGATCACCTGGGGCTACGACTGGGGCGCTGGCGCTGCGTCGACCGTCGGCAAGTTCGAATACGTGCCGATGCTCTGGGGCGAGAAGTCCTTCTCGGCGTGGCCCTCCGCCGTCAAGGCCGCGCTCGACAAGGGGGCCAAGCGCCTCCTCGCGTGCGTCCATTCTCTCCCCGTCTTGCCGTCTCTCGGTGCTAACGTATCCCCCGCAGCTTCAACGAGCCCGACCTCGCCTCGCAGGCCAACATGTCGCCGGCGTACGCGGCCAGCATGTACATCAAGCACATGAACCCGCACGGCTCGCGGGCGAAGCTGGGCGCGCCAGCGGTGTCCAACAGCGGCAGCCCGAACCAGGGTCTCGACTGGCTCAGGCAGTTCGTGGCGGCGTGCAACGGCCGCTGCAAGATCGACTTCGTGCCGATCCACTGGTACGACCCGACCGGCGGCGTCGAGTACTTCAAGCGCCACATGCGCGAGGCCCACGCCATCGCCGGCAAGCCCATCTGGCTCACCGAATTCGGCATGTGGGGCGCCTCCCAGGAAGCCCAGGCAAAGTTCTTCCGCGAGGTCGCTGCCTGGATGGACGGCCAGGACTGGCTCGAGCGCTACGCCTACTTTGGCGTCTTCGAGGGCGTGATGATCCAGAACGGCCAGCTGTCGACCCTCGGACGGGCGTACAACAGCTAGATGTGTCCGGCACACGACGGGGGGTGGATGGATGTTCGGTATCTACGCGGTGGGGTGGGGTGCAGGGAAGAAGCGTTGATCGTATGGATTCTCCCGATGCGGTAGTGGTGGTGATGGTGGGCGGTGGTGTTTGGGTTTATTCATTTTGAGATTTTAGGTATTTTTTCATTTCCTTTTTTTTTCCCCACCGCCTTTGGCCGATCGTCGACGAACGGGGAGGAGGGAGACGGGGAAAAAAAATATCGGAGGGAAAAGAACAAAACACGGTGTTGTACATAGACTTGGGGCAGGGGATGGGGTTTCGGCTTTCCCTCTGGGTGGGTGTGTCGGGGGGGAGGGCCTTTTTCTTTTTTTTCGAATTTTAAAAATAAAAAATGGAAAATTTTCTTCACACTATGCTGTACTGCCCCTCTCTGAGCCTTCGGCGTGTCGTGTCTGCGCGGTCCGTGGGTTGGCGGAAGCCCGCAGCTCCGGGGGATACGGTACGCGCAGCTGGACATGCGGACGGGCACACACCCCGCGCTTTTTTTTTTTTCAATTTATTCACTAATCGCGTGCGACCTCTGCAGGTCGTGGTGATAAGATTAACATCTGACTCTGGACGAGGGCAAATCCCTGAATGCAGCCAGACGCAGCAGTTCGTCCTCATTTACTCTCGGAACAAGCTTAAAGCCATTCCGAGACTTACAAGCGCAATATGTTGGCAAGTATGAGTTATACTCAGTACAGCTCACACAAACCTCATCCTATGACTCAGGGTGAGTTTTATGTCTCCCCAGGACGGCTTGACTTCCATATTCCTAGAGCTATGTAGGTACAAAGAAGCTTGTGGACGTTCTCGGGTCTAAGGTTAACCCCTTGGAGAACTTAAGGGTGAGCTCGGGCTGAAGTATATATCCTCTCCAGAACAGCACATACGTAAAGCCACCCGGGACTGGGGAGTTTGTGGGCAATCTCAGGTCTAAGGTTAGCCTTCTCCAAGGGAGGGAGTAGTAGGGCACATACCACGGACACTCACAATGCCCGCAGAAAGTGTGTTGCCTGTCCGCGGTGCTGGTCACAGCCGCGCACTCGCAGCATCCGAGTCACAAACCGTGACGACTGGCGGTCACACTCAGTGGTGGAGATGCGCGGCTTCATCGCTTCCGGCGGCGGCCGTACCGCCTCGAGTGGGGCCGTCCTCCCTGTCTGCACACGGGCTGTTGGAAACGCCATGATCAAAGCCAACTCGTAAGGCGCCGGGTCTCGTCTTCGCTTTTTCTTTTCTTTTCTTCTGTAGATGTCTTTTGCTTCTCCAAACCCTGCGCCTACCTAAGCACTTAGTTGTCGCCCACAGAGAATCGAGTAAGCTAAAGTAGACGCCTTGCATCGCACCATCCCCGCAAACAATAGTGTTACATGGCAACCGTATCGCCACGGCGGCCAGTCTCGCGACTGGCCTTCCGTCCGAGCGTGAACTCGGCGGTTTGCTGCCGAGCCTCGACTGAACAAAAAAGGCCGGCCCTCACCCCCTCCATCCTTTCCTCTTCTTCTTTCCTTTATGTACTAAGTATCCACACTTCTCTCGCGACCCTTTACTCATGATCCCCTTGTGGGACGAGTACGATAGGACCCTCATTCTTTTATTTCACCTTTTCTTTCACCACCCCCTTGTGGGGTGACCTTACACCCACCCCGGATCCGACCCGACCAAAGGCGCAGTGTCCGGACGAGACCGGGAACGCCACGACAAACGCTGTCTCGCCCGCCACACCCGCGGGTCGTGGGGACCCCCGATGGGGCGTCAGCTGGGCTTCCATCGTTGTTTCCCTATATCCGCCCCAACCCCAACCCCAACCCCGCGAGCTGGAGCTGACGAGCGAGCGAACAGCCAGCTGAGGGATGTGACATCGAATACCCAGCAGCTGCGCGGAGGGGAACGAAAAAGCCGAAGGGAACCCCTTCTTCCCCGCCCGCGCACGGGCTGTCGGAAACGCAATGATCAAAGCGAACTCTCCCGGCAAAGAATGCTCAACACCTGAGCGGCATCGAGATGCGACACTGCACTCTAGAAGAATGCTACTGTCGAAATCAGGTTACATGATCTGAACTTCGGAAACCGCCCGAGATCGTCTGCCCGCCCCTCGACATGCTCCTGCGGAACACCCGTCCTCCACCGACGTCACCCCACACGCGCTACCCGCGCGGAGCTGCGGCTACCGGGGCCGAGATGTCTAGCATGCATGTGGCCGCTTCTCGTGCAGGCATCTACATAATGCAGCTGGGTGCCGTCAGCCCGCACACACGGTACCGCTTCCCAGTAGAGCGGGTGCGGTGGAAGCACATCCGAGGGGGGGGGGGGCGGGGGGGGGGCGGGGGGGGGCGGGCGGGGGGGGGGGGGGGGGGGGGCGGGGGGGGGGGGGGGGGGGGGGGGGGGGCGGGGGGGGGGGGGGGGGGG
>Ga0307508_10000764_pt1 | contig 38030 bp, 48 predicted proteins | sample 9_EM_MG_FD_203089 | JGI IMG/M metagenome (GOLD analysis project Ga0307508, IMG submission 203089) | Populus trichocarpa ectomycorrhiza microbial communities from riparian zone in the Pacific Northwest, United States - 9_EM | ecosystem: Host-associated > Plants > Roots > Unclassified | place... | reverse complement strand
CCGCCCCGCCCCCCCCCCCCCCCCCCCCCCCCGGCTTGATGAACGGATACCTTCGAGATACTCATGCTTTAGTATTTTCGGTGCCTCTTGTGGTGTTTGAGGGTGTGGCTTTGCTTCAATGGGGGGTTTTCTTTGCGTTGGTGGACTTCGGCACAAAGGCAAGGACAGCTTCTGTGTTGTACTAGCTTTTTACCGAGTGATAGCAAATGCTTTCTGTGTTGTGAGCTTGAAATATGTACAGTAGAATACCACAACATACATGCTCTCATCTCCATTTGACCTCACTTTGCCAGCATAAATCAATCGGATGTCCAGTTCAGTTTGAACCAAGAATATCAAAGATGTCCCTCGCATTCAAACCAACTTCCAGCACAAAGGAAATCTTAGGGACTGGTCTGCATCGCGATGGTATGTATGGATTTTTATCCGCCAATCGTTTACCCCAACAACCATGGAGAAGTTCGCGAGGAACTTCGTGTGGTTGCCGTGGAGATATTATTGGCGTTGAGAAGGAGAAGAGAGGGAGGGACTATGGACGTGCTGCATTGAGCAGGGAGGTATAAGCGTCGGATGTCTGGAAGCGAGTGCGTTTTCGACCCCGTCACTGTGTAAATGATCGGGAGCGACGATCCTGGCTATTAGCATGAAGTTTCACGTTATGTAAACGTAATCCCGTCCATTCGCCGAAGTACAAGGATTTCGAAAAAACCGACCAGAGCATATATAATTATACTTAGCCCGCAAAACAACTCCGAAACACCGATGTGTGCTGTGATGATATGATTCGCAATTTTTTTTGTTTTGCTTTCACACACCAGCGTGACATAGAAAGAGAAGAAAACGTAGCTAACACCCAACTAAACCAGTGGTATGAAGCACCCTTTCTATTTTCCCATTGCTAGCCACACCGCCTACCACCGCTCGTTTTTAGTGTTCAAGCAGTGGTCTCGGTACTCTTGCGACCCTTCCGCGCCAGAATAGCTTCGCGATCCTTGTCAAGCTTCAGCTTGGTGATGAGGACCTTGCTGGGCGAAATTCCGACGGGCACGGACTGGCCGTTGACCTTCTCGCGGGTCACGCGCTCGACGTGAACGACGTACTTGAGGCGGTAGACCGAGGTGATCTTGCCCTCACGGCCCTTGAGAGACCCACGAGTGATGATGACCTCGTCGTCCTTGCGGATGGGGATAGAGCGAACCTACGAGTAACCAAGTACATTAGAGACGGTTGCGCTTTGAAGGTTATGAACTAGGAGATGGAAAGGGTAGGTACTCCATGTTTCTCACGCAGCTCCTTCGACAAGGGGGCCGACATGATGATTCTGCGGGCCGACGAAGGGGCCGAGAAGTGGGCCTTCCTCGACTTTCTGCGCGAAGAGGCGATTCCTGATACGTAAAACATAGATCTGTCAGCACTTCCGTGTTCCTCGAGCTGCACGCCCCCAATCTTTGCTCTCCGGCGCCCGTCCCCCTCTTCCCGATAACCCGCCGCTACCCTGCTTGGTCCACCGCCACCGCAAAGAACCCTCAATCCAACAAAGCAGTGAAATTTGGAAACGAACCGTTGTTGAGCTTTGCCATTGTGTCGGTCGTTCGGGAGTTGTTGGAGTCGTCGGGTTGGTCGGATTTGACGTTGCACCGTTATGGGTGTTCGCGAAATTGGAGCGCTGCCTGGGGCCAGGCGTGCGCTAGGCGGGTGACTATTGCACACAACAAAACTTCGATTTGTGCGGGCTAGGGCAAGAGACCTATTAGCCGCATCTACTTATGTCAGAACTAACGTAAAATTTTGGCCAATCTAACGTCACCGAGCGACTTGGCATGCCATGCAGCAATTCTTCTCGTGACTATGGAGGTAGTTTGTTCATCGCGTCTGGTGTAAACTTTCACTGTGTACTTCTATTTCAATTCTACTCCACGCCTTTCACCGTCTCCGGACTAAATACTCAGACGGCTTAGGGTACTCTGCGAAAGTATGTAAGTAGCCATTACGCTTGTGAATGTCGAAACAGCTGGAGTGGTCTAAATCGCGTAAGCTATCTACGCGTCAGCATTAACGAGTGACTAGCGTCACACTTCGGCCAGTTTTCTCCTAACGGAATCTTTATCCGACCATTGTGTGGTAGTGCACTTTTTTTCCTGACCACAGATGTCTTCAGACGACAACTTCTCTTACGACACGTCAGCGCAAGACCTTGGTTCCCGACGCGTACCTACCTCCTCTAGAGACGATTGTACATTTCCGCTACAACAATTCGTACGACCAGAAAATGCCCGACAAACCAGAGAATGGAGCTACCCAGCCGTTCAATATCAAACCTCATCTTTCGGGACTGGTGTTGCAGATCCAACTGGCCGGTATTCTTTGGGAATGGCACATTATGGGCAGAGATATCCAACAGTCCAGGAAGACAGGCCTAGCGTGGTGATAGCCTTGTTTCAGACAGAAGGGACAGCCGTGCTGACTTTCGCAGCAGCATCAACCTCAACAGTTCGCGCAGCAGCAAATCTACGGCCAGCAACAGGAGAGCCACGCACACGTACAGCAGCACTTTGCCCAAGGAAGACCAGTTCCCACATACACAGCTCCGGCATACACGGCTCCGATCCTGTATCCGCAAACTTCGTTACCCTACTCAATGCCCGCGAACACAGCTTCCACTTCAGCTGCACAAACGCCGGCTTACCACCAGTCACCACCTTCACATGGAACTCATTCTTCGAGCCACCAACGGAGCGTGGACAGCCCCAGGCCACAGTCGCAGGCACAGCAGAGGACGAATGTTGAACAAGGATTTCAGCAAACTTCGCGCGTAGATCAGAGTTACCAGTATGCCAGTCACGTTCACCCATCAGAGCCAGCTTTTTCGCAGCAGCAGCTTACTATATATCCCCAATCATCCACAAGTCAGGCCCAGAGCGCTCAGTTTACGGCACAACTGGCATTGGTGGAACACGATCGACAGGAACGACTCAAGCTCATACAACAGCAGCAGTTGCAGAAGGGCCAACATTCACAAGAGGAGACGGAGCAGCAATTGCGAAAAGAACATCTCCAGAGGGACCAACAAATCCAGAGGGACCAAATCCAGAGGGACCAACAAACCCTGAGGGACCAGCAAGCCCAGAGGGACTTACAAAAACAGAGAGTGCAACAGGCTCAGAGAGAGAAGGACCAACAGTGGGCGGTTGAAAATGCCCGGCGCCTAGCCTCGATTGTGCAGGGTCCCACTTCCTTACCTCTTCTTCCGGATCCGCGGGCTTCCTCTCCGGCACATCTGGTACAAGCGAAGCCGCCGACACCAGAGGCCAAAAAGCCTCAGGCGCACCTTTACCTCCCCAAGCCAGCTACGCCTCAAGCTACTTCCAGTATACCTCAGGCTACTTCCAGAACGGCTCTTCAATCTACCCAGTCTTCTCAAGCTCCTCGGGCTCGTCCAGATTCCCTTGCCCCTAACGTTCATAGAGCCATTCAGACTCATCTAGCTCCCCAAGCGGCCCGGGAGCCTCAGGTTCCTTCCAGAACGGCCACGCCTGTCATTGGTGCTTCCAATGCTCCTCAATCTACCCAGGCTCCTCAAGCTCCTCAGGCTCGCCCAGATCCCCATGATCCTAAAGCTCCTAGACCCATTCAGACTCATCCTGCTTCCCAAGCTTTCCAGGCTCACCAGGCCCAACCGGTAACAGGCCTGGCGGCCGGTGAAATACCCGATTGCTTCGAATTCCTCGCTGAGTTGCAGAGGAATGACACTACACGCTTTAATGCGTACATGTCGGAGTTTGCGAGAAAGCAGCAGCCACCCACCCAGGCACCCCAGGCACCGCAGACAACCCAAGCTCTGCAACTGCCCGTTCATATACCAATTGCACAGCCCTCTGCTATTCCAAGCCGCACTGAAATCCCACAACCCGCCCCACAACAGCAGCAGCAGAAAGGGTTGCAAAAGGCCCCGCAGCCGCAGCAGGCACCACGGACGCCTCAAACTCCGTTATGGCCTCGGAACTCCACTCCCCAGCCCCCTATTCTCGGCAAAGTGCTCCAAGCACAGCTCGGAGTCCCAGCACCACCGCCGAAGCAATTGCTCTCAGCCGAAGATGCGGGGGTGCTTGCGGGGGCGGTCATCAGCTACCTTAAGCTTCAAGGGGTCACCGTTTCTATCGGGAAAGTCAGGGATTTGCTCCAGAGCGCTGCCGATTTCGACATCATGTGTGCATATTTAGACACTCTAGGACACAGCTGCGATAGACCCAAGTTAGCCAAATACATGATAGCTGCATTAGAACAAGCCAAGAAGGAACGCCAGAAACCGTCGGTCCCTGCTTCTATGAAGGCTCCTAACCCACAACCACTGGGGAAAGCTGAACATCACCCTCAGCGCCAACCAACCCCGATGGCGGTGTATCAGCAGGTTCCTTATGGAACACTTCCGGGGCATTCTCCAGTGACGCAGGCAGACCAAACTGGTGGTTCCATACGTCCCGGGAATACTCTGGGCGCTGTCCGGGGTAGGGGAAGGTTCCAAGGAAACCCCACGGCTGTAGTCACACCCACAGGCCAGCCGAAACGGGATCTTCCCACCAAACGAGAGGGACCCGCTGCACACCCTCCACCGCCACCTCTTCCTCCACCAGTTGCTGCGGTACCTACGCCACCCAAAGACATCGTAGTGATCGCCGACTCACCCTCTCCACCAGCAACGCCACGCCGTTTGGATATCGACAGCCATTCGCCCAGCAAAGACGGCGGTCGAATGCACAACAACGGTGCTGCACCCCCGGGACCAGCAACTATGAGCCTCTCCAAGGCTCCTATTCCTGTAAACCGAGACGCTCCTTCTGTGGAAACCCCGACAGGAGGACAGACTGGACGGATGCAGGGTCCGCAGTTCGCACAGCCGCTAGTTGAGACGATCTCCAGAAAGAAGGCTGTAAGGGTGTCCCAATACGATCCAGCCACCATCGCGCGCGATATCCTCATCATCGCAGGCAAGCATCCGACCGAGCGTGGACTCAACGACCATTTGCTGCCTCTCAGGGACAGTATGGGGCTTGTTTGGAACAGCGATCTCTCCACCGTTCGCTGGGATCTCATCGACCCAAGCCCTATTTTGCTCGATGATGGCGATGGAGACGATGAGATGGATGGCGGTGAAGGCGTTGCGCTGTTGATGCTCGCCGTCTCCAAGAAGCGAGCTCGCATCCATGCTCGTAGATCTGCACCAGGAGGCCAAGCCACGGGAATTGCCGTTACACCAAATTCTAACGGTAGCAAGAATGCGGTTCCTGCCCCACACACCACGCCGTCACATCGCGTTTCTGCGCGTCGTGAAGTCAACCTCGCAGCGCAGCCCATCATCGCCGACTCGCGTCCACCATTCCCGACAACGCCAATGGGCTCGGAAAAGCCGCCCAAGAGGCGCCGAACCGACGCAGCAAATGCTTTTACTCCATCGAACGCCCCCAAGAAGTTCCTGGTCTTCCATTGCAAGTGGGAGGGGTGCGACGCGGAACTGCACAACCTGGAGCTCCTCAAGCGTCACCTCATGGCTACTCACAGGACGAAGAGCCCTCACGACAACCGGTTCACATGCAGTTGGTTGCAGTGTGCTCGACCACCTACCCGGAAGCAGAAATCGATGGAAGGCGGGCAGATATCTATGCGATACGATTTCGCTAGCGAAGAAGAGTGGCAGGCCCACGTTGACGGCCATACCGAGGCTGTTAGGCAGACTCTCGGATGGGGTCCGGCGGTATCGCAGTCAGGTTCGTTCCATTTCCTTCCCTCGAACAACAGAGCCTACTAACACAAAGAAGACCATGAATTACCGCTCGACCAGGTTGACTACCTCTCCGATCACACCGGCAAGCAGATCACGCCAGTCGCCTCAGCCGCAAAACCCCTCCACACTTTCGTGCCGCCTCCAGGCTTTCTAATGACGAAGACCTTCAAAGATGCACATGGAATAAAGACCCCGTGTCCGGGCATGTCCTGGGCGGCGGAGAAACAGCTGTTGGAGAGCTTTAGCAAGCTGGGTTCTGGCATGTCAAAAGATGAGACGGGCGAGCTCGGGGACGTTGTCGTCGTGCAGGACTCAAGCGGACCTCCGTTCATCAGAACCGTCAAAGGAGATTGGCTGAAGAAAACCTAGCATATCCCAATCGTACACCTGGACGCTGCCCATCAACCCTCCCCTTTGTTCGCCTGGAGGTTACTTGGGATGTTACGTCGCTCCCATTTCGGATTTGTGGGTTCGGTGCTTTGGCTTTGCGCTTTCTGTCGTTGCTTTGCCATGCTGTCTTTGTTGGTCCCGTTGTTCAATGGCGTTTTCTACCTACTTGATTGTTTTGTACTTTACATCATTCCGGGTGCATAGCGAAAGTGTGGTAGGTAGATGTCTTCCAAATGAGAAAACTATTGCGCCCGTTGCATCGCTTGATCCCTGTTGTCACTCCTTGATTGTCGCCCAAACAAATCCTACTACTATTTATTATTATCCACTGTACCACCGATCCTATCCTCCTCCCCCGAGGGTGTCTGGTAACTGGTTGGACGAGCCACCCTTTTGCCACTCCCCTCTTTAGAAGGAGTCCGGAAGAATCGGAGCCCACAGGCTGGACCTATTGTTCATAATCGTTCTCAATTTAGTCTCCTACGACACCTTCGCCTCCCGTCGCTATGTTCTCTCGAGCAATAACGGTCTGTCCTTCCTCCCTTGACATGGCCGATGCAGCTTATCATTAGAACTGACACATAGATGCACTACACCTCCAGAACCACCTGAAGAGACACAGTCAGAAGTTGACTGCCCAAAAATTCGAGGTTTGTCCGAAATGCGGTTATAACAGCCTCGACGCCGATAACCCGACCTCTCTTCCGGAAGGAATCAATCCTAGTATCCTCCTCGATGCTTCACCGTCGCCACAGTTACTGCTCTCCGAGAACGGTGTCATCATCCACGCCAACAAATGCGCTGCGCGAGTCCTAAGAGTCAAGCAAATGGACGAACCCGAGGAGGAAGAGAAAAATCCTACTACCGAAGGGGAAGAACACTGGATTCCCCCAGAGTATTATGCCCGCAGGGATGGGAACACGAATGAGGAGGGTCCAGAGAAGCCTCACGCCACTGGACTGGAAGGGCACACTCTCGATCAGCTGAATATCCTACTCGCGGACCCGGATATACGGCCATGGGTCAATCTCATGCAGGTCTTTGAGCATATAAAGATCAAGCTCCACAGGCAAGAGGCAGCAAAGAACGGAACAGATGCTTCTGAGAGGGCGGAGATGTATGGAGAGGGACCTAAGTACAGCAGCTACGATTACTACGGTGAGCGAGAGAACTTAAAACGAGGAGATGGTGTTCATGCAGACCTTGCCGCGAGGGACACAGCTCCAGTTTGCATTGAACGAGATGATGGCAAGGAAATCCCCGCTACGATGTTCGTCGCCCTTATTGACCCATTCCACACTGGGTTTTGCTACAGCACAGTGACGTTCATTCCGGGGCTGTTAGATGGGGATGCTACCTTTACTACCCAGACGGCTATCGAGGGCGGGCGAAGGCGCCGGAGGAAGCGTGACATTCTCAAGAGAATGAAGCACCACAAGGCCGATGAAAAAAAGCCCATTGATCCCGGCGACCCAGTGAGGAACAAGGCCGCGGGGAAGTCTGGACTGGATATGATGCAGCGAGTAGCACGCATCAAAGACCAGGTCCTAGACCAGATGGATTACTGCTTTATTGCTTTGTCTCCGGACGGTGACATTGTCATCACAAATGCTGCAACCAAAGCTATTCTGGGTCGAGAGACTTTAAAAGCGAGCATAGGGTACGAAGCACCGGTAGCGAGAGACGGGGAGTGTGTAGATGCACTGACAATAACTGTGCAGCGAGGGGTTTGATTGGATCGCTCGTCTTGATATCTGGCGACCGGACTTTTCGGAACGGCTGCCCTTCGAAGAATGGGCTCTCACCAAATTGATCACTCATCGAAAGCCATTAACTCAGGTTATCGGCTTATACGCCGGAACAATGCCACTGGTAGTTGAGCTGAGAGGGAAATGTTTGTACGAGGATCCAGAGAAGGAAGAAGGATTACTTGCAGCGTTGGCGATCGTCGTGGACCAGACCCAATGGTTCTGTTGGCCCAGCTAAAGTGACCCGAGGCTGTTTGGACTAAACTTGTGGCAGGTTCTCAAAGGAAAAGCACATGACGGATGTCCAGACCAGACAGGAGCTATTCATCTCAGCTATCTCAAGGGAACTCAAAACGTAGTACCCTAATTTTCTAATAACTGGATACTGGTGTGTACTGACGGCCGTGCCAGACCCGTGGCTGGAATCCTCGGGTTGTTGGAGCTATTATACGGCACAGGAGACAAGCTGAACGAGGAGCAATTGGATTACATCCGGCAAATTTTCGGCACTCTCAATTCTCAAAGTGAGTGCCGCGTTCTTTCTCTATCCATAGCAGTGACTAACGATCAATACAGTGCTCGTGATCCAAGACATTATTGACTTCAACAAGATCAATGCCGGTGAGCTTGCCATCGATCGTCGAACTTTCATCCTGCAAGATCTGGTGGAAGAGCTGGAGACGCTGTTTTCGGGAAGCATGGCCAAGGCGGGGATACATTTCGAAATCGACACGTCGGGAATCGACGAGAGTGTTTTCGGCGACGGTTCACGCCTAGTGCTAGTAGGAGATGACAGCAAGATTCGACGAATCGCTGTTAACATGCTGTCCAATGTTCGCCGTTTATTCCCAAGGGGCGTTATGCAATTATTTCTGACGTGATAAAGGCTTTCAAATTTGCCGTCAAGGGAGAAGTGCGATTGAAGGTTGTCACTCAAAAAGTCATGAGAAACTCATTGGAGGTCAAGTTTGAGATCCAGGTAGGCACCACCTATGTCGGTGGGGCGCTGTTCTCACTGACTTCTAGGACACCGGCCTTGGAATCTCGGACGAAGACCGACAGAGACTTTTTGCGCCTTTCGACGAGAAACAGGAATCCAAGACCATTGGAGTAGACGGCATTGGGTTGAACATTGCTCGGAAGGTTGGCAATATCCGCATAAATCTCCGCCGACACTGCTAACATTGCTGTGGCCAGTTCGTTTCTCTATTGGCTGGTGACATCGGATGCATGTCCATTGTCGGCAGAGGCACCACATTCTGGTTCACGGTACCTTGCGGCCGGCCTTCCCCGGAATCGAAGGTTGAATTTGGTCCCAAGGAGATGACACTTTCGAAAACTCTGGGCATCGTACTCCACAGCAAAGACCTGGAAGAGGGAAAGGGCCAAGTGGCATCCGGATTAGCCAAGGTTCACATCGAGGGCACTGTGGTGCTATTGGTTGAAGACAACTGGGCTCATCAGATGGTCATGGCCAGGCGGCTGCAGCTGATGGGATGTGAGGTAGTCACGGCTCTGAACGGTCGAGACGCCATCCATATCCTCAAAAAGAAGGATACGCATGTGGACCTCATTTTCATGGACATACAGATGCCGTTACTGGTCAGTCAAACCATACCCTGTTCTATTTTGTTCTTGAACACATAAAGCTGACATCAAAAATAGAACGGATTCGAGGCAACGAAGGTCATCAGGACCGACCCAGAAATGGCGCGATGGAAGAACCTTCCAATTATCGGAGTCACTGCAACGGAAGAGTCGGGGTTCCGCGAAAAGGCCAAAGAGTATGGTCTGAATGAGTTTACGGTCAAGCCGCTCAATAATGAGGTTACCAGAAAGTTCATCGAGGGCATGATGGATCCGGTTGCTGTAGGGAAGCGGAGAGGGACGGTGGGATGAGCGTCTTCGGGGTCGTTGAGAAGAAGACCGAGGTAGAAATAGTGTATGGCAATTGTATAAGTACCCGCCGAAGTCGCAAGAAATCAATAGACGACTTCGTTATTCAAATTAGAAGAGACCAAAGTACTGGTGACTAGTTTGTGATACCCTGTAACTGTATGTAATTAGCTCCCGCTACTTGGTTAAGTATGTACATAGTTATGCTTACTCTACATACATAGTTCGCATTTCCTGTTATATACGTAAGCATGAGGCTCTTGATTAAGTTTATTATGACCTCACCAAAACAAGGCCCACCAGTTCCGCCCGTCTTACATTAACCACTTGTTCCCTTCATTCACCGAATCGCGCTTTCCATCAGCAATTTATCATATTCACCGGAACTGCTAAAGGAGGCCTGCACTGCCTCCCGCTTCAGTGACACCCAATTCCGGAAGCTGGACCCACACGGTTATCACCAACGGCTCCGCCAGTTACTCTTATATTCGCCCACCCAACCCCCAGTCCGCCTCCGCGCCCGAATCTTCGCCCTTCTTTCCCTCGCCACCCGGCTTCGAGCGTTCCGAACAACAAGTCTACTCCAGCCTTTTAACAAAGAAACCCGCGTTCGGTGGCATGCGAACGGCTCCATTACTCAACGCGTCATCCTAAGATCCCGTTCGGCTCGCCGCAACTTCAAAGACAAAGCTATGACCTACAACGATTACGGACAGGCGCCACCACAACAACAACAACAACAGCAGCAGCAGCAGCAGCAGGGATGGGGAGGATACGTAAGGGCTGCTGCGCGGTATGCTACATCTACCGCGTTGGGGACAACGGCGGACGGACAACCGAGGGAGCCTGGCACGAGGCGGAGGAAGTTGTTGCAGGCCGCCAGCGATCTCAAGCAAAGTTACTACACGGGATATAGGTCCAACAACGCATCTGGAGAGAACCTGCCGGAGACGGGAGTAGTCACGGCGGATAACATGGAGCTGTGGTTGTTTCCGAGTTATGCACGTGAGTTGTCGGAGGGAGAGCGGAGACGGCGAGATGTCGACGAGGAACCTGCTTTCGCGAACTATGACGAGTACTACCACCACGACCTCGACTACGGCGAGGATGAAAATATTTGCGAGGTCGATGTGAGGGGCTGGCTCTTTGCGCCACGGGCTGGACCGCTGGGGAGGAAGGACAGGTGGCAGATGAGCGCTGTGCGGTGGTTGTGCGGATTGTCGTCGCAGGTGCCTAGTCAGTCGGAAGATGGCGATGGGCCGCCTCTGCAATCGTCCAGCGTGTCAATCCGTTCAGAAGGTGGAACCGAAGGCAACGGCAACTGGAGAAGTGCGCTGTGGCGGACCAATTCAGCTCAGGAGCCACAGCCTACCATGACCCCTGCGGAATTACGGGCTGCCAACCTTGTGTTTGACGAACGCCTTGCGCCGTTCACCCATCAAGCCGTACCAAGGACTCCAATTACCATCTTCTTCTTCAATAGCACCAGCGATACACAGGCTCATGGTCGCACATTGTACACTTCTGAGAACGGTCACTTTAGTGTCCGAGAGCGGTTGCCTTTTGTGCCGACCCACGCCGTTGTCCGTGTTTTGGCGTCACAAACTTTGTCTGTCACCGAAGACATTAAGATGCATTCTGCTGAAGGCATTTCCTTGATCTCGGACATCGACGACACAGTCAAGCACTCTGGGATCGGAATTGGCCCACGTGAAATGGCAAGAGCAGCATTTACGATGCCGGTGCGTGATGTTATGGTTCCGGGTGTGGGTGACTGGTACAAGGCGCTCGTGTCAGCGCCTTACAACGTTTCGGTTCATTACATCTCGAATTCTCCGTGGCAGCTGTATCCTGTCCTCAGGTCTTTTTTTAGCGAAGCCGGACTTCCGGCGGGATCATTCCACTTGAAGCATTACAACGGGATGTTTCAGGGTGTTTTTGAGCCTGCTGCCGACCGCAAGAGGGGGACGGTAGAACGCGTCATGTTGGATTTTCCCCGGCGGAAGTGGTTGCTGATTGGAGATTCTGGCGAGGCGGATCTGGAAGTGTATACGGAGATGGCGGAACGATGGCCGGGGAAGGTTATAGCCATCTGCATCAGAGATGTCACATCGCATCCTACACGGGATTACTCGGTCTTCACTGGTGAGCAGACTCAGCCAGGGTCCAATCTCATGAGCTTCGATGGCAATAGCAGCGGGTCGCTGCGGCCTTCTCTTCTGCGGGACGACGGTGTTGAAGATGAACCCCCTCTTCGGCCCCCACGGCCGATCTCTCGACCTTCTCCCCATAGGAGCGACGCATCGACTTGCTCTTCGAGTTCTAGCACATCTACTTTGAGTATTCGTAATAGCACGCCACTTCCTCCAATGCCCGAAAAGCCACCAGCTCTCCGCGGTCCTCCAGTTCCGAAGAAGCCCGCAGCCCTCCAACAACACCACTCGACTCCGAATGCAACCGTGCAAGCGGTGCATGATGCGCAAGCGACTTCTACTCGCAGTACGCCTCCTCCACCGCCGCCACCCCGTCGCCCCACCGTATTGGCTGAGCCGCCGCCGCCGCCACTACCACCACGTCGAGATACGTCCGAGGACGTCAGGACTGCCACATTGCACCGAAGAGTCGTCGCCGCGAACCCAGCACCAGAGGAAACACGAACTACGGCGCCCCCTCGGCTCCAGCAGCGGGATCTGCCTGCCCCCGGAACCTGCGCCGCCACGGATCTTCCGCAACTCACAAAGCGCCAGATCGAGTGGGAGAGACGTTGGGCGGCCGCCAGGGAGAAACTGGATCGCATTAACGTCAGCCTGTTGTACTGGCGCGTTGGAACGGATTTGAAAGATGTTACCATCAAAATAGTGGAAAAAGAACTGCACGGTACTGTAGGGGAAAAGGAGTAGTTAGATGATTGTGGTGGTGACCTTACTCGACGCTTGTAACTTTTCATGGCTCTTTTTCCCTTTTCTTTTTTTTTCCCCAGCGCGGTGTTATTGTATTTGTAGTGTTGATATGCTTGCTGGCTATGGGGGTATGGTTTGATACATGGCGCTGTTGGCTGACTTGACGATTATTTTTTGGATTTGGATTTGGCTTTGGAATTTGGAATATGGAATTTGGAATTGCCGTATCCATAGGGGTAGCACTTATATTGACAAGTGATGGGGCATGCACGTTCAGGTAGATGCATCATACCCACATACCCACATACCCACATACATATATAACCCGGGTGTCTCGGGACTCGCGAAGAAAGCTTGTATTGTGGGCAAAACGTCATCGTCGAAACGGGCACCAACTACTCCAGCAGAATAGGTACAGTACACACTATGTAGAACAGGTCCTAGCACATGCACCGACATGGGGGTGAAAGGAAGGGCTCGAGTGATGGAAGACGTCTTCATCGACTGCATCTGGTCCAAACGAAGCCGCTGCATGCATCGATCCTGGATCGGTGATGAGGGGGAAAATTGCAGCTAGATATGTATACCCGCATACATACTCGCACAGGGTTGTCAGCGGTTGAACGCTTCAGCAGGACAATTGGTTTCAGACAAGATCAAGATTGAACGTTGGTCAGTGCACCAGAAAATACAGTCACGCTAGTACAAATACAATTAACTACTCTAATCGGAAGGGCGACTGTCACCATAGCCCCAGATAGTCCGGGCGTTCAATCTGTCGCCGACAACCCTGTGCAAGTACATACGTATGTCTGAAGCAGAAAGAAAAAAAACTTCATGATCTCCTGGGGGTTAGTTTTTTGCACGTACGTACATACATAGATACGTACATAGTTTGGGAGTACCATACATATGTAGATAGGGGGTAACTTAGGCTGAAACCGGATACAGCCGAGTTGCTACCGTTTCGGCAGGTCCCGTATGATATTCAGGTACTCTACATATCAACGTTGAGGGCGCCCTGAGCTCCCCGTATTCGGCCTCCGCTTTGAGTGCAAGTATGTATGTACTATGCCTATCTGCCCACCACCGTCATCATCGCCGCCGCTGTCAGGGCGGATGATGCTTCGCTTGGACCATGTTTTTTTTGTTTTTTTTTGCTTTTATTTATCCGCCAATCAACAAATTACGGCTCTGTCGTTAGATGATACGGCCTACTTGTAGGCCGCCAGTGACGGGCATCGGTTTTTGAGGTACGGGGGAGTTTGTTCTTGCACAGGTGTCGTCGACGGACGGAATGGGAGTCGTCTGGCCAAAGGTGCATGGTATCTATGTATCTACCTGCTCGATGGTGCCTTCAGAGGTCCGCTCTATTCTAGGTACATATGTACAGTACAGAAGACATAACTTAACTCCCTCCGCTCCCTCCCTTTTATATCACGGAAGATCCCACACAAATGCACACATACTCCAAAAAAAAACCACACGTAAAGCGGACAAAGCGAAGAAAAGAAGAAGGTATGAGATTGCAGTACACGGGAGGGGAAAAAAAAACAAAACCGAAGCTAGATATCTATCCACCACATTTCTTCCGCAACGGATGGCCTAGTTATCCCGATACTGCCAATCTAAACCCTGCCTCCTCGTATTTAGTTGTCCGCACAGCTCGTGCCCGCAGCCACATCGCCCATGAGAACCCACGCTCCCTGAGCACACGTAGCCCACTTGGTGCCGTTCTCGAGACACTTGGTTTTGCCATCGACGTCGCAGGCTCCGAGAGGACTGTCGCGGACGATCTTGCCGTTGCTGCAAATGGTGCCGGGAGCCACGGAGCCCATGGGTATCCAGGCTGTGTGATCGCAGACACTAAAGCTGGCGCCGTCGTCGGAGCACAGGATCGTGTTGGGAGTGCAGCTACCGGGAGTGCTGGGTGCGGTGGGCTTCGTGTAGGTTTTGGTTCTGGTGACCATGGTCGAGGGGGTCGGGGCGGTCGAGACGATGACGGGAGTAGAGGTAGGGGCCTTCACAACCTTGGCCACCTCCTCAGTCACGAGGTTTTCGGCGTCCTCGACTCTAGCGGTCTCCTCTGCTTCGTAAACCGAAGAGGTGGGGGTAGCGACAGAAGACGTAGACGAGACGTAGACTGGAGCGCCATGTCCAGAGCCGGCAGGGCATCCAGTGACTTCGGTTGGCGCGGTTCCTTTGAGGGCGGCATTTCCGTACTCGACCTGCTCGCCGGGATTGGGATAGACAACCTCAATACCCTCGCCAACCTGACAGGTGTCGCCGAAGATGTTGGCCTTGAAGATCTCCGGGAGTGAATCCAGCGAGAGAGCATAAGCGTCGTTCTCGATGTCGACCCGGGCACAGTTCATGTACATTTCTCTGTTTCCGGTCTTGTTGATCCAGCTCCAGGCAAAGAGTACATCTCTACCTGAGGGAACAGTTGACGGAACGGTAAACCCCCAGGTAGTCTGCACTGGACAGTTACCGATAATACTCTTAATGACCTTGAAGGTGACACCATTGTCATAGCTAAGCGATAGTTGGCAGGAGCCACCATTGTGGGGCGCAACGCCAGCGATTCTGCTTGCTGGTCAGTTATCTTTTGCATGCAAGAATTCGAGGCGGGTCAGAGGTGAACATACTCGATCTCGTAAGAACCTCCAGCCTTGTAGGTCGCAGTAACGTGACCACCGGCGTGATGAGCGTTCATACACGGGTAGTCGGAACCATCACTTGCCATGGGGCGCGCCATGTCGTAGTCGACAGCAACTCCGGTGTTTTTGCTGTCGAACTTGCTGCCGATCGGAAAAGGGGTCCTCATCTGCATGTGTGCCAGCGCACTGGAGCCGAAGAGCACAATAGCGACTGCGAGTCTGTAGATGCCCAGCATTGTGATCGTAGTCGTTGTTGAGATTATTGTGGTCGTTTGATTGCGAGGGAGGGGCTGTAAGGCGAGTAAGTTTGATGGAGAAAGGGGATGGAGGGAGTGTGTGTGTTGATGAGGGAGTGAGAGAGTGTTGGAGTAAGAGTGAGGGAGTGTTGGTGAGGGAGTGTAAGTGCAGTGACTGTAAAGGACCAGACTTTAAGCCGCGATAGGTGGGGAGCGAAGAGAAAGAAAAGAGGGGCGAACGACGAAGTAGAAGAAGAAAGGGTACAAATACGGCTTTGAATTATGTTGGTTCCCGCGGAACTTGAACGAGGGCAAGCTAAGCGTCCTCATTATACCACCGGGGCCCCTACCCCGCCGCCTACTCTTACGCATCCCTGGGGTGTTTCATCTGAAGGGGCCAGATCGTATATGTAGGTTGGAGGCCAACTATTCTCTACACCCGTTCACTGAATCTCAATCGCAATTGTCGCACACCTCAGCTTACGCCGTATCCGATGGGTTCTTCCCCCTGCATTGATATTGCCTCTCCGTGCAAATCGCACCCCGCAGTGCTTTTTTGTATGCATGTAAACCAACAGCTGGGTTGACCTCATGAGGCCGCAGATCCAGGGGAAGGGGGGGCACTATGCGCCTGTTATATATCGAATAGATAGACTCGGCAAACCTCTGGAGCACGACGCGCCATACCGCTATATAGAAAGCTCTGAGACCGGCCCCACCACCTGCCCCACTTGGACCATTCGTCTCAACGATAGCGACAGACGTGACTGCTATGTACTACTCGAGCATTGGCGATTGCGGCCTCCATCGTGGTGATTATCGACGTCGTCAGACAGCACGCGAGAGTACCTAGTACATACCTGGGTAGCTGCGACCAACAGATTCCCCCCTCGCCGCGAATGCCGTAGTCCCCGACTGGCGCCGGTAACTAACGATTAATTAAAGGGAGACGAGCAGCGCGTCTATGTGCACCGAGGGTCACACGATCTATCGACCATGCCGTCCGTCCTGGCAATCCGATTCCCGACGCCCAGCGGGACCGAGGACGCATCGTGTCATATCTATCTTTGTATGTAGAGTAGCGGGCAGGCATCGCTGCAGGGACCCAGCCAGCGCTAACTACAATAAATAGCGAGTCAGGTACTTACATCTCGGCGCTTGTGCTTGGATCGCTTGCCTGATTGAGGGAGGGCGGCGGAAGCGACAAACTCTGGGCATAAACATGTAGGTACATAGTGCCGGCCCTCGTATGTTACTCTGCAGCTACATACCCGGAGCGTCGTGCATTGGTCGGCTGTGTCCTTCCCTTGCGGAGATAATTTATAGATATGGGTATGTGTGTATGTCGTCCAGATTTCTCCGACTGGGGTGGAGTCCAGGAACCTCGTCGTTCGCTCCGGCTTGGCGGGAGTACTGTACTACATAGATATTAATTGAAATCAGGCAATGGGAACTCTCTAACATACAGATTGTTCACAAACTCTAACTGTACTGTCTACATCAACACTGCCTATCTAGAGGGGGGGTCGGTTAGTCTCTGCCAGTTTTCATTTGGTTGACTCAAGCAAGGCCAAAAAATGATAATCAAGCCCAGCAGAATTCTCAGCGGTACTCAGTAGGTGAGAAGTGTGAGCGCAGAGCCGCCCAACCGCCCACATGGGCATATGTAGATCATCGCACAAGTACAATAACCTCTCGGCCATCTCCATCACCTCGCCGCCCCCTACCAGACTTCCCAGTGGAGCTCGTAAGTACAGATATAACTCAGATCGACTGCGCTTATATTATCTACTCTGTGGACTGTGGGACTGTGGGAAAACATAAAAGCTTGAACGTGGGCGTGCGTCATCAGCCCTTGAAGGCCAGCATGTTGGGGACAGGAGTGTCGTCTGGCAGGGTATGTGAGTACCTTCTAGTCTAGACGACGAGTGTCAATGTATATGTATATACCTTCTCGGACACCTTCTGCCAGGGTAAATAACATGCCTCCTGGACGCCGCCGTTCTGACAGCTGTGTCGTCCACGCCAGGTGCCCTGGCTAGTTCCGTTCGATCGACCCGCCGCCGTGGCAAGCACCGTCCGAGTTAAGGAGGTTTCGTCCAAAGGCGCTTGGAGCGTCTACTACATCTCGACGCCTGGGTCATCTACCCAAAAAAAAAATTCCTGATATCGCTTGGGTTCCCGGCGGTGGTGGTAAAAAGGCTACGGTCAATGCGCGGGACGACCCGCGCTCGCTGACTTCAGCTTCAATCCACCATTTCCATTGGTAGTATGTCGGGGTACGAACGATTCGATGGCGTTTGCAAGCTGGCTGGCTAAGCCGTCATAGATGGATAGAAGCGCAGATACGCATCCAAGGCAGGATGGCCGAGTTGGTTATGGCGCCAGGTTAAGGTTACCTTAATACAATCGTTTCGATTCCTGGTTCGGGAAACTGAGCGTGGGTTCAAGTCCCACTCCTGTCAAGACTTCTTTTTTTTTTCTTCGTCTTTTGTTTCCATTCTACTTCCTTTCACCACCAACACCAAGAGGCTTTTCATAGTTCGGTTTGCATCAAGTCCATATCATTGCATCCCCCTCCCAAACGTCATCGTCAACGACAACAACGATCACCACATCCCCGCCCAGGTAAACCAACCCCACAACTCGACATCAATGCGTTGACACACAGAAACATAAGAAAGAATATATAGACCAGATTGACCACCGCCCCCGTCGCGATGCCCCTCCAGACATCGTCATAAGTGGTGAGATTACTGTCTTCAAAGCTCACCAGCCGCCTTCTGGGGGGTACCAAGGTAGCTGAGGGCACCTTTCATAGTCATGATACTCATAACCTCGTAGAGAACATCTGCAGCGGCCATCGTGGTCAGCTCGGCGTTGGTGTCGTACGCCGGTGCGACCTCAACGATATCGGCGCCGATCAGGTTGACGTCCTTGAGACCGCGGATGATGGTCCTGAGCTCTCGCGTCGACCAGCCACCGGTCTCGGGCGTTCCGGTGGCGGGAGCGAAGGCCGGGTCGAGCGTGTCGATGTCGATGGACAAGTACACCGGATCCTTCGTTCCGACGCGGTCGACGATCTTCTTGACGATGCCGTTGATTCCGATATCGTCGATGGCACGGGCTTCGACGATCTCAAAGCCGACGTAACCGTCGTTCTCGTAGTCGCTGGGGCCCGAGAGCGTGGTGCGGATTCCGGCGTGGATGTTGGTGTCGTTGCGGAGGAGACCCTCCTGCGCGGCGTGGTAGAAATAGGTGCCGTGGTTGATGGACGCGACCTTTGTGGGCGCGCCACCGAACACTTTGGGCTTCCAGGTGTCCAGATGCGAATCGAAGTGGATCACAGTCACGGGGCCGTAGACGCGGTTGATGGATCGCAGGATCGGCAGGACGATCGTGTGGTCGCCGCCGAGAGTAATCTGGCGATCTCAATCAGAGTCGCTTCTCCGAGTGCGCAAGGCCAATGGGACGGAAAAACCTACCACCCTGGGATGGGTTTTCCCCTTGAGACTGGGACCGGGCTTCGAAGCATCTTTGGCGGGCTCGCGAGAGATGAGGGCATGGTGGCCTTCCTCGATCTGTTTGATCGCATACTCGTTGTCGTACCTATCCTTCCATCAGCCTCATGCATTCTCAACTTCACTTTCAAGAGGAGGGGACAACGAACGATGTGACCGGAATGTCGCCGCAGTCCAGTACTCTCGCCCAGGAGTTGAACGGATTTACGTCGAGTGGAACATTATATCCTCCACTAAATCCGACACGATGTGAGCCTTCGACGCCCGGAACGGCATCAGTCAACACGGAGGAAGCATACTATAGATTGAGGCGGCGAGAACCTTGGCGGATGCCCGAGGGGCCGAAGCGGGCGCCGGGACGGTACGATGTGCCCGTGTCGAAGGGAGCGCCGAGGAAGGCAATGTCGAACCTTTCCGCGTCCGAGGCCAGGCAGGGGAAGTATGGGAGGCGGCCGAAGGTGGAGATGCCGGAGAAGACGGAGTCGGCCTGGCGGGCGGGTGTGTCAACGTCCGGCGCATGGGTGGGGAGGGGGAGGGAGGAGGATCTTCTACCTGAGTTCCACCGTCGCCAGGAATGGTGTTGTACCAGAGGCGCTCCTTGTGCGGGCCCTGAGCAGCCAGGAACACGGAAGGGTCACCAGCATGTTCGTGGCCGAAAGCCGGGCCGACCACGGCGGTGGCGAGGAGGAGGAAGGTGGCGGTCGAGAGCATCACGTTCGAGTGTTTAGCGGTCAATCGCAGGAGCAACTCGAAGGAAAGAAAAGTTCCGAATGCTCGGTGATGCAACGAGGAACGGAACTATGGGTGTGATGTGGCCGTGTGGGGCGGGCAGAGGGACCTTTTATCACGGCCAGCTGTGGTGCTGTGAAGCTCACGACAACAAACCGGCCGGAGAGACCATGCAGCAGGAAGTTAGATACGCCATCATCCTCCCTGTCGCACGTCCGGTCTGTTTGTTGCACTTTCCTGCAAGATCAGCTCTGCACCGACATGCTATTAGGTAAACCGGCGGTGGAGAGATACCCGCCTACGTACCTACTGCCTCTGGAGAAGAAGGGAGGAAGCACCGCCATCGCGTTAGGTAACAGCACCGACACGGAGGCCATTGCACCCAACAGCCGCAGCCGGCGGCTTTCCCATGCTGCCAGTTTCGTAGAGCCGCTGGAGTCGATTGGCTCCTCTGTCCGGCGGCCGGGCGGCCGGGCGGCGGGCATCGGGGGAAGCGGCGTGAAGAAATGGCTGGCTGAGCCACCAGAAGAATTTACGTCTTGCCATGTATGTACATCCTCTATCCGAGATGTTTTTTTTCCTTCCCCGGATGTACCTACAGAAACAAGTCAAGTCGAGTCGAGTCGAGTTTGAGGGGGGAGGGGATCCACCCGGGGGCTATATAGCCTTAGTGCTGGCTTGTTTAAGCGTTCTGGATGGTGCCGCCAGATCGGTAGCCCAGAAACGTGGCCGCTTTAGTGTCCGCCGTTATCAAACCCCACACAACTCTGCCGCGATTCCGGGCTCCGCGATACCGAAGTTGTGACTCAGTTGCGCGGTACCAAAGCGGGATGGTGTGTGTGTGGGCGTGTGGGGGAAGGCTGTGCACTAGATACTCACATACATAAGACCAATAGGTTCCGGCGGTGGTTAGCTAGATAAAAAGCAAACAACTTACGTGCCGTATCGAATCGCTCTCCGGAATTATGGATCCATGATACCTGCACGCTTCCTCTCCCCCCCCGTCGCTTTCGCTTTCCGCCGCTTGCCAGGCAACGGTCTGGTTCCTCCCCCCGCCGTCAACTCACTCTACCGCACATACATACCATCATGAGATTCCCCAACCCGACATCTGTCCCCCACTCCACCAATACTCTTCGCGCCGACACTCACACCTACAACATCCGGTCGGCTGTCCAGTCCAGCCTACATGGGAGAACTCCCTCCCGACTTTCTCTATCTGCATACCCACCTATTTGCTTGGTTGGCGAATGAGCGTGGGGGGCTACATACTAGCAGTTAGCGGTCTGGTCGGCAACCTGTTTTGGAGTGGCGGGGACTTAATACGTAAGTTTTTAGGGGCGAAGGACGGGACGTCATATTTGACCCGCGATTATAGCGGCGGCGGCCACTTTTGCTTCCCGATATCTACATATCTACGTACATATCTGCTCTGCCGAGGGCTATCTACCCACCTACTCGCTCTGCACTAGATACCGACGTCACGTGCAGAACCAGGTGTGTAGTCGAACCAGATTGGGCAGATCATCCTATGGGGCTTCACTAGAAGGTTCTTGTGTGGTTCCACCCAAAACGGAAAGAAAAAGAAAAAAAACCAATATCGCTGTTCTAAATCTATGTCGATACGTAGTACCCTGCCTTTACTAACTACGTAATCGAACTGCAGGTCTCGTTGCCGTCCAATTCTCTTATCTATCTATTCTATGTATAAAAAAAAAAGATAAAAAAAAACAATTCGCTAGACTATGCTACTGCTCCACAGCCTGCTCGAGCGGTCCTCCGCCGCTCTCGATCTGCTCCCCCTCGTCCATCCTGTCGAACGCATTCTTGACCTGCAGGTTCCAATCGCTAAACGCTACCAGCGCCCATTCCATGGCGCCCACCAAGTACAGCGCGATGCACTGGCCGACCCACAGGCCCTCGAGCCCCCATCCATTAAACGCGAGGTGTATCCCCAGCGGCAGCGCGCCGAAGTAGTAGCTGACGATGTTGACGATGGCACCCGTATGCTGTCTTCCCATACCCCGCAACGATCCGCCGCACGAACCTGTGCATCCCGTCAATATCCGTGCATCTTTGAGGAGGAGGGGGAAGAAAGGAGAGGGGGGGCGGGGGGGGGGGGGACAAAACCATTGAGCCCATCCGCAATCTGGAACAGCGCCACGAACGGCATGACCTTTGCCGTGAGACGCACAACCTCCATATCGTCGTTGAATATGAGTGCGAACGAGTCCTTGGCGCTCATCATACCAGCCAGAACTAGTGTGCCGACGGCGATGCTGAGCCACGCGGCCGTGTTTGCGGCTCGCGCGGCCCCGTGGGCATCCCGTGCGCCAAGGAGATTCCCGACACGAGTCGAGGCGGCAACGCCAATGCCGAATGGGATCGTGTTCAGGACTTGGTCCGTCGTCATGATCACGCTCTGCGAGGCCAGGGGAACGGTACCCAGACGGCCGGCAGCGAGAGCGACGATCTCGAAGGCCCACTGCGAACGGAAAATATTAGTCCGTGTTTGACCGCCGATGCGAATGGAAGGGGGGAGGGTTGGGCATACCCATTCAGTGCCCACCATGACGACACCCAGGCCGGCAAGTCTTGCGAACGTCCCAAGATTATTCAGGCAGTTCCTATCCCATCCACCCCACCTCTCCCATCCGCGCACAAACCGTGCGTATCCGACGAGACATCCGAACGAAATCCAATACGTCAGTCCGGTAGCCAGCGGGGCACCGACGAGACCCATACTGAAGGTGTACACGAGGAGGTAATTGAACAGAGCGGAGAGTGGCGACGTCAGGAGGAGGACATAGGTCCCCGCCCTCATGATCCCCTGGGCTTGCAGGAACTTCTTGGTGGCCTCGAAGAAGATGTAGCCCAGTCCGCCGGGGATTAGACATCTTAGAAACAGAGCGCTGTCCTTCGAGATCCCCGGCTCCTGTCCGAGCTTCAAGAACAAGCCTTCCGAGAACCACCACAGGACACATACAGGTATGTACATGGCCCCGAGCACGACGAAAGACCGCTGCAACAGGGTGCCAAGCTCGTGCGGATTCTTGGAGCCAGTGAACGACGACGAGCAGAGGGTATCCAGCGCCGTCGTACCACCCAGAGCTATCAGCCACGCCGTGCACATGGCGAACATATAAGAAAACGCGGCCGCAGCCAGGTGCTCGGGACTCAGTCTCCCCACCACGAGGACCGATATTGTCTGCAGCGAGTTTTGCAGCGTGTAGGCCAGTATGACCGGCATGCTCATCTTGGTGAGAAGGATGAATTCGTGAAAGACGAGCGCCATCCAAGCCGGCTCCTCCAGGTCCGTGATCGGGGAGGACTGGCCATTTTGCCGTGATACCGATGAGTTCGAGGAATCGGTTGTGGCCTTCGGCAGCAGTGATGTGCGCTCGCTCGCTATGCCATCGTCGTCTCCGAGCCTCCGTATCCGTAGGAGCCGCGGAACCCAAGAGCCGAGCGGCGATGCGATCGCAGGTGCCATTTCTTCTGCGGTGGTGTTCGAAATAGACATATTTGGTGCTGTGTTGTTGCGATTGTTTCTGCTTCTTCTCTTCTCCTCCAACGGCAACTGGCCTGTGTTATCCTGTTGAGGTATGTCCGACACCGTGATATCCGTGAACAAAGGTACTGAAGGTTGCGAAAGAGAAGGAAGAGAAAAAAAAACCCCAAATGTAATGCAGGCCAACAGACCAGATCACGTTGAACAGAGATCGGTGTCCCGGAGTCCGGAGGTCTGCGTGTAACTAGGTCCCATCTTCCCACCCTAGATAGGTATGTAGTTTTGCGACTTTTGCGACTTCAAGCCAGTGACTACGTAATGGCACGACCTGTTACCCAATTGCTACAACTCTTGATGCCTGCCTTTTATGTCATCTGCGAGGGTGGGGAGTCTCAGACAACTCATACTGCATGCAGATAAGGCTTGCATAAACCGACTCAAACGGCGAGTGTGTGTATCTATATAGAGTATGTAGAGACCCATATGTTGATGCAAACATGGAAGGTATCTACGCAATGAGAGGCGGCCATCTCCGCCTCCACCACTTCCACCGAAGGCTGGAGCGCGTCGGATCGATCTTTAAGGAGAAGAAAAAAATCGTCACCCGTTCGTCGAGCAGCAACTGCACGCATTGACGATTACAAAGATGTGTATGTACATATGTAGAACCCCTACGTAAACCAAATTTTGGGTTGTCTTTCAAGCGGCCCAGGCTATTGACCAGACCCTGTGCGCCCCGATGGATGCTCGGGATCGGACATAAGCTTATCGCATCCCCCCTCCCCTCCCGCACAGCGAACTTATCGTCCTGAGGCTGCGGAGCTTTACGTAAATCGCCAACTTGAGCACCGGTTTACTCCGGCTGAAGTGCACGTATCGTGATCCGGTGGAGGACGGCGACTGGCTAGCGGGCAAGATCGATGTGTGGAGTGTGTGGTGTGGCGGAGGGGATGCTGTGGGTGCGCTTATCGCGCTAAGAGGTGATGTTTCCGCGACGGAGTCTGGAGCCCGCGCAAGACCGTTGTCATCGATGGCTGGATCCAGCCAGGTCGAAGGGCAATCGGCACGGAGATACAGATCACCTTCGGGCCCGCTTCGGGGCTCGCGTCTCAGGTCTGCATTCCGCACTTCGATCTGGCGGACGTCAATCTGAACAGTGGACCCTCCACCCCGCTCCAGCCTGCGAGCAGCATGGGACGGGGGCAGAGAACTGCCTTCTCGGCCGGTCAGTCTTGCATAGCGCCCGACCCAGCCGAGGCGGGCCAGCAACAGGCGTGGTGATTCTTCCTTTGCCCGCCACCTACCGCGCCATTGGAGTTTCTGGTTCGAATGCGCGATCTTGGGCAGCTTGGCTGTGGCTATTCCGCTCTTTCGGCGAAGCCTTTGGACTGACATACGCTTGCCTTCGTGGCCGATTACACCATTTTCCGAGCGATGGTTTTTTTTCTTTCTCGAATGGCTTCCGTGTCGGTGGCCGCCGAACGCCACTACGCACGATACCTAAACAGCGAGAGTGGATAGTTGGGGGGTGTGAAATCGACCACGGCGGCCATTAAGCGACAGTACGGTCACACATATCTGCTCCACAGATATCAAATAACTATGATCCCGTCGCAGCAGAAAAAGAAACATTCCTTTTTTCCTCGATATCCCATATCGAGTGTCTGCCCTTTGATATGAATGCAACCCCCAGCAGCCGTTCGGTTTCCTCGGCCAATCAGCTCTCTAGAAGAACCCTAGCACCTCTCCTCATGGACGGATAAAGTCTTTCATATCGGCCCCCCCACGATAACAATCCCCTGTATGAAGCCACCCATTCAGTTCTAGACACAACCACCGAAGAACTAGATGCCTAGGCGGTCATTGGCGTACCAGAGCGCCCTGAAACTTCCATTCGACGAACGTACTCGGGACACTTGATGCGCCCTTTTATCTAGGTGCCTGTAGGAGCCCTCCCCGATGGGACGCGGAGAGCAGGAGTTAAAGCATATACATTCGCCTTGCAGTCATTATTTTTACCTTGCCTTGCCCGCCCACACCCCCTTTCCCCCTCTTCCCCATATGCTCAGGGGGCTCCTCTAGACAGTCTCCAGTATCACCCATATCCCCAGTCTTTCGATCGTTCTTGCGAGTCGCCCGTACCTCCATTCCTTCTCGCCCAGTCAACCGCTTCTACTCGTCGAACCGAGCCCGCGATTGCTGAGTCCAACGCGAAGATGGGTCCCAGTCCCGCAAAGCCCGGCAGCGTTGGCGATGAAGCCACGGGAGTTGCACCGACGTACGAGCAGAAAGGCTACGTACGGGAGTTCGCAGCACCCAAGGCCGGAATCGAGCTCCATCCCAAACCGGCCACGGACAAACTCGATCCTCTGAACTTCTCGCGACCACAGAAGCTTGTATGCCTCGCCGTAGTGATGTTCTTCTACTTTTGGTTCACGGCCATAACCACCATCACCGTGCCGTCCTTCCCCCAGCTGCAAGAGCAGTATGGAATCTCTTACGCCCAGGTGAATTGGACGGTCGCTATTCCAGCACTCGGACTCACGGTTGGCCCGTTGATCTGGTCGTCGCTTGCCGACATCGTCGGAAGAAGAGTCATCTTCATCGTCGGCACGGTAATTGCGTTCTTCTCGACGATCGGCGCTGCCCTCGCCCCGGATTACAGCTTATATATGGCCGCGCGGTAAGAGGGTCTTTCCCTGCCTCGGCCGAACGCTGTAACTAAAACGCAAGGCGAATAGTTTCTTCCAAGGGTTGGGCGTCAGCCCTGCATCGACAGTCGGACTAGCGATCATCAACGACTTGTTCTTTGAACACGAAAGAGGCCAAAAGGTTGGATTGTGGGTGTTGGCCCTCGATATGGGCTTGTTGGTCGGCCCCCTCAGTAAGTCAATTTCATCTCGATAGGTCATATGAACCTGGGATACTTACCCAACTCGAAGTCGGCGGTTTCATAACATTGGTCAACCAATTCTGGGTCCAGTGGTTTGTGGCCATCATGTTCGGCGTCCTGCTCATCGCTGAGGTTTTCTTCCTGCCGGAGACACTGTATCCACGCAGCCTGATGCTCTCTCGACTGCCTACCACGGCCCCCGCTTCGGAGAAAGCACAGAGCCCCCCACAAGACGATCTTCCCGTTCGCACTAGGGACCTCCCGTTCATCAACTTGAAGCCCGTTCCTGGTGTGTCCCAACGTTCTCGTCCCTTGTCCCCCTTCTCTTTCCGATGCTCTCCTCTGTGTGTACGATATTCTGTCAGGAGCTTTTGACTAACGTCTCCACAGGAGTTGGCGCTCAAAAGCCTTATGACGCTTTGCTTTACTTCTTCAAGACATGGTCCTACCCTAACGTTGCCATCGCCATCTTTTTCTATTCGTTCGCGTTCTACTGGTGGATCCTTTCGGTCGTGACTTATCTCCCGGTTGCCTATATCCAGTACCAGCCGCAGATCCAAGGACTGCTCTTCCTCGGTCTGATCCTCGGCACTCTATTCTCGGAAATCCTGTGCTCCGGCACGCTGGGCGACCTGATCGTCGCGCGACTAGCAAAAAAGAACAACGACGTCCGCGTGGCCGAGATGCGGCTGTGGCTGATGTACCCCTCGATCCTGGTGACGGCGGTCGGGCTGATCGCGTGGGGAATCTCAGTGGACAAAGGCTACCACTGGTTCGTCGGCCAGGTCACGCTCTTCCTCGTTGGGGCTGGTATCCAGATGGGAAACACGGCGGTGTCGGCGTACGTTGTCGACTGCTATCCCCGCCACGCCATGAGCATCATCACCTTCTATGCTGTCCTCCTGAACGGCTCCGCCTTCGTCAACCCGTTCTTCATCGCCCCTTGGTGCGACACCGTCGGCTTTACGTGGACGTTCGCCGCCCAGGGATTGATCACGTTCGCCGTGATGACGCCGGTGACGATGATGCTGCAGACTTGCGGAGCGAGTTTGAGGGCCTGGAGGGGGCCGCCGAGTTGGGTGTCGCCCGAGTACTCCATCTGAGCACGTCCGGAGTGGTCCAGCGCAATCATGTATCGATGTTTTCATGTTGCACGATCTTTCCGTTTATGCTTCCGAGGTGTATTTTTTTTCGGGTCTGGGATTCTGTGATTTTCGGTTTTCGGGGTTGACATTGTCGGTCGGCTTCGTCGGATGGATCCAGGTTGCCGCCGTGTTGATATCTGCTGCCTCAGCAATGGAGGTCGCCCAAGGTCGAAGCGAAAGAGGGCAGAAAGCGATGACTGTATGTAGCTGTTTTCCGAGGATGGGGGGGCGGATCGCATTTGTATCCACGAAAATCAGCCCCCATGTGCGTACCGACCTACGTAAGGCAAACTGCTAGTCTGGGTAGAGAGTCGGCAGTTGTATGTGCGTATGTAACCGATTGGCAATTGATTGCCTACTTGCACTGGCCCTGCAAGGTGCTTTTCTGTACGGTACACAACTACAGCTAATACGGAGTGGATCGGGCAGCAGGGATTCGCAGCTCTCGATCGCGAAATCTTCCGTCGGGACTGTCCGTACAAACTACGCCAGCGACGGAGTTTCGGCATCCGGATCTCCAGCTGCACCTGCCTGCCACCGACAGGGAAGGGCTAGGTAGATAGCCAAGCACCAGATCTTCACGGCTGGTGCAGTAGCTATATATACATATCCACACGACCGCGCCGAACGGGTCTTGCATCCATCTGCACTAGGTCAGACGGTATCTTCCCCAACACGGGCTGCGTGCTCGGTGGCGGCCGTGAGTGTCGCCACGGGGATAGCTGCTCTCCAGGACGGCGCCAGTTACCGGAGAAGATGCCGCAGTCTTGCTCTCCCGTCCGTCCGGGCGGCTCTCCTCGCGCTCTTGCGCCGACTCCGGATCCTGCATCCAACCAGTCGATGGAACGCCCCGTAGTAGGTATTCAGTCAGGACTGGGAGCCGCGCTAAAGCCGGAACACACCACATCACATCGCGGCGCCCCCCCAAAAAGCCGGCCCTTCTCACCGCAAAACGTAACAGCAAACCCAAGCGGAGGTGGAATATGGCAAAACTCTTTGCAGATGGGAGATGCAGTGAGGCTATATTAGCCTTTCTAGGGAAGACAGAGGTGGGGCTGAAGGGGCGGTGTGACGATGTGGAAGTGTATTCTCCGAAGAGGAGGATAGGTTGGAAGACGAGGAGTAGCTATGTTGTTTTTGTTTGTTTTGATGCGAGATATCAGGTAGAAGCGAGACGGCCGGGTAACTCCACAATATTTTTGCCTCACCACAACTGACTATGTAAAGAGTCACTCAAACAACAAAAGAAGAGGTGTAATTACTAGTGAGGGGTGTCAGGTGGTGTGTGGATGTCATCTGAGACTCGGGTCGCCGGTGCAGGTGCACTCGGAGCTGTGGGTAGTAGAGGACGAGGGTGCGGTTTAGGTGTGGTACGGAGTCCGCCCGAGGAAGAGTAGAAACCGCGAATCTGCTCCTACTTATATAAATCTGTGTCCAAAGGTCAATTAGGGACCGTGCATGAGTTCGGACTTGGCTGGTGTTAAGCTGTGTGGATGATTGTTACGTGGTTCACAGGCTAGTACGTATTGCACATGCTGTGGAAAAAAAAGCTTCACATGGTGGAGTTATCGGTGTGTTACCCGGCCGTCTCGCTTCTACATTAGTTACCTGATATCTCGCTTCTACTTGGCTAACGTTACTGACTAATGGAGGCGTTCGCCTCCACTAGTGAGGAAAAATTGGCGTAATTTGCCGTGATCTAGATACGTCGGATGCAATAAACGAAGTCTGTCTCTCTCGCAAAACGTTACAGCGACAGCCACCGTCTTTCGCCCCCCCCCCGCCTCTTTTGCTCGCAGGCTCCAGAACCATCCATCGATCCAGAACATGCTTGCGGCGACAGTGCAGTGTGCCGAGACGCAAGCGGCCGGCAGGTATGTTGCCGTTCGTAACTACATACGTATCTACGGACTCGGCGACTCAGTCCGGAGCGCGGGCGTCGCAGACGGGAACGGCTGGCTGCACCAGAAGCGCCTGCAGCCATTCGTGCTGCGTATCTCGGGTGCTCGGCAACCGGGAGCGCTTCCACTCCACCAATCCGGCGCATGCTTGGGGGGTCTCGGTGTCGCGTCCTGGGCTTCGTCGCGCCCGATTCCTGTCTGTCAGCCGACTCGGTGCGCCTGACTGGGCTGGCGTACCGCTCATTGGAGCTCCGGCTTCAGCTTTGCTTGATAGGTGCGGAAAAATCGGCCGCTGACTTCGTCGTCCAGAAACACCGGCGTCATCTGCAGCTGCAGCGACATGGGTGCGCGCTCCCCCTGCCTGCCGGACTCCGAAGATTTCTCCGCCAGAGCACCGCAACCACAGAACACACACGCAGCCAGGCCACGGGTATCGAGCATCCAATAATGAAGACGTTTCCTTCCTTCCTTTCCTTCCGTCCTTCCGGACTTGCCGTTCCGGTCCCCGGCCGCCCCGGTCCGACCGTCCCTGTGTCCAGCCGCGCTGCCCACTGCCGCAACCGCTGCCTCCAGCGTCCGTCTCCGTTTGCTGCCATCTCCATCTCGCACGCGACGAACTTGCAGGGATTCGTCCCCGGCCCCGACATCTGGTTTTTCTTGCTGCGCTGGCTTGTCTTGTGCACAAGCCCCTCCCGAACAACCCAAAACAAAGATGACGACAACGGCTGTTAGTGGCATCGGTGGCTGGGGCCGGGCTCGAGAGCGCTTCCGGTGTGAGGTGTTGAGTTGCGCCCGCTCTTCCTCCTCCCGTCTGTTCCGCGCTGCTTCTTCTGCCTCTTTCCTTCCACTCCCCTTCACTTTTCCCCCAGCATTAGAGCCCCGCGTTCGTTGATCCACCGCCCACATCAAAGCAATCATGCGGCTTCCCGCGCTCGTTCCCATCCCCCTCTTCCTCCTCCTCCTCTCCTCCCTCGCGTGTGTGCGAGCCTCGCCCGTGGCCGTCTCCCCGACCAGCAGCGCAGCCGCCGGCGCCATCGGCCGCGGCGGCCCAGCGACACGGCCGCGGCCGACCTCCCTCGGCGGCCCCTCGGCGACGCCGTTGCGTGTGCCCGCGGCGGAACTGAAACCCCGGGCTGCTGCGGCGGTGGCGGCGCCGGAGCCGCAGCAGACGTGCGAGAACTCGGGCGTCGGCAACACCGGCTGCAACAACTCGGGCATCAATAACACCGGCACCGGCAACTCGGGCATCAACAACTGCGGCACCGGCCAGTCCGGCGTCGGTGCGGGCTGCGACGACGACGGCGGTAGCAATAGCAATACGGTCGCTTTCGTCGGCGTAACCACTACCGTCAACGGCGGCACCGTCGTCATCGCGGCCGGCGCGACGAATGTCGGTGCCACTGTCTACACCACCACTTTGACCGGTGCGGCGAGCACGCTCACCCTCGTCGCGGACGGCAGGAGTCGACGGGTCGACTGTGCCTATTGGCAGGCGCAGGGGTATGTTTGCTCCGGCGCGGTGGGAAGGAGGAGTACTAGGCTGCTGGTGACAGGGCTGGTGGCGGTGGGGACCGGAGCGTGGTTGGTGGTTGGATGATTGTTCGCTTCGACGGCTTTTACGATGGTCTTTGTGGTTGTGATGCATTTTCCCTTTGTTTTTTTCTCTACGGCGTTGGGTTGGCATAGGAACTCTACTTCTGGGCGGGTCTGCATTGATGACGATGACGGATGGCGACCTGAAGTATCTATGGCTACATGGATTCTCGGTACGACGGCAGATGACGAATGACTCCAAAGTTTACAGACGTCATGTAACACGAAACAAAAAGAAAAAAAGTAGTGACAGGAGTGGGACTTGAACCCACGCTCAGTTTCCCGAACCAGGAATCGAAATGATCGTATTAAGGTAGCCTTAACCTGGCGCCATAACCAACTCGGCCATCCTGCCTTGACATATTCGATATGTTTATTCCTGATTTTGTTTCACCATGCTACATATCCCGCGACCCGGCGACAGCACGGATGGATTGGCGGTCCAGTGGGGGATTTTCTTAATAAGACGCGGCGACTCGGCACACCGCTGGCGCGCGTGCATCCGCCTGCTCGAGACAGCTCTCGGCGAGAAAATCGCGCAGCGGAGCGATCACGTATATCTATGTAGAGTACATATCTATGTACATACGTAGCGCGATATGTAACGAGCATGGGCAATGCAGAGAGATCGCAATCAAGCGCGTAAAGTCAAACCACCATCCACCCTTCTCTCGATCGCTCACCATCATCCTCACCGCCGTCAATCCCTCCCTCCCACCACCACCACCACCACCACCACCACCATCGCAAGCATGGTCAACCACCTCGAGTTCGGCTTCGACGTTGCGGCGCGCACGGTGACGCTCCTCGGGCGCGAGTACAGTCTCGCGACGCTGCTGCGGACCGTCATCTTCCTGGGCGCGTATCTGCTGCTGCGGCCGTACCTGCTGCAGCTGTCGGCGCGGTACCAGACGAAGGACCACGCGCGCGACGGCGACGTCGACGCCACCCCCACCACCGACGACGACAAAATCGGGAGCGAGATCGAGAGCGACGGCGAGGAGACCGGCTGGGGCGCTGCTGCCAGACGCCGCGCGAGGGCCCAGAAGCGCCGCGTCGAGGAGGAGCTGGCGAGACTCAGGGCTGAGGAGGAGGAGGAAGAGGACGGAGATGCCCAGTTGAATGCACTGCTGGAGGACTAGACGCGCGGGATCGGCACGGATGCATGGATAGACGGTGCTGTACTTGTAGGATGTGTCGGGAATAGACTGTCATGGCTGCTTTCTGTCTGATTGTTCGGGCCCAGATATCTTTTGTCAGTGTCCTATCGAATCGTGTTTGTTGCCATTGCCACTGCCATTGCCATGGCCGCATCAACCACCACTACTGTTTCCGGTGGGACAGGAAGAAAAAAAAAAAAGAGAAGTAGACAGGGTTATGTCTGCAGTCTAGTCCCCCTTCCCTAAATAATCGCCTAGTTAACCTTAATCCCCTCCGCTTCCGAGGTGGGGACATTCTTATGTATGTACATACATACATACATTTCTCCCAGCATGCTGATCCTTCCGAACCACCACCGCCGACTACTCCTCCGTCCTGGTGTAGCCCCGCTCAATGCCACGCTCCTCCTCCTGCGGCTGCACGGCCAAGTCCGCCATGGTGGCGGGCCCAGACCGAAAGCCTGGAAGAAAGCCAGGAGGCCCGAAAAGGAGATGTCGCCGACGCCGAAGCCAACACCTATCCCGTTTTTCCGCCGCCGCCCCACGGTGCAGCTGCTAAACTTCATACCGTTCATCTCGCACGATCCCGCCCCCGACCAGCGCGCGAGCCCCTCTCCCGCCCGACACGTCCCCCCGCACCCACCGCAGCAATCTCAGAACGCCGCCCCGCACGCGGCGGCTTTTGCAAAGCAGGACAAACCCGCGCAAACGGCCGGCCGCCAGTTCACGGCGCCGCACAAGATGAAACTGCTGTGCGCGGCGTCGCCGTTCTCGCGCTTGCGCCACCACCCGGACACGATACTCGTGCACGCGTTCGGCGTCTGCAAGGAGCAGTACAAGCCGCACGCCGGCATCGGCGTCTGGTTCGGCCCGGAGTCGCCGCACAACGTCGCCGCGGTGCTCGCCGCCGCCGACCGAGCGCCGGGGCTCGACCGCCAGCAGCTCCAGCGGTGCGCCAGGATCAAGGCCGCGACCCTGGCGCTGCAGGCGCTCAGGGACGCCGTCGGCAACGACCCGAGCGAGAGGAGCGTGGTCCTCGCCGTCGACCAGTTCGTCTGGAAATGCATGGCCGAGCGCGCCCACGTGCTCAGGAAGAACGGCTGGACGGATAGCGGCAAGAAGCTCCAGCACTGGCAGCTCCTGCAGGAGCTCGACAAGATCACCCTTGCCATGGAGAGCGCCGGCTGGTGGGTCAGGTTCTGGGGCGTGCTGAAGACGAAGAACAAGGACGCCGAGAAGCTGGCGAGGGATGTGATCGTCAGGGAGAGTGAGCGCACACAAACACCGGCGGACGGCGGGGGACAGCGCAATGTGGCCAGCGAGCGGGGGAAGGATGCGAAGGCGGCGCAGGACGTCAAGGTGGATGGGGCTCCGGCGCGTGTCAAGGGAAAGAGATCGGCAAGTTGAAAGCCCATCACCTCGATTGTACAACATAGCAGTAACAACCATGTAAGCACTGCGCACGTGTACCCGCCACCAGGGGGATCGTTGCTAGAGCATCGCCGGCGTTGAAACTCGGTGTCGGCTGGGAGAGTGTGAGACCATTCCCCAAGCCACAACGAGCGTCATGAACCATCACGCGGCAGTCGAACGCCCAACAACCAGGGTTAGCAATGGGCTGTACTGCCACCTCCCTCCACGCTGCAACCGCGGAAGGGAAAGAGCCCCAACGATGCATGCTTAGGAGCCTAACCATGGACGACACTTGGTTCGCGCTCACCATCCGGCGGGTCACGGGCGCTGTCACTCGACGTCGAGCATGTAGTTGCGCCCTGAGCCCGAGCAAACCAGTACACCGTCCCTCTCTCCATTGCGTGTGGTGCGGATACGACTTCCATGCAGGGGGCCGGAGTAGGTGTCTATCTACGTATCTATGAACATAATTGGCGGCACAAGTGAGGATACAATACGCCAGGGGGTGGTGAGAAGGAAAAGTAGAGTATGTACAGCAGCCGTTCGCTCAAGGAAAAAAAAGAACGGGCAAACACACGCTCGAAACGGAGAGAGAGAGAGAGGGAGAGAGAGAGAAGAAAACTTGTGCACTACGAATCCATGCAATCACCACCACCATCTCCCCCTCGGTCTCGGTGGACGCAGCCTACCCGGGTGTGTGTACTGTGTACGTACTGCAGAGACTGCGCGGGTTAGATATGTGACACGAAGCTCCCAGGTGGGTATCATACATAGGCAATGGAGTGGACCTGGTGCGAACCGGGGCATCTCGCTCGGACGGTGTCCGTTCGACTATTACCCGCCCCCCCCCCCACTCTATGTAGTCGGAGCGGAGACACACCCGGATCGTCGGCTCGTTCTTTTGTCGAACCGGAGAGGGCCTCTCGCGCACTGCCCTCTGCTACTTCACTTCCACCTGATCTCCAAGGCAAGTATGTACCTGCACCCATGGGGCATGTATCTACACACTACATATATGGGGATGCAGATCTCCGCTAGGCGATGTTGGCTATAGATATCTACCGACCGACCAATCAATTCCCTCCACTCCTGAATAATGCAAGTTATCTACATATTGTGTATGAGGTATCTATGTATCTTCTCTTCAGATCATGCGAAAAGCAACAATAGTAACGGCAAACCTTACCAGTTGCGGGCGTGGGCAACAACCACCAAAAAACAACAAAACACTTATTCGGCAGTCGGAGAACTACAAATACATAGATATATCTACGTAGTTACAAACCACCAATTGGGGAATCAATTGTCCAACCTCACGGCAAGTAATACGGCTTATTTCCCACACCGCGACATTGTCTACAAGCTCTGACAGCAATTTCCTGGCGGCAACTTTCTCACTCGCACAGTCGCTTCTCCCTCGGCCGGCTTTTCTCAGATGGGGGGGGGGCCGGATAACAGTCATCCGCTTGGTGTCAATGACAGCCACCAGGTTCTTCCCGTATAGGCCTCCTTGTAGAGTATACATCTATGACCGCCCAAGCTGGTGACATACATACCTAGATGGAGACAGGTGCTTTCCAAAGCAACCACCTCCCTCCGTGTTCGTGCGACCCCACACTTGACGGCAACTCCCACGCGCATACAATATATGTGCTGTCTTTCTTCGACTGACTTCTATATACCTCGACGCACTCCTTCTTCTTGTTCTTGTCCTTCTTCCTGCTCCAGCTAACCCCCGGATGTGGAATGGACAACTGCGCACTCCAAGACACGGCCCGCTCCCTGAGTAGAGTACATAGGCGGTTAGTAACCCGGCTGGACTGGGTTATTCAAGAGTGCGATCGATCACCTACTACTTGGCTCTCTTGACCGTGGTGCATTGCAATCGCCCGATCCGTGACCGCTTGGCTTGGATGACTTCAGATCACCGAATTCCCGACTCCAGATTTGCTGCTGAGTTGCCGTCTTTTCGCACGCCTGAGGGGTCGTTGGGTTGAGGTACGGTGGCGTCGCGGTGAGGTTTTCTTTTTGGTGGTTGCTTGCCTAGATATGCCCGAAACCGGTAGCGTTCTACATAAAGGAAAGGCGCCAGCTGTGGCATTTATAAATGAAGACACCAAAAACGATCTATGGCATTTTAAAGGTTTGCCAATATATAAAGTATGTAGGTATATAAAAAGAGGAAACAGAACAGGGGATGTTTATTTATTTTTTCCTGGAACACTCTGGATGCGGTTTAAACTGAAGTCCACTTTCGCGCGCGCTTTTCGTCGCTACTCTAGAACGCCCCCGACGTAGATACTTGGGTATGTAACTACATACTCTACCTCCGACGAGGTAAGGAGGAGAGGAGGAGTCGATAGATAGCCAAGAGGGCCAAAGGGAGAGCCGCATACATAGCTAGACTCGCGGACGGATTGGCGTTCGCCGCACATAGACTGGAAAAGGCTTATACACATGTAGATGCAGATGCGAAATAAAACTGATGTCCCCCCGCCGTGGACTAACGGCTTCAAGGGGAAGAAGGATGAAAACAAAATGATATAATAATAATAAAAAGGTAGTGACAGGAGTGGGACTTGAACCCACGCTCAGTTTCCCGAACCAGGAATCGAAACGATCGTATTAAGGTAACCTTAACCTGGCGCCATAACCAACTCGGCCATCCTGCCTGTGGACGTCTGAGTCGGACGCCCGTCCATGATGAGCACGTCGATTGGATGCAGCCGGGTATCCATTTCCGCGCATACCTACCGGTTCGCTGTATCCTCGTCCCGATGGACAGGAAAGGTAGCTACAGTTCCACACAATGCAGGAACACAACACGCAGTGCCGTGCCCGGTGGCTACATAACTATCGCAAGTGTCCGTTCGCCTTTAACGCCGCCCCTCAAAAAAAAAAAAAGCAGTACACGCAAACATCATGCCCCTCAGAAAACAGACACAGCCGCGCATCACGTACGCGCAAACATCACGCTGACTGACCACCGCCGCCGCCGCCGCCGCCCCTCTGGAACTGCAGGCTATATCCCCCCTTGCCATCCGGCTTCATGCCAAAGTCGCTAGTACTGATCCCGAAGGGCCTCAGCAGGCCATCGCCCAGCGACTTGAGCCCCTTCATGGCATCGCCGACCTCCTTGGCCCTGACCTCCTCGAGCGTCTTCCTGCACCGCGCGAGGCTGCGGGCGCACTCCCTCCTCTCGGCGTCGGTGAGGTCCGCCTCGCCGTCGGCGCGCCGGGGCCGGGGCCGCAGGAGGGCTTCGTACTCCTCGACGGCGCGCTCGAGCTCCTTCCACGAGCCGAGCATCTCCCGCGCCTTGCAGCGACGCAGCAGCGGCTTCGTCCAGCCGGGGCGGCGCGCGATCGCGTTGCCGGCGTGCTCGAGCGCCAGCGTCGGCGCCGACAGCTTCAGGTGGCACGCGGCCAGGTTCGAGTGCAGGATCGCCGTCTCGTGCGATAGGTACGTCGGCGTGCTGCGCAGCGCAAGGTTGTACGCGTCGATCGCGGCCAGGTAGTGCTGCGTCGCGAAGAGCGTGTTGCCCGACGCCTTCTGGAGGTGCGCGGCCGCGAGAAGCCGCTGCGAGCGACGGAGGTCAGTGGGCGGAGGAAGGAGCGAGGGAAGGGGGGGGGGCTTACGGCTTCTTCTTCGGCGGTGAACCGCTCCGAGCCGCCGACGACGGTCGTGTTGGCGCTCGAGTCCTCGTCCATGTCCTCGACCTGTCGCAGCGGTGAGGACGACGGCGACGAGGAGGGGAAATCGGACATCTCGAGGGCCTCGATCGGGGAGGAGAGAAGGTATGGCAGGGGGTTGTTGAAGAAGGTGTCGTAGAATGGCAGAGCTTTCGATTGGAGAACGGCAAGAGCCGTAGCGCCAGGACATGGCCTGCAGAAGGATGACATGGTTTTTTTTTTCTTTTCTTTTCCCCGTAACTGTCCGTCGACTTTCTTACTATTCTCCGCAGGAGCAACAAAGCAAGCAAGCAAGCGGAGAACAGAAGGAGAGAGAGGGAGAGAGAGAGAGGGAGAGAGAAATCACAGCTTTATGTATTTACATGAGTGCATGGACTGGCACGGGCCCGGGAAGCAGCTGACAGGTGGATCGATCTCGGAGACATCCTCCCCATTGTTGTTGTTGTTCGCGGGGCGGGAGGAATTCTCCTCCTCAAATGTAAACCGGTCGTCCGTCGGGGCAAATTTGTTCCGCTTCCAACTGTGCCCGCTCCATGCCGAGACAGATAGGTCTATATACGTACTTAAGTTATGTCCCCGTACATGGTGTATGCATACACAGGAGAGTACATACATACAAGGACTTCTCCCCACCACCGTGCCGCCCACCGTCGGAGGCATGTATGTAGATAGCAGAGGTCTTCTCGCTCATGCACATTCGCTAAACAGCCGATCGCCTCAAGTGTGCCCCAGCGCGCGGAGTGCAATTGCTCCGCAGCCATCACTCTGCGGGGGTGTGTACGTAACGTGCGTACGGCCGGAGCGAGGAGAAACGGCTATACTGTAACACCGCCCAGATTTTATCTCTCGACGTGCGAACCCCCCCA
>Ga0307508_10000763_pt1 | contig 38032 bp, 35 predicted proteins | sample 9_EM_MG_FD_203089 | JGI IMG/M metagenome (GOLD analysis project Ga0307508, IMG submission 203089) | Populus trichocarpa ectomycorrhiza microbial communities from riparian zone in the Pacific Northwest, United States - 9_EM | ecosystem: Host-associated > Plants > Roots > Unclassified | place... | reverse complement strand
TGGCGCGGAGTAGTTAGGCTGGCAAACTGTTTGGGGGCTACTTTCAAAGCGGGGGGCAAGACAAGGGACAATGGCAGGATTTACATAGCAAGTGGATTGAAATATAACTATATAAATATATTAAAAACTATGCCATATTCAATCCGGCGAAAACACCTTTTATGCTAAACTAGTAGAAGTTATGTAGTTGTATATGCTGCGATGGGATATTAAAAAAGGATTAAACAGCAATAATTTTCAGAAACAGGTTGATCATCTCTCTGTATTCCTTGTAACCGGCAGGCTTGGACGCAACCATGGAAGCGCCCAGGCTGGTGCATTCATCCACCAGCTTATTGTCGCTGTAAGTGGAATAAATAACAACGGGTATATGCAGGTACCGCTCGTTCGATTTGAGATAGCCGAGCGTTTGCTTACCGTTCATGCGCGGCATATTATGATCGAGAATGATTAAATCCGGCAGGTGCTGGCGGTCGGGCACCACTTTCAGGTAATCAATTACCTCCAGCCCGTTTTCTACCGTTGCCAGCAATTCCACATCCGTTTTCTCCAGCAGGATCTGTTCAAAAATATTCCGGTCGTCTGCATCGTCATCTGCCAGGAGAATCTTTTTTTTCATCATAATTGCGCTTTCTGTTTTCTGTTCATGAAAGATGTCTTGCAGGCAACACGATAATAAATGTTGCTCCCCGGCCTTCTTCGCTGCGGGCTGTAATAAGACCGCTGTGCTTATCAATAATTTTCTTGGTTATTGCAAGGCCGATGCCGGATCCTTCGTATTTATCCTTTGAATGCAAACGTTGGAAAAGGTTAAAAATGGTAACGGAAAATTGTTCGTCAAACCCGATACCGTTGTCCTGTACTGTAATCCTGCACCACGCGCCTTCCGCCTGCTCCGGCGCGTCAAATGATTTATGCGCTATCCTGCAGCCGCGAATGACAATACGCGGCCGGGTGCCGGGCTGGCTGAATTTGAGCGCATTGCTCAGCAGGTTTTGAAATATCTGCCGCATCTGTCCCGGTATGGCATCTATCACCGGCAGGTCGTCGATAACGATGGCGGCGCTTTTTTCCTTGATGACAATCTCGAAATCATCCAGCGTTTCATCTATTATCTGTTTCAGGTTGGTGGGTTCAAAGCTGCTGTCGCTGGCCGATAGCCGCGAAAAACTGAGTATGTCTGTTATCAGTACCTTCATACGTGCCGACGACATCATGATCTTTTCCAGGTATTGCCGGGGCGTTTCAGACAGCTCATTGATAAACCGGTCGCGGATGATGCCGGAAAACAGCTGTATTTTTCGCAACGGCTCCTGCAGGTCATGGCTGGCCACGGAGGCAAACTGCTGCAGGTCGTTGTTGCTTATTTCGAGCGCATTATTGATGTTTTCCAGCTCTTTGGTACGTTCGGCCACCCTGTTTTCCAGCACCTCGTTCATCACTTTCTGGTGGTGGATATCGGTGATGGTGATGACCAGGTTGAGCAGCCTGCCATCTTTATCCTTGCGCACCTTGGCGCGAAACAGGTTCCACTGGTATTCGCCGGCGGCATTGCACACACGCACTTCCAACGCAAAATCTTTTTTGTCTTCCAGCGCACTTGCCCAGCGCTCCCGCAGTGTGGACAGGTCTTCCCGGTGAATAAACGCCTGCCAGTTATTGCCCAGCGCCTCACGGTAGTGGCGGCCTGTATAGGTTTCAAACTGCTTATTGGCAAAGTCTACCTGGCCGCGCGGGTCTACCGTCCATACAATCAGCGGCATCGATTCTGCCAGGAATTTTCGTTGTGCAATATTGCTGGCCACCCGTTGCTCGGCATTCTTCATCGTCGTGATGTCAAACATCGAACCCAGCATGCGATAGGGAGTGCCAGACTCGTCATGCAGCACATAACCCCTGTCCAGTATATGCGCATATTGGCCGCTTTGCTTCAGAAACCTGTACTCACGCGTCCATTGGTTTTTGCGGCTGTTGATCACTTCATCCAGGCTTTCGTTGACCGCCTCCCGGTCGTCGGGATGTATCTTTTCCAGCCAGAAGCTGCGCTCGGTACGCTGGGCCGGTTTCTCATAACCGAACATCTTATAAAAAGCTTCACCCCACCACACGGTATTGTTTATAAAATCCCAGTCCCAGAGCGCATCATTGGTGGCCCTTGCTACCAGCCGGAACCTTTCTTCGCTGGCGGCCAGCGCACGGGTACGTTCCTGTACCTTGTTTTCGAGCTGCTCGTTGGCTTTTTTAAGGGTGTCCTTTACCGATACCAGCTCGGTATAATTATTTTTTATTTTTTCTTCGGTCAGCTTTTTTTCGGTGATATCGGTAAACGTACTTACAAACCCGTCCTGCATCCGTACCACGCCCATGCCGTACCAGCTGCTGCCGCTGTCGAAATGAACATCCGTTTGCAACGACTGCCCCGATTGCACGACCGCTGCATACTGTTCAAATAACCCGCCGTGCGCCAGCAGCGGGATGTTTTTTTTGAGCGACAGTCCCACGCTTTCAGCAGCGCTTTTGTCGAGAAAAACCGCTGCCGCATGGTTGGCCATTTGCAGGGTAAAATCGATAATATCACCCTGCCCGTCCCGTACGCTGCCAAAGGCAAGGATGGCGCTGGGATTGGAGTTGAGCACGCTGCGGATAATATTATTGAGATGGGTAAGGGCGGTAATATCGATAAACGAAATGATGACGCCCGTTTTCTGGTTGTCGCGCGTGAGATAGGGCATGATGCGCATCAGCACGTGAAGGCCGTTGTTGAGCTCCACCTCCTTCTCTACCATATCGTCCTTCTGCAATACCTGCTCTATATCGTCCAGGAAATTCTCATGACGGATATTATTCGAAATATGGGCGATGGGGCGGCCGATATCCGCCTCGATCAAATTGATTACACGCACCGAGGCGGTATTAAACTTGCGTATGCTCAAATTCCTGTCGAGGAATACCTGTGCGATATCGGTGCTGCGGAAATAATTGTTTAAGTCGTTGTTCAGCTCTACCAGCTCTTTTATCTTCAGCTGGTGCTCGGTATTAAGGGTATGCAGCTCTTCGTTGAGCGACTGCAGCTCTTCGTTGGAACTTTGCAATTCCTCATTGCCCGACAGCAACTCTTCGTTGGTCGATTGTAGCTCTTCGTTTATGGCCTCCTGGTCGCCGAAGGCCTGTTGCAGGGCGCTTCTCGTTTCCATCAGCTCGGCTTCGAGCTGCAGGGTATATGCATTGTGCTGCTCCGGTGGCAGGGGCAGGTGGCCCCCGGTACCGGTTTCGGCGGCCATCGTTTCGGTAATAACGATCAATGTATAGGGCTGCATCGGTTGTATCACTACCTGCCAGGATACCAGCTGCCCGTCCTTTTTATAGCGCAGGTTGTTAAGCGTTGTTTTTTTGTCTTCCTGCCAGGCTTTTTTTATCCCGCTGCTCAGCACAAAATACAAATCTGCCGGCACCATGCGCAGCAGGTTCAGGCGCAGCAGTTTTTTGGGCAGCGCCAGTATTTTTTCATAATTGCCGATCGTTTCCCTGATCTCGAATTGGGGGTCGATATAAAAAGCGGCTATGTTCAGCTCGTCTGTCAATACCTCTTTAAAAGCATCCCATAACTGCCGTGGTTTTTTGCCGGCTTCCGTCCAGCTAACCTTGCCGGACTCCGGCTGGCGGTGCTCTGTCATGCCGGCCAGGTACTGACTGCCCAGGCGGGTATCTTTTATCTTTTTATAAATTTTCCATTTTGCGTGCAGCTCGGCCAGGCTGTCTTTGTCGACAGTGCTGGTTTCGCTGGGTCCAAGGAAGAGGCAGCCATTTTTGCGCAGCGAAAACAGGAGCACCGATATCACTTTCTGCTGCAGCACCGGGTTCATATAAATAAGCATGTTGCGGCAGCTCACCAAATCGTTGTTGATAAAAGGCGGGTTCTTTACCACATCATGCACCGCAAAAACGATTTGTTTGCGGATACGCGGGATAATACAGTAATGTTTTTCCTGGCAGGTAAAATATTTTTCCAGCAGGGCAGGAGGGATATCTTTTTCGACAGACAGGGGATAGAGACCGTGCGAAGCGATATCGATACTGGCCTGCTCCAGGTCGGTGGCGAATATTTTTACCTCCGGCCGGTTTGGCTGCTGCTCCAGCAGCTCGTCTACCAGGATAGCGATGCTATACGCTTCTTCGCCCGTGCTACAGGCGCATATCCATATTTTAAGGGTGTCGTTGTTTTCTTTTTCCTGCAGCAGGCCAGGCAGCACATGGTCCCGCAGGTAGTCGAAAGCCGCCTGGTCGCGGAAAAAGCGCGTCACTCCAATCAGGAAATCCTTGCCCAGCAGCCGGCATTCCTCCGGGTCTTTTTTGAGCAGGGTGATATAATCGTCTACCTGGTTGATATGGTGGAGCGACAGCCGCCGCGTTAGCCGCCGGATAAGGGTGGGCGATTTATAATAATAAAAATCGTGGCCCGCCTCGCGGTGGATAAGATCGAAAATCTCCTGTAGCCTGGCTTCGTCGAATTTCCTGAAAGGCAGGTAAAAAGGTTGCCGTATATAATGATTGATTTCGTCGGGCATGGCGCCGGGCGGCAGCACAAAATCGGCGTTGCCCGAATTGATGGCGCTGTTGGGCATGCCGTCGAATTGGGCCGTTTGCGGGTCCTGTACGATGACCATGCCGCCGTTTTCCCTGATGTCGTCGATGCCCCTTGTGCCGTCGGTACCGGTGCCGGAAAGTATAACGGCAATAGCTTTGTCTTTTTTCTCCATGGCCAGCGAATACAAAAAGGTGTCGACGGCATTGTTGGGCCCGGGGGAGGTGTTTTTATCTTCCAGCACCAGCTTGTTCCGCCGTATGCTGATAAACTTATTATTGGGAATGACGTAAATGCAGTTTTTCCGGATCGTGGTCTCGTTTTCGGCCTCCGATACCTGCATATGGGTATGACGGGATACCAGCTCCACGAGCAGGCTTTTATAATCGGATGACAGGTGCTGGATAATGACAAACGACAGGTGTGAGCTATCGGTCATATGATCAAAAAAATCGTGGATGGCTTCCAGCCCGCCGGCCGAAGCGCCTATCGCCACAATATAATGATCTTTCACGGTTGCCGTTTTTGCCAAGGGTGCGCTCCTGTTGTTTTAAATGATGGCTGATACTGTATCTTCCTTTTTGCTAAAAGCGTTCCATTTTTTGCCACTAACAGCTGCTGTAAGAATAAAAGGGAAATCGTGGAAAAAAATCCACATTGCCGGCAAACAAGGCCGCTCCCGGTATAAGAGCAATAGAATGAAGATAGTTTTTTTAAACGTAATTGCCATCAGCGGGGTCGTTCATCCTGCTGATGGCAATGTTGGGGGTGCTATCCGTACGGGGAAGGGATAGCGGCCCGGTATACTGAAACAGGTAATGGGTAAAGGTTGGTTCTATAAAGCGATTTGTTTTTCATCCACCATACGGCGCAGGTTGATAAGGCCATAACGCATCCTGCCCAGGGCGGTATTGATACTGCAGTTGGTAAGGGTGGCTACTTCTTTAAAGCTAAGGCCGGCATAATGGCGCAGCACAATGACCTCGCGCTGGTCGTTGGGCAGCAGGTCTACCAGGCGGCGTACTTTATCGTGTGCCTGGTGTTTTATCATTTTTGTTTCTACGCTGTCGCTGTTGTCCAGTATGCCATCGAGCATCGTTTCGCCGTCGGCCGATTTGATGGCGGGCGAGCGTTTTACCTTGCGGAAATGGTCCAGGCAAAGATTGTGGGCGATACGTATTACCCAGGGCAGGAATTTGCCTTCCTCGTTGTAGTTGCCGGCACGGATGGTTTCGATAACCTTTATGAAAGCGTTTTGAAACATGTCTTCGGCCAGGTACTTGTCCTTCAGCAGGAGGTAGATAGAAGTGTAAATCTTGTCTTTGTACCGCTCAATTAATTGGTTAAGTGCGCTTACATTACCTTCTCTGAAGAGGCGGATTAATTCTGAATCGGTTTTTTGGATAGCTGATTTCATAAACGGTTACACTTTTGATGGTTTGATAAATGGATACTGAAACACCGGATTGACATAGCAAAGAAACGATCTCACAGAGGCGAAAAAAATAGAATATTATATCAACCTGTTATACAGAAAGTATGCAGGCAGACTGTAGTCGTAATACTACAGTGGGGAACCAGGGTGCGCATGGCTACCTGTCAAAACCAAAAATACCGGCATGTGGATCCTGGTGGCCGCCGGCGAGCCGGGCGATGATTTGAGCCGCAATAACGCTGAAGGTGATGCCATTACCACCCAGGCCCAGTGCAAAATAGGTATGTGGCTTACCTGGCAACGAACCGATATAGGGCAGCCCGTCGCGGGTGGAAGCAAAAACGCCGGCCCATTTGAAATCGGTTCTGAAGGGGATAGCGGGAAACAGCCGGCAGAAGGCACGCGCGAGGGCCCTTGCCTTGTAGGGCAATGCGCGGTCGCGCAGCCGGGGGTCGGAAAAGTCATCGTCCATGCCACCTATCAGCACCCGGTTATCCGCCGTTGTGCGCAGGTAGAGATAAGGACGCGCCGTTTCCCAAATCAGGGCATTGCGATACCATAAATGACTGCTTTCGAATGGCTCGCTTACGATGGCATAGGTAGACTGGAGCGACTGTATCTTTTGAGGAATATACTTTGCCGATTCATAGCCGCAGGCGATAACAAGCTTTCGCGCTTTGATGGTATTGCCCCAATGGGTTTTTACTACAACGCCGCGGCTGGTTTCTTGTATATCAACGATCTCTGTATGATCGTATACCTGCAGGCCATGCCGGCCGCCATGATGCAGCAGCGCATGGCATAGATTATAAGCCTTTACCTCGGCGCCTGTACGCGACAGGAGGGCGCCCTCTTTTTCAAAACCGAACTTATGCATGATATCCTGCCTGCCGAGCCATTGCAGCGATATCCCGTTCTTTTTACGCAGGGCATATTCCTCCCGCAACATAGCAACATCTTTTTTAAAGGAAGCATATTGCAGGCTTGGCCGCCATTTAAAGCCGGCTTCGGGCCACGACCTGCAGATGTCTGCCAGGTGACCGATGGCTTCCAGACAAAGCCGGTAACTTAATACCGCATTTTTTTCGCCCACTTTCCGGCAGAGTTCCGTTAATGGCGTGTCGATTTCATATTGCAACAGGGCCGTACTGGCGGCAGTGCTGCCCATGCCGATATGCCGCTTGTCTACCACTACCACCTCAAAGCCGGCCCTGCAAAGATACCAGGCGGTAAGCGCGCCGCTGATTCCGCCGCCCATCACCACGATATCCGTCCGGATATCGCGTTCAAGCGAAGTATACGACCGGATGATGCCACCGCTCAGCAGCCAATACGGGTAATCCGTTCGCAAATCCATCGCTTACGACTTCTTTGACATCGCCCTGATGATAAATACCACGATAGCAATGATCGCCACCACCAGCAGGACGCCTGCCCATACACCGGCTTTAAAAATACCGCCGATAATCTGGCACCCGGCCAACAGGGAACTAACGAACAGGATCGGCAAATAGCGGGCATTCCGTATCATAATGAATGTTTTAGATGAAATTAAAATTCAAGTAACATGCCATAGGTAAATACACCGAAAGAAAGGACGGCCGGTGGCTGCCGGGTAAAAATTTCTACAGTATGGAAACGGAAGATGGGATAGCTACCGGCATATTTCCCAAAGTGCAGGGGCACGGTTTTTTGAAATTCAGGTGGAGGATAAAGCAATGGTAATAATGGAAAAATGGATTGACCTGATTAAGCAAAAATTGACCAGCTGGCTGGTAGGTTTTATAAAATTATTGCCCAACCTCGTGGTCGCTACCCTGGTTTTCATCCTTTTCTTTTTTGTTGCCAAATTCCTGCGCCGGATAGTCTATCGCCTGCTGCTCAAAATTTCCGGCAAGCCCTCTATCAGCGGACTTTTTTCGAGCATTTTTTATATTATCCTTCTTTTTATCGGCCTGTTTGTAAGCCTGCAATTGCTGCACCTCGAAAAGACCGTCTCCTCCCTGCTGGCAGGAGCAGGTATCATCGGCCTTGCGCTTGGTTTTGCTTTCCAGGACCTGACCGCCAATTTCATCTCCGGCGTATTTATCATTTTCCGCAAACCATTCGACGTGGGTAATATTATAGATACCAACGGGTTTATCGGCGTTGTAGAAGAAATACAATTGCGGTCCACCACCATACGCACCTTCCAGGGTCTGCACATCATGCTGCCGAACAAGGACATTTTTCAAAAACCTATCACCAATTACTCGCTAAGCGGGGACCGGCGGGTGGATATCAGCCTTACATTACCCGGCAAAACAAAACCTGCGGAGGTGGAGCCCACCATACGAAAGGCGCTGGCCGGTATAGCGAAAACCAGTGATGGGAGAGAACCGGAAATACTTTTTACCGATTATAACGGCGATACCCTCAAGCTCGAGGTGCATTGCTGGATAGACAATGCCGTTGAGAAAGGCTATTTCGATACCAGGGATAAGATCATACGGCAGGTACACGCGGCGCTGACGCCGGCAACATGAGCCATTTATATACACCACTTCATTAAACTGATAAACCCTCTGTTATGTCCAGGCTTCTTTTTTTAGTTATGGCTACCCTGACGGCACATTGCTGCCCCAAAACAAAAGACGATCCGCGCCGGCGGCTTGAGCTGATGTTTGTAGACGATACCTACCAGCTCACGGGCGTAGCTGTTTCACCAACCGGTCGCCTGTTCACTAATTACCCGTATTGGTCGGATACTTACCGCTATGCGGTTGTGGAGGTATTTCCCAATTACCAGTCAACGCCCTATCCCGATCTGTCAATGAATACCTGGAAGCCGGGGGATAAAGAAGCCGAAAAATGGATATGCGTACAGGCGGTGTATACAGACGATCACAATACCCTGTGGGTAGTAGACCCCGCCGCTCCCAAAATGCAGCAGGTATACAACAAGGGATATAAGCTGGTAAAGATCAGCCTGGCCGACAATAAAGTGGAACGCATTTACCCGTTTACGGGCGTCGGCGACCAGGCGTATATCAATGATGTGCGCGTGGATACGCAGGCCGGGTTTGCTTACCTCACTAATTCAAAGGAGGGCGGTATTATTGTGGTGAACCTTAATACGGGGTCGGTAAGGCAGCTGTTGCAGCACCACTATTCAGTGCATACCGATTCCAGCTATAAGTTTATCATTGACGGAGATGAATTAAAAAAGAACGGCCAGGTATTTAAGGTACAGTCGGACGGCATAGCGCTGACCCCGGACCGCCAATGGCTGTATTATAAACCGCTTACCGACGATAAGCTGTACCGCGTCCCTACCAGCGCCCTGCGCGATTCTACCCTTGGCGCCGCTGCACTGGAATCAAAGGTGGAAGATCTCGGGCATTTTACCGCCACCGACGGAATGGTATTCGACAAGTCGGGCAATCTCTACCTGGGAGACATGCAGCATTACCGTATCATGAAAATTACGCCCGATCATAAAATGACGGAACTGATTAAGGACGACCGCCTGGTATGGCCCGACAGCTATTCCGTTTCGGACGATGGCTATCTCTATATCAGCTGCTCGCAGATACAAAAACAGCCCGAATACAACAATGGCGTAAACAAACGTACATCGCCTTATACCATCTACCGGCTCAAACTGCCCTGATAAATAGCCGCCGTATGCAACAGATACCTGCCATCACTATACCCGATTCGATAACCATGTACGATAAAAAAGCGGCGGAATTTATCAACCCCGCCGCTACGCTGCAGCGGCTGGCCACCGGGTTCGGGTTTACCGAAGGCCCCTGCTGGCACGCCGATGGGTACCTGCTGCTAAGCGACATGCCTGCCAATATTATTTTTAAGCTGGGGCTGAACGGCGAAAAACAGGTGTTCAAAACCGAAAGTGGGTTCACGGGCGAAGATAAAAGCCTGCTTTCGCCCATGATTGGCTCCAATGCCATCGCACAACATCCCGATGGCAGCCTGCTCGTGTGCCGCCAGGGCAATCATGCTATCGCAAAACTTGACCGGCAGCTCCGGTTTACCGATATAGCGATTCAGTACGAAGGCAGGCCTTTCAACAGTCCCAATGAGATAGCGGTTAAAAAAGACGGCAGCTTTTATTTCAGCGATCCGCCTTATGGGTTAAAGAATGAGATCTTGCACCCTGCTGTATTTCAGCCGGTAGCGGGCATATATTATTACAAGGATGGACTCGTTACGCTGGTAAGCACCGATTTCCGCTATCCCAATGGCCTCTGCCTGTTGGACGATGAAACCATTTTACTGGCCGGCAGCAATCACCCCGATGAGCCCTATGTTGTCCGCTATTCCATAGGAGCCGGGGGCAGCCTGCAGCATCGTTCGCTGTTCCTGCAGCAGAATGCCGACGGCATTAAAAAAGATAAGATGGGCCATCTTTACCTGGCTACCGGCGATGGTATATTGATCGTTGGGCCAGACGGGCAAAGAATAGCGCTGGTGCGGGTACCCGAAATGCCCACTAATATGACCTTCAGCGCCCCGGGCGCCGACTGGTTATTGATAACGGCGGGAACATCGGTGTATAAGATCGCCCTGTTCAGGTAAACAGGCATGCCGGCGCCTGCCCGCTCCAGGTATTCCCAGCATGAATATTGCGGGTATATTTATACCGCAAATAATACCTGTATGAAAAAGCAGCACCAGCAACAATCGCAAAACACGCCCGCCGGCTCCAATGCCGATAAGCAGGACGTGGACAAGAAACCGGGCGAAGAAAGAGGAAAAGCAGAGAAGGTAACACCCCAGGATCTCAAGGGAAAGAAGGTGGATGCAGATCCTGAAGAAGAAGAAAATCGTGGAAAATAATCTACAAACCAAAATACCCATCGTCATGGAACAGTATACCATACCCACACAGCAAACCGGCGATCAGTCGGATACGGTGGAAGAAAAAAAATTCGCTACCGAAGAAGAGGCTAAAGCACTTTTTCTACAGGCAAAACAGCGCCTGCTGGATATTAACCACTGGGAAGACATCAGTGAAGGTATTTCCGCCACGTTTAACCTCACCGATCATTTCGGTAACCTCAAAAGCGGGACGCCGCAATCCGGCGACTATTTTAAAATAGACATCCCGGGCCCCGGACCGAAAGCCGGCGAAGGATATGATTGGGTAAAAGTAGAGGCGATAGAAGATTATTCGGCGCCCGAAGCACAGCAGGAATCCATTTCCATACTTGTACGCCCTTCGCACGACCCGCGGATGGATGAAGGCACTGCTCATTTTTTTGATAATAAGGCAACCAGCTCCTTTGTCGTAAAAAGAGAGAAAGACATCGTATCGGCCAGTATTCATGGCAGGAACGAATCTTCGAACACTGCCGCTAAAAACATTTCAGATAAGCTAAGGAATGCCGTTATTAAAGTGGCGGCAGCGGCTGGCTTTTCAGCCATACAATGGAAAAAGCTGGCAAAGGGATTGGTGGATCAGTAAAATAATGCTGCCTTCTGCCGGTAGCTAAAGGCCGGATCTGATCAAGCCAGCTCAGCTTAACCAGGAAACTGTCTTTGTCGATGGATGGTTGTCCCCCGGGCCAGTCGATAGACAAGACCTTGGCCAGCGTTTTTTTCAGCCCCTTTATATTGGATGGCTTTTGTATATACAGGCTGGCGCCCTGGTTATAGGTATCGCGAATGTCTTTTTCGGCCGCCGAAGTAGAATAAATGATAACGGGCAGGTGGAGCAGCGTTGGGTTGGTTTTTATTTCTTTAAGACACTCCTTCCCGTTTTTATTGGGCATATTAAGATCCAGGAAGATGACGTCGGGCAGCGATGCGCCGCCGGAGAGAAGCTGTATGAGCTGCTGCCCGTCTGACACGGTACGGAGGTTGGCCACCTCGTCCATCTGGCCGACGATTTCTGTAAAAATCATGCGATCGTCTTCGTCATCGTCTGCCAACAGGATGTTTAACGTTCTTTTTTCCTTCATCCGCTACTGTTTTATGGTCCGGGCTGCCTGCAACGTATTTTTACGTATGAAATGCTCGTAAAGATACTGGTTTAAACGATATTATAATAACGTGCACCAGTGATGTACGAAAAATTGCAAGCCCTGATTTAAAGATATAAGTGTTTTTCGTTATGGCAAATGGTTCGTAAAAAATGACGGTTCCCGATATTATCAGGAACCGCCAGTAACAATCTACGTGGGAGGGGAATGGTAATGAGTTTAGGGACGAAACGGTAATTTGGACTATTGGACGATATGGTCTGTAAAAAAAATTAGGGTTTTTACCATCATTTTCCCGGGGCAAAGAAACGGCGGCGCCGGCCCATAAAAAATAGAACCTTCTCTCAATCGGCTGCATTGATTTTAACGGGAATCCTGTAGAGCATATACTACACGATGTTGCATTGCGGGGCAAAAACCGCTTATAGTTTTATTATATCATAGATAGGTACCGGGGGATCGAAAGCCTGGTCGTTTTCCCGCTGCCGGTAAATGCGCAGCACGATATCCATTCCCCTGACCACCCGGCCAAAAGCGGCATAGCCCTGTCCGTCGGGATTGTTGCCGCCCCCGTAATCAAAACCGGGCTGGTCGCCCACGCAAATAAAAAACTCCGTGGTCGCCGTTCCCGGGGCCAGGCGCGCCAGCGATAAAGCGCCATTGGTATGCCGCAGGCCGGTTTGCTTCGTGGTTTCGTGGGGGATACCGGGCAGGGAAATGGCTTTGCGATGGTTGGTGCGCCAGATACCACCTTGTACCAGTTCCGATTTGGGCGCATTGGAAGGCTGGTTATCATCTGTCAGCACCCGGTAAAAAACGGCATTTGAATAAAAGCCCGAATCGATATAAGATAAAAAAGCCGCCACCGTCTTCGGCGCCTGCGAAGGAAAAAGCTCTACCTCGATATCGCCCAGCGAAGTTTGTATTTCAATATGGGGGTTCGCGTATTTGGGGCGGCAGCCCGGCAAAAAAATGATAAGCGCTATAAGAAGATGTTTGATGTGCATGGCGATGGTTGATGGGGTGTCAAAGATATCGATTATCGATGCAAACGCCTGTCAGCCATCAACTATCACCCATCAACTCTTCCTGTTGCACAACCTGTTTAAAATTAAATCGGGATTAAAAATCCGCCGCATTTATAAAAACCCCTAGTTTTGTTGTCGAAACTTTAGGGGTGCCGTGCTTAGGCATGGCTGAGATTATACCCTTTTAACCTGATCAGGATAATGCCTGCGAAGGAAAAAGTACAAGCAAGCCGGGCTACATGCGCCCGCTGTTTATTTCTCCCCCTGAAGTTTATTGTTTGTTTGTTACACCTTAAAAACAAGGCGTATGACCGTTTTTGTAAACAATGAGCTGCGTGAATTGAAAGCGCCCTCCACCCTGAAGGATATGCTGGCCGCCTGTCAAATCCAGTCCGTTCGCGGGCTGGCGATAGCCGTCAACAACCAGGTAATAGCCCGCGCTGCCTGGGAACAACATGTGCTCAGGACCAACGACAGGATAACCTTGATCCGCGCCTCCAAGGGCGGGTAGAAGGCGTCAATACCTCATTATAAAATAAATAACCATTCAGTATGAAAAAGCCAGCAACAGCGCCGGCGGGAGAAGAATTCATCACCCGTACGCCGCTTACCGGTTCCCGGAAAATATATGTGCCCGGCCATCTGTATGATATACGGGTAGCCATGCGCGAGATAAGCGTGGGCGATACCGTCTCTCATAGCTTGGGGAAGGATACCGTAACGCCCAACGCACCTATTACGGTATACGATACCAGCGGGGCGTATACCGATCCCGGCATGACCATCGATCTTAAAAAAGGACTGCCCCGCCTGCGCGAGCCCTGGATACGGGAGCGCGGCGATACCGAAGCGCTGGACCGCTTTACTTCGGCTTACAGCAACCAGCGCCTGCACGACGACAAGCTGCGTGCGCTGCGGTTTGAGCACAAAAAGCTGCCGCTGCGCGCAAAGCCCGGACAAAACGTAACCCAGCTGCACTATGCGCGCAAAGGGATTATAACGCCCGAAATGGAATACATCGCCATCCGTGAAAACCAGCGCTGCCGCGAACGCAGCGAACAGGTACTGCTGCAGCAACACCCCGGCGACAGCTTCGGCGCCCGTACCCCGCTGAAAGAAATCACCCCCGAATTTGTACGGGCGGAAGTAGCGGCAGGCCGCGCCATCATTCCCGCCAATATCAACCACCCCGAGGCGGAACCCATGATCATCGGGCGCAATTTCCTCGTAAAAATCAATACCAATATTGGGAATTCGGCCGTAACCTCTTCTATAGAAGAAGAAGTGGACAAAGCGGTATGGAGCTGCCGCTGGGGCGGCGATACGCTCATGGATCTATCCACGGGCAAACACATTCATGAAACCCGCGAATGGGTCATCCGCAACTGCCCCGTACCGATAGGCACCGTACCCATCTACCAGGCGCTGGAAAAAGTGAATGGCAAGGCCGAAGACCTTACCTGGGAAATATTCAGAGACACGCTGGTAGAACAGGCCGAACAGGGCGTGGACTATTTTACCATCCATGCCGGCGTATTACTGCGCTATATTCCCCTTACCGCCAAACGCCTCACCGGTATTGTATCCCGCGGCGGCAGCATCATGGCCAAATGGTGCCTGGCGCACCACCGCGAAAGTTTTCTCTACACCCATTTTGAAGAGATATGTGAGATCATGAAAGCTTACGACGTCAGCTTCTCGCTCGGCGATGGCCTGCGCCCCGGCTCTATAGCCGATGCCAACGACGCCGCACAGTTTGCCGAGCTGGAAACACTCGGCGAGCTCACCAAAATAGCGTGGAAGCACGATGTGCAGGTAATGATAGAAGGCCCGGGACATGTGCCTATGCACCTCATTAAGGAAAACATGGACAAACAGCTCCGGGAATGCCATGAAGCGCCTTTCTATACGCTCGGGCCCCTGACCACCGATATCGCTCCCGGTTATGACCACATCACTTCGGCCATCGGCGCCGCCATGATTGGCTGGTATGGCACCGCCATGCTTTGCTATGTAACACCTAAGGAACACCTCGGTCTTCCCAATAAAAAAGACGTAAAGGACGGCGTTATCACCTACAAGATAGCGGCGCATGCGGCTGATTTGGCCAAAGGCCACCCCGGCGCACAGTACCGCGACAATGCGCTGAGCAAGGCCCGCTTCGAGTTCAGGTGGGAAGACCAGTTCAATCTCTCCCTCGACCCCGATACGGCCAGGTCCTTTCACGATGAAACCCTTCCCGCCGAAGGCGCCAAGATGGCGCATTTCTGCTCCATGTGCGGACCGCATTTCTGCTCTATGAAAATAACGCAGGATATACGCGATTACACCGCACAGGAAGCGTTACTGCAAAAAGGCATGGAAGAAAAATCGAGGGAGTTTGTAGAACAGGGCGCGGAGATATATAAGTAATAGATTGTTGACAAGCTTTGTTCAATACCCTTCGACAAGCTCAGGGTGACAGAGCTCAGTTAAAACAATATGTCAGTAGTCTGCATGTCAGCCTGAGCCTGTCGAAGGCGGGTGATTAACAAAACTATCAATCAAAACATGTTTACTCAACGTCCTTTTGCTCTCTCCATTGCCGGCTTCGACCCCAGCGGGGGCGCAGGCCTGCTGGCGGATGCCAAGACTTTCGAGGCCAATACCGTTTATGGCTTCGGCGTGGTATCCGCCCTCACCTGGCAAAACGATTATACGTTCGAAAAAGTAGAGTGGATAACACCCGGCAAAATAATACAGCAGCTACAGGTGCTGCAGGCGCGGTTTGCGCTGCGCTATATAAAGATTGGGCTGGTGGAAAACGTAGGCGTACTGCAAGAGCTAACCGGCTGGATAGAGAAACATGCCCCCGGCGCCGTGATAGTATGGGACCCGGTGCTCAAAGCCAGCGCCGGTTTTTCCTTTCACCATCAAATCAATGCCGATTTGTTTGGCCAGGCATTGCAGCGCGTTTCCTGCCTCACGCCCAATAAGCCCGAAGCACAGCAATTATTTGGCAGCGCTCATCTGCATGATACCCTGCTGGAACAAAGCCGGCATACCGCTATCTATCTCAAGGGCGGGCACGACGACGATGCGCTGCCGGCCACCGATACGCTGTACTACCGCCAACGCAGCTGCTCTTTTGCCAACCCCCGGCTGCCCAAAGGGGAAAAACATGGCAGCGGCTGCGTACTATCCAGCGCCTTAACTGCCCAGCTGGCCCTGGGCTGCGATATGGAGACCGCCGCCCGCAATGCCAATGCCTATACACATCGTTTCCTGGCCAGCAGCGACAGCCTGCTCGGCTATCACTATTCAAACGTTCAGTATGAAGAAACAAATAAGTAAGCTGCATTATATTACCACCGGCCCGGAGCTGGCGGAGAAAGCCTGCCGCGGCGGCATCGATTGGATACAGCTCAGGGTAAAGGACATTCCTTACCACGATTACCGGGCCGTAGCCCGCGAAGTGCAGTCGGTATGCACCGCATTTAATTGCACTTTTATTATCAACGACAACGTAGCGCTTGCCCTGGAGCTGGAGGCCGACGGCGTGCATATCGGTAAGGAAGATATGCCGCCCGCCACCGCAAGGGCCCTGCTGCAGGAAAATTTTATCATCGGCGCCACCGCCAATACATGGGAAGACATCCTGGCATTGTCCCGCCAGCCCATCGATTATATCGGCCTGGGTCCTTACCGGTTTACCAGCACCAAGAAAAAGCTTAGCCCTGTGCTCGGCGCCGAAGGCTATGCCGCCATTTTTACACAGCTCGAAGCGATGGCCATACCCGTGCCGCCCGTAGTAGGCATCGGCGGAATAACGGAAGCCGATATGGCTGTGCTGGCGGCCACGGGCCTGCACGGCGTTGCCGTATCGGGCAGTATTTCCGCCGCCCCGCTCGTGCCCGAAAAAGCCGGCGCATTCAGGACCTTATCCGAACAATATTTTTAATCCACTACCCAGCACTCACCATTCATAACTCACCATATGCACGAACCACTAATAATCGCCGGCCGCTCTTTTCACTCGCGCCTGTTTACCGGCACGGGCAAATTTGGCCATCATTCCCTGATGCAGGAAGCGCTGGCGGCATCGGGTACGGAACTGGTAACGGTAGCGATGAAACGCGTTAGCGTACAGGCGGCAGGCCCCGGGGGGCGGGGGGCGACGGAAGAGGATGATATCCTGGAATATCTTCCCACGGGTCCGGGCCGGGCCCAGCTGCTGCCCAATACCTCCGGCGCACGCACCGCCAAAGAAGCCGTGTTTGTGGCGCAGCTGGCGCGCGAAGCGCTCGAAACGCATTGGGTTAAACTGGAAATACACCCCGATCCGAAATACCTGATGCCGGACCCCGTAGAAACCTTTAAAGCCGCGGAAGAGCTGGTAAAGCTGGGCTTCGTGGTATTACCTTATATCCATGCCGACCCGGTACTGTGTAAGCGGCTCGAAGAAGTAGGGGTGGCGGCCGTTATGCCCCTGGGAGCGCCCATCGGCAGCAACAAGGGATTGAAGACGCTCGATTTTTTGCAAATCATCATTGAGCAAAGCAATGTGCCCGTGGTGGTAGATGCAGGTATCGGCGCGCCATCGCATGCCGCCGCCGCCATGGAGCTGGGGGCGGATGCGGTGCTGGTCAATACCGCTATTGCCGCCGCTGCCAATCCCGTACAGATGGCCATCGCCTTCCGCCAGGCGGTGGAAGCCGGCAGGATGGCCTGGTGCGCGGGACTGGGCGCAGTAAAAGAATACGCCGACGCCACCAGCCCGCTGACGGCTTTTTTGGAAAACCAGGAATAAGCATGCAATTTATAGTACCATGTCAGCCTGAGCCTGTCGAAGGCCGGCTATAAACATTTTATATGTTCAAAGCTATTTTCGATACATACAATTGGGACGACGTTCAAACCAGCATCTATGCCAAAACCACCGCCGATGTGGAAGCGGCCCTGTACCGGCAGAAACGAACACTGGAGGATTTCAAGGCATTGATATCGCCCGCCGCGCTTCCTTACCTGGAGCAGCTATGCCGCCTGAGCCGCCGCCTTACGCAACAGCGCTTTGGCAAAACGATGCAGCTCTACCTGCCGCTCTACCTTAGCAACGAATGCCAGAACATATGCACCTATTGCGGGTTTAGCTATGACAACAAAATAAAACGCAAAACATTGTCGGCCGTCGAGCTGCTGCAGGAAACGGCGTATATCAAAGCGCAGGGATTCCGGCATGTGCTGCTCGTTACCGGCGAAGCCAATCTGACGGTGGGTGTGGACTATCTTCAAAAAGCCCTGCAGCTGCTGCGCCCGCATTTTGCACAATTATCGATGGAGGTACAACCGCTGGAACAGGCGGAATATGAATTGCTCGTACAGGAAGGATTGCATACCGTGCTCGTATACCAGGAAACCTATCATAAAGACGAATACAAAAAACACCATCCCAAAGGAAAGAAATCGAATTTTTATTATCGCCTCGATACACCCGATCGGCTGGGCCGCGCAGGCATACACAAAATAGGACTGGGCGTGCTCATTGGCCTGGAAGACTGGCGCACCGATAGCTTTTTTACGGCCCTGCATGTGGGCTGGCTGGAAAAAAAATACTGGCAAAGCCGTTACAGCATCTCCTTTCCGCGCCTGCGCCCCGCCGCCGGCATCCCCAATCCCAAGGTGCTGATGAGCGATCGCGAGCTGGTACAGCTTATCTGTGCCTGGCGGATTTTTAACGAAGAGATCGAATTATCCATCTCCACCCGCGAAAGCGAAACTTTCCGCGATAATATCATCGGCCTCGGCGTTACCAGCATCAGCGCCGGCTCACGCACCAATCCCGGCGGTTATATAACCGATGTGGAATCATTGGAGCAATTTGAGATAGACGATCGCCGCAGCCCCGCGGAAGTGGCGGACATGATAACCCGCAACGGCTACAAACCCGTATGGAAGGACTGGGCAGTATTTGGAAATGGCTGATACACCTCAAATTAATATTGCATGCTATCCCCACAGGAAAAAATTCGTTACAGCCGCCAGCTCCTCCTGACCGAAATAGGCCTGGAAGGGCAGGAGCGCCTGGCCAAAGCAAAAGTGCTGGTCATCGGCGCCGGCGGTCTCGGCTGCCCCGTGCTGCAATACCTTGCCGCCGCAGGCGTAGGCGTTATCGGCATTGCCGACGGCGATACGGTAGAAGAAAGTAACCTGCAACGGCAGATACTGTATACCGGTAGCGATATAGGCCACGGCAAAGCCATCACGGCGCAGCAAAAAATACAGGCGGCCAACCCGCATATACAGGTGCACGCGCACCCGGTAGCCGTTACACCCGCCAATATACTGGCGCTGATAGCGCCTTATGATATCATAGTAGATGGTACCGACAATTTTGCCGCCCGGTATCTTATCAACGACGCCTGTGTGCTTGCGGGCAAACCCTGGGTGTTTGGCTCCATTTTCAGGTTTGAAGGACAGGTGGCGGTGTTCAATCACCAGGACGGGCCCACATATCGATGTATATTTCCCCTGCCGCCGGCGGAAGACGAAATACCCTCCTGTTCGGTTATCGGTGTATTGGCGTCATTGCCGGGTATCGTTGGTACGCTGCAGGCCACCGAAACAATAAAGCTGATAACAGGAGCGGGGCAGCTGCTGAGCGGGCGACTGCTGCTCATCGATGCCCTCAGCATGGATATGCAGGTAATGCAGGTGAGCGCTGTTTCCTCCAATAAAAATATACAGGCCCTGCAATCTACTTACGAAGACGCCTGCGATACCGGCGCTGCGCTTATCAGCCATACCCTGTTACAGCAATTGCCCAAAGAAGACATACTGTTGATAGATGTGCGCGAGCCGTCGGAGCACGAACTGTTTAATATCGGTGGTATTAATATCCCCCTCGGCGAGCTGGATGCAGCCGGTGAAAAGCTGGCTGGCGGAAAGCATATCATTGTTTACTGCGCCTCAGGTGTAAGAAGCGGCCGTGCGGCGGCATTGCTGTCCCAAAAAGGCATTCAGCCCGTAAGCAGCCTGCGCAACGGTATTAATGGAGCCGGGAGCCGTTAGTCAGGAGCTGGCAGCCAGGAGCCGGGCGATGGCCTCGTAAGAAGCAACCGGGTCTCCGGATTCCCATACAGCGCCCAGCAGCGCGGCGCCGTCAAAACCATTTTCCAGCAACGCCGGTACACCGGCAGCGTTCACACCACCCAATGCCACGATACGGGGCAATGTTTTTGTATGCTGGCTGGCCCATTGCGCCAGTCGCCCGCGGCCAGCGGGATCGATGGCCGCCTTGTACCCCTGTTTGGAAATACTGTCAAACACCGGGCTGATAAATACATAATCATACCGGGTGGTCTCCTCCATGATTTCCTCCCATCCATGAAAGGAGGACGACAGGGAGGCGGGGCACTGCCGTACTACCTGCTGTAGCAGCGCCGCATTTTTTTTATCATCGCTGCGCAGGTGCAGGCCTATGGCGGGAAATTCGCTGAGCAGGTCGCCGGCGCCATGCAGCACCAGGCGCGAATGAAAAGGCGCCGGGATAGACAGGATATACCGGCGATAATCGTCATTGGTATATCCCGGCTTACGGATATGCAGCTTGTACAGGCCCCGTTCCAGCAACTGCCGGGCGATGGGTAATTCATCCCTGCCGGTCTGCGGCGGGGTAATGAGGTAGAGATCCATGGCGGTAAAAATAAGATTTACGGATGAGCCATTCAGCCAGCAGCAGGTTGGGCACAAAACCCAGCCACGCCACGATCATATAGGCGTTCAATGGCCGCAGGTGAAACAGCGTGATAAGCAACCATTTCCATCCACGCAGGGTAAGCGCCGAAAGCGTAAGGGCATAGCTGCGGTATATCCACTGGCGGTGTTGCGCAAACTGCCGGGCCAGCGCCGTTTGCCAGGCCCGGGCCGTTGTATACATCCATAACAGCGACAGGCAGGTAAAGGCAATGCGCGAAGAAAGGCCGCCATTGGCCAGCAGGGCCATGATAAAAGACGCGGGACCAGTCACAAACAGGATAAGCGCCACATAGCATTTACCCATCGCCCGGTGCACCGGCTTATACCGCCGCATGATAAGCGGCGAAAACTGTGTAAAGCCCGCCGCCAGCACAAACATCGATGAAAACACGTGCACGAAAAAAGCCATGCGCCATGGCGTGATATGAATATAATCCTGCTTAATCTGCAGAAAGCCGGCATCCGGCCGAACAGGAATGTATTGCAGCGTTATCTGCGCCATCAGCACAAAAAAGAAAGCCAGTACCAGCAGCAGGGCATAACGTGCATAAAGGGGCATGGGTAAAAGTAAGTTAAAAAGCGGCAAGCTACAAGCGGCAAGCTACAAGTGCCGCGCAGGAACAACTTGTGGCTTGCAGCTTGCAACTTGTAGCTATTTTGTTTACTTTTCTCCCCAAATATTATCTTATGACTTCTGCCAGATGGTTACTGCCTGCCCTGATATTACTTTCCTGTACCACCGCCTGTCGCAATCGTTCTGCCGACAGCGTTGTGAAAGACAATAAAGCGGCCCACACCCTCGCCGCGCCGGAAACTTCTGTTACCGGCACCTGGTGCGGTATGTTTGAGCCCGCGGGCAATGTCAGGATGCTCGATAAGGTCAGCGGTGACTCGATACCCGTTCCAGCTAATAAAATCACGTTGTTTATCGACCAGATGGAAGACGGCGCTATATTCGGTTATTCTGTTTGCGCCGGCAATGATCGTCCTTTCCGGGGCACTTATACCGAAGAGGGCGACAAGATAACGGCTACGCTCAAAGAGCCGGGCGATAATAAATACGACGGCGTGTTTGAGCTCGTTATTTCGAAGGAGCCGCTGTCGGTAAACGGCAAATGGACGCCCAACAACCATGCGCAGTCCGGCCGCCGGTATACGCTTGCCCGGAAAAACTTTGCCTATTATGCTACCGCCGGCCAGTATACGGAAAGTTCCGTAAAACTGCTTACGACCGATGATGTAAACAACCTGTATAAGGACGAGCTGCGCCTGATGCGCAACGAAATCTATGCCCGCCACGGCTATGCGTTCAAGCTGCACGATATGCGCGAGCTGTTCGACAACCAGGACTGGTATATGCCCGTATCGGTCGACGTGCGCAGGAAGCTAACGCCCACAGAGCTTAAAAATGAAAAAATTATAAAGCAGTTTGAAAAATATGCCGAAGAAAATTACGACGACTATGGCCGCTGATAATGTGGATAATCTTCACCACGCCGCCGCCGGCAGCGCCGTGAAAGTTTAAATAATAGCTGTCACTTCAGGCTGAACCCCGCTCTGCAAGCGGGGTTCAGCGTTTCCTGTTAATGGTATCCCAATTCAACCTCACCTTCTGCCGGCGGATTACGTTAATAACTTTTTAATAGGTCCGCAAAATTTTGGCACAATTCTTATATAGTAGTACATACAGTTCGATTGCAACAGCATTTGAACGTTACATAACGATTGCCCCTCTGCTATATTGAAAGGCCGTAGATCCCCTGAGAGAGAGTATGTATTTTATTATTTAAAACTTAAAATGTTAAACTATGAAACGGATCTTATTAGCATTAAGCATTGGAATGGGTGTATTTACTGTTGCTACAGCTACAACATCCAGCTACGGCGGACCTAAAAAGTATGATAACCTGGCAAAGGATACTGTACCTAAAAAGGACACCACCAAAAGAAGGGATACATTCCCTGCCAATAATATACTGGTCATGCCCCAGCAATAGGCGCTGCACAGTACAAAGGGAAAGAAAAATGGTCATTCTGTTGTAACAAACAGGGTGACTTTTTTTTATGGTAAGACGCACAAAAAAAAGCGATAGTGGCGGATAGCCACTATCGCTTGTACGGGATGTTTATTTTTTACTGCTGCTTTTTTTGCGGGCAGTTTTACGTTTGGTAGCCGTCTTACGTTTGGTAGCCGCTTTTTTCTTCGGGGCGCTTTTCTTTTTTGCCGCCGCTTTCTTCGGCACCTTTGCGCCTTCTTTCCGGGCTTCCGACAGGCCGATGGCAATGGCTTGCTTGCGGCTGGTTACTTTCTTGCCGCTCCGGCCGCTTTTAAGTTTACCTCCTTTTTTTTCTTCCATCGCCCGCTTTACTTTAGACTGTGCTTTTTTAGAATACCTGGCCATATGCCATAAATTAATGGGTTAGATAATAAACATCATACCTTACTGCTGCGACCGGCCACCAGCGAGATAACCAGCAACACAAGAAATATAAAGAAGATAATTTTTGCTATTGCAGCGGCGCCGGCTGCAATACCAGTAAATCCCAATATCGCGGCAATAAGGGCTATGATCAGAAACGTGATTGTCCAACGTATCATAACAATTTTAATTTAAGTGAATAATTCCCGCACCTCAGGCCGGGCTTGCTACTAAATGCAGGCATCAAAAAATCATGCCAGCGGCGCTCCCGGCGCCGGGTAACCCTTTCGGGACGGCGCACTGTTTGCACTTCTTTTGCAAAACGATGTACATGAAATGGCGACTCCTTTACCTTCTTGTGCCGGCCTGCCTGGCTGCCTGCACCAATAACACCTCTCAACAGGCGGACAATAAAAAAAATACTGACCAACCGGCCCCGCCGCCCGCAACAGCACGCGTGGTACCCCGCAATACAGGCATCGACAGCAGCAATTCCTACAGCAATCTTTTTTTAGACAGTACCGCCCTTGAGCAATTTATTGCCCGGCAAAAGCCCGGCGATGCAACGGCTGCCGCCCTGCGTAATTTTTATAATGGCCGCAATTTCCAGTATGCCTGGTTTGCCGCCGACGGATTTACCGAGCAGGCGCTTGCCTTCAGGGCCCTGTACGATTATACGAAAGACAGCACCACCAATCGCAAGCTGCTCGACAATGAGCTCGATGAGCTGATGACAAAAGACAGCCTGCCTATAGAAGAACCCGATGCCTCCATCGTTAAAACAGAACTGCTGCTGTCGTGGCGCTTTATCAACTATCTTGGCAATACCTATAAAAACAGCGACAAGTTCGATGCTGCTTTACAGCAGCTGGTGCCTTCACGCCGGAAGCCGGTATTGCAGATGGCGGAAGACCTGCTGGCCGGCAAAGACGATATAACGTTGTTTGACAACGCCGGCTATGCACGGCTGAAAGAACAGCTCAGGCAATGGCTCCCCCTGGCAAAAAGCGGCAACCGGGCGGCATTGCCCGCCGGGAGTAAAAAATATAAAAAAGGTAGCCGGGCATCTTTTATAAAAAAGCTCAAAAAAAGATTACAATGGGGCGGCATGGCGGCCAGTGCCGATACCAGCGCTGTATTTGACGATGCAACGGAGCAGGCCGTTAAAGCTTTTCAGTCGTCGCTGGGCCTTACGCCGAACGGTATTGTAACGCCGGCCCTCGTACGCGAATTAAACCGGTCCGCCGCCAGCAGGCTGCAGCAGCTGGTGGTAAATATGGAAAGGATGCGCTGGCAGCCCCACGAAAACGAGGGGCGGCATATACTGGTCAACATCCCCGAATTTATACTGCATGCCTGGGAGGGAAAAACAAAAGCCTTCGATATGCCCATCGTGGTAGGTAAGGAAGGGCATGGTACGGTGCTCTTCGCCGGCAGCCTCGACCAAATCGTATTCAGCCCTTACTGGAATGTGCCCGAAAGCATCGTGCGCAGGGAAATACTGCCGGAGATGCAAAAAAACAGGCATTATCTCAGCGAAAACGAGATGGAAATTACCGGGGAACGCAACGGCCTGCCGGTAGTAAGACAGCTGCCCGGCGATAAGAACGAGCTGGGTAAGATCAAGTTTTTATTTCCCAACAGCTTCAACATTTATTTCCACGATACACCGCACAAATGGCTGTTCAGCCGCGATAAAAGAGCCTACAGCCATGGCTGTATCCGCCTCGAAGACGCCAGGAAAATGGCTGCCTGGTTATTGAGCAATATGCCCGGGTGGTCGCCGGAACGCATCGACAGCGCTATGAACGCCGGGAAAGAAAAAACGGTAAAGCCCGAAAATCCCGTGCCGGTATTAATCAATTACTATACCGCCTGGGTAGATGAAAACAACCTGCTGCAGTTCAGGCAGGATATATACCGCCATGACGAAAAACTGGCGGCAAAACTATTTGAATGATAAGGAGGAGGCCTGTATTTGAATGATGAACCTGTCACCCTGAGCCTGTCGAAGGGTAGAAGGATCTAAGAGCTTACCCCAGCTTCTTGCGGGGAATGATCCTGCTGTGGGTGGTATAAAACTTATTGGGACTGTACAAAAACAGGCAGCTGCCTTCTTTGATGGTTTCGATAACAGGCTCCTGGTATTCTTCCGGGATGGCGGGACAGCCTTCGCTGCGTCCGCTATAACCCCGATGCTGGATATAATCTTCTTCCACGTAGGCCGCGGAATGCATAACGATGCCTCTTTTGAGCGCTTTGTCGTTGATACCCTTTTCAATACCCTGCAGGCGAAGCGATACGCCATGCTCGCCAATATAGGTGCTGCCGGTAATATAAAACCCGAGACTGCTCATATTGCTGCCGGGCTTATTCGAAAAACGGGTGGCCATCGCCTGGCCCGAACCCCGGCCATGAGAAACATAGGTATTAAACAGCAGGCTGCCGCTTGCCATGTCTATTACAAATAATCTTTTCTTATTGGAGGGAAGACTGAAATCGACGATGGAGATGATATTATTGTTTTGCAGCAGGCCCTGTGCCTGCAGCCGGGCAAAACCCTTGATAGCATACGTGAACGCCTTGCGTGAAAGGCTCAGGGTATCCAGCTGCAGCTGGTCGTAGAGCATGGTATAGCTGTCTTCCTTGCCCATATAGGCGCCAACAGCCACATGCCCCGCTTTAGACGACGCAGGCATCACAAAAGGAGTACACATACAACCCAGTAAAAGGCCATACCGGGCAATACGCTTGGTTAAAGAGGTAGTAAACAGCCTTACCATTGCACAATTCGGTTTTTAATAGTCATGAATTCGTTACTGCCATATATAACGCATTAATAATGGCTCTGTTGTCTAACGAATCCCGGTTAGTAAAATTTTAACAAACTGGATTTTTCTCTGCTGTCTCAGGGTAAACCCCGAGCGGTCGAAAAGGAAAAATACGGTTTTTATCTTACAAAACAGGCATTCTGTCCCCGAAATTTTTACGATATCCCGAGGGCGTGTTTTTCTTGACTTTTAAAAATTGTTTGTTGAAGTTGGCGAGGGTATTAAAGCCACTTTCATAACAAATAGTTTCAATGCTTTTCCTTGTGTCTATCAGCTGTTTACATGCATATCCAATCCTAACTTCATTTAAAAAATCGATATATGTTTTCTTGGTGCTTTTTTTAAAATAATGGCAGAAAGCCGGTACGCTCATACCCGCATTCCGGGCAATATCTCCCAGGTGGATAGGCTCCTGGAAATAGTCGATGGTATATTGGAAAATCTTGTCGATCCGCTCCTTGTTCCTGGAATGAAATTCGCCTACCTCCTGTGTGGACACGGTATCATACGACCGGCTGCGCGCCGGCAGCAACAGGCACTCGCACAGCCTGATGATGCGCTCAAATCCCTCCAGCCCTTCCAGCTCCCTTATCAGGGGCGCAAGCTGCTGCCGGCAGGCCCCTTTTATCTTCAATCCCTGCATCGATTCAATAAAAAGTTCCCGGATAAGCCGGCATTCCGGCAGCTGCATAAACCCCGCTCCCCAGAAATCCTCCCGGAACTGCACCACCACCGCGCTGGTAATAAGATCCTTGTCGGCTTTTTGAAAAGTGTGGGGCAGGTTGGCGCCGAGAAAAAAGATATCGCCGGTTTTAAACTCGCCTACGTAATTGCCGATAAAGCTTACGCCCTCGCCCTCGGTAAACAAAATCAGCTCATACTCGATATGCTGGTGCCAGGGCACTTCAAACTGCGGGGTCCTGAAGGTGCGGGCCACAAAAGAAGTGTCCCCCGAAAGCGGCAGCTTTTCAATCATTGGCTTCATATCGCAACTATATTAAGCAAATTAAGGGCATAAATGTACCATTTTTAGCAAAATAGTTTCAGTTTTCAACAATAAAGTAGCACCCTTTTTTCTATCCACCCGGTAACTTCGGGTCCCGGATTAATTTACAAACGAAGCTGTCATATTATGTTACTCCTTGGAATCGACGTAGGAACTTCTTCTATCAAAGTGGCTGTCACCGATGCCGCCACGCAGCAATGCCTGGTATCGGTACAATACCCCGAAACAGAATCGCCCATCATCGCCGAACAACCCGGCTGGGCGGAACAATCGCCCAATATGTGGTGGGAGCACGTACAGCAGGCGATTATGAAAGCCCATGCCACCAAACTGTATAATCCCGCCGATATCGGCGCCATCGGCATCGCCTACCAGATGCATGGCCTCGTGCTGGTGGATAAAAACGGCGAGGCGCTCCGCAATGCCATTATATGGTGCGACAGCCGGGCGGTGGACATCGGCGACGGCGCCTTTCATGCCATCGGTGATAAAAAAGCGCTGGCGCACCTGCTCAATTCGCCCGGCAATTTTACCGCGGCCAAACTGGGATGGGTAAAAGAGCATGAACCGGATATATACGGGCGCATCGATAAAATAATGCTCCCCGGCGATTTTATCGCCGGGAAGCTCACAGGAGAAATAACCACCAGCATATCCGCCTTATCGGAAGGCATTTTCTGGGATTTCAAAGAAGAAGGCCTCTCCGACGATGTATTCGACTATTTCCATTTCGACAAAGCGCTGATACCCGCCATACAGCCCGTTTTTGCTCCCCATGGCCGCGTGCGTGCGGCCGTGGCGGCTGCCCTTTCCCTCCGGGAGGGGATACCGGTTACATATAAGGCGGGCGACCAGCCCAACAATGCCCTTTCGCTCAACGTGCTGGAGCCCGGTGAGGTAGCGGCTACCGCCGGCACCTCGGGCGTTATCTATGGCGTAAGCGATGCGCTTACCTGCGACCCCCGGTCGCGCGTCAATACCTTTGCGCATGTCAACCATGTCCCGGGCAAAAACCGCCTCGGCGTATTGCTGTGTATCAATGGTACGGGTATCCTGAACCGCTGGGTGAAAAATGTATTCTCGCCGGGCGTTAGCTATACCGATATGAACCAGCTGGCGCAACAGGTAAAAGCAGGCAGCGACGGGTTGCGCATACTGCCCTTTGGCAACGGCGCCGAACGCATGCTGGGCAATAAGATTATCGGCGTTCATTTTCACCACATCGATCTCAATGTGCACGGGCAGGCGCATATCTTCCGCGCCGCGCAGGAAGGCATCGCCTTTGCTTTCCGCTATGGGCTCGATATCATGCGAGAAAACGGTATGGACCCCCGGGTCATACGCGCCGGCAGCGCCAACCTCTTCCTGAGCGAACTGTTTGCCCAAATGTTTGTCGATGCCACCCATGTGCCGGTAGAGCTCTATAAAAGCGATGGCAGCATCGGCGCCTCCCTTGGCGCGGGTATCGGCGCCGGCGTTTTCAGCTCGCCCAAAGAAGCTTTCAGCCGCATGGAACGCCTCCGGCTGGTAGAGCCCGATGGTAAACGCATGCAGCAATATGATGAGATCTATAGCGAATGGAAGGAATTATTAACAAAGCAACTGGCCTGACCGCAGCCCCATCGGGGCGACATGTTCGTAGAAGCGACATGTTCGTAGAAGCCACATATTGGCATTAATTATAAAACACATTATTAAAATCACATATTATGTCTATCGTAAAAGGCGACAAAGAGTATTTCAAAGGCATCGGGGCTGTTTCATACGAAGGCCCGCAAACCGACAACCCGCTGGCATTCCGCTGGTATGACGAAAACAAAATTGTGGCAGGCGTGACCATGAAGGAATACCTGCGTTTTGCCTGTGCCTACTGGCATTCGTTTGTCGGCAATGGCGGCGACCCTTTCGGCGAACCCACGCATATCTATCCCTGGAATGAAAAAGCGGACGCAGTAGCCCGTGCAAAAGACAAGATGGACGCGGCATTCGAGTTTATGACCAGGCTCGGGTTGCCGTATTATTGCTTCCACGATGTAGACGTGGTGGATTACACCAATGATGTGGCCGACAATGAAAAAAGGCTGCAGGCCCTCGTGGAATATGCCAAACAAAAGCAGGCGGCCAGTGGTATTAAGCTGTTATGGGGCACGGCTAACCTGTTTTCCAACCGCCGCTATATGAACGGCGCAGCCACCAACCCCGATTTTCATGTGCTCGCTCATGGCGGCGCGCAGGTTAAAGCCGCACTCGATGCTACCATTGCCCTCAAAGGCGAGAACTATGTATTCTGGGGTGGCCGCGAAGGTTATATGAGCCTGCTCAATACCGATATGAAAAGGGAGCAGGAGCATTTTGCCGTCTTCCTGCACAAGGCGAAAGACTATGCCCGCAAAAACGGTTTTAAAGGCGCTTTCTTTATCGAGCCCAAACCCTGCGAGCCCTCCAAGCACCAGTACGATTATGATTCGGCTACCGTGATCGGCTTCCTCCGCCAGTTTGACCTGCTCGGCGATTTTAAGCTCAATATAGAAGTCAACCATGCTACCCTGGCCGGCCATACCTTCCAGCACGAGCTGCAGGTAGCCGCCGATGCCGGTGCGCTGGGCTCTATCGATGCCAACCGCGGCGATTACCAGAACGGCTGGGATACCGACCAGTTTCCCAACAACGTCAACGAGCTCACCGAAGCCATGCTCGTTATACTCGAAGCCGGCGGCTTTGGCGGCGGCGGTATCAACTTCGATGCCAAGCGCAGAAGAAATTCCACCGACCCCGAAGACCTGTTTCACGCTCATATCGGCGGTATGGACACGTTTGCCCGCGCCTTGCTGGCCGCCGATGCCATCCTGCAAAAATCCGATTACAAAAAGATTCGCAAAGAGCGCTATGCCTCTTTCGACAGCGGTGACGGCGCTGCCTTCGAAAAAGGCCAGCTCAGCCTCGAAGACTTGCGCGCCTATGCCATCAAACACGGCGAGCCGGCCATAAAAAGCGGTAAGCAGGAATACCTGGAGAATGTGATCAACAGGTTTATTTAAGCTGCAAGCTACAAGCTGTTAGCTGCAAGCCATAAGCTGCAAGCGATGACCGGAAAGGCGAAGCAAACGCCTTGCCGCTTATGGCTTGCAGCCTGCAGCTAAAAAGCGCCTTCATGGCGCTTTTTTTGTTACTTTGACATATGACGCCTCCATTAGCAGAACGCCTTCGCCCCGCCACGCTGGATGAACTTTTCGGGCAGGAACACCTTACCGGCCACGGCAGCATTCTGCGCACCGCCATTGAAAACGGCAAAATACCCTCCATGATACTGTGGGGGCCTCCGGGCGTGGGCAAAACCACCATCGCCAACATCATTGCCCATACCCTCGGCGTGCCTTTTTTTACCCTTAGCGCCATCAGCAGCGGCGTAAAAGACGTGCGTGAAGTCATCGAAGAAGCAAAGACCCGCGAACGCTGCATACTTTTTATCGACGAAATACACCGCTTCAACAAAGGGCAGCAGGACGCCCTGCTGGGCGCTGTAGAAAAGGGCATCGTTACCCTTATCGGCGCTACCACGGAAAACCCTTCCTTCGAAGTCAATTCCGCCTTGCTCAGCCGCTGCCAGGTATATGTGCTCAAACCCCTCAGCGAAGAACAGCTCATACAGCTGCTGCACCATGCGCTGCAAAAAGATGACGCCCTGCGCAGCAGGCAGATAGAACTGAAAGAAACAGACGCCCTTATCAATATTTCCGGTGGCGATGCCCGCGTACTGCTTAACCTGCTCGAGCTTGTAGCCGATTCGTTGGGCGATAAAGGCGTTATCACGGATCAGAAAGTAGTGGCCATCGCACAAAAGCGCGTAGCCCTCTACGATAAAAAAGGCGAGCAGCACTATGATATTATTTCCGCCTTTATCAAATCCATCCGGGGCAGCGACCCCAATGCCGCCGTGTACTGGATGGCAAGGATGATCGAAGGCGGAGAAGATGTAAAGTTTATCGCACGCCGCCTGGTAATACTCGCCAGCGAAGATATTGGCAATGCCAACCCTACCGCACTGGTTATGGCCAACGCCTGTTTTGACGCCGTTAATAAAATCGGCTATCCTGAAGCAAACATCATCCTTTCACAATGCGCCACTTACCTGGCCGCCTCGCCCAAAAGCAATGCCGCCGTTGTAGCCATTGGCGATGCTATGGCCGCCGTTCGCCGTTTTGGCGATCTGCCCGTGCCCATGCATATCCGCAACGCGCCTACAAAACTCATGAAGAACATGGACTACGGCAAAGGCTACCAGTACTCCCATAGCTATGACAACAATTTTTCTTTGCAGGAATACCTGCCGGAGAAATTGTCCGGGACCAAATTTTATGACCCCGGCAAGAACCCGCGCGAAGAAGAGCTGCGCAAATTCCTTCGCCAGCTGTGGAAGGAAAAATACGGGTACTGAGTTTGCCGAAGTATGGGTATTGCGCGTCCTGCTATCGTCCAGTAATCCTCCTGTTATCGTCCAGTGAGCGCTTATAGCAGAAAAATGACTAACAGGACAAATTGTCTAAGGGGTTACATGTAATATATTTGAGCAGCATAGGATGAGCCTGGGACGAGCATGGGACGAGCATGGGTTTCCCAAACCGGGAAGAAAAATATAATAAGACAAATGGCATGATACATTGGAGCCTGAAAAAATTTGATGATCTCACCCCGCAGGAGCTCTATGTCATCCTGCAATTGCGCAATGAAGTGTTTGTCGTTGAACAGCAATGCATTTTCCAGGATGCGGACGGCAAAGACCCGCTTTGTTTTCATATCATGGGTATGGACGGCGCTACGTTGGCCGCCTATACGCGGCTGGTGCCGCCCGGTATTTCTTACACAGAGCCTGCCATCGGCCGGGTGGTTACTGCGGCACCCGCAAGAAGCAGGGGCCTGGGCCGGGAATTGATGAAATATTCCATCGATCAGTGCCATGCGCTATTCGGGGCACGTGATATACGCATAGGCGCACAGGTATACCTGCAAAAGTTTTACACATCCCTCGGCTTCCGCCCGATCGGCGAAATTTACTTAGAAGATGGTATACAACATGTTGAGATGATTCTTTCGTAGAAACACTTACGTAAGAATACTAATGAACATGTTATATGTATAAATTTTTTTACGAAGGCACACCACAAAGGATAGTTTCATCGTTTCTATACACTGTAAGGGGAATTTTCTATTTTAGTACCCGAATCCAATAACTATTCGAAAACTAAAATCTGGTATTCAATGAAAAAGTTTTTACTTTCATTAAGGGGAACGTATGTCATACTAATGCTCTCCGCGCTGTTTCCGGCTTTAGGCCACGCCCAGGATGGCGGTGGTTTTGCAGAAGCTGGTTTTACAATTGGGCCGACAAACTTTCTTGGTGACCTCGGAGGTAACGTAGGCAAAGGCACGGCCTTTATCAAAGACAACAATTTTTCTACTACCAAAGTAATGGTAGGCGCGCACATCACTTTCTACCCGAGAGACTGGTACGGTATTCGTATCAATATGAACTACGGTTCGCTCGAGGGTGATGATGCTGTTATCAAGGGAAAAGGCGGCTATGAAGAAGCCCGTCGCATCCGCAACCAGAATTTCAAAACAAGCTTGTTTGAAACAATGGTGGCGGCTGAAGTATTCCCCACTGTTTTCATCGAAGATGATCCTTCCGACGTATTTCATAAACTCCGTCCTTACGGCGTAATCGGTGTAGGCGTATTCCATTTCAACCCGCAGGGCCAGGACCCCGCTACCGGTCAATGGGTATACCTGCGTCCGCTGCATTTGGAAGGACAGGGCTTCAAAGAATTTCCTGACCGTAAGGAGTACTCGCTGTGGCAGCTCAACATCCCGATGGGTGTAGGCATCAAATACTGGCTGAGCGACAATTTCAGCCTCGGCCTGGAAGTTATTCACCGTAAAACATTCACCGACTATATGGACGATGTCAGCACCAACTACATCGATCCCCAGTTATTCTACAATTACCTGCCGGCAAGTTCGGCGGCACAGGCTGCCCGTATGGCCGATAAAAGGCTTCAATACCAGGGCGGTGTCGGTGACCAGCGCGGTAACGTAAAAAATAACGACAGCTACTATTCGTTCGGCCTTAAATTAGGCTGGCGCCTGGGTGCTGGCGACAGTTGGGGTAACTCAACCCGTTGCCCGGTGATTCGCTTCTAATGTGAATCACTTTCAATAAAAAGTATTAAGAAGTTGGTTGCTTTGACCGTACCCTTTTTTTCACCACCTGCCGTGACAGGTATGAAATAATGAAAACAATGACAATCCGTACCCGTTTCCCAAAACAGATGATGATGTATTGCCTGCTGTCGCTGGTTGTATTGCTCTCATTGCATACGCCGGCCCTGGCTTCTCATGAACCTGCGGGCGAAAAGGATACCATTGTCATCAGCAAATCGCAAACCAGCAAAAAATATAAAATAAAAATCTATCCCAGTGCGACGAACGAAGTATTGTTCTTTTCGGCCAGCGGCGAATCGGGGAAGGTATACCAGTTGTATGTGTTTGATATGGATGGCAAACTGATAAAGCAAACACAAATACGTAATAAAGAGACCACCCTGCTCGCTCATTTCGGAAAGGGCAACTATATGTTCGATGTGTTCAGTGACGATGAAAAGATTGAAAACGGCACTATGGTAGTACGATAAGAAAGAAAGCAAGCTCTTTAATTATAAATGGACTCCAATAAGCGGCGGGGAAATTGGTAAAATCCTAATATCCGGTTTGAAAAAACCTGATCCGTTCCCTATCTATTCTTAGTACCCTTACTATTAAAGATTTTATTAATCACTTCCCGCCATCGCTTATTGGAACCTTATCATATTAAGACCCCTAAAAACACTATCTATCCAGTATCCATAACTGCCGGCGATGAGTAATTGCCGGCAGTTTGTTTTTATAAGCTATTTCAAAAATATCCTTCCCGCTTCCTCCCACGATCCAATTCTTTCAAACCGCTCCTCATCCAGATTATGCGGCGCCGAAAACAAATACGGCTTCCCCTTGAAAAACTCGAAATGCCTCGCATGGTCGTCTATGATATAATCGCCCCACATAATCTTTTTGGTTCCGCTCAATACCAGCTGCTTCCACGTAAAAAACGGGAAATGCTCCATCAGCCAGTCGTGCTTGTCCTGCAACGAATTGGGGAATTCCACCGCCGCCGATACGATATAGATTTCATACCGCCTGTTCATCTCCTCCAGCACTCCCTGGCTATCGGGCATCACCGGCAGGTGCCTGAAAAATCCCGGCTCGTACAATTGCTGCCGCACCAGCGGCTGGTGCGCTTCCGGGAACCCCTTCACCAGCGAATGCCCTTCCAGCATCTTTTTATAATCGATATCGCCGCCGAATGTCTTTTTATACCAGGATACCATAGCAGCTGTCGTATCTGCTATTACCTCGTCCATGTCTACCAGAACTATTTCCATCGTTTATTTTAATTCTTCTTTTAAAAACCTGGCCGTATGGCTTTCCTTTACTTTGACCATGTTTTCCGGCTCGCCTTCAAACAGGATGCGGCCGCCGCCATCGCCGCCTTCGGGACCTAAATCGATGATATGGTCGGCTACTTTTATCACGTCCAGGTTGTGCTCGATAATCAGCACCGTATTACCCCGGTTTACCAGCTTGTTCAACACATCCAGCAGGTGCTGGATGTCCTGGAAATGCAGGCCGGTGGTCGGCTCGTCCAGTATATAAAATGTTTTGCCCGTGTCTTTCTTCCCCAATTCGGTGGACAGCTTGACGCGCTGCGCCTCGCCGCCGCTGAGCGTTACCGCCGACTGACCCAGGGTGATATAACCCAACCCTACGTCCTGCAGCACTTTTATTTTGCGGTAGATATAAGGTACGTTCGTAAAGAATTCCACCGCTTCGTCCACCGTCATATCCAGCACATCGCTGATGGATTTTCCCTTGTACCGTATTTCCAGCGTTTCGCGGTTATAGCGCTTGCCGTTGCATTTTTCGCAATGTACATATACGTCGGGCAGGAAATTCATTTCTATCACCCGCATGCCGCCACCCTCGCACAGCTCGCAGCGGCCGCTTTTTACGTTGAAAGAAAAGCGGCCCGCATTGTAGCCGCGTATTTTGGCCTCGGGCACCGAAGCAAACAAGGTGCGTATTTCCGTAAAGAAGCCGCAATAGGTGGCCGGGTTGCTGCGCGGCGTACGACCGATGGGCGACTGGTCTATTTCGATCACTTTGTCGATGTGCTCAAGCCCTTTTACCGATTTATATTCCATCGGACTGGTCTTCGAGTCATAACAGTATTGCGAAAGAATAGGGTAGAGCGTTTCATTGATAAGCGTCGATTTGCCGCTGCCGCTTACGCCGCTCACCACGATCAGCTTTCCCAACGGGAACTTTGTATCCACGTTCTTCAGGTTATTCCCTTTGGCGCCTTTCAGCTCCAGCGCCTTGCCATTGCCCTTTCTTCTTTCCCGGGGTACTTCAATCGCTTTTTCGCCGTTCAGGAATTTGGCGGTTTCCGAATGGTGGTTGAATATGTCCTGCGGCCTTCCCTGCGATACTATCTGCCCGCCGTACTTGCCTGCCCGCGGACCAATATCCACCAGGTGGTCTGCCGCCAGCATAATGTCTTTATCGTGCTCTACCACCAGCACGCTGTTGCCCAGGTTGCGGAGGTTCTTCAGCGCTTCTATGAGCCGCTGGTTATCGCGCTGGTGCAGCCCGATGCTCGGCTCGTCGAGTATATAGGTGATTCCCTGCAGCTGCGAACCTATCTGGGTGGCCAGCCGGATGCGTTGCGATTCGCCGCCGCTGAGCGTGCGCGAGGAGCGGTTGACGGTAAGATAGGTAAGCCCTACGTCCAGCAGGAATTGCAGGCGCTCGCGTATTTCCTTCAATACATCTTTTGCAATAGCATTCTGCTTGGCAGACAGCCGTTTTTCAATGTCCTTAAACCATACCATCAGCTTGTCGAGGTTCATGGCGCTCAGCTCGGCAATATTTTTTTCCGCTACTTTAAACCACAGGCTTTCTTTTTTAAGACGCGTGCCATGGCAGGTATCGCAGGTCTTCAGCTCCATAAACTTCTCCACCCATTCGCGTATCGATTCGCTGCTGCCGGTGGCAAACCAGCGGCGCAGCATGGTCACCACGCCTTCATATTCGGTAGCATAGATATTACCTTCCGTGGGTTCGAAATCGGCAGTGTCTTTTGATGCCGCATCTTCGCTGCCATATAGTAAAACGTTCAATGCTTTTTGCGGCAGGTCTTTCAGGGGCTTATCGAGGCTTATTTTATACTTCTTTGCTATCTGCTGCGCCTGCTTGAATACATAGGCTTCCCTTTCTTCGCCCAGCGGGGCGATACCACCTTCGTTGATGCTCAGGTTCCAGTCGGGTATGATGGCATCCATGCTTACCTGGTTAACGGTGCCGAGCCCTTTACAGTCGGGGCAGGCGCCATAGGGCGAGTTGAAGGAGAAAGTATTGGGAGACGGCTCTTCATAGCTGATGCCCGTATCGTTGCACATGAGCTGCTTGCTGTATTGAACCACCTTATTGTCGTCGTTTACCAGCAGGAACATCAGGTCCTTGCCCGTCTGCAATGTTTTTTGCACGCTCTGTCCCAGGCGCAGCTTCATATCGGGCGTCACTGCCAGCCGGTCAATCACCACTTCGATATCGTGTATTTTGTAGCGGTCCACCTGCATTTTGGGCGCCAGCTCTTTCACTTCGCCGTCTACCCGCACTTTTACATATCCCTTTTTGCGGATGTCCTCAAACAGTTCGCGGTAATGACCCTTGCGGCCGCGCACCAGCGGCGCCAGCAGGGATATCTTTTTGTTTTTGAATTTGGCGAAGATATTGTCCACGATTTCCTCTTCACTGAACTTGACCATCTTTTTGCCCGTATTATAACTATAGGCATCGCTGGCGCGTGCATAGAGCAGGCGCATAAAATCGTATATCTCGGTGATGGTGCCCACGGTGGAGCGGGGATTTTTATTCGTCGTCTTCTGCTCGATGGAGATCACCGGCGAAAGCCCTGTTATCTTATCCACGTCGGGCCGCTCCATATCGCCGATAAACTGCCGTGCATAGGCGCTGAAGCTTTCCATATAGCGGCGCTGCCCCTCGTTGTAGATGGTGTCGAACGCCAGCGACGATTTGCCGCTGCCGCTTACCCCGGTAAATACCACCAGCTTGTTTTTAGGGATGCTGATATCGATGTTCTTCAGGTTATGTTCGCGTGCGCCGAAAACTTCGATGGCCTCATGATTGATGGCGTCAGATTCCATTGTATGTGTTGTGCCATTGATCTTGTCCTGGGCCGCCGCCGGCTGGTTCACTTTCTTCATGCTGTCTGTATAATAAATTGGAGGATGTCAAAGGTAAAACAAAATAGGGGTGGTTTTGTTGGGCCGGGGATAAAAGAAAAGCCGCCCCAGGGGGCGGCTTTTACTGGTTCATACACAGTTTCTTACACCTGGCGCTGCTGTACGGTGCGCTGTTGGTCGCGCAGCCGTTTGATGGTATCGTGGGCCCGCTTGAGCTCCGCCTTTTGGGTGGTTACCAGGGCCAGGATATCCGCCGGCAGCGTGCTCGCCTCCTGCAACGCTTCCTTATAGGCTTTCTGCGCGGCATCCTCTCCGTATTCACAGAGGTCGAGCGCCGATGCCCGTTCCGACGAAGACACGGCCGAGCGCAGGTCCATCCACACCCGGTAAATTTTACCGGATACCGTAGTGTTATCAGATGCATCGCCCCCCAGGCCGGTGACGGCGCTGCGCAGCTCGCTGCTGTAGTCACGGCTTTGATCGGCGTATTCCGAAAACGTCCTCACCAGGTCAGCATTGCCGGCTACGTCTTTAATGGCTTTTTCATACCCCTCTACGCGGTCGTTGTTAATCTTAATGAGATCGTTCAGTATGCCGATAGTTTGATCGTTTGTTTTCATACATTATTGTTTTAAATTTTTAATACCAGGC
>Ga0307508_10000760_pt1 | contig 38152 bp, 34 predicted proteins | sample 9_EM_MG_FD_203089 | JGI IMG/M metagenome (GOLD analysis project Ga0307508, IMG submission 203089) | Populus trichocarpa ectomycorrhiza microbial communities from riparian zone in the Pacific Northwest, United States - 9_EM | ecosystem: Host-associated > Plants > Roots > Unclassified | place... | reverse complement strand
AACGCGGCGCTGCAGTGGCTCCGTGTCCGCCAGCCGCGCAAATGGCGCATTCGGGAGGAGGAGAGGAGCGATCCGACCCCGTCCCAGATGATCGAGAAAGCTTTGGCCAGGATTGCTGATCACCAGCCGCCGGTGATCCCATTCCGTCCAAAGGCGAAAGTGCCCGCACCTTTCTATGAACCAGACAAGGCCCGCGCCCGTGCCCGCTCCAGCGGTTAGCCCCGAGGAGCGCCAGCTGCTGATCGACCATATGATGCAGCACAGGCACGATCCCGCCGGCCACGCCAAGCTGATCTACCCATGGGGCGAAGGCGTGCTGCGCGGTATCGCCGGCCCACGCGCATGGCAATATGACGTCATGGCGGCAATTGGCGCGCACCTCACCGACCCCGCCACCCGGCATACCCCATGCCGGATCGCCCGTGCCTCGGGCCACGGCATCGGCAAGTCAGCGCTGATCGCGATGCTGGTCAAATGGGGGCTGGATACCGGCATCGATACCCGCGTCGTCGTCACAGCGAATACGGAAAGCCAGCTCCTCACCAAGACCAGCCCCGAGATCATCAAATGGCACAACCTGTCCATGACGAAGGACTGGTTCCGCCCGACCGCGACCGCGCTCGTCTCCACCGATCCCGGGCGCGACCGTAGTTGGCGCAGCGACCTCGTAACCTGGAGCGTCACCAACACCGAAGCGTTCGCCGGCCTGCACAATCAGGGCAAGCGCATCATCCTGGTGTTCGATGAAGCCTCAGGCATCCCCTCCAAGGTCTGGGAGGTGGCCCTCGGCGCGCTCACCGACGAGGAGACCGAGATCATCTTCCTCGCTTTCGGCAACCCAACCCACAATACTGGCCCTTTTCGCGAATGCTTCGGCCGCTTCCGCAACCTGTGGGACGCAAAGCAGATCGACAGCCGCGATGTGGAGGGCACCAACAAGGCCTATCTCGACGAACTGGTCGAAACCTATGGCGAGGACAGCGATATCGTCCGCGTCCGTGTCCGCGGCCAGTTCCCGTCGAGCAGCTCGATGCAGTTCATCGGCACCGCGCTGGTCGATGCCGCCCGCGTCCGCCCGGCCTATCCTTTGATCAGCGATCCCATCATCTTCGGCCTCGATTGCGCGCGCTTCGGCGACGATCATTCGACGCTCGCGATCCGCCACGGCCGCGATGCCCGCACCCGGCCGTGGAAGCGCTGGCACAAGCAGGATTCCATGACGCTGGCCGGCGATGTCGCGCTCCAGGCGCAGCTCCACTGCCCCGATGCGATCTTCGTCGATGCCGGCAATATCGGCGCCGCGGTGATCGACCGGCTGCGCCAGCTCGGGGTCCCGAACGTCCATGAAGTCTGGTTCGGCGCTCAGGGCCGCGAGGCGCACTGGTCAGGCGAGATGCGGGTCAAGACCGCCAACAAGCGCTCCGAGATGTGGACCAATATGCGCGGCTGGCTCGAAGGCGGCGCCATCCCCGACGAGGAAACGCTCGCCACTGATCTCACCGGTGTCGAATATGGCTATGCCGCTGACCAGGTCTCGATCCAGCTCGAGAAGAAGGAGCATATGAAGGCCCGCGGCCTCGCCTCGCCCGACGATGCCGATGCGCTTGCACTCACCTTCGCTGAACCGGTGATGCCGCTCACGATCCAGCCCTATGTCCACCCCTCACGCGAGGACTGGCGGCAGCAGGATAGCCGTAGCCACCGCCAGCCGGCGGAGGACGAGTACCAGGAACTCTACCGCCAGCTCTCTGAGCCGAACCCATTCCTACCCCGCGACATTTATGATTGATCGCCCTGCCGACGCTCTCCGTGCTCTGCGCGCCGATCCAACAAAAAAAGGGGCGGCTTCCTGTTGGAAACCGCCCCTTTCTTTTTGCCGTCAGGACCCCCGTCCCGCCGGCAACCTGGCGTCACCCCGCTGCCAGTTGTCTGTCCTCGCGCCGCGACCAGGCGATGAACGCGTCCTCGTCCATCGGCGCCGCGATCGCATAGCCCTGCATCACATCGCACCCGATCACCCGCATCACATCGGCCTGCGCCTCGGTCTCGATGCCCTCGGCCACCGCCTCGCAGCCAATGCCGTGGATCAGCCCGACCACGGCATGCGCAATCGTCCGAGCCTCAAAGTTCTCGACGATATGCTCGATCAGGCTGCGGTCGAGCTTCACCCGGTCGACCGGCAGGTCGCGCAGCCGCGCAAGGTTCGAATAGCCCGTCCCGAAATCGTCGATCGCGATCGTCGCGCCATCGGCACGAAGCAGCGCGATCGCCTCGATCACATCATCGCTGCAATGCATCGCCAGAGTCTCGGTGATCTCGAGCTCGAGCAGCCGCGCCGGCGCATTGGCTGCCAGCATCGCCGCGCGCAGCCGCCGGAAGAAGCTCGCATGGTCGAGCTGGCGCGGCGAGATGTTGATGGCGAGCCGCTGCTCGATCCCCATCCGCCCCCAGCGCGCAATCGTCTCGGCGACCGTGCCGATCACCCATTCACCAATCTCGACGATCAGCCCGGTTTCCTCGGCGCGCTGGATGAAGCTGCCCGGCAGCCGCATCCCGTCGCGCGGATGGCGCCAGCGGATCAGCGCCTCGGCAGCGACGATCTCCCCGCCCCACACCGCAACCTGCGGCTGAAAGACGAGCGTGAACTGGTCCCGCTCGATCGCCTCGCGCAGCTCGCTCTCCAACTGCACGCGGTCGGCGATCTGGCCAGCGAGTTCATCGGTGAAATGCTCGGCACGGCCGCGCCCATTGGCCTTGGCGTGATACATCGCGGCATCGGCCGCGCGCATGAGATCAGTGAGGTTCTCGCCATGCTCGGGGCGCAGCGCAATGCCGATCGAGGCGCCGATCTCGACATCATTGCCCATCAGGTCGAACGACTCGCTCAGCGCGAACAATACGCCGCGACCGATCCGCGCCGCTTCGGCGGGATCGCTCACGCCCGAGAAGAACATCGTGAACTCGTCACCAGCCAGCCGTCCTATGAGCGGCGGCGGCACCCCGGCTTCGACGCTCACACGATCCGCGACGGCGCGCAGGCGATTGGCGACCATGCCGAGCAGCATGTCCCCCATCGCATGCCCCATCGTGTCGTTGACCGCCTTGAAGCGATCGAGATCGATGAAGAACAAAGCCGCACCAGCGCCGGGCGGCATGTCGCTCAGCGCGCGTTCGCAGGTCCGGCGAAAGTTGGTGCGGTTGGGAAGCGACGTGACCGGGTCGAACAGCGCCAGCCGGTGGACGCTGTCCAGATTGGCGCCCAATTGGTGGAACAGGCCGTTCATCGCAGCCGCAAGCTGCGGCACATTCGCGGCAATCTCCGGCGGGATTTCGCCATCGAGATCGCCATGCGCGGCGCTTGTCAGCCGCGCGATCGCGGCATCGATCGCCGATGCGGTCGCGGCGATCGCGCGCTCGGCCGCTGCCCAGCACATCACTGCGCACACCACCGCGGGGATCAGGGCGCGCGCGACATTGGTGATGCTGTTCTGGCCGCTGGACGTGGCGACAAGCGCAAGAATGAACGCGACCGCACCCGCGCACATCGCGAATACGATCGCGCGGCTCTTGAGCGATACACCTTCCATCGCGATCCCAGGAGCCCCTACCGCCGCGGACAATGTCATCCGGCTGATCGGATACTATACGGATTGAAAGGTTAAGACTTTCGATGATCCCGGGATCGGCGCAGGATGATGTAGAGCGCGCCATTGCCACCGTGCCGCGGATGCGCGCCGCGCACCGCGGCGATCGACCCGGCATGGCGCGAGCCCGCGAGCCAATCCCCCACCGCTGCCCGGATCGCCCCTCGGGCATGGGGTCGCTGGCTGCTCGGCACCGGGGGCTTGCCGGTGACTAGCAGAACCACCCGATCCCCCTCGCGCACCGAGCGTTCGAGCGCTGAATCGAGCAAGGCGTACGCTGTTTCGAGATTGTGCCCGTGCAGGTCGATCGAGCGATCCGGCGAGACCAGCCCGCGCGACAATTGCTTGTCCCAGCTGCCATCGAGCGTGGTACCCGGAATGGGTCGCGCCGCCGAGACCGGAGCGCGCGGCGTTGCCGGCTTCTTGACCGGCGCCACGGTCCGGGCAGGGCTCCTGGCAGCGGGCACAGGTGCCACCGCGACCGGAGGTGCTGACGGCGCGACGCGTGGCCGGATCGGCCGCACGCTTGCCATCACCCGCGCCCAGAGCGCTGCTTCGTCAGGGGTTAGCGGGCGCATCCGCCCTCTCAGCCGCGAGCCGGGCGAGCGTGCCGATCGGCAGCAGCACGAACGCGGTGCCGTGCGCCGCCATCCCGCCCGCGGTCGCCCGCGCCGCATCGCCGGCGCCCCAATAGGTGTCGAAGCGGTTGCTGCCCCGGATCGCGCCGCCGGTATCCTGCGCAATCCACAAGCCGCTCGCATCGGCGCGGTCCATCGACAGGAAGACAGGCGCGCCGAGCGGCACGAACCGGGGGTCGGTCGCAGCGGAGACGCGCGGCGTCACTGCCAAGCCGAGTGCCCCGAGCGGCGGCCCGTCAAGTTCGTGGAAGAACACGAAGCTCTTGTCCTCGTGCATGATGTTGCGCCCCTCGTCGGGATGCTCATGCAGCCATTGGAGGATGCCCTGCATCGAGGTCTGGCCCGGCCCAAGCAGGCCGCGCTGCTTCATCAGCGCGCCGATGCCGGTGTAATCGCGCCCGTTCTGGCTGTCATAGCCAACCCGCATCACCGAGCCGTCAGGAAGCCGCAGCCGTCCCGACCCCTGGATCTGGAGGAAGAAGAACTCAGCCGGATCGGCGGCCCAGGCGATGATGCGCGCGTGATTGCTCAGCGCACCATCGTCGATCGCCGCGCGGTCATGATAAGGCACAAAGCTGGTGCCCTCGATCCGCCCGCGGATCTTCTTGCCCTTGAGATCAGCGCTGAACAGGCCGAGATCGACATCGATCAGATTGTCCGGCCGTCCGTAAACCGGCACATCATAACCAGCGCGGCGATCGCGCGAGCCGGCAATCTCAGGTTCGTAATAGCCAGTCGCGAACGCCTTGCCGTCGCCGACCTGCACTGCCTCGAACCACTCTGCGAAGAAGCCCCGCGCATCGCCCCTGAAATCGGCGGCAGCGGCGCAGGCGGGCTGCCAGTCCGTACCCCGTGTCAGACCCGAACTATCCGCGCGGCGCATCAGCGACGGACAGGAAAGCCGGAACGCCGCGACCGCCCGAGCCGCCTGATCCGCGGGGATCGGTAGAGTGCGAAGAGGCGGCCCAGCGACGACGCCCGCTTTGGCGGCATTCGCGCCGGCGGGCGTGGCTATGGTGGGGGCAGGAGCAATCGGCGTCGCAGCGACCGGCTTCCGCACTGGCGCGACCGGGCGAGTCGACGGCCCCTCGGCGTGCGGCACGATGCCGCCGCTGCAGGCGCTCAGCATCAGCGCGAGCGCCGCAATCCCCCCGCGCCGCTTCACGCTTTCACGCCTCGTCGGTATCGGCAAGCTTCCAGTTCGGATCGCTGCTCTTCAGCGTCCGCGCGAAGGTCCAGACGTCGTGCGTCTCCTCCGCATCGCTCATCGAGCCGGCGATGAGGTTGCCCTCGGCATCCCGCGTGACCGCGGCGATATCGGCGTCGAAGCGCACCGTGATCCGCGCAAGCTTGCCGTCAACCGAAGCGTCCGCGATGATCGCGCGCTCGATCGACACCAGCCGGTTGTCCAGAACGTGCCCGGCAGTGGCCCGCGCGGCAATCGCCTCGGCAAAGGCGCCACGCACATCCTCCTCGACCAGCCAGCCCAGCGCTTCCTCGTCGCCCTTCCAATAGGCTTCGAGGATCATGCGATACGCGCCCTGGGCGCCCTCGAGGAACTGGCCAACGTCGAAGCCCGGCTCAGCGGACACGATCGCGCGAAGGCCGGGTTCGGCCCGTGGATCGATGTTGCGGTTGGAAATCTCGCGCGGCTCCTGCACGATCTCGATCGGGCGCGGCAGCGTGGTCAGCGGCGCGCGCTCCTCGACCGTCTTGGGCAGCAGGGGCTGTTCATGGCCCGTCCGCTTGCCGAGGACCATGTAAAGACGCAGGCCGAGAAATCCGGCGAGCATCGCGAGAAGAAGTACTACAACCACCTTGCCTCCAATATCGGCTGGGTATCTACATAGGCGTAACGCGCCAGTGATTCAAATGGCCTCAATCCAGTCGTATGTCCGAGCCGTTGAACTGCTCGCCGCCCCCTGCTACGCGCGCCATCGCTGGCACGCCACAGGGCATTGCCGATTATTTAGATCTTTGAGGATGAACTTTCGATGGACGAGCAGGACGACAGCATCATCACGGGCACCGAGCCTCTTCCCAATGGGGCCGATACCGCGCCCGCGGTCGGGCTGCTTTCGCAATATGTGAAGGACTTGTCGTTCGAGAATCCCAATGCGCCCGCGATCTATCAGGTCCAGGCTGCGCCGCAGATCGACATCCAGTTCAATATCGGCACCGCCCAGGTCGGCGAGGACGTGCATGAGGTGATCCTCCGCGTCGAAGTCCGCGCCGAGATCGAGAGCCAGGTCGCGTTCCTCGTCGATCTTGCCTATGCCGGGCTGTTCGGCCTGCGCAACATTCCGGCCGAGCATCTCCAGCCTTTCCTGCTCGCCGAAGCCCCGCGCCTGCTTTTCCCGTTCGCGCGCCGCGTGCTCGCCGATGCGGTGCGGGACGGCGGCTTCCAGCCGCTGCTGCTCGAGCCGATCGATTTCGGCGCGATCTACCTGCAGCAGGCCGAAGCCCAGGGCGTAACCACCGCGGAAACCGGCACGGCCTGATCCGGCCGGATTTCTAAGGACTATCGTCAATGAACCTAACGCGCGCGCTGGGATCGGTGGGCGGGCTCACCCTTGCCAGCCGCGTGTTGGGGCTGGTGCGCGATTCGCTGTTCGCGCGCTTCATGGGCGCGGGTTTCGCGTCGGACGCCTTTCTGGTCGCGTTCCGCCTGCCAAATCTGTTCCGGGCGCTATTCGCCGAAGGCGCCTTCTCGGCGGCGTTCATCCCGATGTTCAACCGCAAGGTCGCCGAGGCCGATGGCGAGCTGAAACCCGGCATCATCTTCGCCGAGGATGCGCTGTCGGTCCTGCTTCCGATCCTGATCGTGCTCACGATCGTGTTGGAGATTGCGGCCTATCCGGTCACGATGGCGATCTCGCTCGGCTTTCACCATATCAGCGACAAGGATTTCGCCTTCGCGGTCGAGCTCTCGCGCATCACCTTTCCCTATCTGATGCTGATCAGCCTGGTCTCGTTGCTCGGCGGCATCCTCAATTCGCTCCACAAATTCTGGGTCAATGCGGCGGCGCCGATCCTGCTCAACGCAACGCTGATCGTCGCCCTGTTGTTCTTCCACACCGATCCGTTGGGCACCGCCCGCAACCAGGCGATCGCGGTCACGGTTTCGGGTGCTTTGCAGCTTGCCTGGCTGGTGCTTGCCTGTCGGCAGACCGGCGTGCGGCTACGGCTCCGTCTGCCCCGCCTCAACCCCGATGTGAAACGGCTGATGGCGCTGATCTGGCCCGCTGCGGCGGGCGCTGGCGCGGTGCAGATCAACCTCGTCATCTCGACCGCGCTCGCGGCCAGCCTGCTGACCCAGGGCTCGATATCGTACATCTATTATGCCGATCGGCTGAACCAATTGCCGCTCGGACTGATCGGGATCGGCCTCGGCACGGTGTTGCTCCCGACCATCTCGCGCTTTCTCGGACGCGGCGAGGAAGCCGAGGCGATGGAGATGCAGAACCGGGGGATGGAGCTCGCTCTGTTCTTCACGCTGCCGGCAACCGTCGCCCTGATCGTGTGCGGCGTTCCGATTATCGCCGCACTGTTCCAGCACGGTGCTTTCACCCCCGCCGATTCCACGGCGACCGCGCAGGCGCTGGCCTGCTTCTCGATCGGCCTCCCCTCCTATATTCTCGTCAAGGTGCTGACCCCGGGCTATTATGCCCGCTCCGACACCAGAACACCGGTCCGCTATGCAACCATCTCGATCGGCGTGAACCTGGTGCTCAACCTCGCCTTCATCGTGCCGCTCAAGCATATGGGCCCGCCGCTCGCGACCGCGCTGGCGAGCACCGTCAACGTCTATATGCTCTACCGCACGTTGCGCGCGCGGGGCCATTTCGTGCCCGACCTTCGCCTGCGCCGCCGCGTCGTCCGGCTCGCGGGCGCGGCTGTGGTGATGGGTATCGCTATGTACTTCCTCGACGATCTCTTCACGCCCTATACGACCGGGCCAAGCCTGGTCCGCTGGGGTGCGATGTTCGTGCTGGTGGGGACTGGCGGCCTCGTCTATGCGATCGCCTGCTTCGCGCTGCGCGCGTACCGCCCCGCCGATCTGCGCGCGCTGGTCCGTCGTCGCGAAGCCTGAATCAGGATATTTTCCCCATGCGCGTCGTCTCCGGCATCCAGCCCACCGGCAATCTCCATCTCGGCAATTATCTCGGCGCGATCCGGCAATGGGTCGCGATGCAGGATGCGATGAAGCCGGGCGAGGAGTGCCTGTTCTTCCTCGCCGATCTCCACGCTCTCTCCCAGCCGGTCGTGGCGGCCGAGCTGACCGCCAATTCCGTCGAGATGGCGGCGACGCTGCTGGCATGCGGCATCGATCCGGATCGCGCCATCCTGTTCAACCAGGCGCGCGTCCCGGCGCATAGCGAGCTCGCCTGGATCCTTGGCGGCACCGCCCGCATGGGCTGGCTCAACCGCATGACGCAGTGGAAGGACAAGGCCGGCAAGAGCGGCGAGACCCAGAGCGTCGCCCTGTTCACCTATCCGGTGCTCCAGGCGGCCGATGTGCTGCTCTATCAGGCGACGCATGTGCCGGTCGGCGACGACCAGAAGCAGCATCTCGAACTTGCCCGCGACATCGCGACCAAGTTCAACAATGATTTCGGCGTCGAGCTGTTCACCCTGCCCGAACCGTTCATCTCGAAGGCCGCGCCACGTATCATGTCGCTGCGCGACGGGACCGCGAAGATGTCCAAGTCCGATCCGTCGGACATGTCGCGGATCAACCTGATCGATAGCGACGACCTGATCGTGCAGAAGCTCAAAAAGGCGAAGACCGATCCCGAGCCCTTGCCCCTCGCCTTCGCGGATCTCGCCGCGCGGCCCGAGGCGAAGAATCTGGTGACGATCTATGCGGCTCTTGCCGAAACCTCGACTGACGCTGTGATGGCTGAGTTCGGCGGCAAGGGCTTCGGCGCCTTCAAGCCGGCGCTTGCCGATCTAGCGGTGGCCGTACTGGGCCCGATCCGCGACCGGATCACCGGGATGCACAATGAGCATGAGGCGATTGGTCAGGCGCTTGCCAAGGGCGCGGCAAGGGCCAGCGCGATCGCCGCACCGACCTTGCTGGCGGCTCAACGCGCGGTGGGATTGCACGTCTGACAAGGGCAGCGGGCGATGGCTTGCAGCCTGCTTGTTCAAGCGCTATTCATAACGGCTGCGCTACAATTGCAACTGCTTGAACTCACTGCGCTTTCACTCGATACCCCCCTCGATACCAAGGTCGCAAAAGCCATGAAGATGCTCCCGATCGCTGCAATCGCCCTGTTTGCGCTTGGCGGTTGCGCCGCGCCGTTCGACGCCAAGGTATCGCGCTTCCAGCAACTCGCGCCGCCGAGCGGACAGAGCTTCGTCATCCAGGCAGGCGACCCGAAACTCGATGGCGGGATCGAGTTCGGCCAATATGCCGGGATCGTCTCGGCCAAGCTGGCCAGTGCCGGATATCGACCAGCGACCGACCCGGCGCATGCCGATCTCGTGGTGAAGCTGGGCTATGATGTCGACAAGGGCCGCGAGAAGACGCTCGGTACTGGCTTTTCACCCTATGGCGGCGGGTTCGGTTTTGGCTATGGCAGCCCCTATGCGCGCGGCTTTGGAGGTCGTTACGGCTATTATGGGCGCAGCCGCTTCGCCTTTGGCTTCTACGATCCCTTCCTGTTCGACGATGACGACGTGACGAGCTTCACTGTCTATACCAGCGAGCTCGATCTCAAGATCAGCAGGGCCGATAACGGCCAGCGCGTGTTCGAAGGCACCGCCAAGGCGCAGTCGCGCACCGACGACCTGCCCTATCTGGTGCCGAAGCTGGTCGAGGCGATGTTTACCGGCTTCCCGGGCAATTCGGGCGAGACAGTGAAGATCACGATCGCGCCTGAGAAGAAGAAGTAACAGCTACGCCCCTTCCCGCTCAGGGAAGGGGTTGAAGAGCGTCAGCCCTCAAGCTCGCGGAGCAGCGTCCTCACTGCGCCATCGATCTCACGATCCTTGTCGCGCAGTTCCTCAATGCGGCGGACCGCATGGATCACCGTCGAATGATCGCGCCCGCCAAACTTGCGGCCGATCTCGGGCAGCGATCGCGTGGTCAGCCTTTTGGCCAGATACATCGCGATCTGACGCGGCCGTGCGACCACCACAGCGCGGCGCGCCGAAACGAGGTCGATCGGCTTCAGCTCGAAATGGGCCGAGACCGCGCGCTGGATCTCGTCGATCGTTACCCGGCGCTCGGCGCCGCGCAGCACATCGCCGAGCGTCGCCACCGCGAAATCCATGTCGATCGCTTCGCCGGTCAGCTGCGCATAAGCAATCAGCCGGTTGAGCGATCCCTCGAGGTCGCGAATATTCGCGGTGATGCGCGTTGCGAGCAGATCAAGCACATCCTCCGGCACCCGCGCATCCGGTTGATCGGCGAGCTTGCGATCGAGGACCGCACGGCGCAGCGCCAGATCGGGGAGCTTGATATCGGCGACCAGCCCGACCGACAGGCGCGACGTGATCCGTGCCTCGATACCGTCAAGCCCCTGCGGGCAGCGATCGGCGCTGATCACCAGCCTTTTGCCGGCCGCCATCACTTCGCTGACGGTGTGGAAGAACTCCTCCTGCGTCGAATCCTTGCCAGCGATGAACTGCACGTCATCAATGATCAGCAGATCCGCCGCGCGCAGGCGCGCCTTGAAGGCATGGGTGTCGCGGTCGTTCTGGCGCTGGGCGCGAGCGCGAACCGCCTGGACGAACTCGAACATGAAACGTTCGGCGGACATCACGATGACGTTCGCCTCGGGGCACGCCTCGAGATAGGCGGCGCCGATCGCGTGCATCAGATGCGTCTTGCCCTGCCCCGTCGCGCTGTGGATGAACAGCGGACTGAAGCGGGGCGTGCCCGGCTCGGCCAGCGCACGCGCGGCGTTGAACGCAACCCGGTTGCTTTGGTCGACCACGAACCGGTCGAAAGTGAAACGCGGATCGAGCTGCGGGCGAGCCGACAGTTCGACCGGAGCCGGCGCGACATCGGTTGCCGCGACCGCCAAGATCGCCGGCTTTGCCGACGCGGCTCGGGTCTCGATCGAAACGCTGCGCACGTCGGGCAGGATCGAACGGAATTCCTGGAAGAGCCGATCCGCATAATGATTGCGGACCCAATTGGTCATGAAGGCAGACGGCAGCGCGAGCCGCACAGTATCGCTGTCCGAATCATCGACCAGTTCGATCGGCTTCAGCCATTGGTCGAAGAGGCGAACGCCAGCGGACTCGCGCAGATGACCGCGCACAGTGCCCCAGGCCTTCGCAACCTCATCGCGCTTTACAGCGTCTCTGGTTACAGTTCCGGCCAACACCCAATCCTTCCCCGGAGCGCCAAGACACTAAGGTCTCGCGCCGCCTTGTTCTTCACAGACAAAGGCTCCCCCCAGCCGGAATCCCCGTCCGCCTGACTTCGAAGCTCTCAATTAGGTCGCGAGACGGAATCGTCTGCGCGGCGAGCGGCGATTTATGAAGATCAAACCGAGTCGGGCAAGACCCCAAGACGTAACAAAACCGAAATAAACGGGATTGACTCGGAAGGAGCCACGGATTCCCGTCAAAAATCGCACAAGCCGCTAAAAATACAAGATTATCTCAGGAACCATAGCGCGAATCACGCGCGAATCGCGGTGAATCCTGACTTTTCCCGGATCGGGTATGGCGCGGACTCAAAGCAGGATGCGCACATTAGGATCGGGGTATTCACCGATATGTAACACGACAAAAAACCCGCCGGAACTATCCGGCGGGTTTTTGTCCCTGCCCGCTTAACGCAGGTTAGGCGAGTGCGGTAAGCCGCTTGGTGAGGCGCGCGAACTTGCGCGACGCGGTATTCTTGTGGAGCACGCCCTTGGCGACGCCGCGCGCCAGCTCAGGCTGCATCTGCGCCATGGCCGCGGTTGCCGCGCCCTTGTCGCCCGACGCCAGCGCGGCCTCGGCCTTCTTCACGAAGGTACGGATACGGCCAACACGGTTGCCGTTCACTTCAGCGCGACGCGCATTGCGCCGAATTCGCTTTTTCGCCTGTGGCGTGTTCGCCATGAAGCCCTCTGATCTGTGATATAAAGAAAGGGCGCGGACGGCAAAGCCCGCAGCCCCGGAAAGCGGGCCTCTTACGCACCAAGAGTGAGTCGGTCAACCGTTCAACGCTGGCATTTCGGACACCAGAAGGTTGAACGCCCGCCGTCGACGTAACGTGTGACCGTTCCACCGCAGTCACAGGGCTCACCTTCTCGGCCGTAGACGAGCCATTGCTTGGAGAAATAGCCGAGTTCACCGTCGGGCCGGGCATAGTCGCGCAGCGTCGATCCACCGGCCTCGATCGCCGCCGCCAGCACCGTCCGCACTGCCTCGACCAGCCGTTCGAGTCGCGGCAACGATATCCGTCCCGCAGCCCTTGTCGGCGCGATTCGGGCAAGGTGGAGCGCCTCGCAGACATAGATGTTGCCGAGACCCGCCACGATTCGCTGATCGAGGAGCATCGCCTTGATCGAGGCCGTCCGCCCTTCGAGCGCGGCGAGCAGATAGGCCGCTGTGAAATCCGATCCGAGCGGCTCGGGGCCCATCACCAAAAAGGGTGGATAGGCGGCGAGCGATTCGGTCTCGACCAGATCGAGAGAGCCGAATCGGCGCGGGTCGTTGAGCGCGAGCCGGTGCTTCTCGGTCTCGATGATCACATGATCGTGCGGCAACAGCTCCGTCGGATCGATTCGCCAGCGGCCCGACATGCCGAGGTGAAAGATCAGCGTGTCGCCGCGATCAGTATCGATCAGCCCATATTTGGCACGGCGGCCAAGCCCGGTCACGGTCGCGCCGGTCAGGCGCTGGCCGAGATCGACCGGGATCGCTTTCCGCAGATCGGCGCGCCGCGCCTGAACGCGTGCGATGCGCTGCCCCTCAAGCACCGGGCGAAGGCCGTTGACCGTGGTTTCGACTTCAGGAAGTTCGGGCATTGATACTCTTTCGACGTGGACGGTTTGCTATGGCCGCGCCCTCGGCTAGAGCGCCCTTCATGAACGATACCGTTTCCTTCGGCTATGAAGAGGTTGCTCCCGACGAGAAGACGCGCCGTGTCGGTGGCGTCTTCTCCAGTGTGGCCTCGCGCTACGACATCATGAACGACGCGATGTCAGGTGGCATGCACCGCTTGTGGAAGGACCGCTTCGTCCGCCGGGTGAAGCCGCGCGCGGACGAGCAGATCCTCGACATGGCGGGCGGCACCGGCGACATCGCCTTCCGACTGGCAAAATCGGGCGCCGCCGTGACGGTGGCTGATATCAACCCGCAAATGCTCGAAGTCGGCATGGAGCGCGCACAGAAGCGCGGCATCGACGGGCTGGTCTGGACTGAAGCGAATGCCGAGACGCTCGCCTTTCCCGAGCGTTTCTTCGATGCCTATACCATCGCCTTCGGCATCCGGAACGTGACCGATATCCCCAAGGCATTGCGCGAGGCGCACCGGGTGCTCAGGCGCGGCGGGCGGTTCTTCTGCCTGGAATTCTCAACGACGCTGTGGCCGGGCTTCGCTGAAATCTACGATGCCTATTCGCACAAGATGGTGCCCAAACTCGGCCAGCTGCTCGCGCAGGATGCCGACAGCTATCGCTATCTGATCGAATCGATCCGCCGTTTCCCGGACATGGCCCGGTTCGAGGCGATGATCAGCGAGGCCGGCTTCGTTCAGACGCGAGTCGAGCCGATGCTCGGCGGGCTTGTCGCGATCCATAGCGGCTGGAAGATTTGAGCCAGCTGCGATGACCGCGCCCGCCGTGCATCTGTGGCGGCTCCTGAAATGGGGTCGCATCCTGGCGCGTCACGGCGCGCTCGGCGGGATCGAGCGTGATCCGAACACGCCGCCGCGCATCAAGCGCCTCGCCCGTATTGCCCGGTTCGGCGCGCGCGTGCCGAAGACGCCGGCCTATGCCGATGCGCTGCAGGCGATCGGTCCGGCCGCGATCAAGCTCGGCCAGACGCTCGCGACCCGGCCCGATATCGTCGGCGAAGTCGCGGCGAAGGATCTGATGCGCCTCCAGGATGCGCTGCCGCCCCTTCCCTATGAAACCATCCACGCCGCAATGACGCGCGCGTTCGGGCGCCCGCCCGAGGACCTCTTCGCGTCGATCGATCCAGTGCCGGTCGGTGCCGCGTCGATCGCGCAGGTCCACCGGGCGGTCACCACCGATGGCCGCGACGTGGCGGTCAAGGTGCTGCGTCCCGGCGTCGAGGAAGAGTTCGCGCGGGCGATCGACACCTATCAATGGGCAGCGGCCCAGATCGAGGCGATGGGGGGCGAACTCTCGCGCCTGCGCCCGCGCCTCGTCATCGAGACCTTCAAGCGCTGGACCGCGCGTGAGCTGGACCTGCGGCGCGAGGCCGCCTCGGCTTCCGAGCTGGCCGAGGCGATGACCGCGCAGCCCGATTATGTCGTCCCGGCGATCGACTGGCAGCGGACCACCACCCGGGCGCTGACGATTGCCTGGGTCGACGGCATCAAGATCTCGGATCGTGCTGCGCTGGTCGCCGCGGGGCATGATCTGCCGAAACTGGCGGATACGCTGGTCCACGCCTTTCTGCGCCAGGCGATCGCTGAAGGCTTCTTCCATGCCGATATGCATCAGGGCAATCTCTTCGCCCTGCCCGACGGCCGCATCGCAGCGATCGATTTCGGCATCATGGGCCGGATCGACCGGCGCGCGCGGGTTTGGCTGGCCGAGATTCTCTACGGCCTGATCACCGGCAACTACAAACGCGTCGCCGAGATCCATTTCGAGGCTGGCTATGTCCCGGCGCATCATAATGTCGCCGAGTTCGCGACGGCGCTCAGGGCGGTCGGCGAGCCGATGCGCGGACTTGCGGTCAAAGATATGTCGATCGGCATGATGCTCGACGGCCTGTTCAACATCACCCGCGATTTCGACATGCAGACCCAGCCGCATCTGTTGCTGCTGCAAAAGACGATGGTGATGGTGGAAGGTGTGGCGACCAGCCTCGATCCGAATATCAACCTCTGGGATTCGGCGGCACCGTTCGTGCGCGAATGGATCAGGACCGAGCTCGGGCCCGAGGCAGCCGTCGCGGATCGGATCATCACTGACCTGCGCACCCTGGCGCGGTTGCCGGACCTTATCCGCAACATAGAATTGCGCTATCCTGCCCCAGGTGGCGCGCCGCCCGCGCCGCCGCTAAAGGAGATCGAGATTGTCAGGATCGGTGGGGGCTGGCGCTATGTCGCGGTCGCGGCGGTGACGGCGCTGGTGACGCTGGCCGCGACCTGGCTTGCACTGGGATAGAATTGGCCCGCCCGATCACCCCCTTCTGGCTGACCACGCCAAGCCGGTTCGCCACGCTGAAACGGCCTGCCGCATGGTGGGCACTTGCCCTGCTTGCCATATTGCTCGCCGCCAGCCTGACGGCGCTCGCCAGCCCCGGCCCGCCGCCGGTCAGCCACGACCCCGCCCAACGCGCCGATGACGAGACCGATGTCGTCCTCTACGAATCCATCGTCGCCGGCGTGCGAGGTGGCGGTGAATATTATGCGGTCACCGCACAGGCGCTGCGCACCGGCAACTATCCGCTCAAACCCTTCGTTACGTTTCGCCTGCCGACGCTTGCGCTGTTGCAGGCCGCCCTGCCGCGCCAGGTGACGATAGCGCTGCTCTACGCTCTGGCGCTGGGCGTCGCGCTCGCCTGGTTCGCTCGGCTGCGGCCGGCCCTGGCACGCGCACCGCCGCTTCTGATCGCGCTGGGGCTGCTGGCGGGCGGCATGGTTGTGTTCGTCCAGCCCGAACTCGCGAGCTTCCATGAGATCTGGGCTGGGCTGCTGATCGCACTATCACTTGCGCTACGTCGACGCGAGCGCTGGATCGAAGCGGTTGCGGTCGGGATGATGGCCATGCTGATCCGCGAAACCGCAGCGCTCTATGTCGGCATCATGGCGGTGCTGGCCCTTGCCGGGGGTCATCGGCGCGAGGCGCTCGGCTGGTTTGCGACCATAGCGGTTTTCGCTGTCGTGATCGCCTTCCATGCCCATGCCGTGGCGCAGGTCGTGCGCACAATCGACCCCGCTTCGCCAGGCTGGGTCGGGATGCTCGGCTTCGGCTTCTTCGTGAAGACAATGACCCTCTCGACTGCGCTGAACCTCGCGCCGCAATGGCTTGCAGCGCTGCTGCTTGGCCTTGCCTTGTTCGGCTGGGCGGCGTGGAATGATGCGCTGGCGCTGCGCGCGCTCGCGGTCTTTGCCGGCTATGGGGCGTTGCTCGCCCTGTTCGGGCGCACCGACACCTTCTATTGGGGGTTGATGGTCGCGCCTACGATCCTTGTCGGCCTTGCCTTTGTGCCCGACGGCCTGCGCGACCTTGTCACGGCGGCGCTCGACAAGCGGCGAATCGTCGTGACCAGATTGTCGAGATAGGAGTTGAGCCGATGAAGATCCTGCTCATCGTCGGCGGCGGTATCGCAGCGTACAAGGCATGCGAGCTGATCCGTCTGTGCCGCAAGGCCGGGATCGAGGTGCGCTGTGTGCTGACTGCGGGCGGCGCGCATTTCATCACGCCGATGACGCTCGCGGCGCTATCCGAGAATCCGGTGTTCACCACGCTCTGGGATCTCAAGGACGAAGCCGAGATGGGCCATATCCAGCTCAGCCGTGAAGCCGATCTGATCGTCATCGCGCCGGCCACCGCCGATCTTCTCGCGAAGATGGCGGCAGGGATTTGCGACGATCTCGCCACCACCCTGTTGCTTGCGACCGACAAGCCGGTGCTCGCCGCGCCCGCGATGAACGTCCGGATGTGGCAGCATGCCGCGACCCGCCGCAACGTAGCGACGCTGCGCGGCGACGGCGTGACGATCCTCGAGCCCGATGAAGGCCCGATGGCCTGCGGCGAATTAGGCCCCGGCCGCCTTCCCGAGCCCGACGCGATCCTCGCCGCGATCCGCCATCAGCTTTCGGCCTGATCGATGCGTTTGGCGGGCAAGCATGTCCTGGTTACCGCAGGGCCGACGCATGAGCCGATCGATCCGGTGCGCTATCTCGCGAACCGTTCGTCAGGCCGCCAGGGCTTCGCGATCGCCGCGGCGCTGGCGCGGCTTGGCGCGCGGGTGACGCTGGTGGCAGGCCCGGTGACGCTGGCCACGCCGCCGGGGGTCGACCGGATCGATGTGGAGACCGCTCGCGAGATGGCGAGCGTGGTGGCACAGGCACTGCCCGCCGATGCCGCCGTCATGGTCGCGGCGGTGGCCGACTGGCGGGTCGAGGGTGCAGGCCAGAAGCTCAAAAAGGGCGTCGTCCCACCGGTCCTCCACCTTGTCGAGAATCCCGACATCCTCGCCACGCTGGCGAAGAGCCCGGACCGGCCGAAGCTGCTGATCGGCTTCGCCGCCGAGACCGAGAAGGTGATCGAGCATGCCAGCGCCAAGCGGCTGCGCAAAGGCGTTGACTGGATCATCGCCAATGACGTCTCGGGCGATGTGATGGGCGGCGAGGCCAATGCCGTGCATATCGTGACGGCGGACGGCGTGGATAGCTGGGAACGGCTGCCCAAGGACGAGGTTGCCCGGCGGCTGGCCGACCGGATCGCCGCCGCCCTGCCTGCCTGATTCGGGCGCGTCGCCGCGCTTTCCTTTCCGTGGCAAAAGAAGAAGAGCGCTTGGCTTCTGATGCCTTCCACTCGACAACCTTCCGACGCGCGATATTGAGAAGCTCATGACGAACCCAATCACGATCCTGCTGAAGCGTCTTCCCCATGGCGAGGGCCTGCCGCCGCCCGCTTATGCGACGGAGGGTGCCGCCGGCATGGACGTGGTCTCCGCCGTTGAGGCGACGATCGCACCGGGCGCCCGCGCGGCGATACCGACCGGGTTCTCGATTGCGATTCCCGTGGGCTATGAAGTCCAGGTCCGGCCGCGCTCGGGGCTTGCGCTCAAGCACGGCGTAACCTGCCTCAACACGCCAGGCACGATCGACAGTGATTATCGCGGCGAAGTGCAGGTAATCCTGATCAATCATGGCCAGGCGCCGTTTGCGATCGCGCGGGGCGACCGGATCGCCCAACTTGTTCCGGCCCCGGTCCAGCGCGCAATGCTGGACGAAGTCGAAACTCTGGAGGATACCGTTCGGGGGAGTGGAGGATTTGGGTCCACGGGGCGTTGATGCTTGCATTTTTGCTTTTGCAGGCAGCGGTACCGGCAGTTCCGACTGATTGGTCGGCACTGGCGCCGCTGCCCTATCTCACAGCGCCGCAGATGACGCCGCCGCTGGCGCATTTCGTCGCCGATGAGATTGCCGCGGGGCGGTGTTCGCTACCCAAGCCAGCTGATGGCCATTATGTGATCAAGGTCGAGGTTGCGACATTGGTCGGCGCGGACGGTTCGGTCCGCCGCGCGGTGCCCCATGCGATCGCTTGCCCGACAGTCGAGCAATATAGCGTGGGGCTGGTCCTCACCTTCGCGCGCGCCAACCTTCCACCCCGTGCCGGTGCCGCCGACCAATGGTACCGCGCGACGATCGTCTATGATTGGGGCGGATGAGCCTGACCGACGCCGAGCTTGAGCGCTATGCTCGCCACATTGTGCTGAGGGAGGTCGGCGGTGCCGGCCAGACCAGACTGCGCAGCGCCACTGTCGCGGTGATCGGTGCAGGCGGGATCGGTTCGCCGGCGATCCAGTATCTCGCCGCGGCCGGGATCGGCCGGCTGATCGTGATCGACGATGATCTGGTCGAGCTGTCAAACCTGCAACGCCAAACGCTGTTCGGCGACGAGGATATCGGCACGGCCAAGGTCGATAGTGCCGCCAGCGCGGTTGCCCGGCTCAACCCAGGTGTGGTCGTCGAACCGCGACGGGAGCGGATCGACGCGGGCAATGCGGGTGCGCTGATCGCGGGCGCCCAGGTGGTGCTCGACGGCACCGACAATTTCGCGACCCGCCTCGCCGTCGCAGACGCGGCATTGGCGGCGCGCATCCCGCTGGTTTCAGCCGCCGCCGGTCAGTTCGAAGGCCAGCTCGGCCTGTTCCGCGGCTGGGAACCGGACAAGCCCTGTTATCGCTGCTTCGTCGGCGCGGACCCCGACCGCGCCGAGACGAGCTGCGCCGAAGCTGGCGTGCTCGGCGCAATGACCGGCGTGATGGGAAGCCTTGCGGCCCTCGAGGCGATGCGGGCCGTAACTGGTTTCGGCGAAGACAGCGCCGGAAAATTGTTGCTGGTAGACGCGCTCGCCTTCCGCTTCCGCACGATAATTTTGCCGAAGGACCCGGGCTGCCCGCACTGCAGCTAGTTCGGGTCGACATGCAACCTCAGGATGATTTGCACCCGACAGCTGCGTCGCCAAATTCCCTGTTATTCGCCCCGGAACAGGGAAATTTTTCTTTTTTTCTCGGCGAGAGCAGAGTTTATGTAGAGATATCAATATCTTGATTATTTCGATGCTCAGATAACAGGGAAATCCTTGGCAATAACAGGGAATTTCAGCGCCACAGCGAAGGTCGCGCTGAAGCTGGCATGCTCGGCGCGATGACCGGCATGACAGGAAGCCTCGCGGCCGTTGAGGCTCGCGCGGCTGTCGATTGGCCCCGCGCCGGGCGAGATGGAACAGGGTTCCGGGCCGCAGTTTCTCCCTGTTATTGGCGATTAACAGGGAAGGAACAGGGAGGATTTTATTTTTTGGCCCGATTTTGGCCCTTTTGTTGGATTTTTTCGGCAAATTTAACGCGCTTATTCAATAGTTTGAAAGGCGCCCTCCCTGTTATTCAATAACAGGGAGGCTCGCGCGCGGAACAGGGAGAGCCGCGCCCGGAACAGGGAAGGAACAGGGACAGACGAAGCGCTGAGGTTTCGACCGTCATGTGAAAGAGCCGAGCCGGAGTTTTTGCGCTCCGTCCGGATTGCACATTGCAGCGATTCGCTTCGCGGTTGAATCGAGCCGCGACGGTTAGGGCTTATAGCGCTTTCGCAGCGACCGATTCGGCGCGCCGATAAAGCTCGTAGCGGCGCTCGACGAGACGGGCCGCCTGGTCGCCCGGAATAGCCTGGACCGAGGACCGGTTACTAAGCTGCAGGAAGACGATCATGATCGGCAGCATTACCGCCTGCGCGCTCAGCAGGACGGCGAAGCCTAGGGCATTGGTCGCCCATCCCGGTATCGCGAGATCGGTGAAGAGCCGGATGCAGATCACGACGATCACCGCCAGGACCGCCAGCGCGAAGATGCCGGCGCTTGCGAGCAGGATGCGAACGAACACCGCGTCCGTGAACACTGATATCGCACCGAGACCGTGGGTGATCAGGCTGACCAGCTTCATGTGCGAACGCCCGGCATAGCGCACCCCGCGCGCGGTCGGGACGCGGTGGATCGGGATCTTCGCCTGGACCAGCGTTGCCGCGAAATTGTTCCAGATATTGGAATTGTGGACGAGGCGACCGACATGCTCGCGCGTCAACACCGAGAAATTGCCGAAATCGATGCGGTTGCCGGTCAGCGCCCGGAATATCTGGAGGTAGAACCAGTAGAATAACCGGAAACCGGGCGTCTCCGAGCGTTTGAAGCGCTGCGCGACGATCGCCACGCCGGGCCGGGTGGCGGCGGTATCGACCATGCGCTTCAGCTCAGCCGGAACATCCTCTCCATCCGAATCCATGATCGCCACGGCTCCGGCGCCCTGTTCGCGATCGGCATGCACGAGCCCGACGGCGATCGCCCGCTGGTGGCCGACATTCATCGTCAGCCTCAGGACCGTCACACGCGCTATGCTCCCCGTGAGTACCGGAACGGCGGGTGCCGCGTTCGAGCAATCATCCACCGCGATGATCTCGACATCATAGCGCTCCGCCGGCAGCGCGGTTTCGATATCGCGCAGCAAATGCCCGAAGGATTCCCAGTCGTCATAGACCGGCGTGACGATCAGAAGCGGCTTGCGGGTCTGCTGGCGATCAGGGTCCGACTGACGCACTCTTCATCCCGATCCTGCCGATATTCCCGCAGATGAATGGACGAGCGACGAAGCCCGCGCAATGGCTAACAAAAGGCGGTTCAGGCCGATATGCGCGAGCGGTCGCCAATTGGCTGGCCATCGCTTCCGCGCTTGGCTAGTGCCGGCCCCATCGGCGGAACCCAGGGGGCAAGGTGAGCGAGACTATCGGAGGGGCCTGGTTCCGCGCCGTTCGCCGCAAGCCCGTTCTCGCCATCGCCGCGCTCGCGTTCCTTGCGCTGATCGCCCTGGTCGCGAGGTCGCCTGGCCGATATCTCAATGACGAGCGTTATTATATCGAGGGCGCCTGGCTTCTCGCCAGGGGCGCCAGCTTTCGCGAGTTCCTGCTCGCCCCGCTGAATACGCCCGCCGGGCCGGTTTACCCGACCCTGCAATGGCTATTGTCGCCGTTTACCGGGCTGCAGCCGCGGGCGGTGCGCATTCCCAATCTCGTCCTGCTGGCGGCGGCGAGCGGCGCGATCGCCTATGCGATGGCGCGGTGGCGGCTGACTGATCCCCTGGCGCGGGCTGCGATGGTGCTGGCGCTGCCGATCATCTGGGTGAGCGCCGGCATGGCGTTCACCGAAATGCCGGCCTTTGCCTTTGCCAGCTTCTCGCTTGCTGCCTCAGCCTGGGCAATGTCCGGCAAAGCGGATTCGCCGAACCGCATCTGGCTCGGCTTCGCCTTGGCCGGCATCTGTTTCGGCATCGCGATCCTGGGGCGGCAGCCTTATCTGCCCGCAGCTGGCGGCTTCGTGCTGATCGCGGCGTTCGAGCCCCGATTCCGCTGGCCGGCCCTGCTCGCGGCGTTCCTGTCCTGCGTGGTTCCGCTTCCCGTCTTTCTGCTCTGGGGCGGCCTCGTCGCGCCCCATGTCGCATGGGTTGGTGGCGTGGATCTCAACCATGGTGCGCTTGCCTTTGCCTATCTGTCGGCGCTCGTCCTGATCCTGGCGCCTGCTTATTTCATGACGAAATGGAAATGGTCGCTCATCGCGGCGCTGATCGTCGGGCTTGCGGTCTTGCCGTTCGGCGGCTTGCCCGCCACCGTGGCGGCAGGCGTCGCGGTGCATCTGCCGCCCCCGCTCGCGCATCTTTTCCAGTTAGCCCTTTCAGTCGCTCTGGTCGGCGGCGGAGCGAGCGTGATCGTGGCGTCCGCCGTCAATATCCGCGAGCGTCGTGACGACCGGATCTTCGTCCTGATGGTGCTGCTGACCCTTGGCATGACCTCGACCGCGGCTGCGATCGCTCATCTCTTTTCGTCGCGCTATCTGATGGCCGCGTTTCCGTTCGCCCTGTTTGCGGTGCAACCCTATTTCACACCGTCCCGCTGGGCGGCGGCACGGCTGGCCGCAGGGGCGTTGTGCGGCTACCTGTCGCTCGCCCATTATTTCAACTGGGTCGCGCCGACTGGCTGATCGCATATTTGTCGCAGAATTAGGCAATGGTTAGCGCGCTGACGTACAGCGGCGTGCGCTTCGGATGGGAGAGATATGGGGGTTGATAGAGCCGGCAAGGTGCTGATTGTGTTCGGCACCCGTCCCGAGGCGATCAAATTATTCCCGGTCGTCGCCGCGCTGCGCGAGACGTCCGGCATCGATGTCCGCACCTGCGTGACGGCGCAGCACCGCGGCCTGCTCGATCAGGTGCTGGGGATTGCCGGGCTGACCCCGGATATCGACCTCGATCTCATGGAGCCGGGCCAGAGCCTCGATCGCCTGACCGCGCGCCTGCTGACCGGCCTCGGTGATGTGCTGGACGCGGAGAAGCCGGACCGCGTGATCGTCCAGGGCGACACCGCGACCGCCATGGTCGGTGCGCTTGCGGCTTATTATCGCAAGATCCCCGTGAGCCATGTCGAGGCTGGCCTGCGCTCGGGCAATATCTACCAGCCCTGGCCCGAAGAAGTGAACCGCCGCATCGTCGCGCCGATCGCCGACCAGCATTTCGCGCCGACCGAAACCGCCGCTGAGTCGCTCAGGCGGGAAAATATCGATCCCGCGACGATCCATGTCACCGGCAACACCGTGATCGACGCGCTCTACGCCACGCGCGAGCGGCTCGCCGAGGATCCATCGCTCGCCGCCGGGCTCGATCCGATCGCTGAACGCTTCGCCGGCAAGCGCATCATCCTGGTTACCACGCATCGGCGCGAGAATTTCGGCGACGGCATGGCCGACATCGCCCGCGCCCTGGGCCGGATCGCCGAACGACCCGATACTGCGATCCTCTTCCCGGTCCATCCCAACCCCAATGTCGTGTCGGTGATGGATGCGATGCTTGGCGACCAGCCCAATATCGCCCGGATCGACCCGCTCGATTATCCGCATTTCGTCCGCGCGATGGCGATGTGCGAGATTGCGCTCACCGATTCCGGCGGTGTGCAGGAGGAAGCCCCCGCGCTCGGCAAGCCGGTGCTGGTGATGCGCGAGACGACCGAACGCCCCGAAGGGGTGGCCGCCGGCACAGCCAAACTGATCGGCACCGACCCCGATCGTATCGTTACCGAAATATTAACCCTCTTGGACGACAAACAGGCTTATTCGGCGATGGCCCGCGCCCATAATCCGTTCGGCGATGGTCAGGCGTCACAACGTATCGCGAAAGTCGTCGCCGATGGTTTCTGATCAAGACCTCAAAGTCGTCGTCATCGGCCTCGGTTATATCGGGCTTCCGACCGCAGCTGTGATCGCGCGGACCGGCGCAAACGTCCTGGGCGTGGATGTGAACCCGTCGGTGGTCGATACCGTCAATGCTGGCAACGTGCATATCGAGGAGGCCGGTCTCGACGACCTGGTCTCGACTGTCGTGGCCAGCGGATCGCTGCGCGCCGCGACCATGGTTGCGCCGGCGGACGTGTTCCTCATCGCGGTGCCGACCCCGTTCCTCGAGGATCACGCGCCCGATATCGGCTATGTGCTCCGCGCCGCGACGAGCGTCGCCGCGGTGCTGAAGGCGGGCGACGTGGTGATCCTCGAATCCACCTCCCCGGTCGGCACCACCGAAAAGGTCCGGGACCTCCTCGCTCAGCTGCGCCCCGACCTGAAGATACCAGGCAAGAGCAGCGGGCGCCCCGACATCGCTATCGCCTATTGCCCCGAGCGCGTGCTGCCGGGCCGTATCCTTATCGAGCTGATCGACAATGACCGTGTCGTCGGCGGCATCACCTCGCGATGCGCGCGAAAGGCGCAGGCCTTTTATCGCCGCTTCGTTCGCGGCGCCTGCGTTACGACCACGTCGCGCGCCGCCGAGATGACCAAGCTCACCGAAAACGCTTTCCGCGACGTCAACATCGCCTTTGCCAATGAGCTCAGCCGGGTCGCGGACACGATGCAGGTCGATGTCTGGGAAGTGATCCGCCTCGCCAACCGCCATCCGCGCGTCAATATCCTCTCCCCCGGGCCTGGCGTTGGCGGGCATTGTATCGCGGTTGATCCATGGTTCCTCGTCCATGCCGACCCTGCGAATACCCCGCTGATCCGCACCGCGCGCGAGGTGAACGACGCCAAGGTCGATTATGTGATCGAGCGCGCGACGGCGATGATCGCCGCCTGCCCCGGCATGCCGGTCGCTTGCCTGGGCCTCGCTTTCAAGGCGAACATCGACGATTTCCGGGAAAGCCCCGCGCTCAAGGCCGCCGCCGCGCTCGCCGCGCGTTTTGGCGACCGGCTGCATGTCGTCGAGCCATATGCCGAAACCCTCCCGCCCGCATTCGACGGCACGGGCGCGCGCCTTATCGACATCGATACCGCGCTCGAGACCTGCCCGATCATGGTGGTGCTGGTCGATCACGACGTCTTCAAATCCGTGGTGCTTGCCGAGCGTGCGGACAAGATGGTCTATGATACGCGCGGCATCTGGCCGGACCAGCCCGGCGTCTCGCTTCGGGCCGAACCGCTGCGGCTTGCAAGCTGATCAGGCCAGTTGACCCGGGCCCGCCGGCGCTGGACTTGAGCATCGCTATCCCCTAGCCGAAAAGCCCGTAATGCGGGGGCTTTATCGGTGCAAAGCGCGGGGGATTGATGCGTGAAGTCGTGACTCAGGCGGGAGAAGCGAGCATCGATCCGCTCACTATCGCCATGCCGATTCCCCAGACGCGCGAAAGCGAGGGTCAAAAACCAAAGCGGGCGAGCAATCGCATCGAATCGATTCACAATCTGCGTGGGATCGCCTCGCTGACGGTGCTGTTCGACCATCTGGTGGCGAGCCCCTATGTCGGCGCCCCGGCTTTTGTCGTCGCGGCGGGTATTCTCGGCAATTACGGGGTGACGATCTTTTTCTTCATCTCGGGTTTCGTGCTGCCCTATTCGCTGCAGAAATCGAAATACCGCATCCAGGATTTCCCGATGTTCATCGCCCGGCGCTTTGTCCGGGTCGATCCGCCCTTCTTTGTCGTCGTCGGCCTGACATTGTTGTTGAACGTCCTGCTCGGCATCGTCAAAAATACTCCATATCATATTGATTATGTTCAGGTGTTTGCGCATGTCGCCTATATCGCGCCGCTCCTGCACAAGCCCTGGCTGCTCAGCGTCTTCTGGACACTCTGCACTGAATTCCAGTTCTACATCACGATCGGCCTGATCTTCCCGATCCTGCGCAAATATGCGCTGTTGATCGCGCTTGGCTGCGCGGCCTGCATGTGGCTCTACGTGCCGGGATATTTCCCGGCGGAGCGGCTGCCGATGGGGCAGCGGGAAATCATCTTCGCCTATCTGCCATCTTTCATGGTCGGCATGGCGACCTTCCTCTACTGGGAAAAAATGGTCAAATTCCAGACCTTTGCCGGGGCGATCGCGATTTCGGTGGTTGCCCTGTTCTTCAAGGCCCCGCTCGACATATCGATCACAGCATTGGTCACGATCGTCGTCGTCTTCAGGTTCAAGTCGTTTCACAATGTGGTGCTCGATTTCTTCGGCAAGATTTCCTATTCGCTCTATCTGATCCACCTGCTGGTGATCGTTTCGGTGCTGCCTGTGATTCATCGGCTCGACCTGCCCTGGCCGGTGATGATGCTGATCGGCGGCGGCGTTTCGATCGGGGCGGCCGCGTTGATTTACCGCTTCGTCGAGGGCCCCGCCCTCGCCTGGTCGAAGCTGCTGAGACAGAATCCGAACAGAAGCCCCGCGTGAGAAAGCCGGTACTCAGCCAGCGCATGACGGTCGCGCTGGACGCGGCGCGCGTGGCGGCGGCGACCTATGTCGTCCTCTATCACGTCACGCTCGAGCATCATCTCCAGCACGGCATCGGCATGATCTTCGGGCTTGGCCAGGAGGCGGTGATCGTCTTCTTCCTGCTCAGCGGCTTCGTGATCTTCGCCAATGAGCGGGATCGGCTGTCGCCACCCGGAGGCTATTATCTCCGCCGGTTCCGGCGGATCTATCCGCCGCTGATCCTCGCCATGCTGGTCTCCACCATCATCTATCTCGACGATGGCATCTTCCTGGAAAGTTTCAAATGGCGGGACCTGATCGGCACCCTGCTGATGGTGCAGGACATTTCCAGCATAAAACCCGGCGTCATCGTCGATCCATATCTGGTCAACGGCCCTTTATGGTCGCTCTCCTACGAGATGCCCTTTTATCTCGTCTTTCCGTTCGCCGCCCGGGCGCTTGCCCGCTGGCCGAACCGGACCCATCACGCGATCGGCCTTCTCTGTATCCTGTCCTATGCGGTCTATATGCTGGCCCCGAACCACTGGACCCTGGTCGCGGCCTATTTCCTCATCTGGTGGATCGGGGCGATGTGCGCGCAAGCCTATCTGGATGGCAAAACCGCAGCTCACGGGATGATACTCGGCGCCGCCTATCTTCTCGGGCTCTGCGCGCTGACCGCGTTCGACGTCTGGAGAATCGGCTACAAGGGGCTGGGCGTCTATCCCTTCCTCGCCTTTCGTCATTTCGTGGCCGCGGAGCTTTTCCTCCTTGCGGCCCTGCTCGCGTGGCGATGGGTCGCGATCGATGTGCCGATCCGCCTCCAGGCCTTTGTCGCGTTCATGGCCTCGATCTCCTATGGCCTGTATATCTTCCATTATCCCATCATGGTCGAATGGAGGCGAGTGACGTCCAGCCCCCTGGGGCTGATCGTTGCGAGCGTCGTGCTGGTGGCGATCTCCTGGCTCGGCGACCGCCAATTGAGTGCGTGGCTGCGGCGGCGGCGACTTCCCCGCGCATAATGAATCCGGACTGGAGAGACTCCCGCTGGACCGGCGCACACAAGCTGGTATGCGAATGCCGCGCGCGAAATATTTCCGCGCCGTAGAGAAGATAGCTGGAATTCCGCCGCATGACGAAGACCGCGTTGATCACGGGTGTAACCGGGCAAGATGGTGCCTATCTGGCCGAGCTGCTGCTCGCCAAGGGGTATGAGGTCCACGGCGTCAAGCGTCGCTCCTCGTCCTTCAACACCGCGCGAATCGATCATCTCTATCAGGATCCGCACGAGAAGGGCGCCCGCCTGCACCTTCATTATGGCGACATGACCGATTCGACGAACCTGATCCGGATCGTTCAGGAGGTGAAGCCCGACGAGATCTACAACCTCGCCGCGCAAAGCCATGTCCAGGTCAGCTTCGATACCGCTGAATATACCGCCAATGCCGATGCGATCGGCACGCTCAGACTGCTCGAGGCGCTGCGGCTGCTCGGCCTGGCCGAGAAGACGCGCTTCTACCAGGCCTCCACGTCGGAACTTTACGGCCTCGTCCAGGAAGTGCCGCAGTCCGAAACCACGCCTTTCTATCCGCGATCACCCTATGGCGTGGCGAAGCTCTATGCCTATTGGATCACGGTGAATTACCGCGAGGCTTATGGCATGCACGCCTCGAACGGCATATTGTTCAACCACGAGAGCCCGTTGCGCGGTGAGACCTTCGTCACCCGCAAGATCACGCGCGCGGTTGCCGCTCACCATCTCGGCCTGCAGGACGTGTTGTGGCTCGGCAATCTCGATGCCAAGCGCGACTGGGGCCATGCGCGCGATTATGTCGAGGGCATGTGGCGCATCGTGCAGCAGGACAAAGGCGACGATTTCGTGCTCGCGACCGGCGAGACCAACACGGTGCGCACCTTCGTCGAGCTTGCCTTTGCGGAAACCGGCATCGCGCTCGAGTGGACCGGTGACGGCATCGATGAGGTGGGGCGTTGCACAAAGACCGGCAAGACGCTCGTCAAGGTCGATCCGCGCTATTTCCGGCCGACCGAGGTAGAGTTGCTGATCGGCGATCCGGCCAAGGCCAAGCGCCTGCTGGACTGGGAAGCGACGACCACGCTTGCCGAGCTCGTCTCCGAAATGGTGCGTGAAGATATCAAGGCGGTCGCCCGCGAGGCCGAGACTCGCCGCCCGGACGAAGAACGCCCCGGCTCGCTCCGCGCAATTCTGGGCTGATTCGGGCGCAATGGGGCGTACCGTTTTCTATGTCGGCGGCTTTGAGGCGATTGGCGGAATCGAAGCCTTTCTGTTCGATCTGCTGACGAGCCTGCCCACCCATGGCACGAAGCGATCCATGCTCGTCTGGGCTAACGATCTGCCCGCCCTGCACGGGATCGAACAGGCCGGCACCGAGGTGCTGCGGACGCCGCTCCGATGGGGCTGCCGGTTCGGGCTTCCCGACAGGATGTTGTTCGCGCGCTTCGGCAAGCGGTTACAGGATGCAGATCGGATCGTGTTCGCGAAGATTCCGCCCAGGGCGATTTTCGAGCGGATCGTCCGCACCGCCCGTGCGCGACGGCCGGAGCCTGCCGAACTCGTCTTTGTCACCCCCTATCGGCCGCGCGAGATGTGGCCGGACGGCATGCCCGACTATATCGTGCAGGGGCTTGATCGCATCCTCGTCCAGAGCAGTGAATTCGCGGACGATCTGCGGCAGATGGGGTTCAGCGGCGCGGTTGATCTTGTGCCTTATATTCCACCACCCGCCGCGACGACGCCGGTCGCGGCGCCGCGCGAGGACCGCAGTTTCCGGCTGGGGTTTCTTGGCCGCTTCGTCGCGCAGAAGAACCTCTTCTATCTGCTCGATATCGTCGCGGCGCTCCAACCAGGCGCAATCGAGCTCCACATGTTCGGCAGCGGTGGGGATGAAGGCGCGTTACGCGAGGCGGCGGGCAAGCGCGGCCTGCCCGTCACTTTCCACGGCGCCGTGCCGCGCGAGGCGGTTCCGGCCACGATCGACAGTTGCGATGCCTTCATCAACCCGTCCGTCTCCGAAGGGCAATGCCTCGTCGCGTTTGAAGTGCTCAGTCGCGGCCGGCCTTTCATCGCGACGCCGGTCGGCGCGATACCCGAGATATTGGGCAAGGGCAGGCTGGGCGTCACCATCCCGCTCGACGACGCCACACGTGCCGCCGCGATCGTCCGCGCCTTTCTCGAGGAATGGAATGAAGGCGATTGGCGCGCGGGCGATATTGCGACGACGTACGCAGGCGCCTATCCCCGCGCGGAGATCATCAGCGATTATGAAAAACTGCTATAGCCAGATGATCAGCCTCTTCGAGCCGAGCACCCTGTGATGAACGACCTGTTTCCGCTCGCCGGCAAGCGCATCTGGGTTGCGGGCGAACACGGCATGGTCGGGCGGGCGATCGTTCGCCGCCTTGCAGCCGAGAATTGCGAAATCGTCTCGGCCAGGAGCCGGATCGACCTGCGCGATCAGAGCGCGACCTTCGCCTGGATGGCGGCGAACCCGGCCGATCTGATCTTCCTCGCGGCCGCCAAGGTCGGCGGGATTGGCGCGAACGATGCCCTGCCGGCCCAGTTCCTTTACGACAATCTGATGATCGAGACGAACATCATCGAGGGTGCGCGTCGTACGGGGGCCGCGAAGCTCGTGTTCCTCGGATCGTCCTGCATCTATCCCAAGCAGGCGCCGCAGCCGATCCGCGAGGATGCTTTGCTGACTGGCCCGCTGGAGCCGACCAACCAATGGTATGCGATCGCCAAGATCGCCGGCATCATGCTCGCCCAGGCCTATCGCCGCGAATATGGCTGCGATTTCATCTCGGCGCAGCCGACCAACCTTTACGGGCCTTTCGATAATTTCGATCTGCAATCGAGCCATGTCCTGCCGGCGCTGATGCGCAAGGCACATGAGGCGAAGCTTGCGAACGCGCCAAACCTGACGGTCTGGGGGAGCGGCGCGCCGTTGCGCGAATTCCTCCATGTCGATGATCTCGCCGATGCGCTTGTGTTCCTTGCGCGCACCTATTCCGGTGAAGCGATCGTCAATATCGGGTCAGGCGAGGAGGTTAGCATCGGCGCTCTCGCGCGGTTGATCGCCGAGACTGTCGGCTTCGACGGCAATCTGGTCTTCGACGCGACCCGCCCCGACGGGACGATGCGTAAACTGGTTGATACCAGCAGGCTGCAGGGGCTTGGCTGGCAATCGCCGCGTTTGCTCCGCGACGGTGTTGGCGAGACCTATGCCTGGTTCGTCGACAATATGGCGAATGCCCGGATCAGCGACAAGGACGGGCACGCTTCAGCCAATTTCAAGCCTTCAGGAACGGGTTGACGGGTGAAGCGGTGCGGTTAAAGGTCAGGACGCCTGTAACCCATAGACCGTTGGCGATTATTCGTCGCGATTCGCCACGCGTAGGATATTCGAAATGACATCTTTGCATCGTCTACGCACGATGGTTGTGGCCCTGCTTGTTCCGGTCCTTCTGACGGCCTGCGCGAGCGGCCGTGGTGGTACTGTCCCCTATGAGGTCAAGAATTTTGGCCAGCCGGACGCTCCGGTCGCCGCCGGTCCGGATGTCGAGTATCGCATCGGCTCGCTCGATCAGCTCGGCGTGGTCGTTTATCGCGTTCCGGACCTTTCGGGCGACCTGCAGGTCGATGCCGTCGGCAATGTCACCATGCCGCTGATCGGGAATCTTACCGCGATCGGGAAGACCGCCGCTGAACTCGCCGCCGAGATCAAGAAGAAGCTCGGCGAAAAATACATGAACGACCCCGAAGTCCAGGTGACGGTCAAGTCCGCGTCGAGCGCGAGGATCACCGTCGATGGATCGGTCGCGAACCCCGGGGTCTATGCCCTGCAGGGTCGCATGAGCCTGATCCAGGCGATCGCCATGGCCAAGGGCACGACCGATGATGCCAACCCCCACCGGGTGGTGATCTTCCGGCAAATCAACGGGCAACGCCAGGCAGCCGCCTTCGACCTGAAATCAATTCGCCGCGGCGAAATGCCGGACGCTGAGATATTCGGCAACGATATCATCGTGGTCGATGGTTCGGCTTCCAAGAGCACCTTCAAGAATATCGTCTCGACCGTGCCGCTGCTCGCGCTGTTCCGGCCGTTCTGACGTCTCGGACTGACACCGAACAAGATGGATTTCTCCACTAGATGACCGATTCGATCGAAGCCTTTCGCGGAAGCGGCGCAGCGGCGGTACCCTCCTTGCAGGCCGGCGGCGCCCTTTCGACGTCCTTTGCCCAGCCCGCACCCGCCGAGACGCCGGAATCGGAGTTCAATCTTCGATCGATCCTGCTGATTCTCCTGAAATGGCGCTGGCTGCTTCTTGGTTTCATGATGGCGGGCCTGGTGATCGCGACCGGCATCACCCTGCTCTCGACGCCCCTGTTCCGCGCAAGCACGACGGTGGAGGTCAAGCGGCAAGAGACGCAGATCATGAAGGAATCGCAGCTCGAGCCGATTTCGGTCAATGATCCGGCCTATATGGCTACCCAGTTCGGCCTCATCCAGAGCCGCGACCTCGCCGTGAAGGTGGCGCAAAGCCTGAACCTTGCCTCCAACCCGATCTATTCGCCCGCCACCCTCCCGCGTGAGGCGCGTGAAAAGGTCGCGGTGGCCAAGTTGCGCGGCGGCTTGACGGTTGCACCGGTCGGTATCAGTCGCCTGATGACCATCAGCTTCGTCAGCACCGACCGGAACGAGGCGGCACGGATTGCCAACGCCTATGCCGACGCTTTCATTCAATCAGGCCTCGAGCATCGCTATGACGCGACCGCCTACGCGCGGAACTTCCTGCAACAGCGGATCGCATCATCGAAAATAGCGCTCGATACGTCCGAGCGGCAGCTTGTCGCTTATGCCCGGGCGCAGGGCATCATACCGATGGACACCCCCGCTGGCCCCAATGGGCAATCCGGTGGCAGCACCTCTCTCGACGCAACCTCCCTTGGGGCGCTGAATGGCTCGCTGTCAGAGGCGCAGAACGCCCGCATGACGGCGCAGGGGCGTTATCAGGAAGCGCTGAAGAACGGCTCCACCACCGAGACGCTGTCCAACGCCACGATCCAGGCCCTGCAGGGCGAGCGAGCGAAGCTGTTCGCCGACTATCAGGAGAAACTCAGCGTCTTCAAGCCGGAGTTCCCGCAGATGCGCGAGATCCAGTCGCGCATTGCCGCACTGGACAGCCAGATCGCCAAGGAGCGCGGCAATGTGTCGACGGCTTTGCGGTCCGAATATCAGGCGGCGGTTTCCCACGAGAATGCTCTGAAGGCGCGGGTCAGCCAGCTCAAGGGCTCCGTCCTGGATCTGCGCGACCGCAGCATCCAGTATAATATCCTGCAGCGCGATGTGGACACCAATCGCTCGCTTTATGGCGCGCTGCTCGAACGCTACAAGCAGATCGGCGTCGCAGGCGGCATCGGCGAGAGTCAGGCATCGATCATCGATCACGCCATTCCGCCGCCCGGGCCGTTTCAGCCACGCCTGAGCATGAACCTCGTCATCGGATTGCTGATCAGCACGCTGGCCGGCCTCGCGGTGATCTTTGCGATCGAATTCATCGACGACACGATCAAGGTTCCCGAGGATGTCGAATCCAAGCTGAAGATGAGCGTGTTGGGGGTGATCCCGAAGCTCGACAAGGATACGACGCTTATCGAAGAGCTGTCGACGTCGCGGTCGAAGATATCCGAGGCCTATTTCACCGCGCGAACCGCGCTGCAATTCTCGGCGCCGGAGGGTACGCCGCGCGTCATATTGTTGACGAGCACGAGACCGTCCGAAGGAAAGTCCAGTTCGGCCCTGGGGCTCGCCCAGAGCTTCGCCAAGGTCGGCCTCAAGGTGCTGCTGATCGACGGCGATATGCGCAAGCCATCCTTCACCGCCAAGGAGGGTGACGTTGCGGGCCTCTCCGGCCTGCTCGCCGGAGGCAATCTCAACGATCCGAAGATCCTGTCGACCAACGTCACCAACCTGTGGCTGTTGCCGAGCGGCCCGATCCCGCCCAACCCCGCAGAATTGCTGGCGAGCGTGAACCTGCCGCGGCTGCTCGCGATCGTTCGCGAGCGTTTCGACGTGATCTTCGTCGATGGGCCGCCGATCCTTGGTCTCGCCGATGCTCCGTTGCTCGGGGCGGCCTGTGACGGCACCATCATCGTCATGGAATCCGGAGCGATCCGGCGTCCGGCGGCGCTCAATTCGATCCGCCAGCTGCGGTCGTCGGGCGCACGGGTGATGGGTGTGCTGCTCACCAAGTTCAATCCGAAATATGGCGGTTACGGCTATGGCTATGGGTACGGCTATGGCTATGGCGCCGACGGTGGGGACAATGAGAAGGACAAGCGGCGGCGCATCGAACTGCTGTCATAGGCGCCATGCCGGCGACTGAGGGGGGCATGTTAAGAAAGATCGGCTTCAATCTGCTGGGCGCGGCAACCGCGCTCGGAGGCTTGGCCCTTGTTCTGTCGGGCGCGCTGAACGCCTCCGTCAATGAGGCTCATCCTAATGGATTGGGGAAACTCGCCAAGGGCAGCACCGCGGCGATGCGCCAGCGGCTGGCCACCGAGATCGCACCTGAAAAGGGCGCGTCGATCCCGCTGAACGATACGACAATGGCGACGCTCGTGCTCAGTCGCATGCCGATCGACCCTGACGCCCAGACATATCTGGCGCTCGTCGCCGCGGCAAAGGGAGATGCGCCGCGCGCGCGCGGACTTATGGAGCTGGCATTGCGCAGCGACGCCCGGGCGCTTCGCCCGCGCTTGTGGTTGATCGACCGGGCTCTCCGCCACCGAGACTATCCAACAGCGGTTGCGCTCCTCGACCGGCTGATAACTGTGATCCCGTTACGTCGCGCGCAGACGGTCGCAGCGATGGCGGCGATTGTGCGCGACCCGGCGAGCCACCCCGCAATCACAAAGATGCTCGCGACGAACCCCGGTTGGCGTGAGGATTTTCTCTATGCGCTCAACCAGCAGGGCATGCCGCCCGATGCCATCTTCCGGCTCACCGCTCAGAATTCCTCGAAGGCTTCCGCGCTCTTCGAACAGAGTGCGCTGCTGCAAACGCTGCTGAAGAACCACGAATATGAGCGTGCTTATCTGGCCTGGATCAATTTCCTGCCCGAGACGTCGCTGAAACAGGTTGGCGCGATCTATGACACGGAGTTCGCCAATCTCGCCGGCCCGGCACCCTTCAACTGGCAATTGCTGAACAGCCCGGACGGATCGGCCGAATTTCGCGCGCCAAAGGGCCTCACCGCGTCCTATCTGGGCGCTGCGCCGGCGACCCTCGCACAGCAGACGATCCTGCTGTCACCCGGGCGTTACCGGCTGTCGGTCATAGCGTCCGGGAGGGACGAGTATAACCAGCTCGCCTGGGTGATCACCTGCGCGCGTGGCGGCGACCCCGTCGTCACGACACGATTGCTCAAGCTCTCGGACGGGCGACAGAAATATAGCTCGATCTTCCAGATCCCGGCTTCCGGGTGCGAAGCACAACAACTCGCGCTGACCGGCACTCCGGGCGAATTTCCTCGCACCGCTGACGCGGAAATCGACGCGATCCATATCGAGCCGGTGACATCATGACGATCAAGTCACCTTCCCGGCGTCGGCGCCCAATGCCCCGCAACGCGATCATTTCCATTGGAGGCGCCGTGATTGCCGGCGTCATGACGGTCTTCATGCTGTTCGGCGGATCGAGCAGCGGCGGCCTCATGGCGAATATCGCCTTGCAGCTGATCGCAAGCCTGTTGCTGGGCTATGGCGTGATGCGGCTTGGTACCGCCCCACTCTCGCGCTCGGCGAAAGTCCTTATTGCGATCGTCATATGCTGGATCCTCTGGTGCGCTGTGCAACTCGTGCCGCTACCACCATCGATCTGGACACTGGCGCCGGGCCGGAACCTGCTCGAGCACCGGCTGCAAATGGCTGGCGTGCCGCTTCCGTGGCTGCCGCTCACCCTGAGCGTGGACGGAACGATCCGACACCTCACCTCGCTGTTGCCACCCCTGGCGATCGGCGCTCTGATCCTGGTCCGGCCGCCCGAGGATTCAACCGGGCTGCGCTGGGTGATCCCGCTTGTGGCGCTCGTGTCGCTAATGATCGGCGTCGGGCAGTTGCTAGGCGGGCAGAATTCACCGCTCTATCTCTACCAGACCACCAACCTCGGCATGCCGGTCGGGCTGATGGCAAACGCAAACCACCAGGCGACGCTGATGCTCTGCGCGATTCCCTTCGTGGCGTCGCTCGCGAGCGGAGAAACGGGCCGCTCCGGCCAGAGCAGGGGGCGCGAACTGCTCCTCGTCGCCATGGCGGCCATGCTCCTGATGGGCATTGCCATCTCCAATTCCTACGCGGCCTTTATTCTCGCGCTACCGGTAACCGCCGCCAGCTGGGTAATCGCACGGCCGCGATCGCTGGGGCCAACGCGCTATATCGCGATCGGGATCATAGTCGTGATGCTGGCCGCGCTGGCCGCCGCGCTGATCGTCGGCCCGAACGCGCTGGATCCCAAAACCTCACTCGGGGAAATCCAGTTGTCGCGACCGATGATGTATCGGGTCGCGGCGAAAGCCACGCTGTACTTTTTCCCCCTCGGCAGCGGCTTCGGAAGCTTCGTCCCGGCCTTCAAGCTGTTCGAAGATCCAGCTCAGATAAGCAACGTCTTCGCCAATCATTCGCATTCCGACTATCTGGAGCTTGCGCTCGAAGGCGGGCTGCCCGGACTCCTGCTGGTCATGGGCCTGCTGTTATGGTGGTGCCGCCAGGCCGTGGCGATCTGGTTTGCGCGCGCGCCGCGACGCCTCGACCGGGCCGCCGTGGTCGCGACAGCGGCCATATTGGCGCACAGCGCAGTCGATTATCCGGCGCGGACTACCATGATTGCCGTAGTTCTCGCCGCCGGACTTGCGCTGATGACGACACGCGTGGTCAAGGTGGAGGAAGAAATAGCGTCAACCGGTGGCCGGCATCTCAAGGCCGAGTGACACACTTGCGGTATCGATCGGCCGAAGCTTCCGATATCGCCCATCATGAGAGAACAGGACGTATCGATGATTGACCCCTTTGCGACAAAGCGGTTTTCGAAGGCCGACCCGCGTCGGCTTGCCTTCACCGCCTTCGCACGCGCCAACGATATGCTGGCGGCGAAACGGTTCGCTCATTACGCCCTGCCCATTACAGACGAAGGCGCGTTGAACGACGCCGCCACGGCCCTCATCGAAGACACCGATGTCGATCAGCGGCAGATGGACGTGCTGGCGCGGCATTTCCTCGCTCTTCAGACGCGATTGCCGGGCGATTCAGTCGAGATCGGCGCCTATCGCGGTGTCACCACCCGTCGCCTCGCCGAACTCGCCCCGGGCCAGACGGTCTACGCGGTCGATCCGTTCATGGGCTATGGCGGCAGCGACGAGGACTTTGCGATCTTCCGGGAACGCACCGGTGGCGTTTCCAATATCGTCCATATCCGCAAGCCGTCAGGCGAAGGCACTCACGATCTCGCGGGCAAACCCGTGAGCTTCGTGTTCATCGATGCCGTGCATGACTATGCCAATGTTTTGTTCGATGGCACCAGCTGGTTCAATATCCTGCGACCAGGTGGCCTGATAGCGTTTCATGATGTTGACGAGATCGCCTTTGCCGGAACCCGTCGCGCCGTGCGTGAAATCGCCCGACGCGCGACGCTCGAATCGCATGTGTCCGGGCTGATCATCCTTCGCAAACCGACATCGTGAACAGCGTCCCATGATCGTCCAGTTCGACGTCAACACGATCTGGCGTCGAAAATTCGGCGAGGCGCTACGCCGCCACTATCCGGACATGCTGTTGATCGCGCCCCGCAATTTCGGTGCCAGGAGGGACGAGCGCGGCGACAGCGCGGTGACAGTCTCGCTCCCGCCAGGCTGGGCCGACAAAAGCGCCGTAATCTCGATGCGAATCCTGCAGCGGCGGGTGGAGGCGCTGGCAGGCAGGCAGGGCGGTCACATCGATACGGCGATCTTCACGTCATTCCATTATCTACCGATCGCTCGCCGGCTTCAGCCGGGGACGCGTATCCTCTATTATTGCTCCGACGATTATCGCAGCTACGCCGGCTGGAGCGGTGCTGGCGCGATCGAGCGAGAAGCGGAACTCTGCAGGCTTTCTTCGCTATCGATCTTCGTGAGCGAGGCGCTGCGGGGCCGGGCGATTGCCGAATATGGCCTTGATCCCGCCAGATGCATTGTCTCTCCCAACGCCTCCGAGGCGCGCTTTTCCGAGGCATCGATAAAGCCAGCTGAGCTGAATGGATTGGACGGGCCGGTCTTTGGCGTGGTCGGCGTGTTCAACGAGCGCATCGACTATGCTTTTCTCGAACAACTCGCCGCTTCCGCCGAGACCGGCTCGCTCGCGCTAGTTGGCCCGGTATTGCCCGGGGCCGACGAAACCGGCGCAATTGACCGGCTGCGCGCCAATCCGAAGGTCCACTGGTTCGGCGCCCGACCACATGAGGAGATCCATGCGTGGATGGCCGGCCTCGATATCGCCGTCATCCCCTACGCGCCAAGCGACTTCAATCGCTTCTGCTCACCGATGCGGCTATGGGACCATCTCGCGATTGGCCAGCCCGTCCTGGCAACCGACGCTTGTGACCAGATCTCACATCAGCCCGGCGTCATCGTCACATCTTCAGGCGATGATCTTGAT
>Ga0307508_10000759_pt1 | contig 38165 bp, 34 predicted proteins | sample 9_EM_MG_FD_203089 | JGI IMG/M metagenome (GOLD analysis project Ga0307508, IMG submission 203089) | Populus trichocarpa ectomycorrhiza microbial communities from riparian zone in the Pacific Northwest, United States - 9_EM | ecosystem: Host-associated > Plants > Roots > Unclassified | place... | reverse complement strand
TCATTCTTCTCACTGAATTTCATCTCGTACGCATTGCTCGTCTGCCCTCATTCTTCTCGCTAGCCTACCGCTCGTACCGGTTGCTCGTCTGCTATCATTCTCCACGCCGGCCTCATTCTCCTCGCTCTCCTACCTGTCCTACTTGTAATACGCGTTGCTCGCCTGCCCTTATGCGCCGCTGTAGCTACTCTGTACTTCGACGAAATTTGGGATGTTGGACTTTGTATCATAATGTATATATAGATTTTAAATACAATAAGTGATTTTCTGTGCGATCGAAGAGCATAGCCAACTGCGTGTAGTAGCATTATAACTAGTAATGAAACTGCTCACAGTGCACACTCATTGCTCCCGTAAGCTTCCCTAGCTTTCCTAGCTTTTCTAGCTTCCCTAGCTCCCGTAAGGTGGTGGTTGTGTCGGTAAGGTTGGTGGTTGCGTCGGTAAGATTGGTGGTGCATCCGTAGCTTTGCTAGCTTTGCTAGCTTTCCTAGGTTCCGTAAGTGGGTGGTTGCTTCGGTAAGATTCACTATCCTTACCGGAGCTACAGATGCTAGCAAAGCTACCGACGCAGGTCGTTCTTACCAACGTGCAGGGATAATTTCTTAATTTTTTCCTGATGTGGTGCTGGCGGCCGCAGCAGCGTGGGGTTCTTGATTTTCTTCGATTGGGCCTGGGAGTTCCTGTTCTTCCGGGGCTGGCATGATGTCAGCCACAGGGGTTCGTTGTGCCGTGGTCTGGCAGCTTTGGTGGTGCTCTTCCATGTTCACTAGGAACCGGCATTTGGGGCAGACCCGCTTCCCCTTCTGCCAGTCCGCACACGCTTTGCGTGGGTTCAGGTGTCGGTTGCGGATTACTTCCGCTAATTCGAAGGGATGGGGGTAGGGACGGCTGCAGGGCCGGTGGTTGCGCTGGTGGCGGTCATTTCCTCGTTGTGGGTAGTAGTTGTCATCTTTCATCTGGCGGTGAGCGTTACAGTAGTCATCGTAGCAGGCGGTCCAGTGTAGGAAGGCATGGTCGTTCGCGCTGGGTTGTCCAACAGCGGAGAGTGGAGGGGAGGGTGCTGGTAGCGGGGCATTCCTGTCACGAACCTGGTGCAACAGGCTCCTTGGCACCGGCACCGTTGCCGTTCTCACCCATGTCGGCCTATCGGTCATCCTCGTTTCCGCTGCCGCAGCCACGGCCATCCTCCGCGCTTAGACGCCTGGACCTATCTCTGCCATATCGCGCCAGTAGCGATATCTCCCCAACCTACAGACCGCTGGCCGGTCTAGGTACCTTCTCCTTTGTCTCTGTTATAGGGCTTACGTGTCCTTCTTCTACGTATGTTGTTTCCTGTTGATTATGCTTGCGCGTCTTTCCTCCTGTTCGCTACGTCTGTTGTCGCCTGTTGATTGAGCTTGCACGTCCTTCTCCTTTATCGTTCCGAGTCTTGTTTCCCCTTGATTAAGTCGTACGTCATTCTTCCTTGTTCCCTTACTGTTACTGCTTGTGCTTCCTTTCTCCTGTTGCTGCGAGTAGAGTGTTGGCTGCGCGGCGGCCGAGTGCGATCATGTGTTTTCCTTGGGCGCGACGATTGAGTCATGATGAGCTATGGAGGAATTGTGTCCGTCTTGCGGACAAGCTGTGATTCCACAGAGGGAAGGAAAATTATAAAGGAAGGGCGCAGTAGCTAGTCTGGAGATTCTTCTCCACGCAATCTATTATCTCTCTCCACAGACCTATCTCTCTACCTCTGCGACCCGGCGCTGCGACCTCCACCCGTAAGAACCTACTAGAGATTAAGGCAAAGTTGGATGCCGCCACAGCGAAGTCAAATACCGCAACGAGACCACGCCGGGCATGCAGAGATTAGGGTGAAGTAGGATACCGCCACAGTGAAGTCGAATACTGCAACGAGACCACACCGGGCATGTAGAGATTAGGGCGAAGTCGGATACCATCACAGCGAAGTCGAATACCGCAACGAGACCACGCCAGGCGTGCAGAGATTAGGGCGAAGTCGGATACCGACACAGCGAAGTCGAATACTGCAACGAGACCACGCCAGGCATGCAGAGATTAGGGCGAAGCCGGATACCGCCACAGCGAAGTCGAATACCGCAACGAGACTACGTCAGGCGTGAAGAGATTAGGGCGAAGTCGGATACCACCACAGCGAAGTCGGATACCACCACAGCGAAGTCGGATACCACCACAGCGAAGTCTAATACCGCAACGAGACCACGCCAGGCGTACAGAGATTAGGGCGAAGTCGGATACCGCCAGAGCGAGACTACCTGACCTCCTACGTTGCCTGTCGAGCTGCACGGACTAGTGAGACAGGATCTCGACACTAGATTGCGCCCCCCAATCGACACCCAACGTAGCAAGTAAAAAGAGAGAGTGCAGTCCCCAGACGAAAATACCGAAGATCCCCTCAACCTCCGAGAATTTAGGGAAGTCCCCGATGACCAGCGAGTACCGAGCCCCATGACCCCGGAACCACAAACGAGACTGCAGACACCCAAATCACCAGAACAACCCAGAAGAATGGCAAAGGATCAGGCACCGGGGGAATGGGACCCCATCTGTTGACAACAGAGATGCTACGAGCTCTCTTAGCAGCACGTGACAGACCAACGCAGAATAGCTACCCGAAGCTCCGAGACCCAGAACCTTTCGAAGGGGATAAGGAAAAATTTAAAACGTTCTTGGCTCAATGCTTGTTAAAATTCCGAACAGAAAGAAACCGATTCGACAACGATGAGTAAAAAACGGGATATGCATCATCCTTACTCCGAGGGGTGGCATGGACCTGGGCAGAAACCTTCCTGAACCAAGAAGGAGGAATCAACTTAACATGGGAAGAGCTGAAGACTAACATGAAGCATGCTTTTGGCCAAGTAGACACAGAAGAAATAGCATTCGAAAAATTCCAGAAGATCCAGCAGGGAACCGAACGGCAGCAATGTACTGGGCAGAGTTCCAGCGACTCAAAGCAGATCTCCCATACGCGGACAATGTGTGCATTGCGCGATTCCGAGATGGGTTGCACACTGAGATAAAACGACACCTGGTCATGAGCGAAGCACCCACCACAGTCCTGGTAGACTATGCCACTACAGACATCAAAACAGACAGCCACCTATGCAACCTGCGAGTGATAAACCGGCGACCAACGACCAACCCCGAAGCACGGTTCCACATCTCCACCAAAGAGTCAGCGCCAACGCCTCCAGGAGACCCAATGGACCTCAATGCCACCTGACGATTCAAGCTCACACGGAGACCCCCATACAGGGGTGGCAGACGAACAAGCACTGATGAGTGTTACAACTGCGGGAAAAAGGGGCATTTCTCGAGGGAATGCCCTCAGCCAAAGTAGGCACGAATCCCTTGGAAAAGACCATACCGAGCCGCAGAAGCCACCTATGAAGAACCAGAAGAGGAGCCTAGCACCCACAGTCCTGAACCGGTGGGAAATGGCAGCCCTCGGGAGTAGGCCCCAGCAATGGCCACCCGAGAGAAAGACAAGTTGCACAAGGAATAGGGACTAAAGAACCGCCATTTGTGGTATCCAGCACCGGAAAGTACGACCGAGAAGAGAAATTGATCATCAGCATATGCATACGAGGGAAAGACGGCGACGAACACAAGACCACCGCCCTAGTCGACTGCGGGGCGTCAGAGAACTTCATCGATTGAGCATATGCAGAAGCCAATCATATTCCAACACAAGAAAAGACAGTGCCAAGAAGAGTCCTCACAGTCGATAGGGGGGAAGTTGCCAGCGGGCCGGTAACCCATGACACCCAGGTACGAATGAGAATCAACCACCATGAGGAAGAGATCCGATTACACTGCATCACTATCGGAAACGCACCCATCATCCTCGGAATGCCGTGGCTAAAACTCCACGACCCAACAATCGGATGGAAAAACCATACACTGAAGTTCCACTCCGATAGATGTGCGGAAAAATGCCTAACGACCTCCCCACAAGCCACCAGCGTCACAGAAGGAAAAGCAATCGACCAATATTACCGGAAGACACCAGAGGAAGCAGAACCCAACCCGTTGGAGGTTTGTCAAACGGTTATAGACAATATCAAAGAAACCAGCAAGGACAGCAAGGGAGGAATCCTGGAAGAATATCAAGACTTCCTCCAAGTCTTCACAAGTACAGAGCCAACCACCCTTCCACCACACTGTGACCAAGATCACCATATTCCACTGTTAGAAGGGAAAATGCTGCCGTTCGAACCCCTACAACCCCTCAATGAGGAAAAATTGCGCGCCCTCAGAGAGTACATCGAAGTCAACGAAGAACGAGGATGGATCCAGGCATCCGCCTTGCCGGCAGGGGCACCCATCCGTTTCGTCAAAAAGAAAGATGGAGGTTTACGACTCTGTGTAGATTACTGGCAGTTGAACGAAATCACAGTCAAGGACCGGACACCATTGCCACTCATCGGCGAATCACTGGACCAGTTGTCAAATGCCACGATCTACACCAAACTAGATATCAAGGATGCATACTACAACCTCCAAAGTGCAGAAGAAGACGAATGGAATACAGCGTTCCGAACGCGGTATGGGCTGTACGAGTACTGCGTCATGCCATTCAGACTCCGAAACGCCCCGGCCTCTTTCCAGCGATGGATGAACGAGATTTTGAGTGAATATCTGGATATCTTCTGTGTGGCGTACCTGGACGATATCCTGATCTTCTCGCAAACACTGGAGGAGCACAGACGCCACGTACGAGCTATCCTGACATGGGTCCGAGACACAGGACTCACACTGAAGGCGTCAAAATGCGAATTCCATACCACGGAAACCGAGTACCTGGGATATGTGATATCACCGAAAGGCCTGCGCATGGACGAAGAGAAAATCTGAACGATCAAGGAATGGAAGGAACCCATCAACGTCAAGGGGATCCAAAGCTACTTGGGATTTGCCAACTTCTACAGACGCTTCATCAAGGACTACAGCAAAATTACCGCTCCGCTCACGTCGTTAACAAGGAAAGAGAAAAAATGGGAATGGAATGACGAACAGCAAACAGCATTCGAGACGCTCAGAACAGCGAGGATAATGGAACCGATCCTACAACACTTCGATCCGGAGAAACCGGTCACCATCGAGACAGATGCTTCGGACTACACCATAGGAGCCATATGCTCGCAACCTGACGAAAAAGGGATCCTGCACCCAGTAGCATACTACTCACGAAAACTGAAGGATCCGGAACGAAAATACGATATCCACGACAAGGAACTTCTGGCGATAGTAGACACACTACGGAAATGGGATACCTATTGCAAAATAACAGGCCCAAAAATCACGATCCTAACAGACCACAGGAACCTTGAGTACCCGAAAACAAAACGTGACCTCAATCTGCGACAAGCCCGGTGGGGTGAACGACTGGCAAACTACAATTTCATAATCAAATACTACCGACCAGGGAAACTAGCGGGAAAGCCCGACATCCTCTCTAGAGAGTCAGGAGACTCTCTCTGGGAAGGGGATATGAAGCATTGACAGAATCACGGGCGAGTTCTCTTGCCAGAGGAAAATTTCGAAACACTACAAGCGCTCCAGGTTAACACGACGGAAACAAAGAAACTCCAGATAGATAAGGAACTCCTGAGCGAAATACGAGAACAAAGCGCCAAGGATAAGGAAGTCCAAGAAATCCTGGGGAAAAAGGCGAGCGGGAACACCCGCGACGGGAAGATCGCACTAGGATTATGCGTGGAAAAGGAAGGGGTACTTATATACGACGGTCTGATATGGATCCCTGACAACGATGAACTGCCATTGCGGATATTAAGAAACCACCACGACGCGCAGGCCGTGGGACATCCGGGGCGAGCCAGAACCAGGAACTTGTTAGCCGAACTTTCTACTGGCCACAACAACCCAAGTACATACACCGATACGTGGACTACTGTGATACCTGCCGCCGCATCAAGCCAATTCGACACGCGCCATTCAGATTGCTCAAGCCATTAGACCTGCCCTATCAACCTTGGGATACAATAACAATGGATTTCATTACCATGCTACCAGTCAGCAACGGACAAGATGCACTGTGGGTAATCATCGATCGGCTGACGAAAATGGGACACTTCATCGCATGCAAAGGTACGATGAAACCAGAAGACCTGGCAGACCACTTCATCCAGCAGGTTGTCCGATACCACGGGCTGCCGACAAGTATTGTATCGGACAGAGGATTGCTATTTACCTCCGACTTCTGGAAACGTGTAACCAAAGCACTTGGAATATCACGGAACCTCAGCACGGTGTTTCATCCGCAGACAGACGGACAAACGGAACGAGTCAATGCCGTCCTCGAACAATACCTACGTGCATACTGCAATTACCAGCAGGATGACTGGGAAAAACTGTTACCAATTGCCGAATTCTGCTACAACAATATGCAGGCAGGAAGTACGAAGGTAACACCCTTCTTCGCCAACTACAGATATCACCCCAGGTTTCTACCGGATCTCGGTACATAAAATGAAGAAACACCAGAAGTCTCAGAATATGCCGCGGCACTGGGGAAGCTTCACGAGGAACTCAGGGCGGAGATGAAGGAGGCACAAATGGCTCAGACGGAACAGGCCAACAAGGCAAGACACCCGGATCCTGTCATGGAACCAGGCAACAAAGTCTGACTGAAGAGAAAGAACATCCAAACAACGCGACCATCGAATAAGTTGAACCACAAACAAATCGGACCCTACACCATACTAGAGAAAGTTGACTTGCGTGCATATAAGCTGGACCTGCCCGCCTCTGTCAAACTGCACCCCATTTTCCACATTAGCCACTTAGAACCCACAGCCAGCACCGAACCCATACCGGGAAACCACCAGCCACCGCCACCACCCATTATCATAGAAGCACAACAAGAGTGGGAAGTGGAACAGTTCCTCGACTCACGACAACACCGAAGCAAGATACAATATCGAGTCAAGTGGACTGATTTCCAGGACCCGGACAAGACCTGGTACCCGGCCGAAAACTTCGAAAACTCCCCTGAGATTATACGCGAATTCCACGAGGAATACCCCGAAAAACCAGCCCCCACCAATTAGCATGTCCAACACCGCCACTGTCATCACGAACGAAGGCTGGACCTTCACCAATGTCGAGCAAGCTGAACTGCCCACGATGCCCGACAACAATGACAACTGGGGCATCCCTGACAACGCCACCACCACGGACGGATGGAATGCCCCGCCGCCAGCACCCTCCCCTCCACTGTCCGCTGTAGGACAACCCAGCGCCAATGACCATGCCTCCCTACACTGGACCGCCTGCTACGACGACTACTGTAACACTCACCGCCAGATGAAAGATGACAACTACTACCCACAACAAGGAAATGACCGCCGCCGGCGTAACCACTGGCTCTGCAGCTGTCCCCATGCCCATCCCTTCGAATTAGCAGAAGTAATCCGCAACCGACACCTGAACCCGCACAAAGCCTGTGAGGACTGGAAGAAGGGGAAGCGGGTCTGCTCCGATTGCTGGTTCCTAGTGAACATGGAAGACCACCACCAACGCTGCCAGACCATGGCACAACAAACTCCCGTGGCCGACACCATGCCAGCCCCGGAAGAACAGGAACTCCCAGGCCCGATCGAAGAAAATCAAGAACCCCACATGGCCGCGGCCGCCAGCACCACTCCCCAAGATGAGCAACTTGCGCTGCTGGGGGAAATCGTCACCAAGATACATCAAACAACTACCCGGGACGCGCACCGCAACCACGTAGTACACCGGACGCTTGCCCAGCGGATGAACAAATTCCACGACACGGACCAGCAGCAACTCCAGCAGATGACCAACACCCTGGAGGCTATCATCACCAAACAACAGCAAAGGAACGAACAACTCCAAGTCCAGCAGCAGGCTAGCTAGCCCATCCGCATCCACCGCATGCCTATCATCCACCGTACACCCGTCCGCCGCCGAACCCTGACGACCCGTCATGACCTCAGCGGAGCTTCGGTCTGGACAGGGGACGTACTGTCACGAACCTGGAGCGACAGGCTCCTTGGCGCTGGTGCGAGTGCCGTTCTCACCCTTGTCAGCCTATGGGTCATCCTCGTTTCCGCTGCCGCAGCTGCGGTCATCCTCCACGCTTAGGTGCCTTGACCTATCGCTGCCATATCGTGCTGGTAGCAATATCTCCCCAACCTACAGACCGCTAGCCGGTCTAGGTCCCTTCTTCTTTGTCTCTGTTATAGGGCTTGCGTGTCCTTCTTCTACGTATGTTGTTTCCTGTTGATTATGCTTGCACGTCTTTCCTCCTGTTTGCTACATCTGTTGTCTCCCATTGATTGAGCTTGCGCATCCTTCTCCTTTATCGTTCCGAGTCTTGTTTCCCCTTGATTAAGTCGTACGTCATTCTTCCTTGTTCCCTTACTGTTACTGCTTGCGCGTCCTTTCTCCTGTTGCCGCGAGTAGAGTGTTGGCCGCGAGGCGGCCGAGTGCGATCATGTGTTTTACTTGGGCGCAACGATTGAGTCATGATGGGCTATGGAGGAACTGTGTCAGTCTTGCGGGCAAGCTGTGATTCCACAGAGGGAAGGAAAAGTATAAATGAAGGGCGCGGTAGCTAGTCTGGAGATTCTTCTCCACGCAATCTATTATCTCTCTCCACAGACCTATCTCTCTACCTCCGTGACCCGGCGCTACGAACACCACATGTAAGAACCTACTAGAGATTAAGGCGAAGTCGGATACCGCCACAGCGAAGTCGAATACCGCAACAAGACCACACCGGGCGTGCAGAGATTAGGGCGAAGTCGGATACCGCCACAGCAAAGTCGAATACCGCAACGAGACCACCCCAAGCGTGCAGAGATTAGGGCGAAGTCGGATACCGCCACAGCGAAGTCGAATACCGCAACGAGACCACGCCAGGCATGCAGAGATTAGGGCGAAGTGGGATACCACCACAGCGAGACTACCGGACCTCCTACGTTGCCTGTCGAGCTGCGTGGACTAGTGAGACAGGATCTTGACAATTCTATCTGTCCGTGGTGGTGGCGTTGTCAGGGATACCCCAGTTGTCATTGTTGTCGGTCATCGTGGGCAGTTCGGCTTGCTCGATATTGGTGAAGGTCCAGCCTTCATTCGTGTTGACAGTGGTGGTGTTGGACATGCTAATTGGTGGGGGCTGGTTTTTCGGGGTATTCCTCATGGAATTCGCGTATAATCTCTGGGGAGTTTTCGAAGTTTTTGGCCGGGTACCAGGTCTTGTCCGAGTTGTGGAAACCGGTCCACTTTACTCGATATTGTATCTTGCTCCGGTGTTGTCGTGAGTCGCGGATCTGTTCCACTTCCCACTCTTGTTGTACTTCTATGATAATGGGTGGTGGCGGTGGCTGGTGGTGTCCAGGCATGGGCTCGGTGCTGGCTGTGGGTTCTAAGAGGCTAATGTGGAAAACGGGGTGCAGTTTGACAGAGGCGGGCAGGTCCAGCTTATATGCGCGCGAGCCAACTTTCTCTAGTATGGTGTAGGGTCCGATTTGTTTGTGGTCCAACTTATTTGATGGTCGCGTTGTTCGGATGTTCTTTCTCTTCAGCCAGACTCTGTCGTCTGGTTCCATGACGGGATCCGGGTGTCTTGCCTTGTTGGCCTGTTCCGTCCGAGCAATTTGTGCCTCCTTCATCGCCGCCCTGAGTTCCTTGTGAAGCTTCCCCAGTGCCACGGCATATTCTCAGACTTCCGGTGTTTCTTCGTTTTGTGTACTGAGATCCAGTCGAAACCTGGGGTGATATCCGTAGTTGGCAAAGAAGGGTGTTACCTTGATGCTTCCTGCCTGTATGTTGTTGTAGCAGAATTCAGCAATTGGTAACAGTTTTTCCCAGTCGTCCTGCTGGTAATTGCAGTATGCATGTAGGTATTGTACGAGGATGGCATTGACTCGTTCCGTTTGTCCGTCTGTCTGCGGATGAAACACCGTGCTGAGGTTCCGTGATATTCCGAGTGCTTTGGTTACACGTTTCCAGAAGTCGAAGGTAAATAGCGATTCTTTGTCCGATACAATACTTGTCGGCAGCCCGTGGTGTCGGACAACCTGCTGGATGAAGTGGTCTGCCAGGTCTTCTGGTTTCATCGTGCCTTTGCATGCGATGAAGTGTCCCACTTTCGTCAGCCGATCGATGATTACCCACAGTGCGTCTTGTCCGTTGCTGACTGGTAGCGTAGTAATGAAATCCATTATTATCGTATCCCAAGGTCGATGGGGCAGGTCTAATGGCCTGAGCAATCTGAATGGCGCGTGTCGAATTGGCTTGATGCGGCGGCAGGTGTCACAGTGGTCCACGTATCGGTGTAAGTACATGCGTTGTTGTGGCCAGTAGAAAGTTCGGCTAACAAGTTCCAGGGTTCTGGCTCGCCCCGGGTGTCCCGCGGCCTGCCTGTCGTGGTGGTTTCTTAATATCCGCAGTCGCAGTTCGTCGTTGTCAGGGATCCATATCAGACCGTCGTATATAAGTACCCCTTCCTTTTCCTCACATAATCCTAGTGCGATCTTCCCGTCGCGGGTGTTCCCGCTCGCCTTTTTCCCCAGGATTTCTCGGACATCCTTATCCTTGGCGCTTTGTTCTCATATTTCGCTCAGGAGTTCCTTTTCTATCGGGAGTTTCATTGTTTCCGTCGTGTTAACCTGGAGCGCTTGTAGTGTTTCGAAATTTTCCTCTGGCAAGAGAACTCCCCCGTGATTCTGTTGATGCTTCATATCCCCTTCTCAGGGAGAGTCTTCAGACTCTCTAGAGAGGATGTCGGGCTTTCCCGCTAGTTTCCCTGGTCAGTATTTGATTATGAAATTGTAGTTTGCCAGTCGTTCACCCCACCGTGCTTGTCGCAGATTTAGATCGCATTTCGTTTTCCAGTGCTCACGGTTCTTGTGGTCTGTTAGGATCGTGATTTTTGGGCCTGTTGTTTTGCAATAGGTATCCCATTTCCGTAGTGCGTCTACTATCGCCAGAAGTTTCTTGTCGTGGATATCGTAGTTTCATTCTGGATCCTTCAGTTTTCGTGAGTAGTATGCTACCGGGTGCAGGATCCCTTTTTCGTCAGGTTGTGAGCATATGGCTCCTACAGCATAGTCCAAAGCGTCTGTCTTGATGGTGACCGGTTTCTCCAGATCGAAGTGTTGTAGGATCGGTTCCGTTATCATGGCTGTTCTGAGCGTCTCGAATGCTGTTTGCTGCTCATCATTCCGTTCCCATTTTTTCTCTTTTCTTGCTAATGACATGAGCGGAGCGGTAATTTTGCTCTAGTCCTTGATGAAGCATCTGTAGAAGTTGGCAAATCCCAAGAATCTTTGGATCCCCTTGACGTTGATGGGTTCCTTCCATTCCTTGATCGTTCGGATTTTCTCTTCGTCCATGCGCAGGCCTTTCGGTGATATCACATATCCCAGGTACTCGGTTTCCGTGGTATGGAATTCGCATTTTGACGCCTTCAGTGTGAGTCCTGTATCTCGGACCCATGTCTGGATAGCTCGTACGTGGCGTCTGTGCTCCTCCAGTGTTTGCGAGAAGACCAGGATATCGTCCAGGTACGCTATACTGAAGATATCCAGATATTGGCTCAAAATCTCGTTCATCCATCGCTGGAAAGAGGCTGGGGCATTTCTTAGTCCGAATGGCATGACGCAGTACTCGTACAGCCCATACCGCATTCGGAACGCTGTCTTCCATTCATCTTCTTCTGCAATTTGGAGGTTGTAGTATGCATCCTTGATATCTAGTTTGGTGTAGATTGTGGCATTTGACAACTGGTCCAGTGATTCGCCGATAAGTTGTAAGGGTGTCCGGTCCTTGACTGTGATTTTGTTCAACTGCCGGTAATCTACACAGAGTAGCAAACCTCCATCTTTTTTTTGACGAAATGGATGGGTGCTCCTGCCGGCGAGGTGGATACCTGGATCCATCCTCGTTCTTCGTTGACTTCGATGTACTCTCTGAGGGCGTGCAATTTTTCCTCATTGAGGGGTCATAGGGGTTCCTACGGCGGCATTTTCCCTTCTAGCAGTGGAATATGGTGATCTTGGTCACGGTGTGGTGGAAGGGCGGTTGGCTCTGTACTTGTGAAGACTTGGAGGAAGTCTTGATATTCTTCCGGGATTACTCCATTGCTGTCCTTGCTGGTTTCCTTGATTTTGCCTATGACCATTTGACAAACCTCCTACGGGTCGGGTTCTGCTTCCTCTGGTGTCTTCTGGTAATATTGGTCGATTGCTTTTCCTTCTGTGACGCTGGTGGCTTGTGGGGAGGTCATTAGGCATTTATCCGCACATCTATCTGAGTGGAACTTCAGTATATGGTTTTTCCATCCGATTGTTGGGTCGGGGATTTTTAGCCATGGCATTCCGAGGATGATGGCTGCGTTTCCGATAGTGATGCAGTGTAATCGAATCTCTTCCTCATGGTGGTTGATTCTAATTCGTACCTGGGCGTCATGGGTTACCGGCCCGCCGGCAACTTCCCCCCCATCCACTGTGAGGACTCTTCTTGGCACTGTCTTTTCTTGTGTTGGAATATGATTGGCTTCTGCGTATGCTCATTCGATGAAGTTCTCTGACACCCCGCAGTCGACTAGGGCGGTGGTCTTTTGTTCGTTGCCGTCTTTCCCTTGTATTCATATCCTGATGATCAATTTCTCTTCTCGGTCATACTTTCTGGTGCTGGATACGACAAATGGCGGTTCTTTAGTCCCTATTCCTTGTGCAACTTGTCTTTCTCTTGGGTGGCCATTGCTGGGGCCTACTCCCGAGGGCTGCCATTTCCCACCGGTTCGGGACTGTGGGTGCTAGGCTCCTCTTCTAGTTCTTCATAGGTGGCTTTTGCGGCTCAGTATGGCCTTTTCCATGGGATTCGTGCCTTCTTTGGCCAAGGGCATTCTCTCGAGAAATGCCCCTTTTTCCCGCAGTTGTAACACTCATCGGTGCTTGTTCGTCTGCCACCCCTGTATGGGGGTCTCCATGCGAACTTGAATCCTCGGGTGGCATCGAGGTCCCTTGGGTCTCCTGGAGGCGTTGGCGCCGACTCTTTGGTGGAGATGTGGAACTGTGCTTCGGGGTTGGTCGTTGGTCGCCGGTTTATCACTCCCAGGTTGCATAGATGGGTGTCCGTTTTGATGGCTGTAGTGGCGTAGTCTACCAGGACTGTGGCGGGTGCTTCGCTCATGACCAGGTGTCGTTTTACCTCTGGGTGCAACCCATCTCGGAATCGCGCAATGCACACCTTGTCCGCCTATGCGAGATCTCCTTTGAGTCGCTGGAATTCTCCCCCGTACGTTGCCGCCATTCGGTTTCCCTGCTGGATCTTCTGGAAATTTTCGAATGCTATTTCTTCTGCATCTACTTGGCCAAAAGCATGCTTCACGTTAGTCTTCAGCTCTTCCCATGTTAAGTTGATTCCTCCTTCTTGGTTCAGGAAGGTTTCTGCCCAGGTCCATGCCACCCCTCGGAGTAAGGATGATGCATATCCCGTTTTTTTCTCATCTTCGTCGAATCGGTTTCTTTCTGTTCGAAATTTTAACTCGCATTGAGCCAAGAACGTTTCAAATTTTTCCTTATCCCCTTCAAAAGGTTCTGGGTCTCAGAGCTTCGGGTAGCTATACTGCGGTGGTCTGTCGCGTGCTGGTAAGATAGCTTGTAGCATCTCTGTTGTCAACTGATAAGGTCCCATTCCCTCCGTGCCTGATCCTTCCGCCATTCTTCTGGGTTGTTCTGGTGATTCGGGTGTCTGCAGTCTCGTTTGTGGTTCCGGGGTCACGGGGCTCGGTACTCACTGGTCGTCGGGGACTTCCCTAAATTCTCGGAGGTTGAGGGGATCTTTCGTATTTTCGTCCGGGGACTCCACTCTGTCTTTTTACTTGCTACGTTGGGTGTCGATTGGGGGGTGCAATCTAGTGTCAAGATCCTGTCTCACTAGTCCGTGCAGCTAGACAGGCGACGTAGGAGGTCCGGTAGTCTCGCTGTGGCAGTATCCGACTACACCCTAATCTCTGCACACCTGGCGTGGTCTCGTTGCGGTATTCGACTTCGCTGTGGCGGTATCCGACGTCACCCTAATCTCTGCACGCCTGGTGTGGTCTCGTTGCGGTATTCGACTTCGCTGTGGCGGTATCCGGCTTCGCCCTAATCTCTGCACGCCTGCATCAGCAAAAAATTTAATTCTTAGCGGAGCTACGGGAGCTAGCGAAGCTTACAGGAGCACCGGGAGTAAAATATAACTTTGTCCTTCGCTAAGCTAGCAAAGCTAGGGAAGCAACCACCACCTTACCGACGCAACCACCACATTAGGAAAGCTAGGGAAGCTAGAAAAGCTAGAAAATCTAGCAAAGCTACGGACGCACCACCAATCTTACCAACGCAACCACCAACCTTACCGACGCAACCACCACCTTACGGGAGCTAGGGAAGCTAGAAAAGCTAGGGAAGCTAGGGAAGCTTATGGGAGCAACGAGTGTGCACAGTGAGCAGTTTCATTACTAGTTATAATGCTACTACACGCAGTTGGCTATGCTCTTAGATCGCACAGAAAATCAATTATTGTATTTAAAATCTATATATACATTATGATACAAAGTCCAACGTCCCAAATCTCGTCGCGAAGTACAGAGCAGCTACAGCGGCGCATAAGGGCAGGCGAGCAACGCGTATTACAAGTAGGACAGGTAGGAGAGCGAGGAGAATGAGGCCGGCGTGGAGAATGATAGCAGACGAGCAACCGGTACGAGCGGTAGGCTAGCGAGAAGAATGAGGGCAGACGAGCAACGCGTACGAGATGAAATTCAGTGAGAAGAATGAGGCAAGACGAGCAACGCGCACGAGATGTAGGCCAGCGAGAAGAATGAGGGCAGACGAGCAACGCGTACGAGATGAAATTCAGTGAGAAGAATGAGGCAAGACGAGCAACGCGTACGAGAGGTAGGCCGGCGAGGAGAATGAGGCCAGACGTGCAACGCGTACGAGATGTTGTCCGGCGAGGAGAATGACGGCAGACGAGCAACGCGAACGAGATGTAGGCCAGCTAGGAGAATGACTGCAGACGAGCAACGCGTATGAGAAGTAGGCCAGTGATGCCTAACACGGCGTTTCTAGCACACGTCCGAACGTAGGTCAGCGGTAATGAGGTCAAACGAGCAACGCGTAGTAGCAGTGGCCAGCAAGGAGAATGAGGCCAGACGGGCAACGCGTACGAGATGTTGTCCGGCGAGGAGAATGACGGCAGACGAGCAACGCGAACGAGATGTAGGCCAGCGAGGAGAATGACAGCAGACGAGCAACGCGTACGAGATATAAGTCAGCGAGGAATGAGGCCAGACGCACAACGCGTACGAGAAGTAGGCCAGTGATGCCTAACACGGCGTTTCTAGCACACGTCCGAACGTAGGTCTGCGGTAATGAGGTCAAACGAGCAACGCGTAGTAGCAGTGGCCAGCAAGGAGAATGAGGCCAGACGGGCAACGCGTATGAGATGTTGTCCGGCGAGGAGAATGACGGCAGACGACGAACGCCTACGAGATGTAAGTCAGCGAGGAGAATGAGGCCAGACGAGCAACGCGTACGAGATGTAAGTCAGCGAGGAGAATGACGGCAGACAAGGAATGCCTACGAGAGGTAGGCCAGCGAGGAGAATGAGGCCAGACGTGCAACGCGTACGAGATGTTGGCCAGCGAGGAGAGTGACGGCAGACAACCAACGCCTACGAGATGTAAGTCAGTGAGGAGAATAAGGCCAGACGCGCAACGCGTACGAGATGTAGGCCAGCAAGGAGAATGAGGCCGGACGCGCAACGCGTACGAGAAGTAGGCCAGCGAGGAGAATGACGGCAGACGAGCAATGCGTACGAGAAGTAGGCCAGTGATGCGTAACAGGGCGTTTCTGTAACGTGTACGACGATAGGTGAGCGGTGCGCAGGTTGGTGGTGTGCGGTGTGTAGGTTGGTGGTGTGTATTATTTCAACTCGTAATGACTTGGACGGGGTGTGTTGCAAAAAAGCGAAGTTATGGGTAACTGGCAGCTGTGGCCGCACTTAGGAGATAAATGAACTGATGGGGGGCGCACTCGGCGTTGTTGGTTGCGCTAATCACGTGACCAGTTTTTTTGTGGCGGTTAAACTTGACATCAACGAGCTGGAGACCGTCAGTTCATTGTGTTTCGAGATGTCGAAGCCTAGGTCTAGGCAATAGTGCCGAAATTTCAGTGGAAGTAAGTTCACGAGGTGGGTAGGCAGTAAACAATTGAATTGCTACTGCTACAGTCTTTGAATTAAGCCATGAGTAACTCCCTGACGCAAAGTTAAAAACCGGTCATGTGATTAGCGCAACCAACAACGCCGAGTGCGCCCCCCGTCAGTTCATTTATCTCCTAAGTGCGGCCACAGCTGCCAGTTACCCATGACTTCGCTTTTTTGCAACACACCCCGTCCAAGTCATTACGAGTTGAAATAATACACACCTCCAACCTACGCACCGCTCACCTATCGTCGTACACATTACAGAAACACCCTGTTACGCATCACTGGCCTACTTCTCGTACGCGTTGCTCGTCTGCCATCATTCTCCTCGCTGGCCAACTTCTCGTACGCGTTGCGCGTCCGGCCTCATTCTCCTCGCTGGCCTACATCTCGTACGCATTGCGCGTCTGGCCTCATTCTCCTCGCTGACTTACATCTCGTAGGAGTTGCTTGTCTGCCGTTACTCTCCTCGCTGGCCAACATCTTGTACGCGTTGCTCGTCTGCTGTCATTCTCTTCGCTGGCCTACATTTCGTACGCGTTACGCGTCCGGCCTCATTCTCCTCGCTGGCCTACATCTCGTACGTGTTGCGCGTCTGGCCTCATTCTCCTCACTGACTTACATCTCGTAGGCGTTGCTTGTCTGCCGTCACTCTCCTCGCTGGCCAACATCTCGTAGGCGTTGCTCGTCTGGCCTCATTCTCCTTGCTGGCCACTGCTATTACGCGTTGCTCGTTTGACCTCATTACCACTGACCTACGTTCGGACGTGTGCTAGAAACGCTGTGTTAGTCATCACTGGCCTACTTCTCGTACGCGTTGCACATCTGGCCTCATTCTCCTCGCCGGCCTACCTCTCGTACGCGTTGCTTGTCTTGCCTCATTCTTATCACTGAATTTCATCTCGTACGCGTTGCTCGTCTGCCCTCATTCTTCTCGCTGGCCTACATCTCGTGCGAGTTGCTCGTCTTGCCTCATTCTTCTCACTGAATTTCATCTCGTACGCATTGCTCGTCTGCCCTCATTCTTCTCACTTGCCTACCGCTCGTACTGGTTGCTCGGCTGCTATCATTCTCCACGCCGGCCTCATTTTCCTCGCTCTCCTACCTGTCCTACTTGTAATACGCATTGCTCACCTGCCCTTATGCGCCGCTGTAGCTGCTCTGTACTTCGACGAGATTTGGGACGTTGGACTTTGTATCATAATGTATATATAGATTTTAAATACAATAAGTGATTTTCTGTGCGATCGAAGAACATAGCCAACTGCGTGTAGTAGCATTATAACTAGTAATCAAACTGCTCACAGTGCGCACTCATTGCTCCCGTAAGCTTCTGTAGCTTTTCTAGCTTTTCTAGCTTCCCTAGCTCCCGTAAGGTGGTGGTTGCGTCGGTAAGGTTGGTCGATGCGTCAGTAAGGTTGGTGGTTGCGTCAGTAAGATTGGTGGTGCGTCCGTAGCTTTGCTAGCTTCCATAAGTGGGTGGTTGCTTCGGTAAGATTCACTATCCTTATCAGAGCTACAGATGCTAGCGAAGCTAGCAATGCTAGCAAAGCTACCGACGCAGGTCGTTCTTACCAACGTGCAGGGATAATTTCTTAATTTTTTCCTGAGGTGGCATGGTCTCGTTGCGGTATTCGACTTCGCTGTGGCGGTATCCGACTTCGCCCTAATCACTGCACGCCTGGTGTGGTCTTGTTGCGGTATTCGACTTCACTGTAGCGGTATCCGACTTCGCCCTAATCTCTGCACACCTGGCGTAGTCTCGTTGCGGTATTCGTCTTCGCTGAGGTGGTATCCGACTTAGCCCTAATCTCTGCACGCCCGGCGTGGTCTCGTTGCGGTATTCGACTTTGCTGTGGCGGTATCCGACTTCGCCCTAATCTCTGCACGCCCAGCGTGGTCTCGGAGCGGTATTCGACTTTGCTGTGGTGGTATCTGACTTCGCCCTAATCTCTGCATGCCCGGCGTGGTCTCGTTGTGGTATTCGACTTCGCTGTGGTGGTATCCGACTTCACCTTAATCTCTAGTAGGTTCTTACAGGTGGTGGTCGCAGCGCCAGGTCACGGAGGTAGAGAGATAGGTCTGTGGAGAGAGATAATAGATTGCGTGGAGAAGAATCTCCAGACTAGCTACCACACTCTTCCTTTTATACTTTTCCTTCCTTCCGTGGAATCACAGCTTGCCCGCAAGACTGACACAGTTCCTCCATACCACATCATGACTCAATCGTCGCGCCCAAGGAAACCACATGATCGCACTCGGACACCACGTGGCCAACACTCTACTCGCGGCAACAGGAGAAAGGACATGCAAGCAAGAACAGTGAGGAAAGAGAAGAAGGACACGCAAGCTCAACCAAAGAGAAACACATACGTAAGAAAGGAGAAGAACGCGCAAGCTCAACCAAAGAGAAACACATACGTCAGAAAGGAGAAGGACATGCAAGCAATATAACGGAGACAAGGAGAAGGGACCTAGACCGGCTGGCGGTCTGTAGGTAGGAGAGATATCACTACCCGCGCGATATGGGGGAGATCGGTCAAGGCGCCTAAGCGCAGAGGATGATAGTGGCTGCGCCAGCAGTGATAAGGGCAAGCCATAGGGTGGCAAGAGTGATGGCGGCACCGGCAGCGGCGCTGACGAGCTTGCCGCGCGAGATTCCTGACAAAAGAGGGTGGTATCAGGGATCGCTTCATCGATTCCGGCCGATTCCTACCGAACGGCGAGTAGGCTTGAGATCTATTCGACGACCGAATATTGTGAAGGCAGAGTTGTATGCCTGCGAAAGGAATCCCCAGCTGTAGGCTGCAGAATCGATTTCGTTCTCAGGAGGACTGCGGATGAAGGTTCGAATCGTGGGTCCAACCGACAAGTAGATCAAGCAGGCAGTGCGGTCAACGCACCGATGGTGGTCCTGGCCCAAGTGGGCAGCAGTGTCAGAGTTCCATGAAATTTCTTTGCGAGTAACAATCTTGAGGATACTCTCAGCTGTAAGTCATGACCTCGTTGTTCTCCACGAACGGTTGTTATGGCATTGTGTAGGTCGGCGACTGCGAATGTGATGTCGGCGGTGTTGTCGACACGGTGCGGCTCTGACGGTTGAGTCTTAAACGAGAATGCAGAGGTGATGTGCAGAAGCGATGTCGATGAGGATGCCAGAGGTATGGATGATAGCAAGTAAGACGCGATGAGTACGATGTCGATGAGGATGCCGGCGGCGTGAATGATAGCAAGTAAGACGCGGCGAGAAGATCTACAAGCTTCATGAGATTGTTAGCGCAGCTCTCACAGTGACAGATAGTTGGAAGTTGTACAATACGACACGACGAATACGATGTCTATGAGGATGCCGGCGGCAAGGACGATAGCAAATAAGATGTGGCGAGAAGATCGATGAGCTTCATGAGGGACAGACAGTAGGAAGTTGTACAATACGACGCGACGAGTACGATGTCAATGAGGATGCCGGCAGTGTGGATGATAGCAAGTAAGATGGGACGAGTGCGATGGTGGCACGCATCATGAAAGCAGAAGAAAGAAGGGGTGGAATTGTGGCCCGTGCAATCGTATTTAGCAAGCCGAGCTGTGGTAAGGGAGCCGAGCTGCGGTAAGCAAGCCAAACTGTAGAAAAGCGCACGTGCTAGCAAATGCTTGGCACCTTACAAGTTGCATACGAAATCACTCGCAATGCTCGAAACCTGTGAATTCCTCTCCCATAGTCGTTGACACCCCAGCCCCCGCCGTTTATATTTGCACAATAATCACCTATCGTATCAATTCAGTCTGACCGAACGTTTGTGCCTGCTGGCTCCTGCTTATGCCTACGAGTTGGACATACTGGCAACCTTACAAAAACACCGAACTTTCCTGGTATCACTCCTACATGCTGCTGCTGACGACCCGCTCCCTGGCCAGGTGGTTCTACCACCCCTACCGGTAGTAGTTGAGGGCGAAGAAGAGTGGAAGGTAGGAGAGATTCTGGACAGTAGCAGGGCGAGCGGGTGGTTGCAGTATTTGGTTAAGTGGAGGGGGTTTGCGGACCCAACATGGGAACCCAAGGAAAACCTTGTTGAGCCTGTGGAAGCAGTGGATATTAACCACGGACGCTACCTAGAGCGGCCGGTACCTGTTCGGGCTGGCCTTGTGGGAACTCGGGCCTAAGGGGGGGCTACTGTCATGGCGCATGCCAGCTACACCTCGGCCCTTGGCGCCGTCAGGAATGCGGGAGGAAGGAATGTGGAGTGATATCGAGCGCGAGGAAGGAATGTAGAGTGAGGCCAAGCGGGAGGTTGGAATGTAGAGTGACGCCGAGCGGGCAACGGATATCCTTAAAAGGAGCCGTCGTCCACTTCTTTCTTTCTTTCCTTCTTCTTCCCTTTCATTCCTCATGCAACAACTTGTTTCCTAAGTTTCCTAATAGAAGAACCACTCTCTTTTCGAAACCTCTCCCCTGCCGTACGCCATCCGCTCACTACCCACCGCCCCGGTCTTGTCCCCGCTGCACGCCGTCTACTGGCCACTGCACTTGCCCTGTCCCCACTGCGCGCCTTCTGCTCGCCACTGCCTTGTTCTGTTTCCGCTGTTCGCCGTTGTGACACTGGCGTTGTATCGTAACCGGAGTGCGGGTAAAATCAAAGGTAATCAGGCTACTTTCGATAATTCACAGCGGAATAATCTTAGATCTTGTTTGTGGGGTTTTTTCTTTGCTGAGCGGGTGTTGGGTACTGCCCCCTCTTCCTCTTCCACCGAGCGGGATCTTGCCTAGCTATATAGCCTTCTGGTGGCATCACGTGGTTCCTCTGGAGAACCCATACTTCCTATCCTTTTCTCAAGAGATTTGTCCGCCAGGTAAGGCCCCGGAACTCCATGGGCTCGGTCCTCACCACTTCATTGGTCCTGGTCGGTCTAACGATACGCCGACTGATCTCTGCACCATGTAAACCCCTCAAGTCCTATGGGTGAGTGGTTTACCGGCCTATCAGAGAAAGAGCAGATATTGGTACTATGACCTCACCCCTCGTATTCCGTATTTAGTTGCGTTTGCAGTTCGTCCCGAGATTAGCCCCTTACGTGCGTTACGGCCGTAAGGTCTAATACCGAGGCTATCTCCTTCCTAGACTCTCCGAAGCCGACTGGGCTCGGCTTCCCTACTTCGATCGGTATTAGGTAAAGTCTCACATGCCCTGACTACGTAGCTATCTATTTTCCCTAGTGTTTCGGACTGAGGTGTAACACTACCTCCCCCTCTTCTTAGCTTCGTTCCGAAGCTAGGTATATTCCTCTATCGAAGTAGCCCGCCTCTTTCTTAATAAATCTTGCTGGACATGGTGCTTGCCTGCTGAATGCAGTCCTCCACCCCTACATCCCTCCCAATCGCTGGTCAGCCGGTTGATGCTGGGGAGCCTCGGACGATTGGGCCCTCAGAGTAACCCGGTGCGTACTCTTACTGTCGTGCCATATTGAGTCGTACTCGCCGCCGCTCTACGTTAAGGCTTGGCCAGCTTGGTGGGGTTCCGGGGTCGCAGTCAGCACAGGGAATCGGGAGAGGCATGGTGTCCTTCATGCTAGTAACCTGTATACTCGGCAGTGACCACACCCACATCCTTCCGGCAGAAGACTAGTATGCTGGAGCAGTGACAGCACTTGTCGGGGACTCACTTCACCGCTTATATGCCGTCTGCACCGGTTCCGCCGGTCCGAGTCGGTCACCAAGAGGCCGATACGTCTGTTCTGAATGGTTTTCCTGACTCTCAGCGGTTTCGGTCATGTGCACTCTTCGTTGGGTGCCGGGTCGGTGGCTTTGTTGCGCTGTGGGATCGGTGCCCGAGAAGCGGGTCTTTCTTCAGGTTGTTTCCTCGTTTCGGATTTCATCCGAAAGTTGGTCAACCGTGTGTCATAGGTGTGTGTGAGATGAAGTCCTCTAACCCCTTCATCCCTAATACCGCTCGTGCTTTGTCGGGCCCTTCTATGGACATCCCGTCTAGGCGTCGGCGAGTCGGTAGTCCCTCGGCGCGTCTGGATTTCGTTGGGGAAACTCCCGGAGTTTCTCTAGGCCGCCTACCGAAAAGTTGTCGAATCGTTCTTCCGTCCAGTCTTTGCTTTCTGGATAGTCGAGCCATTTGACGAGGTAAAGAATCCTTTTGTTATTTCCCTGGCCACGTTCGACCGAGGATATAACTTAGTAAACATCGTATTCCTCCTACAGCTCGATGTCGTCAGCCTCTCGGAGCACCTTTGACGGGTCCGGTGGTGCTCGGTACTAGCTGGTTCGGTAAGGTTCGAGCAGCGAGACGTGGAAGACGTTGTGGATCTTCCATTTCCGGAGCAGTGTGAGGCGAACGGCCAGGGGGGAGACGATTTTCTTGATCTGGAAGGTTCCATGATTTTTGTGGTCCAGTTTCTTCGAGGGGCGGCATGTTTTGACGTTGCGTCTGCTGGGCATCACCAAGTCTGCTACCTGGTATGCCAGTGGTCCTTTCCTCGTGGGATCGGTGTACCGGTGCATTCACTCCTGTGCTTCTTCCAGCCCTTTTCGGGACTCGTCGTGCACCGTGATCATCCAGTGGGCATAGACTTTGCTGGCCGGGTTGAGGGGTTCCGTTATTGGGGGGTTCATGGCTGCCGGGTGGAAGCCATAGTTAGCATAAAACGGAGACATACCGTTACCCATGGTGGTCGAGTTGTTGTAGGCAAACTCACCCGTCGGTAGCAAACATACCCAGTCGTCTTGCTCTTTGCCGACGAATGCTTGGAGGTATGCCTCAATCGTTTGGTTGAGCCTCTCCGTTTGGCCGTCGGTTTGGAGATGGAAAACGGTTGACATTCGAGGGCAAATTCCCAAGAGTCGTAGGAACTTCTTCTAGGTTTCCGAAGTAAACCTGGAATCGCGGTCTGACACAATATCAGTGGGGAGGCCATCATACTTCCATATTTCTCGGGCGAAGATGACGGCTAGGTCAGCTGCTGTTTTTTCTTCTTTTTTCAAGGGAAGGAAATGTGCCATCTTGGTGAACCGGTCAATGATCACCCATAGCTGATCGCAGCCTCTCGAGAACGGGAGTTCCGTGATGAAGTCCATTGCTATGGATTGCCATGGGGTGTATAGCAGTTCTAGCAGGGAGGACAGCCCATAGGGTTGGTGTCAGGCTGCCTTGTTTTGTTGGCATTCGGGGCAACTTCTGATGAAGTCGATGATTCGTTCGTTCATTTTTGGCCACCAGAAGTTCCGTCGGATTAGTTCGATGGTCTTGTTCTGACCCATGTGTCCGGCCACCTTGGTGTCATGCTCTGATTCCATAACCTTCTGTATCAGTCCTGTTGGTACCCAGAGCAAGTTCAGTCGGTACAGTAGGTTGTTTTTGCAACTTAGATCCTTGACCTTTTGGTCCTTCGGTGGCTGTTCCCCTGCCGCCGCTTCCTGTTTTCTTGTATGTTCATAGGCTTGATCCTTTTTCCCTTCTTCCCTGACGTTCGCTAGGAATTGCTCCGTCCATTTCTTCTCTGGGAGTGATGATAGCCGGGTTGAAGAACAAATGAAGGACTGCCCCCTTCGTTCAAAGTGATCTTTTTTCAAAACCTTTGTTACCGGCTGGTTTTCCACTCCCCCTTTTTCGGGGCAGTACTCCGAATGCCTTGATAACACGTCTGGCTTGCTATTTTGGGTTCCTGGTCGGTAGTAGATTCTGAAGTCGAAGCCGGCCAGCTCCTACGTCCACTGTGCTTGTCGTCGGTTCAGTACCTTGGTCGTTGTGAAGTACTCAAGGTTGTGGTGGTCCGAAAATACCTGCATTTGGTGGGTCGCTCCTTGGCAGTACCGTCTCCAATGTTTGAAGGCATCCACTATCGCCAGGAGTTCTTTGTCGTGGATTTCGTAGTTGATTTCCGCCGGTTGGAACTTCCTTGAGTGGAAAGCCACCGTGTGCAAGTGTCCCTCTTCATTTTGTTACGATAGGACTGATCCCAGTGCAAAGTCCGATGCGTCCGTTTCGATGAGGACCGGTTTCTTTGGGTCGAAGTTGGTCAAGATCAGTGCCGTAGTGAAACGGTGTTTGAGTTCCCGGAAGGCGGCTTCTGCCTCTTGGTTCCAGAACCATTCCCTACCGTTCTCTTTCTTCGTGAGTTCCGTAAGGGGCTTTGCTATTCTGGAGTAGTTCAGAATGAATCGTCGGTAAAAGTTGGCGAAGCCCAGGAACGATTGGACCTCGGTCAGCGATCTCGGGGTCTTCCATTCAAGTACCGCCTGTACTTTATCTTCCGACATTCTGATCCCGTTTCTCCCGATGATGTATCCCAGGAATTCGACTTCCGTAGCTTTCCACACCCATTTTCCCAGAGAGACCGCTAGCCTGTTGCTCTGCAGTCTCTTCAGTACCTCCTTAACTGTCCGGTCGTGTCCTTCTTCGGTGTCGGTGTAAACTAATATGTCGTCCATGTAGGCTAATACCCCAACGTCTAGTATATCCGAGAGCACATGGTTCATCATATCTTGGAAGGTGGATGGGGCGTTGGTTAATCCGAATGGCATTACCTGGAATTCGAATAGCCCGTAATGGGTTCTGAATGCTGTTTTCCATTCATCTCCTTCTCTTACACGGATCAGGTGGAAGCCGTTCTTCAGGTCCATTTTGGTCAACCATTGTGCTCCTTGTACTCGGTCCTGAAGTTCCTGCATTAGCGGCAGAGGGTACCGATTGGGGATGGTTATGCGGTTCAGTGCTCGGTAGTCGACACACAGGTGGAGCCCTCTTCCGTCACGTTTTGGTACGAAAAGAATGGGGGAGCCGGCTGAGGAGGTGGAACGCCTGATTTTTCCTGTTCGCTCCACATCTTTCAGCCATTCTCGGAGTACCTGGAGTTCTTCCTCCGAGAGTGGGTAGATTGGCCCCCAGGGCGACGTACTTCCTTCCTGGAGGTTGATCTGGCAGTCGTACGGCCGGTGTACCGGTAGTGCGTCCTCTGCCTCCTTTCCCATTATTCCCAGGTATGGCCGGAATTCCATAGGCACTTTCCCCAGGGGATCTTCCCTTGCGACTGCCGATACGTACCCAATGACTCGAGCATCGGGGTTGGTTGCGACTGAGTCATCCCAGGTTAGGGGGAATGGGTTTGTTTCATACTTGGTGCATCGTTCCTGGCAGCCAGGGCTGTCGAACCGAATTTCCTTGTTTGTCCACGCGCCTTGGGGTGGGTGGTTGGCGATCCAGCTAAAAGGTAGGAAAACGTCAATTTCAGGGTCCATTGGGGATATCTCGAGCTGTTCCCAAGTATAGTACTTCCGGTGTTCTATTTTCAAGGCCTTCGTACAGTACTGCCCTGCTCCTGGAGCCACTTCTCATGTGTAGTTTTCGATGGTCCGCGGTCGTTGGTGTTTCTGCCTCTGGATACCTAATTTCTTTATTGTGTGCTCATTAATGAGGGCTATAGAGCAGCCTGTGTCTAGTAGCACTCGTATGGGATGTTTCGCCTTGTCCTGGTGTAGTATCATGGTGATGATTGGGCGAGCGCCTGGGTTTGTTTTTGATTTCTTTCTTGACATGGTTCCAACACTTGGTTCCTTGTTCTTTCATTTCGTTCTGGATAGGCCGTATGCAATTCACTGGGTCTTGAGGGCCGGCCTGGTTCCTCGACTGTTCAAAACTCCTCCTCGCTTTCCCACATGGGTTCTGTTTCCATAATGTCTGTCGCCGCGGTTTTCTGGACTTTGGTTGGCGGCTCGAGGGTTTCTTCTTCCGGTTCCCGTTGCCGCTTGGTTCCAGCTACTACCTTCCACCGGGCCGCTGGGAGGGTGGTGCCTTTTATTGTGGTGCCGGCGAAACACTGGGCCGCTCAATGTCCCGTTCGTCCACAATGGTGATATCCCCGGGTGCCTGAGTGTTCCCTTTTCTTGCTGAAGAGAACTCCTTTGAAGGCTGCTGTCCCGGATGCCCAGTGTCCCGTTCCTCCTTATTCGTTCCCGCTGGTTTTGTGGCTTTGGTCGCGGGGTTCCCTTTCGGTTTCTTTTCCCTTTCGGGTGTTGTCCGAACTCTTTTTGCTCTGACCATCCTATTTCCCTTCGTTGCGTTTTCCGGTCGTTCCTGTCGGGGCCTTCGCGTGTTCCCTCACTAATTTGAGAGCCTTCTATTTTTCTACTTGCAAGCCTGCCTGGTGGGTGGCCTGCAGGAAACCTTCATTGTCTGCGAAGTCTTCCAGGTAGTGGGCGAACTGCATGTCGAGTACCGCATCTGGCATGGCCAGGTCGATTTTGTCTTGTAGCGCTTCTCCTGTTGTGCAGGCAAAGTTGTTCAGCGCTCGGAACTCCGTGAGGTACGCTCGGATGGACCCCTAGTAGCGTAGCTGGCTGGGCTCATGCTGGGCGTCGGCCACCTCCCGTTCGTTGTGGAACTCCGTTCAGATGGCCACAGAATAGTTGGCCCAGGTGTCGTTTTCCCACAATTCCCTCTATCGGTGCAGGTGCCATACCAGAGTGGTGTCTGTTAGGAGGGTTCCGACCCAGGCGATCTTTTGTTGGTCGATTGTCTCGGGGTAGAACCCTAGGTACATGGTGACCGACTCCCACCACTGGTTGAAGGTGGTCGAGCTTTTTCCATCGAATTTTTTGGGATTTTCCATTTTTAGCCTCGAGGTGTGTACCCAGGCTACGTTTGCAGGTTGCTCGACCTGTTGCGCCACCGCAATCCCAGCTCCTACTAGCCTGGCTATTTCTCCTGGTGTAAGCATGGTGGCTAGCTGTGGTTCCGTGGGCTCCGTTGTTCCCGGTGGGGGCCTCCCAGTTGGAAGGTTTTCCACATATAAATCGTCATCTCCTTCGCTAGGAGGTGGCAAGGGTGAGGGTGATCCACCCCGCTGCCCAGACCTTGGCGGTGATCCGTTCCCTCTTCCTCCCATGCCCTCGACTGCTAGCATTGGTGGGAGTGGTGGTGGGCTGGATGGTGGGACTGCTGCTCACCTCGTTCTTCCGGTAGCAGGAGCAGGGTTAAGTTGGACCAGACTTCGAAGCAGTGGCTGCGTCGGTAGTGGTGGGGGTGCCGCCGGTGCCGTTGCTACACTGGTGCTGGGTGGCCTGACCGGACTTCGCCAGAGTTGTAGTGGTTCCGGGGTCACAACCCTTGTTCTCGGCGACCTTGGAAGGGGTATCCGGGTGGCTATTCAGCGGATTTCTTCCCTGGCTAGCCGGAGCTCTCCTTCGACTTGGTTCATCGTTCTTTGGTGGTCAACCGCCCAGAGTTCTACATTACCTTAAAAGGTAACCAGGTGCTGGCCTCAAGCGATGTTGGCTTCGGCTAGGAAGGCGAGGGCGTCATTGACACGGGTGAGCAGGGTAGCTTGGCATATTTGCCACTGGTTCCGTTCGTCGGTGCGTTCCAGAATGGCCTGCGAGACGTCTTGTGCCAGTGTTTGGTATGCGTTTGCCGCGTTTGCCAGCTCGGTCTGTACAGTTCTCTGCGATTTCCTCATTAGCATTTACTCGGTCATATATGTACCTGGTTCCTTCAGCCAAGGTTTGATAGGCTTCCTCAATTCGGATCATCTGTTGATCGGTCCTATCAATCTTGTTGCCGCACAGCTCTGTGATCTGCCTTAGATCCTTTTCGGACTGCTTTTGTTGATGCGCCATGGTTCGGACCCAGACCGCAGGGTTGGCTAGTTGCAGGGCCTGCTCTGGTGGGGTCATTCTGTCGGTGATCTGCAGCAGGTCCCTTGGGGCCTCGAGCCTGAGCATGTTGAAGTCGGAGGACGTTACTTTTCAATACTGATCAAGGAAGTCTCCGCTGTAGATGGTTGAGTCGTAGTCGAAGTGGTAGTCGAACAGGTCCAAGAGTTCGTCCTCGTCAAAATTGGCAGGTTGGGATTGTAGCGCGCAGTTTCACCACTGCTGGGTGTACCAGTGATACGGGGCACACTCGATTGTCTCGTAGATCGGCTTGGGTCCGTCAAAAAATTCTTCCCACTGCTCATACTTCGAGATTTCGTCGTCGATTGACTGAAAGGTATAGTCGAAGGAGTATTGAGACTTAGGTTCCAAGAAGGTAGATAGTTCGGGTAGGTAAAGGTAGTCTTCGAAGTAGGTGTCGTCGAAGCCAGTCATGAAAGTAAGGTGATTTGAGATCAAGATTATAGTGTGACACTGGGGTTGTATCGTAACCGGAGTGCGGGTAAAATCAAAGGTAATCAGGCTGCTTTCGATAATTCACAGCGGAATAATCTTAGATCTTGTTTGTGGGGTTTTTTCTTTGCTGAGCGGACATTCGGTACTGTCCTCTCTTCCTCTTCCACTGAGCGGGATCTTGCCTAGCTATATAGCCTTCTGGCAGCATCACATGGTTCCTCTCGAGAACCCGTACTTCCTATCCTTTTCTCAGGAGATTTGTCCGCCAGTCAAGGCCCCGGAACCCCACGGGCTCGGTCCTCACAACTTAATTGGTTCTGGTCGGTCTAACGATACGCTGACTGATCCCCGCACCACGTAAACCCCTCAAGTCCTGTGGGTGAGTGGTTTACCGGCCTATCAGAGAAAGAGAAGATATTGGTTCTATGACCTCACCCCACGTATCCCGTATTTAGTTGCGTTTGCCGTTTGTCCAGAGATTAGCCCCTTAGGTCCATTACGGCCGTAAGGTCTAATCCCGAGGCTATCTCCCGCCTAGATTCTCTGAAGCCGACTGGGCTCGACTTCCCTCCTTCGATCGGTATTAGGTAAAGTCTCACGTACCCTGACTACGTAGCTATCTATTTTCTCTGGTGTTTCGGACTAAGGTGTAACAGCCGTCCGCTCACCGTAGTCCTTGTCCTGTCTGCTATCGGGAGGCTGCCTAACCCTGCACCGTTACACAAACCTCTAATCATCCTTCACCACTAGATCGTACCTTTAGAATTGCCACCGTCGTAGGTGTTTGTTGAAATGACTAGGTTTATAGCCTTGCCTTTGCCAGCTGAGCCTCCAACTCAGATGGTCGTCCTCCCAGCTCCTCTAATACATTCACGAATCGTCACCACTGTCCCGGAGAGGCACATTCTTGATCTGTGTCCGTAAACCTCTAATCATCCTTTGCCACTAGATCGTTCCTTCGGAATTGCCACCTTCGGGAGTGTTTGTTTTAATGACTCGGTTTACTGCGTTGCCTTTGCCAGCTAAGCAGCTAACTCAGAGAGTCGTCCTCCCAGCTCCTTGAGCACATTCGCAAATCTTGACCGCTGTCCTGGAGAGGCATGTTCTTGATCTGTGTCCGCGAACATCTAATCATCCTACGCCACTAGATCATGCCTTCGGAATTGCTGCAGTCAGGGGTGTTTGTTGAAATGGCTCGGTTTACAGCGTTACCTTTGCCTGCTAAGCCACTAACTCAGAGAGTTGTCCTCTCAGGTCCTCAAGTGCATTCGCAAATCCTGACCGCTGTCCCAGAGAGGCACATTCTTGATCCATGTCTGCAAACCTCTAATTATCCTTCGCCACTAGATCGCGCCTTTGGAATTGCCGCCGTCGGGGGTGTTTGTTGAAATGACACGGTTTACAGCTTTGCCTTTGCCAGCTAAGCCACCAGCTCAGAGAGTCGTCCTCCCAGCTCCTCGAATGCATTCGTAAATCCTCACTGCTGTTCCATAGAGGCACATTCTTGATCTGTGTCCGCGAACCTCTAACCATCCTTCACCACTAGATCGCTCCTTCGGAATTGCTGCCATCGGGGGTGTTTGTTGAAATGACTTGGTTTACAGCATTGCCTTTACCAGCTAAGCCGCAAACTCCGAGAGTCATCCTCCCAGCTCCTCAAGCGCATTCGCAAATCCTGACTGCTGTCCTGGAGAGGCACGTTCTTGATCCGTTTCCGCAAACCTCTAATTATCCTTCACCACTAGATCGCGCCTTTGGAATTGCCGCCATCGGGGGTGTTTGTTGAAATGACATGGTTTACAGCGTTGTCTTTGCCAGCTGTACCTCCAACTCAGAGAGTCGTTCTCACAGCTCTTCGGACTCATTCGCAAATCCTCACTGCTGTGCTGGAGAGGCACGTTCTTGATCCATATCTGCGAACCTCTAATCATCCTTCGCCACTAGATCGCCCCTTCGGAATCGCCGCTGTCAGGGGTGTTTGTTGAAATGACTCGGTTTATAGCGTTGCCTTTGCCAGCTGAGCCGCCAACTCAGATTGTCATCCTCCCATCTCCTCGAGTGCATTCACAAATCCTGACCGCTGTCACGAAGAGGCACGTTCTTGATCTGTATCCGCGAACCTGTAAATATCCTTTGCCACTAGATCACGCCATCGGAATTGCTGCCATTGGCAGTGTTTGTTGAAATGACTCGGTTTATAGCGTTACGTTTGCCAGCTGAGCCGCCAACGCAGAAAGTCGTCCTCACAGCTCTTCGAATGCATTCGCAAATCCTCACTGCTGTCCTGGAGAGGCACATTCTTGATCTGTGTCTGCAAACCTCTAATCATCCTTCACCACTATATTGCGTCTTCGGAATTGCCGCTGTCGCGGGTGTTTGTTGAAATCCCTCAGTTTACACCTTTGCCTTTGCCAGCTGAGCCGCCAACTCAGGGAGTTGTCTTCCCAGCTCCTCGAGCGCATTCGCAACTTCTTACCGCTGTCACGGCTACCCACATTCTTGATCTGTCTTCGCGAATCTCTAATCATCCTTCACCACTAAATCGCGCCTTCGGAATTGCTGCCATCAGGGGTGTTTGTTGAAATGACTCGGTTTACAGTATTGCTTTTGCCAGCTGAGCCGCCAACTCAGAAAGTCGTCCTTCCAGCTACTTGAGCGCATTCGCAAATCCTGACCGCTGTCGTGAAGAGGTACGTTCTTGATCTGTCTTCGCGAATCTCTAATCATCCTACACCACTAGATCGTGCCTTTGGAATTGCTGCCATCGGGAGTGTTTCTTGAAATGACTCGGTTTACAGTGTTGCTTTTTCCAGCTGAGCCGCCACCTCAGATAGTCGTCCTTCCAGCTCCTCGAGCACATTCGCAAATCCTCACCACTGTCCCAGAGAGGCACATTCTTGATCCGTCTCTGCAAACCTCTAATCATCCTTCGCCAGTAGATCACATCTTCGGAATTGCCGGCGTCGTGGATGTTTGTGTAATCACTCGGTTTACAGCGTTACCTTTGTCAGCTGAGCTGCCAACTCCGAGAGTCATCATCACAGCTCTATGAACTTGTTCGCAAATCCTCACCACTGTCCCTGAGAGGCATGTTCTTGATCCGTGTCTGCGAACCTCTAATCATCCTTTACCACTAGATCGCGCCTTCGGAATTGCCGCCATTGGGGGTCTTTGTTGAAATGACTCGGTTCAGAGTATTGCCTTTGCCAGCGAAGCCGCCAACACAGCGAGTTGTCCTCCCAGCTGTCACGAACCTGGCATGACAGGCTCCTTGGTGCCAGCGCCAGTGCCGTTCTCACCCTTGTCGGCCTATGGGTAATCCTCGTTTCCGCTGCCGCAGCTGAGGTCATCCTTCGCGCTTACGCACCTCGACCTATCTCTGCCATATCGCGCCGGTAGCGATATCTCCCCAACCTACAGACCGCCGGCCGGTCTAGGTCCCTTCTCCTTTGTCTCTGTTATAGGGCTTGTATTTCCTGCTTCTACGTAGGTTGTTTCCTGTTGATTATGCTTGCGCGTCTTTCCTCCAGTTCGCTACGTCTGTTGTCTCCCGTTGATTGAGCTTGTGCGTCCTTCTCCTTTATTGTTGCGAGTCTTGTTTCCCCTTGATTAAGTCGTACGTCATTCTTCCTTGTTCCCTTACTGTTACTGCTTGCACGTCCTTTCTCCTGTTGCCGCAAGTAGAGTGTTGACTGTGCCGCGGCCGAGTGCGATCATGTGTTTTCCTTGGGCGCGACGATTGAGTCATGATGAGCTATGGAGGAACTGTGTCAGTCTTGCAGGCAAGCTGTGATTCCACAGAGGGAAGGAAAAGTATAAAGGAAGGGCGCGGTAGCTAGTCTGGAGATTCGTCTCCACGCAATCTATTATCTCTCTCCACAGACCTATCTCTCTACCTCCGTGACCCAACGCTGCGACCACCACCTGTAAGAACCTACTAGAGATTAAGGCGAAGTCGGATACCACTACAGCGAAGTCGAATACCGCAACAAGACCATGTCAGGCGTGCAGAGATTAGGACGAAGTCGGATACCACCACAGTGAAGTTGAATACCGCAACGAGACCACGCCAGGTGTACAGAGATTAGGGCAAAGTCGGATACTGCCACAGCGAAGTCGAATACCGCAACGAGACCACACCAGGCGTGCAGAGATTAGGGCGAAGTTGGATACCACCACAGCGAGACTACCATACCTCCTACATTGCCTGTCTAGCTGCATGGACTAGTGAGACAGGATCTTGACACTAGATTGCGTCCCCCAATCGACACCCAACGTAGCAAGTAAAAAGACAGAGTGGAGTCCGCGGACGAAAATACGAAAGATCCCCTCAACCTCCGAGAATTTAGGGAAGTCCCCGACGACCAGCGAGTACCGAGCCCCGTGACCCCGGAACCACAAACGAGACCGCAGACTCCCGAATCACCAGAACAACCCAGAAGAATGGCGGAAGGATCAGGCACGGGCGGAATGGGACCCCATCTGTTGAGAACAGAGATGCTACAAGCTCTCTTAGCAGCACACGACAGACCACCGCAGAATAGCTACCCGAAGCTCTGAGACCCAGAACCTTTCGAAGGGGATAAGGAAAAATTTAAAACGTTCTTGGCTCAATGCGAGTTAAAATTCCGAACAGAAAGAAACCAATTCGACGAAGATGAGAAAAAAACGGGATATGCATCATCCATACCACGAGTGGTGGCATGGACCTGGGCGGAAACCTTCCTGAACCAAGAAGGAGGAATCAACTTAACATGGGAAGAGCTGAAGACTAACATGATGCATGCTTTTGGCTAAGTAGACGTAGAAGAAATAGCATTCGAAAAATTCCAGAAGATCCAGCAGGGAAACCGAACGGCGGCAACGTACTGGGCAGAGTTCCAGTGACTCAAAGGAGATCTCCCATACGCGGACAATGTGTGCATTGCGCGATTCCGAGATCGGTTGCACCCTGAGGTAAAACGACACCTGGTCATGAGCGAAGCACCCGCCACAGTCCTGGTAGACTACGCCACTACAGCCATCAAAACGGACAGCCGTCTATGCAACCTGGGAGTGATAAACCGGTGACCAACGGCCAACCCTGAAGCAGGGTTTCACATCTCTACCAAAGAGTCAGCGCCAACGCCTCCAGGAGACCCAATGGACCTCGATGCCACCCGACGATTCAAGTTCGCACAGAGACCCCCATACACGGGTGGCCGATGAACAAGCACCGATGAGTGTTACAACTGCGGGGAAAAGGGGCATTTCTCGAGGGAATGCCCTCAGCCAAAGAAGGCACAAATCCTATGGAAAAGGCCATACTGAGCCGCAGAAGCCACCTATGAAGAACCAGAAGAGGAGCCTAGCACCCACAGTCCCGAACTGGCGGGAAATGGCAGCCCTCGGGAGTAGGCCCCAGCAATGGCCACCCGAGGGAAAGACAAGTTGCACAAGGAATAGGGACTAAAGAACCGCTATTTGTCGTATCCAGCACCGGAAAGTACGACCGAGAAGAGAAATTGATCATCAGCATATGCATACAAGGGAAAGATGGCAACGAACACAAGACCACCGCCCTAGTCGACTGCGGGGCATCAGAGAACTTCATCGATAGAGCATACGCAGAAGCCAATCATATTCCAACACAAGAAAAGACAGTGCCTAGAAGAGTCCTCACAGTCGATGGGGGGGAAGTTGCCAGTGGGTCGGTAACCCATGACACCCAGGTACGAATGAGAATCAACCACCATGAGGAAGAGATCCGATTACACTGCATCAGTATAGGAAACGCACCCATCATCCTCGGAATGCCATGGCTAAAACTCCACGACCCAACAATCGGATGGAAAAACCATACACTGAAGTTCCACTCCAATAGATGTGCGGAAAAATGCCTAATGACCTCCCCACAAGCCACCAGCATCACAGAAGGAAAAGCAATCGAACAATATTACTGGAAGACACCAGAGGAAGCAGAACCCGACCTGTGGGAGGTTTGTCAAACGGTCATAGACAAAATCAAGGAAACCAGCAAGGACAGCAAGGGAGGAATCCCGGAAGAATATCAAGACTTCCTCCAAGTCTTCACAAGTACAGAGCCAACTGCCCTTCCACCACACCATGACCAAGATCACCATATTCCACTGCTAGAAGCGAAAATGCCGCCGTACGAACCCCTACGACCCCTCAATGAGGAAAAAATACGCGTCTACAGAGAGTACATCGAAGTCAACGAAGAACGAGGATGGATCCTGGCATCCACCTCGCAGGCAGGGGCACCCATCCATTTCGTCAAAAAGAAAGATGGAGGGTTGCGACTCTGTGTAGATTACCGGCAGTTGAACGAAATCAGAGTCAAGGACCGGACACCATTGCCACTCATCGGCGAATCACTGGACCAGTTGTCAAATGCCACGATCTACACCAAACTAGATATCAAGGATGCATACTACCACCTCCGAATTGCAGAAGGAGACGAATCAAAGACAGCGCTCCGAATGCGGTATGGGCTGTACGAGTACTGCGTCATGACGTTCGGACTCACAAATGCCCCGCCCACTTTCCAGTGATGGATGAACGAGATTTTGAGCGAATATCTGGATATCTTCTATGTGGCGTACCTGGACGATATCCTGGTCTTCTCGCAAACACTGGAGGAGCACAGATGCCACGTACGAGCTATCCTGACACGGGTCCGAGACATAGGACTCACACTGAAGGCGTCAAAATGCGAATTCCATACCACGGAAACCATGTACCTGGGATAGGTGATATCACCTAAAGGCCGGCGCATGGACGAAGAGAAAATCCGAACGATCAAGGAATAGTAGGAACCCATCAACGTCAAGGGGATCCAAAGCTTCTTGGGATTTGCCAACTTCTACAGACGCTTCATCAAGGACTACAGCAAAATTACCGCTCCGCTCACGTCGTTAACAAGAAAAGAGAAAAAATGGGAATGGAATGACGAGCAGCAAACAGCGTTCAAGACGCTCAGAACAGCGATGATAACGGAACCGATCCTCCAACACTTCGATCTGGTGAAATCGGTCACCATCGAGACAGACGCTGCGGACTATGCCATAGGAGTCATTTGCTCGCAACCTGACGAAAAAGGGATCCTGCACCCGGTAGCATACTACTCACGAAAACTGAAGGATCTGGAACGAAACTACGATATCCACGACAAGGAACTTCTGGCGATAGTAGACGCACTATGGAAATGGGATACCTATTGCAAAACAACAGGCCCAAAAATCACGATCCTAACAGACCACAAGAACCTTGATTACTGGAAAACGAAACACGACCTAAATCTGCGAAAAGCCTGGTGGGGTGAACGACTGGCAAACTACGATTTCATAATCAAATACCGACCAGGGAAACTAGCGGGAAAGCCCGACATCCTCTCTAGAGAGTCAAGAGACTCTCCCTGGGAAGGGGATATGAAGCATCGACAGAATCACGGGCGAGTTCTCTTGCCAGAGGAAAATTTCGAAACACTACAAGCACTCCAGGTTAACACGACAGAAACAATGAAACTCCAGATAGATAAGGAACTCCTGAGCAAAATACGAGAACAAAGCGCCAAGGATAAGGAAGTCCGAGAAATCCTGAGGAAAAAGGCGAGCGGGAACACCCGCGACGGGAAGATCGCACTAGGATTATGCAAGTAAAAGGAAGGGGTACTTATATACGACGGTCTGATATGGATCCCTGACAATGACAAACTGTGACTGCGGATATTAAGAAACCACCATGACGTGTAGGCCACGGGACACCCGGGGTGAGCCAGAACCCTGGAACTTATTAGCCGAACTTTCTACTGGCCACAACAACGCAAGTATGTACACCGATACGTGGACCACTGTGACACCTGCCACCGTACAAAGCCAATTCGACATGCACCATTCGGATTGCTCAAGTCATTAGACCTGCTCCATCGACCTTGGGACACGATAACAATAGATTTCATTACCACGCTACCAGTCAGCAACGGACAAGACGCACTGTGGGTAATCATCGATCGGCTGACGAAAATGGGACACTTCATCACATGCAAAGGCACAATGAAACCAGAAGACCTGGTGGACCACTTCATCCAGCAGGTTGTCCGACACCATGGGCTGCCAACAAGTATTATATCGGACAGAGGATCACTATTTACCTCCGACTTCTGGAAACATGTAACCAAAGCACTCGGAATATCACGTAACCTCAGCACGGCGTTTCATCCGCAGATAGACGGACAAACGGAACGAGTCAATGCCGTCCTCGAACAATACCTACGTGCATACTGCAATTACCAGCAGGACGACTGGGAAAAACTGTTACCAATTGCCGAATTCTGCTACAACAACATGCAGGCAGGAAGCACGAAGGTAACACCCTTCTTCGCCAACTACGGATATCAGCCCAGGTTTCTACCTGATCTCGGTACACAAAACGAAGAAACACCGGAAGTCTCAGAATATGCCGCGGTGCTGGGGAAGCTTCACGAGGAACTCAGGGCGGAGATGAAGGAGGCACAAATGGCTCAGACGGAACAGGGGAACAAGGCAAGACACCCAGATCCCATCATGGAACCAGGTGACAGAGTCTGGCTGAAGAGAAAGAACATCCGAACAACGCGACCATTGAATAAGTTGGACCACAAACAAATCAGACCCTACACCATACTAGAAAAAGTTGGCTCGCACGCATATAAGCTGGACCTGCCCGCCTCTGTCAAACTGCACCCCGTTTTCCACATTAGCCTCTTAGAACCCACAGCCAGCACCGAGCCCATACCGGGACACCACCAGCCACCGCCACCACCCATTATCATAGAAGCACAACAAGAGTGGGAAGTGGAACAGATCCTTGACTCACGACAACACCGGAGCAAGATACAATATCAAGTAAAGTGGACCGGTTTCCACTACCCAGACAAGACCTGGTACCTGGCCGAAAACTTCGAAAACTCCCCAGAGATTATACGCGAATTCCACGAGGAATACCCCGAAAAACCAGCCCCCACCAATTAGCATGTCCAACACTGCCACTGTCGACACGAACGAAGGCTGGACCTTCACCAATGTCGAGCAAGCCGAACTGCGCACGATGACCGACAACAATGACAACTGGGGCATCCCCGACAATGCCACCACCACGGACGGATGTAATACCCCGCCACCAGCACCCTCCCCTCCACTGTCCGCTGTAGGACAACCCAGCGCCAACGACCATGCCTCGCTACACTGGACCGCCTGCTACGATGACTACTGTCACGCTCACCGCCAGATGAAAGATGACTGTTGTAATATCTCACTCGTTGCTTAGTCATGGCAGGCAGGCATGGACCTGCCCCTATATTCTCCTTTCTCTCGAGGCTTCAGCCTTACTTAGACAATACACACGTTCATCACTTTCAACAGGTTATGAGTCTGGACCAGCGCTTTATCCAAAAACCACTGCAAAAATAACCTCACACCGCGAATAACCTCGATCCTCTATTACTTTCCGCAACAAACTTGCCAATTGCCCAACATGGTTGAAATGTACAAATCGATGTACGGATCCTTCGAGAAACTCTCCTCAGACAACTATGACACCTGGAAACCGTGCATTTCGACAATTCTCTCAGCAATGCTTGCCCTCAAGATTGTCACAGGCGAAGAAGTCGAAGACGATCTTCCTATCGGAAACTCCCCCGCAAACATCGCCAAACGCGAAAGCTACAAGAAGCGACAAGCTCTAGCCACCACCGCAATCCTGCTCTCCTGCACCCCCGAGGTCAGAATCCACCTATCCGGCATTACCG
>Ga0307508_10000758_pt1 | contig 38208 bp, 35 predicted proteins | sample 9_EM_MG_FD_203089 | JGI IMG/M metagenome (GOLD analysis project Ga0307508, IMG submission 203089) | Populus trichocarpa ectomycorrhiza microbial communities from riparian zone in the Pacific Northwest, United States - 9_EM | ecosystem: Host-associated > Plants > Roots > Unclassified | place... | reverse complement strand
GCTTTTTCTGGCCGAACTGCTTTCCGAGGCCCCGAGACTTCTTATCAGGGGTTCTAGTCACGTGACTTACCGTTCGGCTACCTTTCTCCTTGTATCCTTTTTCCCTTTGTTACCCTCGGGTGTAACATTTGACGTCTTCGGAATGCCTTGCATCTGCCTTTCTGACACTTGGAATCGCTGAGACATCTGAACATCATGAAGCTGAAAATGAACCACTCACGTACAAGGCTGCTCTACAAAGTCCGCAGGCAAGACAATGGAAAGAAGCCATACGCCAAGAGTGGCAGGTATTAGTTGAGAACCACACATTTAACATTGTAGCCCACGGTAGTACTGCCCAAATGCAAATTGCTCATGTACCAGTGGAAGAACCTATTGGATGCAAGTGGATCTACAAGAGAAAAGTCAATCCAGACAGATCCACATGCTACAAGGCTTGACTCGTCATCAAGGGATATGAACCAAAGGAAGGAATTGACTATGATGAGACCTATGCACCAGTATCCAAGTTGGCAATGTTCCGATTGGTATTGGCACTTGCCATTCAGTATGGCTGGGATGTCGATCATATAGATATGGTGACGGCTTTCCTAAATCCAAAGATTAACCGAGACAACATCTACATGGAAATGCCACTTGGAATTGACTGGCTGGCATCGAGCGGAAACCCTTCGAGTGGAAGTGCCTTAATCCTCTGAAAAGCCCTCTACGGACTAAAACAGGTACCCAGACTTTGGTATGAGGATATCGATGGATACTTGCAATCCATCGGTTTTCGACAGTCAGCTGAAGATCCAAACCTGTACCTCCAACCAGGGGTCCTACTAGTCCTATACATAGACGATCTGCTCATTACGCACAATAGTACTGAAGGACAGGGACATCAGATCAAGCAGTTGCTGCAGGAGAAGTACAAGATGTGTGACTTAGGAGCAGCGAAGAGGTTTCTGGGAATCGAGATTGAAAGAACTGAAGACGGCGGATTCAGTATCTGCCAACGAGACTACATCAATACAATCATACGATGATTTGGATTGATAGATGCGAAATCGGCTAAGTCTCCGCTTGATCCTCAGACAGATCTGGCTAACATCTGCTGTAAGGACAAACCGGCCAACCACAAGGAATACTTGTCAATGGTCAGATCCCTCATGTATGCGGCACTGGGAAGTTGACCAGACATTGCCTTCAGCATCACTGCTCTCAGTCGATACAACGTGCAACCTCTTGAGATGCATACAACAGCCACGAAGAGGGTGTTAAGATACCTCAAAACTACTTCACACTTCCAAATCCACTACCACTGGCTTCCATCCTACTCACAATTGGTGAATACGCGTCCTCACAATCCACTTCCCCACGATACATCCATCAATATCATTGGGTATACGGACTCAGACTGGGCGGGAAACTCTACGACTTGAAATCGGTTGGAGGATGTGTGCTTGGCCTGGGGCACACCAACGCCAGCGAAGAACTCATCATGGCCGGACTGATTCATTGGCAAGTCAAGTCTCAGAGCGTTGTAGCACTGTCAATGCTTGAAGCAGAATATATCGCCTGTTCGCATGCGACATGGGAGAGTCTCTGGCTCAAGCAAATGATGAAGGAGGCAGTGGAAGGAATGGCAGTAAAGATATCTGATGGACTGGTGCCGATTAGATACAACAGGCCCCAAGCCAATGCGTCGCTTCCCTGTTGAAAGGGAAGGTGTTGACGTCGATCATTATTGTGAGAGTGGGGGTTACCTTTGGCACTTGGTAGTGGGAATGCAAAGCGAGCATTCCGAATCGTTCGACTTCACAATCAAATATATGGCGCTGGAGCATAGAGGCTGTGATGTGTATCTGGGGGCAGCTTTTTTTTCCGTCCAGTAATAACTCTGTACTTACGTAAACATAACACCAAGAGCGACACCTGCGTCTCGTGCCCCCTCCAACTCTCTGCGCCAACAGCCCACCCGTGCACCGTTCGTAAATATTGTGTGCTGTTGCGTTGCTGTAGACTGAGGATACTTTGTCCGTGTCTTCTCCCTCTCCCTATAAACCTCCCTCGACCGCTAATCCCTCTCTCAACCGCTAACCTCTCTCGACCGCTGACCTCTCTCGACTGCTAACCTCCCCCGGCCACTGATCCCAGAGCCGTCCGTACTTCATGGCTTTGGGTGGCGAGGCCGGCACCATGTCCACGAAGTTTGCATACCACTGCCAGATTACCGTTCTCCTCCGCGATGTGAAGGGGAGTGCGTCCTTCAGTATCTATAGCATCAATGCTAGCACCTTTTCCGAGAAGCAATTGTGCTACTGTACCGTAATCCTCGAGATCGTACAGATTTCCAGCCATCTCACTAGCGTCCCCGATGCTATTCGAATCCTCGGCCACAAGGTGCAGCGCCGTGCCTTCGTCAGCGTTTGTTGCGCCGGCGCCGGCAGCATTCTCGAGCAGTAGACGGGCCGTTCTTTCGGCCTCCGGTTCGGCCGCGCAATGTAGTGCAGTACGTCCGCTAACATCCGTGGTAGTGACTGATGCACCCTTCTCGAGCAGTAACCGGACGGTGTCTTGAAATCCATTCCCCGCCGCATCGTGGAGCACGGTCCGCCTCTGTCTATTGGGAATGTCAATGCAGGTCCCCGCCTTCCGCTCATCGGCTGGCCTCGTCCGTCGATTTCTCTCTTCGACCTCAGTACTGGTCATCGCCTCGAGAAGTATCAAGACCACCCCCGTATGACCGGCCGCGGCCGCGAGGTGCAGTGCCGTTCAGTGATCTCGATCGCTCACGAAGACATCTACTCCACCTCTTTGTAGGAGCAGGTCAACCGTACTCTCGCTCCCAGACATCGATGCCAGATGCAATGCGTTTCTTCCACTATCATCACGAGACATAACACTGGCTCCTTTGCATCGCAGTGCATCCACGAATCCGATGTACCCCGTACGTGCAGCGAGATGCATAGGTGTCTTCCGCGAGCCGTCGTACATCTCTGTGTTTGCACCGGCGTCGAGCAGAAGGCCTGCCACCCGCACGTTGCCTCCCTTGGCTGCGCAGTGTAGTGGTCCTTTCCCGTCCCTCCCTTGCATATTTACGTCCGCTCCACACTGTAGGAGCGCCGTGATTGCTGCCTCCCGGTTCCACGCGCCCCCTGACGAACCCGTAATTGGATCATCCCTCCTGTCGCCCAAGTTCCCCCCTAACCCCTCCTTCATGCACTCGATGGCATAATGCAAAGGGGTTTGTCCAGCGATGGCAATTGAATTCGGGTCGGCACCGTCTTCAATGAGCTCGAGGATAACACGCTCTTCCTTGTACACCGCAGCGTAGTGAAGCGCAGACCACCCGATAATGTCCGTCGAACAGGCAAATTTCGAGCGTATGGTGCTAGCGGAATTGCGATTCAAAATCTCCGAGAAAATCCATGGCTGTCCAAAGAAGTTGTGCGCCTCATCGTCGCCGCCGTGTTCAATCTCGCCTAACGTCGCTTGGCTCCATATGCCAGAGAGGAACAATCGCTTCTGGGTCCTGTACAAGATTCCGAAGTGGCGAAGGATTTGTCCGTGGGGCTCCAGCTCGCTCAATAACGTCTTCTGCAGCTGCTTCCACCGGTCGACGTCATCGTGGCGTTGCTCTTTCTTCCGTTGCTCCAGATGGTTACTGACGGATTCGAGAATGAAGATTAAGATCGCTGTCGCCTTATGAAACCCCGGATTTTCGGTGGGAAACTTTTGAAATATTCGAAACAGCTCAATGTATAGCGGCACAATCTTCTCCCATCGTCCTCGGAGCTCGTGGTCCGCCGTTTCTCGTCGTACGAACCCGATCACCGGGTCAATAGAGAGCTTTTTGCCGTAACTGAGCGGCGGAACGATACACATGTACGCTTCCCCTGAGCTTCCTAAGCCTGTCTGCTGCACAGCGTTGGCTAACTCCATGAGCGCCTGGTTCTCAAGCTGCAAAGCATCCAAGGGAGCGCTATCGCTGCTGAAAGCTCTTTGGTGGACGATCAGGGTTTCTGTTCCGAGGTCTAGTGTCTCGGCAGAAATGGCCCACATAAAAGCCGAGAACATGTGCTGTGCCAATGCGGACGCGAGTGGCGTTTTCGATACCACACCGAGCCATCCTGCGTTTCGATACATCAGTTCCCAATGACCAAAACAACGTCGTAGAATTTGTAAAGCAGGGGACAAAACTAACCCGGTTGAGTACTATCCAAACCACCGGCTCCGTATTCTTCAAACCCAGTGCATCCTAGATGAAATCGACCATCACTCTGGTCAACACCACCTAGAGGGGGCAATGGCTCCGCAGCGCCATCGGGAATCCACCACCTCATATCTCTGCGTAAATCCTTCGATTCACGGCCCAGGATTCGAACGTATTCTCGCGCCAAGTCTTCATCCTCTCTCAACCAGTCACGATCAGGTCCGCTGTCATACTCTGTCTCGTTTCCCCTCGCCTCCTTGTCCTCGGCTTCCTTCTTCCGGATGCGGAAGAGCCATAGAGACAAGGCAGATTCTATGGCCGCGGAATTGGCTTTCCACTCATTCGCCTCGTATCTGACTTCAAAATGGATCTTTTCAGGATCTCCATCGACTCGGACCTCCATAAACCAACAGAATGTAGATAATTCCCCCGGAGAACGGAAGAGCCTGTTCATTACGGCCTCAATAGAACTAGCCACCGCCACGGACGGTCTGGATGCTACGCTGGTCCAGTGCACGAGCGTGCCCAAACGCTGCCGAATTTTTAGTGGCTCTTCCGCTGCATTTGATTCCGTATGTCCCCAAACACCATGATAAGTAAGACTAGGAAAGCGCGTTGGGATCTCCCACTTGAGTACGTACTGAAGCTCATGGCTCTCTTCGTCCCCAGATACTTGGGCGTATTCGGTGGGCCAGGAGTTGCACAAGTTGGTATCTCCTAATTTTCTGCACCGAGAAATCCACAGCGCGAACCAATCCATCTCGTGTCCATCGAGCACAACTTTCGGTGTCGGTCCTATGGCTAGCCTCCGACGGATCCATGCTCTGACACACGTCATGAGTATTATGGCTGATAGCTGCGCAACCGAAACCCTCCAATCTGCCATTGACGGTGCCATAAATTGACATACAACCCCACTTAATGAGAAAGTTACACCTACCTCAGTCGCTAACTCCGCTTTTTTTCCTTCCTTCCTCTTCAATACCGTACCAAGCCATGCGGAGGAGCCGATCCGCTGGCTATTTGTTGGGCCCGTGGGGCTGGCAGGCAATTGGCAAGCTCTGTCGGACACGTTTCTGCCATCTGCTGCCCTACGGGAGGTCAAGATCCATTCGCGTGGGCCTTTGGCAAACAGAAGGCAGGAATCAAATGTCTGTTCATTGACCACATGGCTCTTCTGAAGCCAAAGAACCCGAGCCTTCAACTCTCCTTCGCCATTCTTCACCCACACCATCTCGGTCGTACTTCCTTCGATGACGGCAGAACATAACAACATACCGAAGACCAACAAAGTTGTACCAGGTAGCATAAGAGACTGGAAGCCAGAATCGGAATCGCCGTCGGTTGTGGGCATGAAATGGGCTGACGCATAGTAAGCGATCGCGAGAACGCCGGTTTGCACCAATATGCCGGTGATTGCGCCGATGTAAAGTTCTCCCGAATAGACGCCGTTATGGAGGTTTAAGGAGATGTTAGGAGCTGACTTGGGAACCATCACATTGTCGGAATTCTGTTGCTCTAGATCGACACCCCCGTTACCGCACTAGTCTTTCGTGAAGAGTGCGACCAGTTGATCCGGGTCAGCTGAATGGAACGCATTAGCTTAAAGCCTGATAGTACAACCTTTTTAACGGTGGCTACTCATGCTGCTGCTTCAATAGCCCATGCTTCTTTGCCGTCTTCAGCGTATGCAACCTGAATGTTTCCGCTCTATCCCCCACACACTCCTCGAGGAAAATTATTTGCACTACTTCTGGCTTTCCTAACGTCCTGACGATTTGTTGGCCATTCCAAAGCTCTCCGACCTCATGGGACGTGGATGACATCATCTCGATCTCAACTGCTGCCTTATTCTCGCGAGCCCTGCCAATCACCGCTCTCAGCCACATTGGACCGCTGACTCGAATCGCTCCAACCATTGCAGTAATAATGCCGAGTGGAGCCATGGCGAAGATAATGTTGTCCAGGAACCCCATCGATTGGCTGATGAATTGTTTGGCCGCCTGGTCTCCGAAGAATGCTAGCAGACTGTAGTGATCAGCGGAATTGGTCGCTGCCTGGGTGAGAGTAACCGTACGCGCCGAGAAATAGGCTTTTGGTGATATCTGCGCTGGTACTTCCCGCATCTCCGTCGTCACCGGCCGCAACTACAACAGCAGCAAACAAGGCGACGAAGAGGGCCCAGACGTGCGCCATGGCGTCTCTCGTGTCGAACTGATAAAAAAGAGTTCGTAGTCGGGCCAACAGTAGACAGTAGATGGTGTTTTCGGGCCTGCAGTGAGATATGTGTATTGTGACATCGGGAAATGAGATGATGCGGGCATCGTGGGGAGTATATGGGACCAGTTGAGCCGCAGCCGTGCTACTGCACGCGTACAACCTCAGCCCCCCCGGCGGGATACGAGACTTGTTCGGGATGCAGCTGCGTGATCAGCTCCGACTCGGCACCTATCAAAAGTGAGCACGAAAAAGTGTGTTTGAGACAACGCTTACTTACCTTCGCGATGCGACTGGATGACCCCCACTGGAACGGTACCACTCGAGGGGTGTTATCTCCCGTCGTATCTAGCGGCACCCGCCGCCCCCCCCCCATCTAGCACCCAGGCCGCAACCTCAGGCGCAGCAGGCCGATCTTGGACTTCCTGCGGTCATCGAGGCAGGGAGCCGGGCGGGGCGAGAGCCCAGAGCTGCGGCTGAGAGCAGGAAGACAAATAGGAGCGGGGGGACGGGAGTGACCTTCTTTTCTTTTGTCTTTCCCATTGTCTTCCCTTCGTATTTTCTTATATCGTTCAAAGCGGGGATAGGCCAGGCGGGGGCAGGGGGAGTTACCGCGTGCCGTCTGCGGACTGACCGAGGTTGGGGCAACGGTGAACGGGAACAGAATGTGCATAATATCGCCATGATGCGATGAGTCTCTTGGGATCGATGACTCATCATCATCAACCTTGGGCGCTGCACGTCTCTTGTGGCAGCCATCCTTGAAATCACGATCTCTACAGCTGGGTGAGTCGAGGCGCTCTACCAGCCATTCCGTAGACCTACTACTGCAATTCACTCTGGAGGTCTGCGGACCCCGAGTGCGGCCAGACAATAGGAGAAATCCAGGAGTAGAGTAGACGGCCCGCAACATAGATATGCCGATATCATCCCCAGCGGGGTCAGCCGGCGGGTGGCCAAACAGACAACGATTGTTGGTAGACCTGCGGCGTGAACGTCCTCACCAGCGGAGCACTGAAAGTGGCCTATCGAAGCGGGGCTCGTACGGCTGCATCTTCGGTTGGGAGGGTGTCGCCGGAGGGGTGCCCGGGAGGAAGAGCAGCCGCTCTTCCTTCCCACACCCTCCTTCATCGCCTTTGCAGAAGAGGGGTAGGATTTGGAGACGGATTTCCTTTGCTCCTTATTTTGTCTTTTCTCAGTAATTTTCTTGGTGCGCCGTATATCTCCTTGGGACAAGCCTAGGCGGTGCGGGAGCTTGCAACGAGCCGCCTTCGGGCGGACTGCGGACGGGAAACGGACAGTACATCGCCACGATCTCCACAGGTCGCATACGATCAATGACAAGCCAAAAAAGAGAAACCCGTCCCTTGGTGGAGGCCCGCGGCTTGGAATTCCGCGGGTTCACGGCAAACCTTCGGAATATCAGAGGTGTCGTCCCGCAGTTATCGCGGCGATGGCAGCAGCAGCACGGAGTCAGCCTACACGGGAGATAGAAACTCCAAAGAAAACCAGCAGTGCAGTCCCTCGTAGTCGGGCAACACGGACGGCTTGCAGTGGTGTCTGTCAGAATAATGGGCGTCCGGAGATGACGGACCGGAGGTGGCGTCCGGACATGACAGACCGGAGGTGGCGTCCGGACATGACTGAGTCCCCGAGCACCGGCTCGGGGGGGCAGTTTTCCGTCCTTTGTCCTGACGGCCCTCCTGTATATAGAGAGAACTTGCACCCGCATAAAGCTGTAATACAATCTTTACCTTTATCGATCCATATATTCCAACAGTGTCTACGCCGCAGACCAGCGGTGTTCCGCGACGGGCGGACGTCGACGAACGGACATCGCGGATGGGCGGCAGTTCTTCCGGGATACACGATCGATGCTATTTCCCGCGTGGAATTTAGCGGGCCTCTCCAATGCCATCGGATCCGATATATATGACCCTCATTGCCGACCAGCTTCTGCCGTTAATGCAGCCGCGTGTCCCGCCGACACCTCTCTGCAGTATACCTACACGTTAGTTATTCGCGGGATCACGGTAAAACGCCGAGGAACGTTACGTATGTACCTGCGGCCTTTCCCCGGCCACCCTCTAGCTAGGTCGCACGCGATCGATGAATCATCATCCGCCGGCCTCCCGCTTCCGGTCCAAACGCCATCTATCCGCGATGATGTAGTTATCGCCGTACACTAAGCGGGCAGACCTGTGCTCGCAGACACGCACACCAATTCTACCGTATAGCTGGCCGCGCAGGCAGCACTCATCGGAACATATCATGAATATTTACCGCCACCTCCGCCGAAGCCGAAGTCGGGGCACAAACGTCACTCCCTCGCCGCAACAGAAACAGAACACAGTCGTCGCCCGCACAACACGCTCCTTCGCCCCCCCTCCCTCCCCCCCTACGTGTAGATGCTCTTGGTGGCAGGGTTGAATGCCAGTCCCACCGCGGCCATGTGCTCGTCGCGCAGGAAGTCGAGCGGCATCCAGACGAGGTGGCCACGCACCTTGGCGAGCTCGTCCTTGACCTGCTGCGCCGTGTACTTGTGCGGGTCCCAGATGTGGCCGGTGGGGACTTTGGCGCGCTTCGGACAGAAGCTGTCGTAGTCCTTCCACGTTTTGACTGTGCGGGCGGTCAGTGCGGGAGGTCTCGGAGGGGGGGTAGGAAGGACGGACTGCAGTTGTCGGGGTCGACGTGGAACAGGTCGTGGTACACCTGCGTGTTGACAGTGGCCTGCCGCGTCCACAGCGTCCACAGCTCGTCCGAGAGCGCGTCCTCGACGATCGGGTCCGGCGAGACGCGGTTCGGGCCGTCGCCGGGCGGCTGCGCGTTCGGATCGTCGGCGGCGTCCAGCGGCTGCGGAGGCAGCAGGCCGAGGTGCTCGCGCCACAGCTGCTGGCGCAGCGCCGACACGGTGGGCGCGTGTTCGACGACGGCCGAAAGCTCCGAGTCGTGGTCGCCCTGCTGGCTGCGGTCGTTGATGTTGCTGGAGCCCACGATCATCACCTTGTCGTCGGCGATCAGCACCTTCGCGTGCACGTACAGCTCCTCCTGGACGAAGCCCATCTTCTCGTGCTCCTCGTCGTCATCCCAGTGCTCGTCCGCGATGTTCGCCGCCGACCCGCCCCGCATCGCGTCCGCTGCGACCGTATTCTTCGCGGGCGCATTGCCGACGCCGACCTCGACCGGCCCGCGTCCGGACGTGGCCGACGGCAGAGACAACGACGGCCGGCCGGCCAGCATCGCAGCCGAGTGTGCGAGGATGCCGGGCCGCCGTTTGCCGCCACCGACCGCCTCGGCGTGATCGCCGAGCGCCGCGCTGTACGACACACCGGTGCGCTCCTCGCGCTCACGCAGGCTCGCGGTGGTGTGCAGCCGGTCGTACGAGCGCAGGTTAAAGACAAAGAGATACTCCGCCGCGTCGATGCCGCGGGCCGCGAGTTGGCCGTAGATCGAGTGCTCGCCGCGGCAGATGGAGCGGTACTGGTAGTCGATGATGGCGCGGGTGCCGAGCGCCGAGTCCTCGCGCAGGTCGCCGGGGAAGCCGGGGATGGCGGGGATCACGACGACGACGCGGAACTTGCGGCCGTCGGCGTGCGCGCGCGCGATGGCGTCGACGAGCGCGGCGCCGATCTGGTTGTGCACGGGCTTCTGCGCGTCGCCGGTCGCCGTGATGAAGAATTGGTTCTCGATGTACACGAAGCGCTGCGCAGCCGCGATGACGCTACGGTACGCCGTCTGGATGCTGTCGTCCTTGGGCTGGATCCCGTGCGACCAGTCCGCCGACGACCGCACGAGCTGCACTCTGCACGGCCCGCGGCTGGCGAGCGGTGCGTCGGCGTCCGCGTGCAGTGGGTGCTTGATGTAGCCGCCGAGCGGGAACGCCGGCCGCTGCACGCCCGCCAGCTCGTCGGACACCCCGCGCAGCTGCAGCCACGGCCGCCGCGCGTTGCGCTTGTACTTGTCACGCTTGACGGAGTTCCAGCGCTGTGCTGGCCGTCAGCAGGCGAAAGACAGCGCGATTGGGGGGAGAACACACGCCCACGAAGTGCTCCGCGATGCTCATCACCGCCGGCCCGGCGATGCCGAGGCCGACGTCGTGCCACGGCATGCGGCCGTACTTGGACTTGTCGAGCTGGTTCGCCTTCCAGTCCTGGACGTTCTGGAAGTCCATGATGCGGTTGTTGTTGAAGTCCTGGCCGGGCCAGACCTGGGCGGCGACGCGCTCGGGATGGGTGTCGGCGAGCGGGTGCTGGCGCATGTCCCAGCGGCCGAAGCAGAGGTCGAGGCCGCCGACGAACGCGACCTTGTGGTCGACGACGACGAGCTTCTCGTGGTGCGCCCAGAAGAAGGTGGGGTCGGCACCGTGCAGGAGCGGGTCGTGGTCGGGATGGCGCACGACAACGATGTTGCCGTGGCCCCGGGAGCCGCGCGGACACAGGCTCTCGAGCGCCTTCTTGGTGTGCGCGCTGTTGCACGTCAGCGAGCACGCGATCTCCTTGTAGACGGCGACGTAGATCTTGACGCCGAGCTCGGCCTTGCGCTTGAGCACGCGGTCGAGCCGCCACTCCTTGCTGTCGGACGGCGGCCGGCGCAGGATCAGCTCCGGCGACAGCCACCAGTCGGCGATGTAGATGCACTCGGAGGCGCGCTCGAGCGCGACGCTGATGGCCCAGAAGTAGTCGCGGCCGTCGACGTACCACTTGACGTCGTTGCCGTCGGTCTCCGGCGCGAACGAGCGGTAGCGGTGCGCATCCGCGGCCTCGGCGCGCCGCCGGTCGACGGCCTGCTCGTGCGCTTCGTCGTGGCGGTGGTTCGGGTTGAAGATGTTGGCGAGCTTGCCCCAGCTGTTCTTCGCGTGCACGAGCTTGGCCACGACGGCGAACAGGCGCGGGTGCTTGCTGCGGTCGTGTGCGAGCGTCGCGTCGGGCGCGGCGAAGCGGTCGTCCATGTTGGCGGACATTGCGGCGATGCGGGCGAGTCGTCTGTCGGCGGAAGACGAACGGCGAGCGAGTGCTGCGGGTGCGTCTGGAGCGAGGACTGGGAGTGCTGCTGGCCGAGTAGATATTCGTTGCCCTGGTCACGGCACTCCGGGGCGATGATCGCCAATGACATCATTGGTGCACTGACGCGCATTGAAGGCTGCTGTCGATCTGCCGAGACAGCCGGATCGGCCCTAGTCTAAGCGATTGGCACTGGGCGGCACTATCTATGTATAAGTTACTCTGCACTAAGTAACCGAAGATGGACAATCGCAGTAGTAATTGCCTCGATTAGAAAATTACCGAAACCATTGCGTTAGATTGTCACCTGTCGAGTAGATAGACATGTGAACATTGTTGTGTCATCAGAATCCGGGCCCGGCCCTTCGGATTCCGGGTGTCGGGAGGATTTTTGGCTTGCTGTCACGCTGGAGTTTTTAGTGTGATATATAGTGAGCGTCGCGTTGTGATACGATAAGATGGTAGCTGTGCACGATTACGTCAGCGTCCTGGAGCTAACGTAACTTCCTAAACGGTAGAAGATCATGGGTGACTAGAGTACATTCTTCAACGCCCACCAAAACCGATTTATCCCGCAGTTACTTACTGGGCAAATAATCCAGGAAAATTAGAGATAATAGATAGCGCTTCGTTTTGGTTATCTCCTTTATCGGTTCCACCAGAAAATGAAGTGCTTTCGCGCAATTAATTGGTGTTGGTGGTACTCTCGGTCAATGTGGTGCCTGCCCGACCTAGAAATACATCATGAAGCAGGCAAGTTAACCTTGTATATATGTATATGCAAAATAAAAGGGTGCGGGTATTCCCTGAAACGGTGGAAACACTAAACCTCTGGTCGGAGTACTTAGAACGACGGAGCGGTCTTCAAAACAGGGAGTCGATGATAGCAGGATAATCTGTCGATTGCGGTCTCAAGCAAAGTGGCCTTCCGCATTTGCACAGGGCTGACTAGAGCCATTTGCCCCCCACCAGGCGTTCCTGGTTGGGGACAAAGACGATGGCACAGCCGTGATGCGGAAAGACTGCTATTTCTGGCAGTAGGTTGCGCGACGATGCTCTTCCTCGGCGCTGCGTATCGCACAGGTGTCTCATCAGACAGGTCGATTCTGTAAAGCGGTGCCATGCGAGCCCAGTTTTGCCGGTGGCAGCCGCCCACCACCTGCGAACGCGCTTTTATCGAGCCGGGTGGTGTTCTCGCATGAAGGGAGCGCCGCCTCAGCCACACCGTCACACCACCGCCAACCAGCCAGCCAGACAAAAAACCGGTTTCTCGATCTCGGTCCCGTGGGTGTGTCTCGTGGCCGTCGGCAGCTCGCCGCACCACCACCGCCGGCCGAACGAGCATCCCCCACTCGCACGCTCAAACCGCTTCCTGTTTTTTTTTCCCCACTTGTTTTGATTATGCGTTTGCGTGTAGTCATACAGAAGACGATCGACAGCAGACAGTAGGCACATCGGAAAGAGAAAAATAAAAAATAAAAATAACAATCCAAAGCCGTGAATCCTCTCACAAAACAGCCTCTCCCACCCGCCCTCCGTCCATGCAAAAAAAAAAAAAACTAGCAGAGCATCGCCCGTCCACCGCGCTACCCCAGGCGCCCGTAGAACCCCCAGCGGCGCCCTTTGGCCGCCTTGCTCGCGTTCTTGCGGCTCTCGTAGCGCGCCTTGAACGCGTTCCAGCTGACCTGGCGCTTCTGCCAGTCGGTCATCTGTGCGGTGAAGAAGTCCCAGCTGCGGCTCTCCATGCGAAGGGCGGCTTCGGTCTCCTCGCGGGTCTCTGGTCTGCGGGCCGGCGGCGGCGGCGGCGGCGGCGGCGACGGGTCGTGGCGCACCACCCCCGCCTCCTCCTCCTGCGCCCGCCGCGCCCGCCGCGCCGCCACGTTCAGGAACGCGCGCGACTGCGACTGGTTCGAGAGCGACGGCCAAGACGCGACCGTGTACGTGTGGTGCGCCGGCATCAGCGCCGGCGTCGATGTCGACGGCCCCCCCGCGGCCGGCGGCAGCAGCGAGCTGTAGCGCCGCGGCGTGTACGTCGGCGGCAGTGATGATGTGTAGCTGGGCGCCGCGGAGCGCAGCGAGGCGACGTCGGTGTCGCGGTAGGGCGGTGGCGAGAGCATCGTCGTGTGTGTCGTGTGCCGGGTGTCGAGTGTGTGTTCCGAGGGGAGGATGCGGAGTCGGCGGGGCGTGCGGGCGCTCGCCGCTATATAGTGGGTCGGCCCTTTCGCCGAACATTAACTTGTTGCGTCGTGCTAGCAACGCCAAGCCGGACTGCCAAGCCCTTGGCGAGCTGTATCGAGCATACTATGTCGTGTCTGCCTTCCCAACTAGATATATGCGCACCCCGATATGTGTATCATAGACTGGTATGTACGCGATTCTGCATGTTTGCTTTTTTCCTGTGGAGACTACCCCACTCCTTGACCCCGCGGACGCCGGGACTTTCGCTGGTGGAAATGGTGCGCTATACAGATACGACGAGTGCGGTTAGTCAGCTGCGCACGCTTACGGACGGACTGACGATATGTATCATCCCACCGTCTCGAACTGAGAATAGCGGTTGTATCTACGCTGGTGATGTCGTCTCAGCCGGAGGCAGTCGGTCCAAGCCGCAACTTCTTCAAGCCCGTTCGGCCTGGATTGCCTGCGGCGCCGCTTCCACATCAAGGCTCGGTTTTGGACCACGACGGCCGTGCCTAGCATCACATCGGACCTCAACATCGGAGGCAATAAGGGCCCGTTCTGACCGACCCGGTTCTATGCGAACGCGGCCGTTTCCAAGATCTGAGGAATCAGATTGCTGGATCGCAGAAGTACGGAGCTCAAACGACGGGAGGCCTTCAGTGATATCCGCCACTGCTATCCATAGTGGGCCACCTCGTTCGCCGCGAACGTCATCGACGGGCCTTCAAGCCAAGGACAACGGCCTGCAGCTGCAAGACACCTTTTCATGGCTAGCTCGAATATAGTTCGCTAGCTCGCCAGGCGGCCTCCTCTCCACTGCCTGCCGGATGCAGAACCAGCCATCGCGAACCATTCCAGCGCAGCTGTCGGCACAGCACAAGCGCAAGGCTAAGGCGGCGAAGCTGTCCGTTTGCCGGCGGTTGGCTTGCTGCGACGGACGGCGCCGCTTTCTGCCTTTGCGCGCCCGGGTCCGGTCGACGCATCCAACCGGAGTGCGCGCTCGCCGTGCTGGTTCGTCGGCTCCATGCGTCGCGGCGGCTGATCGCTGACAGGCTGACTCGCTGCTAATGGCCGGCACAGCCCCACCGGTGCACACGCGCGTGCTGGCGTGCTCCGCTGCACGCGCACCCGCGTACGGCAGAGAACGGCTGCCACCCTCCCCGCGACCAAGTTCCTCTCCCATCCCATCACCCCGCGACAGCCCAGTCTTGCATCAGCACCATCAGCCGTCAGCACCACTTCCACCCATCCTTCCAGAAGCTTTCCCCCCTCGGCCGACCACCACTCCCGCCAATCGCAGCTGCAGCTCGACAGCCCCGCAGCCAGCGGGCGCAGCACGGATAAAAGGGTGCCGTGGGGCGGGGTGCGCACGTCTACAAAACGCCCGCACTCCCTCCGATTCTTCCTCGCTGCACCGAACCCGCTACCGACGAAACCCACCGCCGACCGCCATGCACCCGCTCCGTCGCCTCTCCGTGTGGGGCTCCGTGTCCGCCGCTGAGCTCCCGGGCGCCGACGATGCTCCCCGCCACCGCCACCGCCGCCTCCACCACCACCGCGAGAAGCGCTACGATGCGCTGCCGCTCGGCGGCAACCGCCCCATCCTGACGGCTCCCGCTGCCGACGACCAGCAGAGGAAGCACAGCCGCTGCCGTCGCCGCCGCCACTCGCCGTCCACGTCGGAGGAGGAGGAATCGGCCGACGCGCGCACCACGCCGGCGCTGCACGACGACGACCCCGCCGCGCCCCCGTCGCCGCGCGAGCAGCCGCGCGAGCAGCCGCGCACTGGCGACGCGCTCTCCGCCACGCAGACGGCCACGCCCTACCAGACCACGCCCGAGGGCGGCGCTTACCCCCCGCCGAGCCCCGCCACCGACGAGCGAGAGAAAGCGTACAGCCGCCGCCGCGCCGACGGCTTGCGTCACTCGTCGGGAACGTCCGTCCAGCCGGTCGCCATCGCGACGCCTGCGCGGCGGCGAGGCGCTGACGGCAGCGGCGACAGCGCCCCGCCCACACCGACCACGCCAACGTCACCGCTCGAGCAGGCGCGCCTGCGCAACCGCTACGACGCGACCCAGCCGACGGCGCCGTATCCGATCGAGCCCGAGTACGCCGCGTACTCCCCAACGGTCGCCGCTGGTCCGGCCGTCGATGAGCAGGTACGCGGGGAGAAGCATGGTCGTCGCCCGTGCGCAGACGGCTTGCCACACGCCTCGTCATCGTCGCCGACGCGGCCGTCTCACTCGCACGCCCCGCGCGCCGTGCCGTCGGCGCGGCCCAGCGGCGATCCGCTGACGCCGCCCACCTCGCCCACCTCGCCGCTCGAGCGGGCACGCTGGCGTAACTCCCGCGCCGCCACGCTGCCGACAGCGCCGTACCCGACGACGCCCGCCCCGGCGCCTGAGGACGCGTTTGAGATGCTTGCGCGCTTCGACACGGCGCTAGTGGTCGACGACAGCGGGTCGATGGCGGCCCACTGGGGGGCGACGCAGCGCGCGCTGGAGACGGTCGCGCGCGTGGCGGTGCAGCACGACGTCGACGGCATCGACCTGTACTTCCTCAACGACGCGGCGCACTCGGCGCAGCGAGTGCGACAGGCGGACGATGTGACGAGGGCGTTCGCGCGTGTCGAGCCGCGCGGCATCACACCGACCGCCGCGTGTCTCGACGCCATCATGCGGCCCTACCTCGCGCGCCTCGCCGCCGATCCTACTGTGAAGCCGCTCAACATCGTCGTGCTCACCGACGGCGAGCCCACCGACGACCCCGAGTCCGTCATCGTCGCCGCCGCGCGCCGCCTCGACCGCCTCAACGCGCCCCTACACCAGCTCGGCGTCCAGTTCCTCCAGATCGGAACCGACGCTGCTGCCACCGCCGCCCTGCGCGAACTCGACGACGCCCTCGCCGCCATCCACGACGTCCGCGACATCGTCGACACCACGCCATACGCCGACGACGCTGGCGGCATATCCGGTGACGTCCTGCTCAAGGCGCTCCTCGGCGGCGTCAATCGCCGACTCGACCGTTGGGGGTAGGCTTTTCCTTTGTCTCTGTTGGCGCTTTGGTTGGGTGGCTTTCTTTGCGACGACGAATTACGATCACGATTGCGACGATGTCATGTTTATGCTGTGCTATGCTGCTACGCCAGTTTCCGTTCTCTCGCTTACTGTCACTCTTGTTCCCTTACTGCTGATGGCCATTTCCGACGATAATACGGACCGTGTCGGCACCGCCGAGCTCTGGATTCGCCCCAGATGTGGCGGCTGGCCGGAGCCGTTACTTTCGGTCGGGCGTGGCGGTGGTCGTGTTCAGATACTGGTGATTGGCGATGCATCATCGTGGTCGGTCCCGGTCGTCCTGTTTGTGTCGGCGGAGGAGGGGGGAATCGAATGCACACTTTTTTTTTCTTGTTAGATATGTAGTTGGCGAAAGGTGTTGTACTGCCTAGAACCGTCATTCACTCTCACAGTGTCCGCCTACCATAGTTCTCTGATTCATCCAGTCGTAAACACCTGCGTCGCCCCATCACTCCCGCCCTCTCCGCGTCTACCCGTCCACCTTATGTTGTTTCATCGGTGAGGAAGATGTGATCTTGGAGCGGCGACATCTTTGGACTTGGGTATAGAGCTCTTGGATCAGAAGTGAGCCTACGTAGGCTTTCGGGGACTACTTCAGTAAGCTGACGGATCGACTCGTAAGCGCATACCAAAACCTAGTGGGATGATGACAAAAAAGCTTCGTGATAGGAGTGTCAGCGAAGGCTGAGGCTATCCACCCGGCGGGGTGGTACATAGCCTGTACGGTGGATGAAGGGGAAGCACACCGCCACTGAATGTGTTGGTGCTACACCCTTGTATAGTCCATTGCGACTTGTCCGACATATACTCTAGAGTAGACTCCAGGGAGTTTACCACAGTTAGACTGAGGATCGGAAGAGCGGCAGCAACCGCCCCCGCCTTGCTCTGCGCGGATCCCACTCCAACACCACCCTTGAATTGTATCGAAACTGGCTTGACGATAATTCCTTATTCGTCTGTTTACCGAAGTTACATAATTAGCCGTAATAACTGTTGTGTGGCTGTGGCTGAAGCATGCTCTTGGATTTGGTTAGTGGGGTACGTACAAGGCAGCATCTGATTCCCTTTTTCAGTAGCGTCGTGCCAAGACCTGAGACTCGGTGTAGAGCCGCATGGCACACAGCTCGGGGAATCCCACCTTCCCACAACCCACATCTACATCCACAACCGACACCACTTCCCTCTCCACGGCGCACGCTATTTCATTCTCGCTCGCCTACTGCATAGCCATATCATGACTACAGATATCCCGGTGTTATACGCCGTACTGATTGCGGCAGCCGGACAACTCCCAACGCCATCTGTCGTCGAAGGGTGGACAGCGAGGCAGCTGTTCGGTTTCCGAGAAACACGGAACTTTCTTTGGAGAGTGATGAGATTTGGCCGACATTCCGGAATGCCCTGGTTAAAGGCAGGACATTTCTGATGTGTGGTGACGTCAGACACTTCCGGTCGGGTGACTATCGTCTGCCAGCCGCACCTAGCGACGAGCTTGCAGAAATAGTGCAGAGAATCCAAGGGTGTCGGCAAAGATGAATCGCAAAGTAATGCTTTTCTTTGTTCGTCAGATGTTGCAGGCTCTAACAAGTTAATACTGGGACGGGAAGCCCACTATTTTCCAGGTAGCCAAACGTTTGGGTAACGCCATCGACTTCACTGAGGCAACTCATTACCTCATCAACGGGAGTAGCGTTCATCCAATGCCAGACTTGCCATCCTTCTCCGAATTGAATTACCCAGAAATATGGGTTTTGGCTGATCAAAAACCCCTCAGACAAGCTCGGAAGACGAGTCACAGTTGGCTGGTAGTCGTGACGTCCCCGCCCCGGGAAAGAGAGCATCCGTCGCTTGATCAAGGACTACTCTCTCCAGAAGTGCTACCACCCTGCTGGGACTGGAAAGAAGTAGTGGCAACTGTGTAAGTTCCGCCTCCGCCGGTTGCGCACAAACTGTGTTGGCAGTTGAGCCGGCTAGCTCAATTTATATACTAACATTTACCTTAGAGCTCTCAAGGGCCTCTCCCGGGAGAAGTGGCGCACACTGTCCACAGTCTGCACCAAATACGGTCCACTTCCGCGCTTGCTTCTCCGGGACCTCCTCGCGACTGACGAATACGGCACGGAAATGGTCGAGAAGGAACTACTACACCGCATCTTTGTGGATGACCCTGATCTGGAAGACGAAGTCTGGACACTGTTAGCATCATGACTTCTCCTGTGCCTAACAAGCAGTGTAGCGCCGACAACAGTGAATCTGTCTTTCTGCTGCGTCCTTGCAATCTCCCACAGTTCAAGTACTTTTTTTTTATTTAATCGTACTCGCATTCAGCCTATATAGACAATGACAGCTTATATTTCGACCAGTTCCCGTCCGCTGTCCGCGCGATGGCGGCACATTGTAAGCTCCCCTTTGCCCTCCACCCAGGCTTGACCCGCGGAAATATAATGCGCACCAAGGAAATCACAAAGGAAAATGTGACCCGCCCCTTAATCCTGTCCGCGGACGCCATGAAGGAGGGTGTGGGAAGAAACAGAAATTGTTCCTCACCACCGGCACCCAGCTCCTCGGCCCCCGCCCTCCACTTCTCTTCCCGCTCCCGGAGCCCCCATTCTGACACCTCGCTCCCCGCGTCTTCCTCAGACGTGACCAGCCTTCCCGCATCCGTGGGGGGAGGAAGTCCAGCACCGCCTGGCTACACCTCCAGTCAGAAAGGATGTCTCGGATTTAGAATTGGATCTTCCTCCTCCCGTTTTCGTATAGGAACTTCTGCTAGGCCTTCCATTCCAAGCACACCCCGAAGAGCCGGTCCTGGGCCTACGTCCTGCATGAGCGCCGCTAGTGCTGAGCGGTGGGTCCGCTCTTCGTCAAGTTCAGATGCTGCCCGATGAGGCAGTGACCCGTCTTCAGCTGGTAAAATCTAGAGGTAAGCATCCCGGAACTACCGGCCGTCGCTCCGTCTGGCCGCTGCTTGGCTGGCAGCTTACACTTTTACCGGAAACTCGTGCTCCCGCCCAGCGCTTACTTCCCTTGATCGCGTGCATCTGTTCGGGGCCAGTTTCCTCCGGCCACGCCCTTGATGGCACTTAAGTCATGTCGTTTTTGTTTTGTTTTCTCATTAATTGCATGTGGCCTTCCTAGATCATGGCGACATACACCGTCCGTTAACTTTTTCGTCCACTACCTTTTCGGGGCGCCGTGACCCCCTTACCGTCCACCCTGACCTGACCCAAAATAAAATATATGCGCACTCCCCCTTAAACTCCATTCCTCTTCTATCGAAGGCACAGTTCCCAGTTCCTACGCCTCCTGCCTCCTCTCCTGCCCCTCCCGCTCTCTGAGCTCCAACTCTGATGCCTCACTCATGGCGTCTTCCTCAGCCCTTCCCACCGTCCCACCTTAAGTTTTTATTCAATATTAATCGCATGTGACCTAACTAGATTATGACGATGTATACACCGGTTCCAGTCTACTGCCCAACCCCGAAGGGCGGCTCGTTGTGCTCCCCCGACCCTCCGCTGTGGTCTACCCCCAACATATGTGGTACACAACTCCCATCATATCCCTTTACTGCTGACCATCTCCTGTCTCCAGTCGCTCCATCTCTAGTCGCTGCTCCTCCTGCTTCTCTTCCCAGTCCCTGATCTCGCCCTCCGATACCTCGCTGCGGACATCTTCCTCTGCATGGTCCGGCCCCGCCCTTCGTCCCGCATTCGTGGTGAAAAGGGACTCCTAACTCGCCTGGGTGCACCGCAAGTCGGCGAAGAGGTTCTGGATTTTGAACCGATCCTTACCCATGCCAGTCTCCTTCCTTACTGCTGCCCACAGGATCTTCTGCCGGCGCTTCCGCTGCGGACAGTTCTTGAAAAGATGCTCCGGCATTTGACGCTTGTACGGACGCCACCGGCGCTTTGCTGTGGGTCTGTTCTTCGTCCATTCGAGGCACCGGCCAGCGAGACAGTTACCCGTTTTATTTACTTTGTTCTTTCTTAAGTCTTTCAATTATGGTTTACTTGGTGCGCATCATATCTTCTTTGGAGGGCCTGGGAAGCTATAAAACTCACGCTGCAGTAATGTACGGAAAGTTGAAGAGAACAGGCCTGGTCTGATGGAACTCACCATAGCTGAGGTGGCTGAGAGAAGCCCGGAGGACTAGGAGCCCTTTTCGAAGTCTCGATGAGAATTGCCGACAATTGAAGTAGTGAAAACCCATGCGTAGGAGTCTGCATCAAAACCTCACTGGACAAAGTAGATCGTTAAACCCATAACTATCTTTGGTACCCAGATACATAGCAAAAACTTTCCTCAGACTTGGTATTTGTCTGACTAAACCTGCCAGAAGCTGGCATCCTTTGCGCCGCTAGAGAGTTTTTGTCTAGAAAGTGTACCTCAATGGGTTTCCTGGACTTGGGATGTTTCATCGTAACTTTCCCAGCTTAGGGCTGACTTGACTTCGCCAGATTAGCCAATTTGCGCGGTCGCTGAGTTTTATGGATTCCCAGGCCCTTTGCGGTTCGAGGTTGTGTTTTGGTTTTCTCTCTGGGTTGAATCCTGGGTAACAAGCTTATATTTCTTAGCTTATTGCAACTTGCAGTGTTTCCCATAGTCCAGTCCGTCCGCCCAGAGCCTCGGACTGGACTGGACTGGATCTTGGCAGTCCGTCTGTGGGCAGTGTGCGGACGGACTGCGGACGACTGCAGTCGACTGCAGTCCAATACCAAGAAACCTAAAAAATCTAACTTTTCGACTCGTACACATGCAATTTCCGGGGAACCGTCGTCGTCTCTAGTCTGGTCAGCAGCAGGTCTCACACCACAAGGTCCGAGTGCCAGCAAATGGGTGAGAACTCATGACGCTCTACCGTGCCCATCACGGACTGCAGTCGACGGACGTCATGGACTGGACGGACTACTTTTACGCAGTCCGTCCAAACGGCCGGACTGGACCAGATCTTGGCAGTCCGTTCAGTCCGGACTGGGCTACGGGGAGCACTGATTGCAAGCGACAAGATTTTGAGCTCGCCACGATCTCGGTAAAGTCGGGTGCGAGTAGTGGTGTGAAGAAGGGAAGAAGAAAAACTTCTTGGGGCAGGCCTAGGCGGAGGGCAAATGGAGCTTGCAACGTACCGCCTTCGCGTGAACAGCGGGCGGGAAAAACAGACTGCGTGACCTCGCCATGATCCATCTAGGTCGCATGCTTTTTTTTGTTTATTCGTAACTCGCGTGCGACCTGTGGAGATCATGGCGAGATTATGTACAGTCCAGTTCCTGTCCGCTGTCCGCGCAGTGGCGGCACGTTGCTAGCACCACTTTGACCTCCGCCCAGGCCTGTCCCAAGGAGATGTGGAGCGCACCAAGGAAAGTACAAAGGAAAAGAACAAATGAGAAAGACAAATTTACAGATCTAGCCCTCTCCGGCAGACGCCCTGAAGTCCGGCGTGGGGAGGAACAGTGGTGCTCCCTCCCCGTCCGACTCCTCAGCGCCCGCTCCCTGCTCCTCCAGCCACTCCCGCATCTCCAGCTCCGACACCGCGCTCACAGCGTCGTCATCTGCATCAGCCGGCACCCGTCTTCCCACATCCGTAGAGGAGAGGAAGTCTAGTACCGCCCGGCTGCACCTCCCATCGGCCAGGAGGTCCCGCTCCTTCCACCGGTCCTTCCACCTCCCAGTCTCCTTCTTCACCTCCGCCCACAGGATCTTCTGCTGCGGCTTCCACTCGGGGCACTCCTTGAAAAGGTGGTCCCGGGTCTGCGTCCGGTATCGGCACCACCAGCATTGTGGGGTGGATCGGTTCTTCGTCCAGTTGAGGTACTGCCCAGTCAGGCAGTGCCCTGTCTTAAACTGGTAGAACCGCGAGGCGAGTCTTTTGGAGCTTCCGGCCACCGCGCAATCGGGTTTCTGGCTCTTTGGCATGTGGTACTTTGTCTTCGAGGTCCGACCTCCAGCCCACTGGCGTGCCTCCACCCACTTCTTCTCCGAGATTTCTCGCTTGAGGTTGGCGAGGGATCGTGGGAGAGGCGCCGCCCGCACTTCCGTCCGGCCTGAGGAGCTTAGCCACTCCACCCCGCGGGTGTTCGCCTCCCCTGCCGCGATCTTCGCCCACTCATCGGCCTTCTCATTGCCGGCGACTCCTTTGTGAGCTGGACACAATCGGATTTCGATGACGATACCCGGCCTGGCCCTGCGTAGGGTGGCGATATGCTTTCGTGCCTGGAGGGCGTACTGTCGCCCAGGGCCAGGTTCGTCCGATGCCATCCGCCTGATGGCTGCCTGTGCGTCCGAAAAGATGGTGATCCGTTCCGGGGTCGCGTTCCTTTGTGCTGCCAGCTCCAGCGCATGGGCAAGAGCGGCGCACTCTGCATCATAGGCCTCTTGCTTGTTGCCCATGTGTACTTTGGCGCCCGCCCAGGTTAGGCCCCTCCTCCACACCACCGAGAATCTAGGTCGCATGCGAGTAATGAATAAACATAAAAACAATGAAAGACAGATTGACCCGTCTTCAGCAGGTAGAACCTTGCAACTAGCCGCTTGCCGGTCTTCGCCGGAGCTGAACCCGGTTTCTAGCAGCCCTTTCCCAGCAAGCACCTTGAGTCATGTACCTTGAGTCATGTAGTGCTAAATCAAACTTGTTCGACGTGGCATCGCGCGTGCGCGCTCATGAATCACCGCCATAGGCGAGCAATCTCTCATTCCGAGTCTTCAGCAGAGCCGGGAAACACATCTCCATCGTGTGTACCCAGATGTGAGCCACATACCGGGGGTCTCTGGGCCTTCCCTATCGTTATATGGCTTTACTAGCATGAGCTAGTTATCACTCGGTATTCTTGCTGCCGTCACTGACGAATTACACTTTTTCAAGTAAAAGAGTGAAGATATAGATCAGCCATGATTTATACAGCTTGTATGCTTTGTATGAAGAAACAGAAAAGAAGTAAATTTTCAAGAAGAAAAAAACCGAACAACCGAGCTCTATTTCAATATTACCCTTTCGTGATAATATTACCTCATCCCACAATGTCAACGACAACGGTAACAAGTTACCGCTATCCGTCGCCCCCTTAATCGCCAGCAGGACACTCGTTAGCCGAGATTGGATCCAAACCACCCAGTCGGGTGAAAGAAAATTGTGACTCAGGGGATTCTCACTATGGTTTCTGAGTCTCCACGCTTTCTGAGCGAAACAAAAGTATTCACTGCCCTTAGGCACATTTCTGGCGTCTAATGCAGCAACGTACAGGGGAAGGCCTGTGGTTTCGCCGTGTGGAGGCATGAAGGACAGATTTCGAGATCTCAAGCCACCGGTCGCTATGCGGACAAGATTTCGACTTCGAAGCGTTTACCCACCCCCACGCTTTAAGTGGTAAAGCTGAAACTACCCCGTCGATTTAATTCGTGACAAGTAGCGATCAACATCACCCCGAAGACGACATATCATATATACTCCACCCACCAAACAAAATGCAGTGCCATACCTTCGCCTACTTATTGGACGTCCAAGACGCTCCCGACTCGGCAACAGCTGGTCAGAGCGCTGCATTTCCAACCCGATTATACGACCTGGTGGCAACTGATGAGCCATCTTCACTGAGCACCTGGAGCATAGCTACATAGGAGACGGATTGGTTGATTATATCGCACTCACATGGTCAACATACCACAAACACTTTTTCGATCGGGTTGCCAAAACCGAGGATGTGAGCTCAATAACTTGAAGAGGGACAATACCTCGATCGGGTTTCGGTGCATACCCCGCTGAGACGGCGGAAACTAATGTCTATGTCTAGCGGGCTCCGTACAGTCGAGCAGATGCTTGACCACCCTCGCGTGGTTGAGGCATCAATGGTGGAGATCATTACGGAGAGAAAGGAGAGAAGTTTCCGCCGCTATTCTTCTGCTTCGACGAGGTGTCCAACATTTTGAGGCCGCTGCCCGGCGCGTCGAGGAGGGTCGCCAGGTTACTAAGGCGTAAACCTGTGCGGGTCTTTGTACTGTCGACTGAGAGCCCGTTATTGACTTGTCGCCGGCAGTTAGTGTCATTTCCTCCAATAGGATCAGACGGCACCGCCGCGAGTGGGTACCTCTCGAGCCGCTCTCGAGCCGGACATGATGGCTGGACTGCTGGCAGGTGACATAGGCGCAGAATTCCACATAACTGTGGACAATATCGGCGCGGTTTCGCAAACCATCAATCAAGGCTGTCCGCTACGGCTGGCATACTCTCTTTTGGGGTTTCCATCACCCGCATGCAACCTAGATAGATAGATCATGGCGAGGTCATCAAAGTTCGGTTCCTGTCCGCAGTCTGCGTGAAGGCGGCACGTTAAAAGCTCCCCTTCGCCCTCCGCCCAAACCTGTCCCAAGATGAGATGCGCACCAAAGAAATCACAAAAGGGAAAACAAAAGAGATGTCAAAATGTTGGACGTCCGGAGATGACGCCGGAGATGACGCCGGAGGTGGCGCCGGAGATGACACCGGAGACGCTGTCCGGAGCCCAGTCACTAGACGAACCAGCTCAGCAGCCCTCAGTATATAGAGAACGTTGTGTACGTGACGTTGTATTAGTATCGAATTCATGATCTTCATCGCTATCTATCGATATCATCCTGACAAGAGAGAACGAAGGAAACTATAACCCACCCCCTACTCCTCTTCTGCAGACGCCATGGGGAGGGCGTGGCGAGGGACAGCCACTCACCCTCGGCACCCAGCTTCTCGGCCTCCACTCTCCGCTCCGCTTCTCTCTTCGCTCCCAGAGTTCCCCGCATTCTGTACATGGTATCTGTAAATTTAATAATAATTATCTAACTTTCTTTATTATAATTGGTACTCACCTTTCTGGGCGCTGTCAACTGACAGCGTTCAGACGCATGTTTCCCTGTGGAGTTCCAACTACTTCCAAAACATTAAGGACCTGCGTGGCTGCATATCCTTTCTCCGCTTCCGCCGTAGCCAGTTGAATGGATAAGGTTGATGGCGCAATCTCTCTGCTCCTTTCCAAATCGTGTTGGTGCTCTTCACTGTCAGGTCGTTCGATAGCGACAGTTACTGGGGGCTGTCACCGTACGCGCCATCTTCACTCGGACTCGACAGAGGCCAGGCTGTCGAACCGTTGCACTGTGCCTCTTCTTAACTCCCTCTCTAGCTGGTAGTTCTTAACCCCCTTTCTTGCGCTTTCGTAAACGGCACTCGTATTTCTGGAGTAATACGTCGCCTCTCTGCTGTGTCATGAAACCGCCAATCTTCGTGTAAACAGTACAGAGTAGTGGCCAGAATGTGTCAAACTCATCCATTACTACCGGTTTCACGAGCGTAAACAGAAGATTCGACCAAATTGTACAGTAGTATTCTTGGGGATAGGAATGGAGGCGGCAGTCATTGTGATGGGTTGGATTGTGGTGACACGAATAATTAGTATGTGGGTGGTGCGTGTTGGGCTGTGTTGTTGATAAGGGGGTAAATGGTTCTTGTCGGCGATGCAATTGTTCGTGGTGCCTGGTATTGGGTACTTGACAGCGACGCTTTTTTTTTTGCTCGCATGCAGCCTATCTATACTATGGCGATGTACATTTTCGTCCGTTTTTCCCGTCCGCTGTCCGCGCGGTGGTGGCACATTGCAATCTCCCCTTTGCCCTTTTCCCAGGCCTGTCCCAAGTAGATATGATGCACACCAAGGAAATTACGAAGGAAAAGGGGTCGAGCGGGCGTGAAGGACAAAAGAAAGCAGCCTTTCCCCTACATACTCCTCTCCTGCAACCGCCATGAAGTCAGGCGTGGGCAGGAACAGTGGTAGTTTCCCCCCCCGGCGCCCAGCTCCTCAGCCTACGCCCCCTGCTCCCACTCTCGCAGCTACGCTTGTGACACCTCGCTCACCGTGTCTTCCTCAGCCAGTACCCGCCTCCCGACATCTGTGGCAGCGAGGGAGTCTAGCACCGCCTGACTACACCGCCAATCGGCGAGGAGGTCTCGGATCATCCACGGCTGGCTCTTCCACCTCCTTCGACACCTCCGCCCACAGGATCTTCTGCAGGGCCTTCCACCCCGAAGATGAACAACTTTACGAGCGTGAGATGATGCTTGAGATTGCTAGAGATCTGGTCACCAGCGCTCGAGCGCCTTTTTACATGTATCCTCCCCTCCGCGCCTAGAGCAAAAATACAAGGAAAAAACACATTGGACTACCCCTCTTTTTCCTCCTACTATCCTTGCCTTCCCTCACGTCCACCTGCCTCCTCAGCGGCTAATACCCTTGTGCGGCACCTTGGCAATATCTCAACACTCCCCCTTGCTAAGGTGCTTGTCCAGCGTTGTATCCCGTAGCGGCCTCAGGGCGTGCCCGTCCATGACGGCGCTGGCGGCTCGAGTAAGGGCTGGTGCTGGTAGGGCCTTTGTCAGCAAATCGGCTTTGTTGTATTTGCCAGCTGTCCACTCAATTGTTAGCTCCCCCAGCTCCAGCTGCTGCCAGATATAGTGGTATTGTTGGTGGATGTGCTTTGTTTTCTTGTGGAACCCAGGATTCTCGCTGAGCTTCCTGGCTCCGTCGTTGTCTGTAATGATAACGGGTGTGGTGACTTCTCCGAGCTCGGCCAGGAAGTCCTTCATCCAAGCAGCGTGCTGGGCTCCGGCGGAGAGAGCGATATACTCCGCTTCTGTGGAAGAAAGGGCAACCACCTTTTGCCGCTAAGAGGTCCAACCAACAGCAGCATCGCCGATGCAGGTGAGCATTCCCATCTGACAGCAACCTTCCTCATCTCCCCCATAGCTAGCATCTACCCAGATGGTGAGGCCACTACTGGGGGGGGGTAGCAGATAGCTTGAGTCCATCGCACGCTGTGCTAAAAAGGAAACGGACAATTCAGAGCGCCACTTCCCAATGCCTAGAAGTGGCCTGAGAATTATGGCGAGCGAGGTAGGTGACTGCAAAAAGGATATCCGGTTGTGTTGACTGAGCGATGTAACTGAGACTACCAATGAGGCGTTGGTAGGGCCTGAGATCAATGATTTTTTCTCCCTCCGTAGGTGCAGTAAGGTCATCGTTAAGACTCATTGGAGAGCTTGCGCCGTAGGTGATTCCGTATTCTGCGCAGAGGGCCTCAATAGCCCATTTCTGGGTGAGTCTCAGAGCTGTTTGCAAGGCGGAATTGGATGGTGATATGGGAAGTATCTCCCAGCGGCATTCGATGTTGAGGAAGGAGGATGGCTTTCCTCTGTAGTCGATTTCCACATTCTGTTCGAACACTTGGGTGAATTGCAGCAGGTCTTCCATTCCGCGGGCGACAATAAGGTAGTTGTCCACATGGGTAGCCACTCGAATATGGTCTCCAATATAGCACGCAGGATCCGATTTCATGGGCAAGAGACCACTGAGACTGAACAACATCGTCATTGTTGTGTTCCACTCAAATGCAGACTGCTTGAGACCGTATAGGGCTTTGTGGAGACACCATACTTTATCTTTGGTGACAGATAGATCACTGATGTAGATCTTGTGCTTCAATGGGGTGTTGAGGTAGGCGGCTACAATGTTGGCCTGTAGCACAATCCATTGATCCCGTAGAGCAAGAACAAGAAGGGACCTCCAGCTGTCTGGCCAGGCAACTGGTGCATAGGTATCGTTGTAGTGAAGGCCATAGACTTGTGTAAACCCTCGAGCAGTGAGCCGTGCTTTCTGCTTCTGTAGTTTTCCAGCCTGGTCAAACTTCTCTCGTAGGACCCACTTGGTGTCGACCGTTTGCTTTCTGGGTGGCAGCTGATCCAGTTCCTCATACACACCATACTTCTTCAGCTGCTCTTTCTCTTTCTCTATTGCCACTGCCCATGCCTTTCTGTCTGGTCCAGTGAGGGCATCCTTCACTGATATCGTATTTGACACTATCAGATAAGCCTGTTCTGATCCATCCTGACGATATTGTTCTGGTAATCTCTGTGTTCTTGCTGACCAGCGTAGAGGTTCTGCTGGTGGTGAACTGGTATCCGATGGCTTCTCTTGGTCCTGACGAGTAGGTTCTGTTGACTCCTCTCCTTTATTGGAGCTAGACTCTGGAATAACAAAGTTGTCCATCACCCAGTCTTGGATTATAGTAGGCCCATCGATATCAAATGGTACAGAGATAGCCAGTTCGTAGGGTCCCTCCAGGTTTTGATGGCGCGGTTCTTTCGTTGTGGTCACCTGCTTCTCTTTGGTGTAGAAACGATATATTCCTGAGCTTGCAGTGTACCCAACGATATAACCTTCAGTACTCCGAGTGGTGAGCTTTCCAATGGTATGAGGGAGATGGATCCAAACAGGTTCTCCAAATGCCCGGAACTTGGATCTTTGCTGTTGGATATTGGTCTGGGGAAGAAAGAGCTCCACTGGAGATTTGCCATCCAGAGTTTGGTGAGGGGTTCGGTTTTTTCTATATGTAAATGCGCAATTGCTTCGGGCCAGAGATACTTTGAGAGGTTGGTGTGAAGGAGAGCAGTTCTAGCCATGGTCACTATAGTCCTGTTGGTTCGTTCCGCAATGGTGTTGTTCTGGCTGTGGCATGTAACTGTTTCTTTGAGACTGATACCTTTGGCCTGTAAATGACGAAGAAGTTCGGCACTTCGGTATTCGCCTCCATTGTTGGTCTTGAGATTTTTTGCTTTGCGTCCAGTCTGAGTCTCCATTGCAGCAATCATATCAAGGAGGGCGGCAGGTGCCTCAGCCTTAGAGGTGAGGCTACGAAGCATGGTAAACCAGGAGTATTCGTCGATAAGTGTACAAATGTACTGTTGGTGTGCAACTCCTTGGATTTCCATGGGGCCGTATAGATCCGAATGTAGGGTGTCGAGGATGCTGCTGGTACAGTGGCCACTTGGTCCACTTGGTGCCTTTGTGGATTTTCCCTTCTGGCAGGCACTGTATTCCAGTTTGGTGTTTCATAGAGCTGGGGATGCCTCTGGAATATGTCTAAACGCAGGAAGGGGAAGATGTCTGTACCTTACATGCCAATCCTGTGCATTTACCGCTGCCCTCGCTCGCTCTCCCTATCACACACGATCCACTTCTATCACCTCATCGTATCAAGTCTTCTCTCGCCCTTGCTCTTGACACCATATTCCCGTCAACACTGAAACCTGCTCGTCTCTCAAAGAAGCTACAATCAATTCTTTACTTTCACAATGTCCTTTGTGTCCCAGATGCACCAGAAAATCTTCTCAGCGGCCAGATCCTTATCTCCAAGAACGTGTTCCCAGTGATACATGATGGAAATCCTCGGCTGGACTATAATGAGAAGACCATTTTGAAAATGACACTTGTCAATGGCAAACAAATGATCCATGGGTCAGAATCTGTTGCTCTTACTACATCTGAAGACGAATTTCTTGTGAATGATTATTGTATTGTCAGGTACAGGAGAAGAAAGGAAGAGAGAAAGCAAAACAGTGTACAAAAGTCTCGCTCCCCCCCAAACTTGCCCGATTGGGCTGCTTACCCCGCTTTCCTGGTCAGCGCCCTGCTCAACTGTATGCAGTGCAACGCTGTACGTCAAGCAGCGAGAAGCATTTCCAACATACCCTCTCTTCTCGCGCTTCGTTCAAAAAACCAAGTAAAAATATAACTCCTACGATCATCGTTGACCTCATCAAAACCTCTGCAGTGAAAACCCTGTGGGAAAAACAGCTGACCTTAGGGAAAAGAGTATCAGCTCACGTTTCCTTCCCGGCACCCCCTTTTTCTCCCCTGAGTCTCACCCCCTTTTCCTTCCCACAGTCGCTACCGGCCTTTGCCTCTCGCACATTGTGTGATGGATGGGTGAGGTTGGTCGAATCTTGTGTAACGTGAGATGCTTTGGTATTCAGCATAGTGGGGTGTAAGGGATCATTTGCAGATAGATTGATGAGTTGGAGTAGTTGCATGTGTCAAGGAGCGGCAAGCGGTTTCATGAGCAGATCGGCTGGATTCGCCGCAGATATAATGTATTGAAAGATTACCGATCCTTTCGTTTGTTCGTCGTACACATGGTGGTACTTAACATCGATATGCTTTGACTTCTGCTTCACAACTCCAGAGATGATTAGCTTAATCACTCCTTGATTATCGCATCCGATAGGTATAGGTCCCTTTGAAATATTAATCGATATTGTGTTTGCAACTTCTTCTAAGATGCGCCGAATCCAGAGACTCACCCGGGTGGCATGGGAGCTAGCAATATACTCTGCTTCAAGCGTAGATAGTGCCACTAAACTCTGAGACTTCGCTTGCCAGTGTACCAGTCCTGAGGTGATGAGTTCCTCATTCCAGTTGGTGTATCCCAGCCCAAAGATGTAACCACCGATGGATTTTCGAGTTTTGAGATTTCCGGCCCAATCAGAATCTGTATATCCCACTGCTGACAGTTCAGAGTGGGGTAGACGCCGATAGTGGATGGAGAGATTGGATGTAGCTTTGAGATAGCAGAGTGCTCATTTTGCTGCCGTCAGGTACATCTTAAGGGGTTGAACGTTGTAGCGTGTTACACCCTAAATACTACAGGGTCGGAATTTGGATACGGACCAGGCAGGAAGGTATCGGAAACTCGTCACACGGTCTTAGGACGGCATACCGAGACCGGGCCACCGACAGCATCAGGGCTCAACTCGGTTCGACCAACTCTGCAGCACCGGATGATCCCGGGCCAAGTACCGGCGCGGGCCGGGAAAGCGCAAGTGCTGCTGCAGAGAAAGACAACCTTGGTGGTCATAATAGGAAAGACAAGCAATCGGAAGGAAAGTGGGAACGCAAGGAGTTGCGAGTCTAGATCGTGAAATAGGAGCGGGGTTGTTTCCAGAGGCATGGCGCCCAGAGGAAAAACACCACGAGTCGGGAATCACTGTATCGTTGCAGACGGCCAGAGGCCCAAGGCGATACTGCTGCATGACATTGTCAGGAGATACGTGGGACCATGCTACCACTCGCATCCTCATCATTAACACCCGATTAGGGCGATGAACTCTGGGCTTTGCCAGCGCATGGCGGTGTGAGCGTAACCCCCACCTATCCGAGAAGCTTACAATGGTTATGATGCAGGGCATACACTGCACCAAGGTGAGGGAAGTCGAGTTGAACAAATACTGGAGTGGAGGCTTGACTTCAAGCCGATCCTGTAGTGCTGGGTAGTCCCCAGACCAAGTACCAGCTTGTGATTCGGGAAAGTGCAAACGCCGCTACAGGACCACACCTCAGGAACAGTTCGAGAGTCTGTTGGGAGAGATATGGGGCGTAGCTATCTTGTGCCATTGCGGCCGGGAAGGACTAGCTGTACGGTTGTGGGTTCGTTATCTCCGGCCGAGTAACGTAATCAACCCCGCACACAACCCAATCGTACAACCCAATCACAACGAGAGGACTTAAGAAGAGGCACCTGCTCTGGCCACTCTCAGGAAAATACGGGAAAAGCACTACTGTCTGACCCAATCGAGAGTTATCCTCTTTACGCTGATGAAATCTAGTACCAAGGCGAAGAGTTTACACGTCACAGTGTGGGGTAGTTACCCGCAGCACCTGACTTTGCCCAGCCAGATACTTATATGACGACCTGCCGACGAGCGGTTGTCATCAAATGAAAAACAGAACCATTGGAATCCTGAGCAGAATAATCGCTTCAATCGTCTAACGATCAACGGACCATCTACTGGTCACCAAGATATGGAGTTAACGACCATCCCCCCAAGCGATCCGTCGAGCAAGTTGTCGCCATGGAACCGTGAGTGATCCGTCGAGCGAGTTGTCGCCACGGAACCGCAAACGAACTGCCGCCGCGATACTCGCAAGCCATCAGGCCACCGCCGGGCTTGCGTCGAACGATCCATCGCAGCACCGGGCCTGCACCCCGAATCGACGATACGCCTCAGCGGCGAGTGAGATGGCAGTGGATCGGGAAGGAGATAGAAGGATACGTGAGGAGCTCGAGAGTCTTGGTGGAAGCGGGGCTCACGAGGTGATGATAAGGTTGAGAAGTCTAGACTGGAGATAATGGACCGGAGTACTGAAAACTCCGGAGAAGCAAGGAAACCAGCAAGTGGTGGACACACAACTGCAGGCACAGAGTCTGTGAAGTGGCTCCACTTGTAAGAGGACAGGTCAGCCAAGGCAGGATTCTGTCTAGGACAACGGACTGGCATGCCCCAGAATTCTTGCTCTCCTTATCGCAGACACCAGTCGTGACCAATCGACCCCAGACCCGGAATCTGGTGGCCAGAAACCATATGTCATACCTTCGATGAGTTCCCAGGGGACACCGACCAGGATGAGTAGCTCCGGACTTTGGCCCACACCCATCTTGGCTGGTACGTGCGTGAGCGTATCCTCTACCATATCTTACGCGGAATCTTTAGGGCCGGAAGCAGTTTGGCCAGGTGAAGCAGCCTTGAGGGGAAGCAGCCAAGTGGTCCCCAGGTACTGGGGGGTGAGGTCGGTCCGGCATCAGCTGGGCACGCCAATAATCCCTAAATCCTCAGTTGGCTGAGCCAGTCATCCGAAGGGCTGTGATGACCTAAGGAAAGCAGAACTCAGTAGCCACTGCATACAAACCAGAGATAAGGATACCCATGAGGTAGTTGTCGAGTGAGCCGTCGGGCAAGACACTGGGCCCGTCTCAAATCGAAACCCGCCGAAGCGACAAGGGCGAGCCGTCGGGCAAGACGCAGGGCCCGTCTCGATCCGAACCATTTGCCGAAGCGTCAGACAATCTGACCATGACGCCGAAGCGATACAGGAGTGAGCGATCGGGCAATACGCTGGGCCCGTCTCGACCAAACCATTACACCGAAGTGCCGCGAGCGAGCCGTCGGGCAATACGCCAGGCCCGTCTCGATCCGAACCATCCGCTGAAGTGCCACGAGTGAGCCGTTGGGCAGGACACCAGGCCTGTCTCGAAGCGAACCATCCGCCGAGGCGATACGCGCAAGCTGTCGGTCAGCTGCCGGGTATGCGCTAAGTGACCACCTACGATCCGTCAAGCGAGCCATCGCCGCGGAACCACGGACGAACCGTTGCACAAGCTGACGTGCAGCCGCCGGGCAAGCACCATCCACCGAGGGATCCATCGAGCGATCCGTTGCCGCGGAGCCGCAGAGATCGAACCCAACTCCTTAGATTATTTGCTGTGAATCCCTTAATGGTGGGCAAGCTTGGAAGGATTGTCATGGGGGGTGTCATTCCTGTATATTAACTGAACGCCGGCGAAGACCGCGTATGTCCCATCTCCTTCGTGACTATCAAGAAACATGACCAGTTCAATATTACTGTCACTCCGACGTTGACTGGACGTTCCAGTGTCACATAGTGACTGAGGGCAGTGACACTGAAGGCAATATCCAGTCGGCTTCCAAGTGCAGCGTACATCAAGGAACCAACTATTAAGAGATATTCTTTTCGATCAACGGATTTGTCCTTGCAGTGGGGGTTGTTCAGGTCGACTTCAGAATCGAGTGGCATTTTTGCTGGCTTTGCATCAAGCAATCCGAATCTTCTGACAATCGTGTCAATGTAGGCCTGTTGACTGATGCAGAAGCCGTCCTCCTTTTTCTCGATTTCGATACCTAGGAATCTTCTTGTCGGTCCTAGATCACTCATCTTGTATTTCGTGTGGAGGAGCTGCTTGATTCGGTGTCCATCGGTTCTATTGTACGCAATAAGAAGATCGTCAACATAGAGAAGTAGTAAGACTCCTGGCTGGAGGTAGAGGTTCGGGTCTTCAGCTGATTGCTTGAATCCTATAGAGCATAAGAAGCCATCAATATCTTCATACCAAAGCCAGGGAGCTTGTTTTAATCTGTAAAGAGCTTTGCGAAGGACAAGCGACTCAACCTTTATTGTACTGCTCTCAAGCCACTTGATTCCAGGGGGTAGAGATATACAGATGTTGCCTTGGTCGATCTTCAGGTTTAGAAAGGCAGTTACGACATCCATATGGTCGACGTTCCAACCATACTGTGCTGCCAGTGCGAGTAGCAGTCGGAAGGTTGCCAGTTTTGAGACAGGAGCATAGGTTTCATCATAGTCTATACCAGCCTTCTGCTCGTAACCCTTAATTACAAGACGTGCCTTATATCGAGTGAATCCATCAGGGATGATTTTTCTTTGATAGATCCATTTGCAACTGATCGGCACTTCCATGAATTTGCTTCTGCCAACTCGGCGCAGCAGACCAGATGCTCCGGTATGCTGGTTTTCTTTGACAATATCGAAAGTTTCATTTTCGATTAGGGCCTGCCATTCTTGCTGCATCGCTTCTTTCCACTTCTCAGCCTGTGGACTTTTCAGAGCAGCCTGATAGGTAGCAGGTTCGTATTCATCTTCGGGAATCTTTGTTGATTCAACTTCGGCGATTTTGAATGTGAGAAGTGCTGAGGCTGGACTTTCAGTAATTCCAAGCATCAGAAAAGCCGTCGCAAGGTTCTCTGAAGACCTCAGATCAACCCCTTCTTCAGAAGCCTTGCTCATGATCACTTCGTTCGTTGCAAGTCATACCTTACTGCGTGTTCGAGCAGAGACATAACCACAGTCTAATATATTGTTAGCAACTTGCAGTTCATTGCAGCCAGTATTTTTCAGCTGTTTCAGCAAATATGTAGCCTAAGCTTCTCCTTTTTCAGGATCGCCAGGTTCGACTGAGACTTGTCAACACTAATGTCAGTGGACATTTGTCTAGATTTTCTGCGTACCAAATTGTCAACACCAAAGATCGGTGGGCTTTCTTGTATACCTTCGCCCTACACAGATATCTGCTGAATTCGGCGGACCCTGGCTTACCTCCCGCCAGCAAATAGGCTGTGTCAACGGGAGCCCCTTCCATTCTTGAGACAGGAACTCATCTCTCCGCCAGCAAAATAGGCTGTAACAAAGGGAGACTTACCAGTATCTTGCATACCCAATGAATTATCCGTTCTCTCAACGGTCATTTCATCCACTTCTTGAGACTGATCCACAGTTTGATCTGGGAACTCGACAGTTTTCACCTGTTCTCCTGTGGAACTTGAAAAGGCATCTTCATTTTCATCAAATACTACACTTGAGCATTCTACTGCTCTTCCGGCCTTTCCAGAGTTGAAGTTCCAAATTCTCCAAATCTTTGTTGTGTTGTGCACATATCCCAACATCATGGACGGCTTGGATCGACTTCCAAACTTCTTTTCATTTCTCTGGCTAGGTGGTATATGTTTGTAGATGCGGCATCCAAAGCGACGTAGATGTACAATTGGTGAGACAGTTCCAAATAGTGCTTCAAAGGGGGAGCAGTTGCCAGATAGACTCGTGGTTGGAAATGTCCGGTGGAGATAGCATGCTGTACAAATTGCTTCAGGCCAGAACTTGGTCGGCACATCTGCTTCCCACATCATGCTTCTCGCTTTGGTGTTGAGTGTACGAATCATCCATTCAGCAACTCCATTTTTGTATTGTGTATACGGTGGCGCCGGTTCATAGGAAATTCCTTTCTCTCCCGGTAATCCTAGAAATACCGAATTGTTGTATTCCCCCGATCCATTATCACATCGAAACTGCTTGATGTGAAATCCTTGTGCTTCAATCCAGGCCAGATAGTTCCGAAATTTTGCAAATATCTCTTCAGCCGATTTTGTGACAAGAAAGTATACCTCTGTGTATCATGTACAATCGTCAATGTATACGATATAGTATTGGTTTCCTCCGTTACTTCTTTTTATGGGTCCACAGAGATCTGAATGGATGAGTTTGAATGGGATTGAAGTGTGGGATGACGGGGTATGTGCAACTCGCTGTTGTTGTTTTGTTTAGATGCATGTTGGACACAGACTCACTGGATCTAGTAACTTCCAAGGTGTTTTCAGTGTCGTTTTGAGAACGCATTTCACATCCACATAGTTAAGATGTCCGAACCGTTGGTGCCAAATATCAATCAAGTTGGAATGCCAAGCTTTGCGGTTGTAAGATCTTAGTTCCGAGACATATACGGATCCTTCTGTTGTGAGTGTGTAGAGTCCATGTTCCATTCCTCCTTTAAGAATGCTCTTCCTGTGGGAGTCGGTGATAGAGCAGACTCTAGATCTGAAGGTTGTAGTGAGTCTATATGTGTCGAGTTGACTGACTGACAGTAATGAGATTCGGAATTCTGGGACGAAGAATGCTTCTATGTCGACACCTTTAAGTCTGACTATCCCCTTTTTGGTTGCTTGTACTGTGTTGTTGTCTCCAAGTTTAATTATCATCTTGGTGTCAGTAAGGGAGGCTTTGCGGAAGTCTCTGATGTCATTGCTGTAGTTGTGGGATGCACCAGAGTAGATTACTCAGGTTCCAAGTCTTGATGTTGCCGATCGATGTGTTGCTACCATCACCTCCGAGCTGAGTGAGGTGGAACCCTCATGTCATTCCGAGTTGCCGGGTTCATTGGAAATCAGATGGCGTCCATTGATCCTCTCCAGTTTGTTTCCATTTCTGCTCGTTCCATTTCCTCGATTGCCACCGGATCCATTTCCACCAGATCCGTTTCCTCCAGATCGAGATCCACTGGTTCCATCTCCACTAGGTCTGCCAACTGATTCTCGGTTTCTAGAATGAGCGGCCTGACCTTTCTGCTTGATTGGACAGTCTCTTTGCATGTGTCCTTCGTCTCCACAATAATAGCAGGTGATTTGGTTCGATTCACGTTTCCATTTGTTGCCATCCTGATTCTTCAGCTTCCAGCAGTATTCTGTGTCATGAGAGGTCGCTCTGCAATGGGAACACCATTTGTTTCCTTTCTGATGACCTTGTTCTTCTTTTCCTTTTTCTGATTGCTGGCTGTAGAGTGCATCCGATACTGCATCTGGTTTTGTCATCATTGCTTTGTTGCGTTTACATTCCTTCAAGGCATCGATTACTTCCTGAACTGACATGCCGGTGCTAGATTGGAGAATTTCGACAGTGACAGAGAATATTGAGGGGAGGGTGGTGAAAATATGGGTCTTGAAAGAGGCATCGGATATGGCTTCATCAGAACCGGCTAGCTGATTCTTGATTTCCATCAGCTGAAAGAAATATCTCTGGATCAGTTCGCCGGTGGTCAGTTTCAGAGTTCGAAATTTTCGGAGAAGCATCATTCGTCCAACAGTAGTGCTGACTGCGTCCATTCGAGGAGCCAGAGTAGTCCGCATTTGTGCTGGGTCTCTGATACCCTCCAGCTCGATCTCAACTTCCTGGGAGCAGGAACCACTGATTATGGCTGCAGCGTGTGCATGGCGATCCAAATAGTTGATATGAACAGTCCGTTCAGCTATGGCGGCAGCATTGAATCCAACCGGAAGATTTGGCTCCACTTCTTGCCATGTCACGATGTTCCACACGCGAATACCCTCAAGGATATGACAACAGTTCCACTGCCAGATCGAGTAGTTCATTGAGTTGAGGAGTACGATCGATCCAAGGGCATACTTGTAAGGTTTATCTGACATTGTAAAGTACTAGGCCAAAAGTTTCCGTACACCCAGGTACAACTGCCCATGATGCCCTCACTCAACCTTCTCGATCCCCACAACCACAATTTAGAAAGTCTCAGTAGTTGGCATACATCATGAATA
>Ga0307508_10000757_pt1 | contig 38250 bp, 28 predicted proteins | sample 9_EM_MG_FD_203089 | JGI IMG/M metagenome (GOLD analysis project Ga0307508, IMG submission 203089) | Populus trichocarpa ectomycorrhiza microbial communities from riparian zone in the Pacific Northwest, United States - 9_EM | ecosystem: Host-associated > Plants > Roots > Unclassified | place... | reverse complement strand
ATGCGTACGGCGCGGTCCGCGGCGCCCGGGGCCTGCTGATCAGCAGCTACGGCACCAACCAAAGCGACCCGGCGGGCGACAACGCGGCCGGCATGGCCCTGCTCAAGCAGGCGGTGACGATGGCCGACAACTTCAGCCGGATGGCCCAGACGCACCAGACCACCGCGCTGGCCAGCGCCGTGGGCACGGTCAAGACGAACGCCAGCCACCTGAGCGACCAGGCGGCACCGCTGAAGGCACTGCACCAGGCGTTGAGCGGCATGGTCAGCCAGACCGGCTTCGACGCCGCGCTCAGCGATGCAGGGAACAAGAGCACGCAAGCCCAAAGCGGCAAGCTGCCGCACACCACCGACCCGATCGTGGCGATCATGGCCAAGGCCGGGTTCGGGCTGGCCGCGGGCCAGGACATCCAGCTCGCCAGCGGCGAAGTCATCAGCTTGCAAGCCGGGCAGGACTTGCACATTGCCGGGGGCCACCAGATGCGGGTGAACACCGGGCAGAGCATCGGCATCCTGGCCGGGGCGGTGCAAGCGGGCACAGGGGCCGCAGGCACGGGCTTGAGCATGATCGCGGGGCAGGGGCCGGTGCAGCTGCAGGCCCAGGCCGGGCAGGTGCAGGTGGCGGCCAAGGGGCTGGTCAACATCCGGTCGGCGGTGGGGGCGGTGGAGTGGGCAGCGGCCACCAAGATCACGCTGCAGACGCTGGGCGGGGCCAAGCTGGTGATCTCGGCCGAGGGGATCATTCCCTCCTGCCCGGGCAAGGCCACGGTGCATGCGGCGCAGAAGAGGTTTATCGGGCCGGCGTCGGAGAGTTACCCCATGCCGAGTTTGCCGGGCGGTGTTTGCATCGCCTGTCAGCTGAAGGCCAAGGCTCAAGGCGCTCCTTTGGCTGCAAAGAACGGGTAGCCGTATGTCCACTCTTGCCACCCATCAAGCCTCGGACATCTTTGCGTGGTGCGCGTCAGCACATGGCAATGGGCTCGGCGTGTTTGTGCTCCTTGATCCACCCACAAACGCTGCCCCAAGCTTTCACCCAACGCCGCTGCAACCGCAACTGAACCTGTTCTCAGAGCGCACCAGCGACCCTCAGGCCTTGCAAATCGGACCTCGTTTGATCGAGGTGCCTAATGATGAAGCCATCGCGAAGCGAGTGGCTCGCGCGTTTGCGAGCCAAAGCGCTGAGCAACCCGAGATGTTGCTGATCTCCAGCCCCCTCAAGTTCGACTCACTGGCCAAACGGCTCTCGACCCGCTTCGATGTGAACGCTGCAGGCGAAGAGATGCTGCTGAGACTGTGGGACGCTCGAATCTTCTACGCATTGGCCTCGGCACTTGAGCCACCCAATCGTGAATTGGTTTTCGCATTGGGCACCCAGGCGCTGGTGCCTGATCGGCAAGGCGGGCAGGTGGTCATTGCGTTGAATTTCACAAGCGACGACCCGTTGCAGGGTAGGCAACTCTCGCTCAGCCAAAGCGAGTTGGATGCGCTGATCGAGCGCTCCAACCCCGACGCCATACTGGCGATGGTCAGGGAGATCAGCCCCGAACTCATCCAGCAAATTGCCGACGCTGAGCGCTACGGCTTGGCGCAGCGTCAACTCGTTGAGTGCGAGCAGCGGCAACTGAACTCCCCACGTGATCAGGCGCTTGCGCTGACCCTTGCCATTGAGCATGGCCCCGAGTGGTGGCATTCGCCAGAGTGGGCGAACTGCGTGCAACAGGCCAGCCAGTTGACCCTGCTCAATGCCTACCTGCAACGCATTCAGCCTAGTGAGTAGAAATCTCTGCCGGCGCCACCCAAGCTTTGAATCTCAGGAAGTAGCTCACATGAGGACATCAATTCCTATTCGCCCGAAGAATGAGCGCGAGCACCGAATGTCGCTTGCCCAGTCGAAGCTCGGATATACCACATGCCTCTACCCACTTCTGATTGGCGTTCTTGGGCTAGGGATGACATGGGGAGGTTGGCTTGTATTCAATGCTGTCAATCCGCCAAGCCTTGGCGGCGAGATGGGGCCAAGCCAGTCGCTTGGGGCATACCTCATTCTCTTTCTAGCCCTTGCCGTCTTCTCACTATCGGCTTTAGTCGGCTTGCTTCTGTTGGTCGCAAGGTTCGTACGCGGCTAGCCAAGCTTGAGCTACTGCTTCGGCGTCTTCTGACATGCATCTAACGAACGTGCAGGTTGAATGAATACACGCGCAACTCCGTATTACTTTCGAGCGATCTGCGCCCGTATTGATCATTGACCGCAAAGGGAAAAAGCCATGATCGAAAAGCTCAAATCAAGCGCCTGTCCGTCCGACGCCAATCGAACAATGCAACGCTTCCTCGCTAGCGTTGCCTGTGTCTTCGCGCTGCTGCCGGCACTTGCGAGTTGCGAAGACAGAAAACCCGTGATGCTGGGCATCACGTCATACAACTACACCGACAGGTACATCGACAGTTTTTTTGTGGGTGGGCAGGGTGGTGGTGATGTAGAGCTAAGCACTGACATCTCAGGGGGAGGGAAAACTTCGTGTTGCATCGGTTACAACCCGCGCCGGCCGCTGCCAGTTCAGATGAAGGTGGAATGGAACTGGGGCCGAGTAGAGGACGCTTCAGGAAAGGTGATCAAAGTGATGGAACACGCAGAAACCACAGCTGAGTTGCGCGGCCCCGTCCCGGAGAACCCTCGCTTCCTAGAGGTTCACTTCATGCCTGATCGTACGGTTCAGCTCCGCATTACGGCTGAGTCATCCAACCCCATGTTGATCATTGACCGCTCAGGACAGAAGCCATGAATGAAAAGCTAAGCCCGAACGCACCTACATCACGCGTTGAGCCAGATCGCATAGAGCCCATAGCTGCCGCCGATCGCATGGCAAGTCAATTGATGCAACGGCCAGAAGTGCGCTCGGGGCCGGTCGCTGATTGCCAGCAAGACTTGTGGTTGACGGTGTTCTTTGATGGGACGGGAAACAATCGCGACATTGATGTACCGACCTTCGAACACAGCAGCATCGCTCGGCTTAATCGAGCAATGACTCAGGATGCCCCATCAATAGGAAGACGCACCCTTTACATACCCGGATTGGGTACACCCTTTCGCGAAATCGGTGACAAAGGCGGCGATCTCGGCATGGGCCTGGCCGTAGGGGGCGAAGGCCGAATCGCATGGGCAATGGATCAGGTCGAAGCTGATATCAAAGTTGCGGCCGCTCGTGCTGTCAACGGCACCAACAAGATTCGCTCCATCAACATAGCCGTGTTCGGCTTCTCGCGTGGTGCGGCCACTGCTCGCGCTTTCGCACGCCGAATCGCCGACAAGTGTTCTGGCCGCGGCGCCAGCTGGTTCTGGAAAGAGGGCAAGTACCCGACGCGGCTGTATTTCATGGGACTGTTTGACACCGTGGCGTCGTCGGGGTTGCCCACGGGGGCACGCAAGTATGGTCACGCCGCGATCAAGGCGGGAACCACACCTGGAACTGGGCCGATTGGAGCCGTGGTCGCAGGTTTCGGGCTGTTTCTCGCCACCCGCGATGGGCACAGCGCCTGGGCGAGCGACCTGCGTATTCCAGCGATGGTGGAACGATGCGTTCACTACTGCTCGGCTCACGAAATGCGCAACTCGTTCCCCCTGGACACGGTGTTGGACGAAGGGCGCTACCCCGCCAATTGCAGCGAGGTGTACTACCCAGGCGTGCACTCCAACGTGGGGGGTGGATACCGGCCGGGCGAAGGAGCGCGCAACACCAATCGGTTTGCCATGCTCAGCCTGATACCGCTGCATGCGATGTACGGCGAGGCAGTCAAGGCAGGTGTTCCGCTGCGAAGCTTTGCGGCGATGCCGTTGGAGCGTCGGGACGATTTCTTCGGTGGCGAAGCGTCTGACAAGCAAGCGCGAGCCGATCTGTGCAAGCGCTTCAACCACTACATGGCAACCATCGGCAACGGCCCGAAGAATGTCGGCCAATGCGTTCGCGACCACATGCACATGTACTTCCGGTGGCGAATCGTGCACATCGACCAGAAGCTGGCTGCGAAGCGTGCAGGGCAACCCGGCTGGGATGCCCGACGGCTGATCGAATACGACAAGGGGCTCGCGGCAGAGCGGGCTCAGAAGCAAGCCAGGCTCGATGCGCTCAAGAAAGAGTACGAGGCGGCCAAAGATGCCAGTGATGCCGCGTGGAGTTGGTACTGCCGAGGTCGCGCGCATGAGGATCGGCGGCTGGCCTATGAACAGGCGCAGGCTCGCTCGGAACAGGCGAAGTGGGCCGTGGTGGAGCAAGAGGCCGTGGTGAGCACACTGCCCTCCGATGGGAAGGGCTTGATTGAAGCGCTCGACAAGTACGACCAGCAGTTTCTTGATGACAGCAAACTCGTGCGTGCAAGCAACCCCAAGGAACTGACCCCTTTCGGCACCATCTTGCGCGACGCCTGGGACTCGCCGCCGTTGAAAGACCCGGAGATTCTGGCGTTCTTCGACGAGTACATCACCGACTCACTCGCCGGTTTCGCCCGGGACTTGACGCGCGCAACTGAACATCGCTGGCTGTATCAAGGCGGAGACACGCGGTATGTGTATGGCGAAGACAGTGACGAAGCCAAGAAGCGCCGCGCCGAGGAAGAGGCGCAAGCCAAGCGAGAGCGGCAATGGCGCCTTGAATCAGAGGAGCATCAGCGACTGTTCGGTCGTTGAGGGGCGGCCCCTGGTTACCTCGAACTGGATGGCTTGGCATAGATGCAGAAACCAAGTTCTGGGGTATCTCTGGCTTCGTCGTGTTTTTCCTGAAACGTTGATTCTGGTGACACAGGTGTTTCAAGCAGCTAGTGCTCGGCCCTCATGCCTGACAGCGCCTCGCGAATCAGCTTCGCATCGTCGTCGCCGGCCGCAACGCCTTTCGCTTCGATCTGATCCGCCCGCTCAAACAAGGGCATGAACAAGCCCAGCTTGTCGACCGGCCCGCGCAGTGTGACGGTGCCTTGCTGTTCGAACGCTGCTGACCAGGTGTCTCGCACGCGATCCCAGAACGAGCGGGTTCGCTCGTAGTAGTGGTCGGCTGCGGCGAAGTCGGCGTCGCGCAGCCGCTCGTAGCGTGCCATGCCGTATTCGCGCGCAACGTAGGGGCGGCTGGTGTCGATGTCGCGCTGTGCGGTGAGCACGGCCTTGAGGTTGTTCTCCTCTTGTATCCAGCCGTTCGGGCCGATGGTGTGGCGGTTGGTGCCGAGGAGCACTTGGTAGTCGTCTCGCACGCTCCATTCGCGCCGGGGCAAAGGCCGCCATGTGTCTGCGCTGAGCCAGGTCGAGAAACTCGCAGAGTGCTGCCAGCGGCCGATGCTCGCGTAGCGTGGCGACTCGTCGACCTGGTAGACCGTTTGCATCCAGGCGCCTTGCCGTTCTGCATTCGCCAGTGGTCGCCGCTCCCAGCGATCGGCGCCTTTGTATTCGACGATTGCATCGGGCTCGTAACGCCAGTCCTGGCGCCAGTGCTTGGTGACGAAGGGCTCGCTGACCTTGCCGTTCTTGTCGAGCAGCCTCATCTCGAGGATGTGGACGAGGCTGACGAACCCGGCTTCGTCCTTGTCGACGTAGACCTTCTCCGTGCCCCATGACTGATAAGGCCCAAGCGGCTTGCTCGTTGCTGCGTAGGTGGCGACCTCGAGAAAGTCGAAGGTGACGCGGTAGGTGCCGGCCATCGCGAGGATGGCTCGGCGATCGCGCTCCCGAGGCGCGAGCCCCGGCGCCTGCAGCGCCAGCCAGGCGGCGGAGGGTTCGCGGTCCAGCGTCACCGGTGCACCGCGGGTCGAGCCTCCGCGTGGTTTGAGCGTGTTGCCGTCGAGCGGCCACGAGAAGGTGTAGCGCGGCGGGTCGACCGGTGCCGGCGGTGCGGTCTCTGCTGCGCGCGCGGCGAGCGTTGCGCACAGCGCTGCAGGAACCAGCGCGCGAACAATCCAGTCTCGTGAAGCCTTCATGCGGCGGTGCATCGGTGATCTCGTGGCGACGCAGTGTACGGACGGCGGCCGAGGCCTGACCCGTTGCCCGGGTGACGGGTGCGGTCTTGTGGCGATCAGGTGCGCCAGACACGCGGTGGCGTGGCCGGCAACGCCCACGCCAGGGCTCGCCAGCGCTTCCACACTTCTGTCAGCAGGCCCATCGCGGGCTCCACGCGATGGGCCAGTGCCCGCACCACCACCACGTCGGCATGCGGTGCCGTGCAGCCGGCGTCGGCCTTGAGTGGGTGTGCGTCGACGGCTTCTCGTGCCGTGGCCAACAAGGCGTCTCGCCTCACGGGCGTGATCGCTTGCCCGGTCGCGAACCACATCGTGGCCAGCACGCTTCGGCCAGCCCAACCGAGAGGCGACTCCAGCAGCCGCGAGTCACGGCCATCGATGGTGCCGCGCTCCAGCCACACGCCGGGCAATTCGATCTGCTGCGTGTAGCGGCCCGCATCGAAGCGCTCATTGCTGGCAGGCAGGCCGAGCGCCAACACGTCCCACCCGATCATCTCCGCCCCAGGCGCCAGCTCGAAGCGCATGCGGTTTTCGGCCAGCGTGTTGCGATAGAGGATGGTCTCGAGCGGCAGCCACTCGAGCCGTGCGCCGTCGGCCACTTGCGCCGTCAGCATCTGCTGCGCCAGCGCACCGGTGCTGCGGTAGAAGCGCGTTGCACCCGGCGTGGTGATCAGCGCGTGGCTGCCGGTGCCGACGTGCGCGCTGATCTGCAGCACGTCGCCACCGACCACGCCGCCGGGCGGGTGTACGAGCACGTTGTGGCAGATGGCATCGCCTTCGGGGTACAGGCTTTGAAGAATGCGCAGCGGGCCGTTGTGCTCGTCATGGACGACGGTGCGCGGGGCTTGGTGCCGGTAGTTGAGCTTCAGGTGTCCGTGCCAACCCATGGTCATGCCCTCTTGGCCGCGGCCAGCGCCGGCGCGTTGCGTACGTGCGGGTTGAGCTGCGTGACCGCTGCCATCCCCACATACCAAGCGGCGAACAGCAGCACCGTCGGTGTGCTGCCGAAGCCCTCCAACAGCAGCCCACACAGCGCTGCGCCCAGTGGGTTGAAGCCGAAGGCCAGCAAACGAAAACTGCTGTTGACGCGGCCCTGCAAGGCATCAGGGATCAGCGCCAGCCGGTAGCTGAACTGCACCACGTTGTAGACCGGTGCCAGCGTGTAGATCAGGGCATAGACGGCGCCGAGCAGATAGAACTTGGGCACCAGCAGGTACAGCGGAAACAGCAAGGCCTGTGTCCACACCACCGCAACGATGACCTGGCCGAAGCTGAAGCGACGCTGGATGCGCCCGCCGATCAGCGAACCGGCGATGCCGCTGATGCCACCGATGCTGAAGACGAGCCCGATGTCGAGGTCGCTCGCACCCATCTGCTTGGCGAGCACGATCAGCATCAACGGCGTGGCGGCGTAGACGAAGTTCATCGCGCCGGTCAGCAAGGCCATGTAGCGGATCAGCGGCTGGTGCCAGAGCCAGCTCAGGCCTTCGGCGATCTCGGCTTTCAGGTGGCGTTTTGCGGCAGCGGGTGGGGTGCGGAAGTTGGTCTTGATCCGCCACAGGCACGCGGCCGACACGAGGTACGAGAACGCATCCGCGACGAAGGGCGCGGCGCGCCCCAGCGTCTGGAACATCAGCGTGCCGAGCGACGGGCCGGCGATCTGCGCGGCGCCGAAGGCTGCTTCATTCTGTGCCGCGGCGCGTGGCAGGTCAGCCGTGGGAACCACCCGCGACAAGGCTGCCACTTCGGCGATGTTGAAGAAGACGTACAGGCTGCCCTCGGCAAAGGCCACCGCGTAGATGTGCCACAGCGTCAAGGCGTCGAACCACAGCGCCAGCGGAATGGTCAGCACCACTGCGGCGCGAAGCACGTCGCAGACGATCATCACGCGCTTGCGGTCCCAGCGGTCGATCAATGCGCCGACCGGCAGGCTGAACAGCAGGTAAGGCAGGGCGCGCAAGGCCGACGCCACGCCCGCTGCACCCGGCGAATCGGTGATTGCCAAGATGAGCAGCGGGTAGATGATCGCCGCGGCGCTGGAACCGAGCGTGGACACGACCTGGCCGCTCCACAGCAGCATGTAGTCGTGGTTCTTCCACAGGGCGGCAGAAGCGGCGGCGGGCTCTCGGGGCGATGTAGTCACGTCGGGGGCGACGATATCCGATCAGTTGTCAGGTCAGTTGTGGTTTGCGCCGCGGTGCGCCCAGCCGGTCGTGCGCTTCTCGATCACGGCAAACAGCTCGTACATCGCCATGGCCATCGCGCCCACCACCAGCAGGCCGGCAAAGGCCAGACCCATTTGCATCGATGAACCTGCCGAGATCAGCAGGTAGCCGATGCCTTCGTTGGCGGCCGTCATCTCCGACACCGTGGTGCCTACGAAGGCCAGCGTGATCGCGACCTTCAGTGAGCCGTAGAAGTAGGGCATCGAGCGTGGAAGGCCGACCTTGATGAGCACGTCCCAGCGCCTGGCGCCGAGCACGCGCAGCACGTCTTCGAGCTCGGGTTCGAGCGTGGCGAGGCCGGTCGCGATGTTGACGGTGATGGGGAAGAAGGAGATCAGGAACGCCGTGAGCACCGCCGGCCCGACGCCGATGCCGAACCACACCACAAGGATGGGCACGAAGGCCGCTTTGGGCAGCGCATTGAACGCCGTCATCAGCGGGTACATCGCTGCATACGCCAGGCGCGAGCTGCCGATCAGAAAGCCGAGCAAGGTACCGACGACGATGGAGATGCCGAAGCCCACCATCGTGACCCAGAAGGTGCGCCACGCATGGCCTGCGATCACGCCCTTGAACTCGAGCAACTGCGTGGCGATGCGCGACGGTGCCGGGAAGATGAACTCCGACACATTGAAGCCGCGGCAGATCAGCTCCCACACTAGCAGCACGGCGATGAGCAGCAGCCACGGGGCCAGTTGCAGGCGTTGATTCTTCGTCATTGCACCGCCCCTGCAACACCGCTCACTGGTTTGCGAATTGCGCCGATGTGCTCGCGCAGCTCAAGCACGATGTCGGTGAACGGCTTGGTGTAGGTGATCTCCAGCTCGCGCGGGCGCGGCAGCTCGATCTTGCGTTGAACCAGCATGCGCCCCGGGCTGCGGCTCATCACGTACACCGTGTCGGCCAGGAAGACGGCTTCGCGCAGATCGTGCGTGACGAGGATGACGTTGAATTTCTGCACGGTCTGCAGGTCGCGCAGGATGCACCACAGCTCTTCGCGGGTGAAAGCGTCGAGCGCACCGAAAGGCTCGTCGAGCAGCAGCATCTTCGGTTCGTGGATCAGCGCGCGGCAGATCGATGCACGCTGCTGCATGCCGCCCGAGAGCTGCCACGGGAACTTGTCTTCATAGCCGCCGAGGCCCACGCTTTGCAGCAGCTTGCGGGCCTTGTCGGCGTAGGCCGCGCGTTCCTTGCGGAAATTGCTGCGGTAGGGTTCGACGATCTCGAGCGGCAGCAACACGTTGTCCAGCGTGGTGCGCCATGGCAGCAGCGACGACGCCTGAAACGCCATGCCGGTGATCTTGAGGGGGCCGCCGACCTCCTTGCCGTCGATCAGGATGCTGCCTTGCGAAGGCATCTTCAGGCCCGTGGCCAGCTTCATGAAGGTGGACTTGCCGCAGCCCGAAGGCCCGACGATCGCGATGAACTCGCCGCGATCCACCTGCAGTGAAATGTCTTCGACGGCGAACTGCTTTTTCGCCAGCAGCTCGTCGTTGTACGCGAGCCAGACGTTGCGAAAGTCCACGAAACTGGTCATGTGGGAGGTGATTTGGGCAACTGGTTGATGACAGACTTCACGGCCTGCTGGTAGAGCTGAGGTGCCTCGCGGTGCAGGCCGCTGTGGCTGCCTCTGGGCACTTCGAGCCAACGCACGCCGGGGCGCGCTGCATCACGCAATTTTCGGCCCAGCTCCACAGGCACCGTGTTGTCGTCTTGCCCGTGCATCATCAGGATCGGGGCGTCGACCTTGCCGATCTTGTCGATGGAGTCGAACTTCTGGCGGGTGATCCATGAGGCCACCGTGCCGATCACCCCCACCGACGCCGCCACGTCGGGCAGGTTGGTGAAGGTCGACTCGGTGATCAGCGCGGCGTAGTCGACGAGGTAGCGCTTGCGGCTGGCCAGGTCGATGGCCACGCCACCGCCCATCGAGTGGCCGAAGATCACGCGCTTGCGCGGGTCGGGCACGTGGCGGATGAACTCTGTCCAGGCGACGTCGGCGTCGTCAAGAATGCTTTTTTCGGACGGCGTGATGGGTGAGCTCTCGCCCCAGCCGCGGTAGTCGACCGCCATCACCGCGAAGCCGGCATCGCGCAGGGCCTCGATCTTGGGGTAGTTGCGGTAGAGGCTGCGGAAGGTGCCGTGCAGGTACAGCAAGGCGGGCGCGTCGGGGTTGTCGGCCTGCGGCATCCACCAGATCTCGAGCTTGTCGTGCGTACCGATGGCGGCACCGGGCACGCTCAGCGAATAGGTTTCGTCGCCCGGGCGAAGCCCCTTGAAATCTGCGGGTTTACCGGGCGTTGGCCTGTAGACCAGTTCGCGTTCCTTGTTGTCCCACCAGGCGCAGCCTCCGAGCGCCGACAGCATGGAAAGCGTCACACAGAGCGTTGCGAAGCTGCGGATCCCCCGGCCAGAAGTACTCAAAAACCTGGCGACAATTGCGAGCATGAGATTCCTTGTTCCTGCGCTGGCCATGGGCCTTTTTTTCTGTGCTTTTTGTGCCCACTCACAGACCGCTCAACCCCCCTCAGTGTCGCCCGGAGAACCGGCTCCTGCCGTTGCTGCCGCCCCGAGTGGTGGAGATTTCTGGCGCCTGATGGCGTCGCCCTACACCTACCATTATTCACGCGACCCCGAGCACCGCCCGGTGCGCATGATCGGCCTGGAGCGCCAGCGCGCCGACGGCATCGTTTTCGGCGGCACCTACTTCAGCAACTCGTTCGGGCAGCCCAGTGCATTCGTGTACGGCGGGCAGCGGCTCGAGCACTGGAGCGACTACCCGAAGCTGTACGCGCAATGGACGGCGGGCGTGCTCTATGGGTACAAGGGCGAGTTCAAGGACAAGGTGCCGTTCAACCACGGCGGGTACTCACCGGGTGTGGTGCTGTCGGTGGGGTGGCAGTTCACGCCGGCTTATTCGGCGCAGGTGAATGTGTTGGGGAATTCGGCGTTGATGTTTCAGGTGGCGGTGGATTTGCCATAGGGGCTGGGCTTTGTTGGGGTGTGCTTTCGCCCATCTTCGTGACCCTTCGACAGGCTTGTGCAACTCCTCTGTTCGGGCTGAGCTTGTCGAAGCCTGGTTCGCGTATCGCTACCCCACCCCATCCGTTCGGGCTGAGGTATCGAAGCCCGTGTCGGCTGACGCGTACTTCTTGTTCACTGCGTGAGGCCGCGTCGGGAAATGCCCCCCGACAGGGCAGTAACTTTGGTGTTCGCATAACTTCGCTGCGCGAAGTGAGCGAACCCCCGCTGCGCGAACTTTCGCTTCCCCGAAAGAAAGTCACCAAAGAAAGGGGGGCCCGACGGAGGCGGTCGGCCTCGGGCCGACTGCTCTGCGGTGCTCGGGGTTTGGCGCGGCCGCGAAGACCGAGCAGCGCAAGGCAGCCCTCGCGCAGCGAGGGCCGAGGAGGCAGGGGTCGCTTCTTTGCCTCCTTTTTTGTCGACACAAGTTCGCGAAGCGGGGATCTGCTCACTTTGCGAAGCAAAGTTATGCAGATACCAAAGGAGGTCGGCTGCCGGGACGAAACCCCGGCGCGGCCTCACGCAGTGAACAAGAGCTTCGCGGAAGCGGGCACGGCCGGCACAAGGCTTCGATCCGCGAAGCGGACCCTGTCCTGAGCCCGCCGAAGGGTCAGCCCGAACGGGAGAACATTCGGGAGAAGCTACGCGAACGCACCAGACATCACTTCTTGGCCGCCTTGAAGATGTCCCGCTCAGCCGCCGAAGGCAGATACGCCCCATTCCAAACCGCCCCCGCATTCACCCGTTCCTTGGTCCCAAACGCATCCGACACCTGGCTTGCCATCAACGCCAACCGCCCACCCTTGGCCTCGCCAAACCCCTCGGCCTTCGCATCTGCAGTCAGCACCGTTGCATCCAGCGCCAGCTTCAAGCGCCGCGTCTCGAGCTCCTCGTTGATGATCCCGTCCCGTGCCTTCACGGTGGCGATCGAGCCCTTCGGATCAGCGATCACGTCCTTCATGCCCTTGCTGAACGCCCGCAAGAACGCCTTCACCGCCTCGGGGTTCTTCTTCAAGAACTCTTCGCCCACGATCACCGCGTTGCCATACAGCTTCACGCCGTAGCTGGGGTAGGGGAGGATCACCACGTCGTCGGCCTTGATGCCGCGCGCTTCGAGGTTGAGCAGCGAGGTGAACGAGAAGCCGGTGATGGCTTCGATGTCGCCGCGCACGAGCATGGTTTCGCGCAGTGGCGGGTCCATCGCCGTCCAGGTGACGCCGGTGATGTTGTTGGCCTTGGCGAAGATGGGCCAAGCCTTGCGTCCGGCGTCGAAGACCGGGGCGCCGAGCTTCTTGCCGTTCAGGTCGGCCGGCGTCTTGATGCCGCTCTTCTTGAGCGCGAGCACGGCGGCCGGGGTGTTGTTGTAGACCATCATCACGGCCACCGGCTTGTTGGGTGCGGTGGGGTTGTTGGCGTGGAACTCCATCAGCGCGGCCAGGTCGGCAAAGCCCATGTCGTAGGTGCCCGAGGCCACGCGGGTGACGGTGCCGCCCGAGCCGTTGCCGGCGTCGACGGTGACGTTGAGCTTCTCGTCCTTGAAGTAGCCCTTGGCGACAGGCACCAGGAACAGCGCGGCCGGGCCTTCGAAGCGCCAGTCGAGTTGGAACTTGATGGCGGTTTCTTGCGCCTGCGCGAGCGGGAGGGCAGAGGCCAGCGCAACAGCACAAAGGGTGGTGAGCAGAGAGCGTTTGCTGAGGGTCATGAAGCGGCTTCTTGTGGGGAACGAGGTGCACTGGAGGTGCAAGAACTGTGCTCAAGCCGACACGCGGTTCCCTGCGACATAGGTGGCAGCCAGGTTGCGTTCGTCGCCCTGGATCATCCAGGCGAACACCTTCTCGTGCAGCTCGCGGGCGACCTCCAGGCGGCGCTGGGCGACCGGGCCGACGGCCCAGTTCCACACACAGACATCGGCCAGGCAACCCGGCTCGAGCGAGCCGATCTCGTCGGCCAGCGCCAGGGCCGTGGCTGCCCCCAGCGTGGCCGCGTGCAAGGCCTTCCAGGCCGTGAGGCGCTGGCCGGCCATGGCCTGCACGCGGTAGGCATCGGCCAGGGCGCGCAGCATCGACAGGCTGGTGCCGCCCCCCACGTCGGTGGCCACGCTGACCGCGGCACCAGCGAACTCGGCCGCGCGCCAGTCGAAGAGGCCGCTGCCGAGGAAGAGGTTCGACGACGGGCTGTGGGCGATCTGCGCGCCACTGTCACGCAGGGCCGCACGGTCTTCGTCGTCGAGCCAGATGCCGTGGGCCAGCACGCTGCGCGGGTAGAGCAGGCCGGCGCGGGCATACACGTCGAGGTAGCTGCGCGCTTCGGGGAAGAGCTCGCGTGCCCAGCGCACCTCGTCGCGGTTTTCGGCCACGTGGGTCTGCATGTAGACGCCGGGGTGGGCCTTGCACAGCGCGCCCGCCATCGCGAGCTGTTCGGGCGAACTGGTGGGTGCAAAGCGCACGGTGACGGCATAGGCCAGCCGGCCGGTGCCATGCCAGCGCTGGATCAGGTCGACACAATCTCGCTCGGCCTGGGCCACGTCATCGCGCAGGCCTTCTGGCGCGTGGCGGTCCATCAGAACCTTGCCGGCGATGAGGCGCATGTCGCGCGATTGCGCCGCCGCAAACAGCGCTTCGGTGCTGACCTTGTGGACGGTGGGGAAGACCACCGCGCTGGTCGTGCCGTGGGCCAGCAGCGCGTCGAGGAAGCGCGCCGCACCGGCCACGGCCTCGCCCGCATCAGCGTAGCGCTGCTCGGCGGGGAAGGTGTAGTTGTTGAGCCAGTCGAGCAGCTCGGTGCCGTAGCTCGCGATCACGTCGAGCTGCGGGCTGTGCACGTGGGTGTCGATGAAGCCGGGCAGGATCAGGTGGCCGCTGTGGTCGTGCTGCGCCCAGCTCGAATCGGGCACCTGCGCGCCGGGCTGCGTGCCGACGATGCGGCCACCCTCGACCAGCAGCCAGTGGTCCGGCCGGTAGCGCACCAAGGGGGACTCGGTTGCACCCCATTCGGGCGCCCCGGTGAAATCGAGCAGATCGCCGCGAAGGGCCAAGCGCAAAGCGGAGTTCGGCATGGGTTTCATCGGTGCAAGCTGTGTACCCGGGCATGCGGTTGCGGCATGCGCTGTGCTTGTTGGCTTGCTATAGAGTGAAAAACCGCGTGCTGTGACATATGCTTTCTCGAATGAACCTCGCTTGGCATCGTAACCACCCCAAACCATGAATCCGCAACCCATTCGCTTCTATCACCGCGGGGCCATCGTCGAGGTGAACGGCGCCCACCCCACACGATCGGTGCTCGACTGGCTGCGTGAAGACGCCCGCTGCACCGGCACCAAGGAAGGCTGCAACGAAGGCGATTGCGGCGCTTGCACGGTGGTGATCGGCGAGCTGGCCCAGCCGGGCGACGCCTCGGCCGTGCGCGGCCTGAGCCTTCAGACCGTCAACGCCTGCATCCAGTTCCTGCCTACGTTGCATGGCAAGGCCCTGTTCACCGTCGAAGACCTGAAGGCCCCCGACCGCTTGCACCCGACGCAACAGGCCATGGTCGAGTGCCATGGCTCGCAATGCGGCTTCTGCACACCCGGTTTCGTGATGTCGCTGTGGTCGACCTACGAGCACCATCAGGCCTGCAACTCGCGGCCGAGCCGCCAGCAGCTGGCCGACGATCTTTCGGGCAACCTGTGCCGATGCACGGGCTACCGGCCGATCCTCGACGCCGGGCAGCGCATGTTCGACCTGCCTGCCGCCACGCTCGACACGGCGCCTGTCATCGCGGCCCTTCAAGGCGTGCAAAGTGATCAGGGCTTCCACTACACCGCCTTCAACCGCCAGGTCGAAGGGCCGCAGCGCATCGATCACTTCCACGCACCGCGCACGCTGGAGGCTCTGGCCACGCTGCGTGAGCAATATCCGCAGGCGCAGCTGCTGGCGGGCTCGACCGACATCGGCTTGTGGGTCAACAAGCAGTTCAAGCAGCTGGGCGACATCGTCTACGTCGGCGATGTCGAAGAACTCAAGTGCATCGAAGAGAAAGACGGCGAGTTGTGGATCGGCGCCGGGGCCTCGCTCGAAGCCGCGTGGCGCGCGCTGGTGCAGCGCCTGCCCAGCCTCACCGATGTGTGGCTGCGCTTTGCATCGCCACCGATTCGCAACGCCGGCACCATGGGCGGCAACGTGGCCAACGGCTCGCCGATTGGCGATTCGCCTCCGGTGCTGATGGCGCTCGATGCGCAGATCGTGCTGCGCAAGGGCGCGCGCGTGCGGCGCATGCCATTGCCCGAGTTCTACCTCGATTACATGAAGAACCAGCTGCAGCCTGGCGAGTTCGTGCTCGCGATGGCGGTGCCGCTGCCAGCGTTCGCGCGGCAGGTTCGCGCCTACAAGATCAGCAAGCGTTTCGATTGCGATATTTCGGCGCTGTGCGCGGGCCTTGCGATTGAACTCGATGGCGACACGGTGAAGCAGGTGCGCATCGCCTTCGGCGGCATGGCCGGCACCGTCAAGCGCGCTGCATTGACCGAGGCGGCATTGACCGGTCAGGCGTGGACGCAGGCCAGCGTGAAGCTCGCGCAGGCGGCGCTGGCGCAAGACTTCAAGCCGCTGTCCGACATGCGGGCCAGCGCGGCTTACCGCTTGCAGGTGGCGCAGAACCTGTTGCAGCGGTTCTGGCTCGAAACGCGTTCGCAGGACGCGTTGCCGCCGCAAGCCACCAGCGTGTGGAGCACGATGGCGCATGCGGAGGTCGCTCCGTGAACAAGCCACTCGAGTCCTTTCTGCAGCCACCGTCCGAAGCGCAGGCGCTGCGCGACGGTGCGCGCGTGGGCATCAGCCGGCCGCATGAGTCGGCTCATCTGCACGTGGCGGGTGAGGCCGCCTACATCGACGATCTGCCCGAGCTTGCCGGCACGCTGCATGTGGCGCTCGGCCTGTCGCCGGTGGCACACGGCCGGTTGATCGCGATCGATGTCGATGCCGTGCGCGCGATGCCCGGCGTGGTGGACGTGCTCACCGCCGCCGACATCCCCGGCCCCAACGATTGCGGCTCGATCATTCACGACGAGCCGATCCTCGCTGAGGGCGAGTTACGCTACCTCGGGCAGCCGGTCTTCGCGGTGGTGGCCCACACGCGTGATGCAGCTCGCCGTGCCGCCGCACGGGCCAAGAGCGTGCTGACGGTCGAGGTCTTGCCGGCGGTGCTGACGCCGCAGGAAGCACACGCCCAGAGCCAGTACGTGCTGCCGCCCATGCACCTGACACGCGGCGACGCGAAGAGCGCGTTGGCCGCGTCACCGCACCGCCTGAAGGGCACGCTCGACGTCGGTGGCCAGGAGCAGTTCTACCTCGAAGGCCAGATCAGCTATGCCATCCCGAAAGAGAACGACGGCATGCTGGTGCACTGCTCCACGCAGCACCCGAGCGAGATGCAACACCTGGTGGCGCACGCGCTGGGCTTGCATGCGCACCACGTGCAGGTCGAGTGCCGGCGCATGGGCGGTGGTTTCGGCGGCAAGGAATCGCAGTCGGCCCCGTTCGCCTGCATCGCCGCGGTGGCGGCGCGCAAGCTCAACCGCCCGGTGAAGCTGCGGCTCGACCGCGACGATGACTTCCTCATCACCGGCCGGCGCCATTGCTTCTGGTACGAGTACGACGTCGGCTACGACGACGAAGGCCGCGTGCTCGGCAGCGAGATCACGATGGTCTCGCGCGCCGGCCACTCGGCTGACCTGTCGGGCCCGGTGATGACGCGCGCGCTGTGCCACTTCGACAACGCCTACTGGCTGCCCGATGTGGCGATGCACGGCTACTCGGGCAAGACCAACACGCAGAGCAACACCGCCTTCCGCGGCTTCGGCGGGCCGCAGGGCGCGATCGCGATCGAAAACATCCTCGACACCATTGCACGCACACTGGGCCAGGATCCGCTCGACGTGCGCACGCTCAACTACTACGGCCCGAGCAGCGGCTCTGGGCGCATCGTTACGCCGTATGGCCAGACGGTTGAAGACAACATCATCCACGAGCTGAGCGCGCAGCTCGAGGTGACGAGCGACTACCGCGCTCGCCGCGAAGGCATCGCACAGTTCAACGCGACGAGCCCGGTGCTCAAACGCGGCATCGCGTTCACGCCGGTCAAGTTCGGCATTTCGTTCAACGTGGCGCACTTCAACCAGGCGGGCGCGCTGGTGCATGTGTACAGCGACGGCTCCATCCTGGTGAACCATGGCGGTACCGAGATGGGCCAGGGCTTGAACACCAAGGTGGCGCAGGTGGTGGCGCATGAGCTGGGTGTCGGCTTCGACAGCGTGCGCGTGACGGCTACGGACACGCAGAAGGTCGTCAACACCTCGGCCACCGCAGCGTCCACCGGCACCGACCTCAACGGCAAGGCGGCGCAAGACGCGGCGCGGCAGATCCGCGAGCGGCTGGCTGCATTCGCCGCTGCGCAGAACGGCTGCGATGTGAGCGAAGTTCGCTTCGCCAACGACCGCGTCTACCTCGGGAATGGCAAGAAACCGCACCACGAGCTCTCGTTCTGCGAGTTGGTGACGCAGGCTTACCTGGCCCGCGTGCAGCTGTGGTCTGACGGCTTCTATGCCACGCCCGGCCTCCACTGGAACCGCGAGACGCTGCAAGGCAAGCCCTTCTTCTACTTCGCCTACGGCGCCGCCGTGAGCGAGGTGGTGGTGGACACGCTCACCGGCGAATGGAGGCTGCTGCGCGCCGACATCCTGCACGACGCCGGCCGCTCGCTTAACCCGGCCGTCGACATCGGCCAGGTGGAGGGCGCGTTCATCCAGGGCATGGGCTGGCTCACGACCGAAGAGCTGGTGTGGCACCCGACGACTGGCATGCTCAGCACGCACGCGCCCAGCACCTACAAGATCCCCACGGCCAACGACTGCCCGCCGATCTTCAACGTGAAGCTCTACGAGACTGACAACGTCTCCGACACTATCCACCGCAGCAAGGCGGTGGGCGAGCCACCGCTGCTGCTGCCGTTCTCGGTGTTCTTCGCGATCCGCGATGCGATCTCGTCGGCGGGTGCGCACAAGGTCGACCCGCCGCTGTCGGCACCCGCGACGAGCGAGGCGATCTTGCGTGCACTCAACGCCGTGCAAGGCGGGGGCTGAACCGATGCGCTTGAGCAGCACCGCGCGCGACTGGCTCGATGCCGGTGAAGCGGCTGTGCTGGTCGAGGTGCGCGACGCGAAGGGCTCCGTGCCGCGCGAGAACGGAGCGCGCATGCTGGTGTCGCTGCAGCGCGCGGCCGGCACCGTGGGCGGTGGACACCTGGAACTGAAGGCGATGGCGCAGGCGCGCGAGATGCTGAGCCGCGGCGACGAGACCGTGCATTCGGTGCACCTGCCGCTCGGCCCGGCGCTCGGCCAGTGCTGCGGCGGCGCGCTCACTTTGCACTTCGAGCGGCTGCAGCCGCGTCACCTGCAGAGCTGGCCGGAGGCGGCGCCGCTTTTCCATTTACAGCTGTACGGTGCCGGCCACGTGGGCCGTGCCATCGCGCGTGTGCTGGCCACGCTCGATGTGCAGGTCGACTGGATCGACGAGCGCGAAGGCGAATTCCCGCTCTCGCTGGGCAGTGGCGCCTGGCCTGCGCACATCCGCAAGGTGATCGGCGATGGCGTCGAGGGCGAAGTGCGGCACGCGCCCGCTGGTGCGTTCTACCTCGTGCTCACGCACCAGCACGACCTCGACCTGCGCATCACCGAGGCGATTCTGCGTCGCGGCGATTTCGGCTTTCTAGGCCTGATCGGTTCGCGCACCAAGAAGCAGAAGTTCATTCGCCGCTTCGAGGAGCGTGGCATTGCAGCCGCGGCGATTGACCGAATGACCTGCCCGATCGGCCTGCCAGGCATCACCGGCAAGGAGCCCGAAGTGATTGCCGTGGCCGTGGTCGCGCAGTTGCTGCGGCAAGCGCCGATCTCTCAGGCAGAACCAACAAGCGGCAAACTTGTCTATGCCATGAAATTCTGAAGACGATTCAAAGTCCGTTTAAGGCTCGGCGCAACCGTGGCAGCTTGCTCGACATCCCAGGTTGTTGCGACAAAGGCTCCCAGCCGCTCGTTGTAGAGGGGCCCGATTGGGACAGCTGATCCCTTGGGCGGTGTCAATTCTGAAACCAGGCGCTTGTTTCGACTTCGCCGTGCAATGTTCACTAGAGTTTGCTTTGGATCAGGCAAAGTTTCTGGATTGGGTGGGATTCGATTGATTGGCACGCCTATGAAGCTTGCCAATCCGCGTGCGTCAGCCAGAAGCCATGATTCGGCCTCTCGTACTGCAAAGCGAAAGAGCAAGGACTCAGGCGCGCCGACGACGCCCCATTCAGCCAACAGTGACGGTGCACATGCTGCTTCGTCGAGGTCAGTAAGCACAATGTGCGGTACCGCCTTGCACGCGTTTCGATACTTTGGGACACGGCAGCGAACGTTGCCTGAACCTCCTTCGACAATGGATAGCTCAACAACGAACCCACGATCTACGTGCTGAAGTAAGCGCTTCATCAGCGCATGGCAAAGTGCATCCTCCGAAACGAGGACTACCGGCACGACAACAGTCATGTTCAAAAGATCGAGAGCTGTTCGACGTTGTCGGGGTGCACTTTGCTGGCAATGACTTCCGCAACTGTGTAGCCGGCTTGCACCAGCGCCAATTCATCCTTGGTAGGGCTGTCAACGATGGTTCCGTTTGAAGTTGGCTTCAGACGAACGACATCTCTTGGTTCGATGCTGCTGTGACGAAGCAAAGCTTCGCTGTGCGTCGTCACAAACACTTGCCTGCGATGTTTCGCCTTTCGCTGCATTTCCCACAGTAGCGGAGGAATTTGACGAACAATGGACTCGTTCAAGGAAAGTTCTGGCTCTTCCAGCAGCAGCAAGGAGTCTCCTTCGAGCAGGCTCCACATGATTCCCAACAGACGCAATGTGCCATCGGAAAACTGATCCTCTCGTTGCCATCCTGCGTCAGGCCGCCAGTGCTCATACAACGCCAGTAGATGCGGTGTTCCAGTCGCCTTGTCTCGGTCGAACTTGAGATCGCGCATGTTGGGTACACACGTTCGAAGTGCTGCCTCGATCTTGCGTAGCCGCGCATCGCGTGTTCGCTCTGTTGTCTTGGCGATTCGTTCCAAGAACGACTGCCCGAATGGATCTCCGCCTATCGGAGCTGCGCCACCCAGCTCGCTGTGTTTGAGGAGTTGGGGGATAAGGTGCAGATACGTTAGAGAACTGAAAAACTGGGCAATTTCGCGGAAATCTTTGTTGGCATTGACCTGTTCAAGTCCGGTCTCAGTCAGGCGCTCGGTATCTGCGCGATCTTTGTCGTCGGGGCGATCTAGTGGGGCAATCTTCCTCTGTAAGTTTTCCGCTTTTTCACGGCTGACGATCACCCTTTGCAGCCCTTTTCCTTCGCTTTTGAATCCAAGGACATAACGCCAGATGGGGGGCTCATCTATACGTTCCGACAACTCGACTGTGATGGCGACTTCCGGGTCACGTCGTGCCAGCAAGCTGCGTAGTTTGGTCAGCCCACCCCGATCCTTGACAGCGCGCTGCAAACCGCCGCCCTCCGGTCGGGCTACGTCGCGCAGGAACCGAAAAGCGTCCAGCAGATTTGACTTGCCTGCGGCGTTCGGACCGATGACGAACACACGTTCCCGCAGATCGACTTCAATGTGTTTGAAATTGCGCCAATTCTTCAGTATGAGTTTGGAAATCAGCATGTCCCGCAATCCTCAAGGTCAACGGCAAGGAAACGAGTTCTGAGCGAGTACGTTAAACCTTGCACCATCAGAGCAGAGCCTACCATTGCGAATGGGGTTGCTTGAAGACCGAGGCGGTGGACTTGGGGTGCAAGCGGATCACTTTGCTGCCACTCTATCCGCCTAGCGGTATAGGACATGTAGGCTAGATTGACCATCACGCTGCTTGGCGTCAGCAGCAGGAAGATCGCTTCGGATCCAATGCGTATAAACGGGCACTATCAACCGGTGTTGCGCAGGCCCGCGGCCACCCCGTTGATCGAGATGTGGATGCCGCGCCGCACGCGCTCGTTGGCCGGGTCGCCTTGCTGCTGGCTGCTCTGATTTCGATACCGCCGCATCAGCTCCACCTGCAGGTGGTTCAGCGGGTCGAGGTAGGGGAAGCGGTGCTCGATCGACCGCGCCAACGAGGGGTTCGAGGCCAGGCGCTTCTTGTCGCCGGTGATGAGGCTGAGTGCGTCCGACGTCGCCTGCCATTCGGCCTGGATGGCCGTGAAGATGCGCTTGCCCAGGCGCTTGTCTTCCACCAGTTCGACATAGCGCGCGGCAATGCCGAGGTCGCTCTTGGCCAGCACCATGTCGAGGTTGGAGAGCAGCGTGCGAAAGAACGGCCACTGCTTGTGCATGCGCTGTAGCAGCAGCAGGCGTTCCTTGCGCTCCTTGGGCGACTTGCCGAGGTAGCCGTTGATGGCCGAGCCGAAGCCGCACCAGCCGGGCAGCGCCACGCGGCACTGGCCCCAGCTGAAGCTCCAGGGAATGGCGCGCAGGTCTTCGATGGCACGCGTGGCTTTGCGAGAGGCGGGGCGTGAGCCGATGTTGAGTTCGGCGATCTCGCGGATCGGCGTGGCGGCGAAGAAGTAGTCGGTGAAGCCGGGTGTCTCGTACACCAGCTTGCGGTAGGCGGCCATGCTGGCGGTGCTGATGGCATCGGCGGCATCGAGAAAGCTCTTGGGCGCGCTCTTGGTCGGGTGCAGCAGCGTGGCTTCTAGGGTGGCGGCGACCAGCGTTTCGAGGTTGCGCCGGCCGATCTCGGGGTGGGCGTATTTCGACGCGATCACCTCGCCCTGCTCGGTGAGGCGGATCTGCCCGTTTACCGTGCCCGGGGGCTGCGCCAGGATGGCCTGGTAGCTCGGGCCGCCACCGCGCCCCACGGTGCCGCCGCGGCCATGGAAGAGCCGCAGCGTGATGCCGTATTCGGCGCGCACGGCGGTGAACAGCTCGACCAGCGCGATCTCGGCGCGGTAGAGCTCCCAGTTGCTGGTGAAGAAGCCGCCGTCCTTGTTGCTGTCGCTGTAGCCCAGCATGATGTCTTGTTCGCCGAACTCGCCGACGCGCGAGCGCTGGATCATCGCGGCGATGCCGGGCAGCGCGTAGTAGGCCCGCATGATGGGCCCGGCATTGCGCAGGTCGCCGATGGTCTCGAACAGCGGCGAGACGATCAGGTCGCACACGGCGCTGTCGTCGAGCGTGCCGCGCATCAGCCCCACTTCCTTTTGCAGCAGCAGCACTTCGAGCAGGTCGCTCACGTCTTCGGTGTGCGAAATGATGTAGTGGCGCAGCGCTTCGCGGCCGTAGGCCTGCAGCATCTGCAGCGCCGCTTCGAATATCGCCAGCTCGCTTTGCGCGTGTTCTGAATAAGCCGCAGCGCGCACGCGCAGGGGACGCGCGTCGTTCAGCAGGCGCAGCAGCAGGGTGCGGCGCGCGGCTTCGTCGAGCGCGCTGTAGTCGGCTTCGATGCGCGCCACTTGCAGCAGCTCGGCGACCACGGCTTCGTGTTTGTCCGAGCTTTGGCGCAGGTCGACGGTGGCGAGGTGGAAGCCGAACACCTGCACGGCGCGCATCAGCGGGCGCAAACGGGGCGCGACCAGGGCTTGCGCGTGGTGCGACATCAATGATTGTTCGATCACGCCCAGGTCGCGCAAGAATTCTTCGCTCTTCGCGTACGGTGACTGCGGTGCCACGGCATGGCGCAGCGCTTCGGTGCCGGTGAGCTGGTGCAGCGTGGCGGCGAGCCGCGCATACATGCCGATCAGCGCGCGGCGATAGGGCTCGTCTTCGCGGTGCATGCCGTGGTCGGGCGACGAGTTGGCCAGCGCCTGCATCGCGGGTGTGATGGGCGACAGCATGGCCGAGATCGACAACTCGGCACCCAGCTCGTGCACCTCGGTCAGGTAGAAGCGCAGCACGGTTTCGCTCTGGCGGCGCAGCGCCATCTGCAAGGTGGCGGCGCTCACATTGGGGTTGCCGTCGCGGTCGCCGCCGATCCAGTTGCCCATGCGGAAGAAGGGTGCGATCGCGTGGCCGGGCAGCGCTTCTTCGAGCTCGCGGTACATGCGCGGGATCTGCCGCAAAAAGGTGCTCTGGTAGTAGCTGAGCGCGTTCTCGATCTCGTCGGCCACGGTGAGCTTGGTGTAGCGCAGCATGCGCGTCTGCCACAGCTGGGTCACGCGGGCGCGGATCAGGCTTTCGTTCTCGGCCATCTCGCGCGCGGTGTGCAGGGTGTCGCGCTGGCCGATCAGCTCGGCGATGGCCCGCTCGGCGTCGAGAATGCTCTTGCGCTGCACCTCGGTCGGGTGCGCGGTGAGCACCGGCGAGATGAACGCATGCTGCAGCGTGGCAGCAATGGTCGTGGCGCGGATGTCGGCCGCGGCCAGGCGCTCGAGGCTCATCGCGAGCGAACCTTCTTGCAGATGCCCCTGGCGCTCGTGGTGGTCACGGCGGCGCACGTGGTGGCGGTCTTCGGCGATGTTGGCCAGGTGCGAGAAGTAGCTGAACGCGCGGATCACGCTCACCGTCTGGTCGCCCGACAGGTTCTTCAGCAGCCGGTCGAGCGCGCGGCCGGCCTGGGCGTCGCGCTTGAGCCGGTAAGCCACCGAGAGCTTGCGCACCCGTTCGACAAGCTCGTAGGCCGTCTTGCCCTCTTGCTCGTGGATCACGTCACCCAGAATGCGGCCCAGCAGGCGGATGTCTTCGACCAGCGGCTGATTCTTGTCGTCTTGAGGCGTGGCGCGTGGCGGCATGGTCTTCCTTTTGAACGGGCTGTAATTTGGTTACGCACTTTGGATGGTAGCGGTTCCCAAGCGCCGGCCATGGCTGCAAAGCGTGCCTGATAGCATCGCCCGATGCCTCACACAGACCCCTCGCCCCTGCTGATTGCCACCCGTGAAAGCCGCCTTGCCTTGTGGCAAGCCGAGCACGTGCGCGCGTTGTTGAAGCAACGTTTGGGCCTCGACGTGGGCCTGCTCGGCATGACGACGCGGGGCGACCAGATCCTCGACCGCACGCTGTCCAAGGTCGGCGGCAAGGGCCTGTTCGTGAAGGAGCTCGAGACCGCGCTCGAAGAAGGCCGCGCCCACCTCGCCGTGCATTCCCTCAAAGACGTGCCGATGGACCTGCCCGATGGCTTCGAGCTGGCCGCCGTGCTCGAGCGCGAAGACCCGCGCGATGCGCTGGTGTCCAACCGCTACGCCACGCTGGCCGAGCTGCCGCAGGGCGCATGCGTCGGTACCTCCAGCCTGCGCCGCGTGGTGCTGCTGCGGGCACTGCGGCCCGATCTGCGCATCGAGCCCTTGCGCGGCAACCTCGACACGCGCCTGCGCAAGCTCGACGAAGGCCAGTACGACGCCATCGTGCTGGCGGCCGCCGGCCTGATGCGGCTGGGGCTGGAAGACCGCATCCGCAACCGGTTCGAGCCCGCGGAGATGCTGCCGGCCGCGGGGCAGGGCGCGCTCGGCATCGAGGTGCTGGCCGACGCCGCGCCTCTGCGGGCGCAACTTGCCGAGCTGATCCACCGCCCCACCTGGCTCGCGGTGCATGCCGAACGGGCCGTGTCGCGTGCGCTGGGCGGCAGCTGCAGCATGCCGCTGGCGGCGCATGCCACCTGGCATGGTGATGCGCTCCACGTGGCTGCCGCGTTGGGCGACGGGCAAGACACAGCGCGGCCTTTGCTGCGGGCGAACGTGCAGGGCGCTGTTGTCGACGAAACGGCGGCGCGCGCGCTCGGCGAACAGGCTGCTGAGCAGCTGCGCGAACAGGGCGCGGCCGGCTACCTGGCTGCGCTGTAAGCCATGCGCGTTCTGGTCACCCGGCCCGCCTCGCAGGCGAGCGAATGGGTGCAGCAGCTTCGTGCCGCCGGCCTGCAGGCCGAGGCGCTGCCGTTGATCGACATCGAGGCTGCTTCGGACACCGCGGCCGTGGCATCGGCCTGGGCGAGCCTGCCCGAGCAGGCGATGGCGATCTTCGTCAGCCCCAACGCAGTGACCTCATTTTTCGCGGCCAAGCCCGCATCGTCATTGTGGCCCGAGGCAGTGCTCGCCGCGTCGCCCGGGCCGGGCACGAGCAAGGTGCTGCGAGACCTGGGCGTGACGGCGATCGTCGAGCCCGCGGCCGATGCGCCTCAGTTCGATTCCGAAGCCCTGTGGCAACAGATCTCGGCACGCGACTGGGCCGGCCGGCGCGTGCTGGTGGTGCGCGGCACGAGCGGTCGCGACTGGATCGCCGACCGCCTGCGTGAGCGCGGTGCCGAGCTGAGCTTCGTCGCGGCCTACGGGCGCACGCCGCCGCAGTGGTCGGCGCCCCAGCATGCCTTGCTGGGCGAGGCCTTGGCGCAGCCGGAGCGGCACGTCTGGTTCTTCAGCAGTTCCGAGGCCATCGACCACCTGCAGTCGCTGACGCCGCAAGCCGACTGGGCGCATGCCGTGGCGGTGGCCACCCACCCGCGCATTGCCGAGCGCGCGCGCACGCTCGGCATCGGCCGTGTGATCGAAGCCCGCCCGGCCTTCGAGGCGGTGGTGGCGTGCATACAATCGATCGCATCGTGAACGATGTCACACCCACCCCTGCCGATGCACCCACCACACCTGTGGTGCTTGTGCCCCCGCCGACGCGCTCGCGCTGGGCATGGGCCGGCGCCATCCTGCTGACGACTCTGGTGTTGGCCAGCCTGGCGCTGGGCTGGTCTGCCGAGCAGCGTGTCCGCAAGCTCGAGCAGGAACTGGTGAAGCGTCAACAAGACAGCCAGAACCTTTCCGGCGAGGCCCGCCTGCTGGCCAAGCGTGCCGACGAAACCGCACGCGAAAGCGCGGCCAAGGTCTCGCTGCTCGAAGCGCGGCTTGCCGAAGTGGCCATCCAGCGCACGCAGCTGGAAGACCTGATCCAGTCGCTCTCTCGTTCGCGCGACGAGAACGTGCTGGTCGACATCGACGCCGGCCTGCGTGTGGCGCAACAGCAGTCGGCCATCACCGGCAGCGCCGAGCCGCTGGTCGCTGCGCTGAAGCAGGCCGACGAGCGCCTGGCGCGCTACAGCCAGCCGCGGCTCGAAGGCGTGCGCCGCGCCATCGCGCGCGACATCGACCGCGTCAAGGCGGTCGGCGTGGCCGACATCTCGGCCTTGTCGATCAAGCTCGACGAATCCATCCGGCTGGTCGACGAGCTGCCCTTGCTGTCGCAGGCCGAGCCGCGCAAGGAAGCCGCCAAACCGGTGGCGCCTGCGCCCAAACCGGTGGCGCGCAGCGCATCGGGTGTGATCGACAAACCTGCGGCCTGGACGACGGCCTTGTCCGAAGGCTGGGCGAGCGTGGTCGATCGCGTGTGGGGCGAGACCCGCGGCCTGGTGCGTGTGACCCGCATCGAGCACCCCGATGCGATGCTGGTCGCGCCCGAGCAGTCCTTCTTCCTGCGCGAGAACCTGAAACTGCGGCTGCTCAATGCCCGCCTGGCCCTGCTGAGCCGCCAGTTCGACACGGTGCAGACCGACCTGCAAGGCGCACAGGCCGCGCTCGATCGCTACTTCGATCGCAGCTCGCGCCGCACCGTGGTCACCGGCGACCTGCTCCGGCAGGTGGCGGCGAGCGCGCGCCAGGTGAGCCTGCCGCGGCCCGACGACACGCTGGCTGCGCTGGCTGCGGCCACGGCCGGGCGATAGGTTTCATGCGCGCCATCATCTGGTTCGTCCTGTTGTTCGTGGTGGCGGTGGTGGCAGCCACCACCTTTGGCGCGAACGATGGTCTGGTCTCGCTCTACTGGAGCGGCTGGCGCATGGACGTGTCGATGAACCTCTTCGTGCTGACCTTGCTCGTCACCTGCCTCGCGCTGGTGACGATCTTCCAGGCGGTGAACGGGTTGCTCGGCCTGCCGCGTCGTGCGCACGAATGGCGCGTGGCGAGGCGCGACCGCACCGCCCAGGCTTCGTTGCGCGACGCCCTCGCGCAGTACTTCGGCGGCCGTTACAGCCGCGCGCAGAAATCGGCCCAGCGCGCCTTGCTGATCCAGGCCGACACGCCCGACCTGGTGCAAGACAACGAATTCACCGTGCTCGGCCACCTGCTCGCAGCCGGCAGCGCGCACAAGCTGCAAGACCGCAGCCGCCGAGACGATCAGCTCGAACGCGCGCTTGAGTTGAGCAGCAGCAGCCTGCTCGCCCGATCGGCCGAAGAGGGCGCCCGCCTGCTCGCCGCCGAGTGGGCGCTCGACGACCGCGATGCCACCCGCGCGCTCAGCCTGCTCGCGGCGCTGCCGCCTGGCGTTGCCCGTCGCACGCATGCGCTGCGCCTCAAGCTGCAGGCCAGCCGGCTTGCCCGCCAGCCGCACGAAGCCTTGAAGACCGCGCGCTTGCTGGCCAAGCACCAGGCTTTCTCCAAGGTGGCCGCACAAGGGCTTCTGCGCTCACTGGCCTTCGAATCGCTCGATGGGGCACGTGACGCCGATCAGGTGCGCCGTGTCTGGCTCGCCCTCGACAACGCCGATCGCCGCGATCCTGTCGTGGCCTCGCGTGCCGCGGCTTGTCTCGCGATCCACGGCGCTGCAGCCGAAGCCCGCGCATGGTTGCGCCCGTTCTGGGACCGCCTGGGCGATCTCACCGAAGACGAGCGTGCGGCACTGGCGCAAGGCTTCGTCGCCAGCCTGTCCGGCCTCGGCCCCGAGTGGCTGGCCCGCCTCGAATCGGCGACACAGACCTACCCGCGCGAAGCCGCCGTGGCCTATGCCGTGGGCTGCGCCCTGGCCGAGCGCGAGCTGTGGGGCAAGGCGCGCCTGCTGCTGGAGCAAGCCGCGGCATCGTCCGACCTCGCGACCGCGTCACGCCGCCGTGCGTGGCTGCTGCTGGCGCGGCTGGCCGAGAACCAGTCCGACGCAGAACGCGCCGCTTCCTGCTACCAGGCCGCGGCCAAGTTGTAGAAGGCCGGGAATTTGGTGTTATAGTCCGAGGCTTCGCGGCTGTAGCTCAGCTGGATAGAGTACTTGGCTACGAACCAAGGGGTCGTGGGTTCGATTCCTGCCAGCCGCACCAGAACAAGCTGTTCTAGAACAACGCCTTAGAGGTTTGCACCTCTAGGGCGTTTTTCTTTGTGCGCGACTTTCCCGGTTCGGCTGCCGACTGCGCTGCTCAGCTCGGCAGCTCGACGGTGCGTCTGAATGCATTGCCGGCGCGATCGAAGAGATGGCACTGTGTCGCGCGCAGTCGCAGCGTGACGCGCTCGCCGGGCTGGTGCGTGGCAGCGCCTTCGACGCGCAGCGTGACCAGCGGCGCACCGGGCTGCACCGACAGGTACAGCAGCGAGGCATCACCCAGCCGCTCCACGTGTTGCAGCGTCGTGTGCAGCGGCGAACTCATGGCGGCTTCGCCTTCGACCAGATGCTCCGGGCGAATGCCCAGCGACACCTCGGCACTGGCCGCGGCGGCACGCGCGTCGACCGCTACCGTGACCTGCTCGCCGCGCACGTCGACCACCGCGTGGTCCGCTTCGGCGCGCACCAGCCGGCCCGGCAGCACGTTCATCTTCGGCGAGCCGATGAACTCGGCGGTGAACAGGTTCTGCGGCCGGTGGTAGAGCTCCATCGGCGTGCCGAACTGGGCCACGCTGCCCTCGTTCTGCATCGCCTGGCCGGCGCGCAGCAGCACGATCTTGTCGGCCAGCGTCATCGCCTCGACCTGGTCGTGGGTCACGTAGATCATGCTGGCGTGGCCGATGTCGTGGTGCAGCTTGGCGATCTCCAGCCGCGTCTGCACGCGCAGCGCGGCGTCGAGGTTGGAGAGCGGTTCGTCGAACAGGAACACCTCGGGTTCCTTGACGATCGCGCGCCCGATCGCGACGCGCTGGCGCTGGCCACCGGAAAGCTGCTTGGGCAGCCGGTCCATCAGCGGCACGAGCTGCAGGATCTCGGCCGCCTTCTTCACCTTGCGGTCGATCTCGGCCTTGTTTGCGCCGAACACGCGCAGGCCGAAGCCCATGTTCTCGGCCACGGTCATGTGCGGGTACAGCGCATAGCTCTGGAACACCATCGCGACGCCACGCTTGGCCGGCGGCACGTCGTTGACGCGCTTGCCGGAGATCTCTAGATCTCCGGAGCTGATCGCCTCCAGGCCCGCCACCATGCGCAGCAGCGTCGACTTGCCGCAGCCCGACGGGCCGACGAAGACGCAGAAATCGCCCTGGTCAATCGTCAGGTTGACGTTGTTGACCGTGAGCGGCAGGCTGGGCGCAAAGCGCTTGCTGATCTGCTTGAAGTCGATGCGTGACATAGCGCGGTCTCCAGGATTCAGGCCAGGCGGGCGAACAGCACGCCGAAGGGTTCGAAGCGCAGGCCTGCGCCGACGACGGTTGCTCCACGCGCGCCGCTGTCATCGAGTTGCTGCGTGATCGCATCGCCGGCGCGCAGTTCGAACGCCGCCGCGCGCTCGCTGAGGTTGAACGCGCACAGGATGCGTTCGCCCCGGTGGCTGCGCACGAAGGCCAGCACCTGCGCATGCTCGGGCAGCAACTCGATCTCGCCGTGGATCAGCGCCGGCTGGCCGCGGCGCCAATGCAGCAGCCGGCGGTAGTGCTGCAGCAGCGACGCCGGATCGGCGTGCTGGCGATCGACCGCGAGCGCACGGTGGCTCTCGGCCAGCGGCAGCCAGGGGCGTGCAGCGCCGCTGCCGAAGCCGAGGTCCGTCGCGGCCGAGTCCCACGGCATTGGCGTGCGGCAGCCGTCGCGCCCTTTGAACTCGGGCCACATCGCGATGCCGTACGGGTCCTGCAGATCCTCGAAGGCGATCTCGGCTTCGGGCAGGCCCAGTTCGTCGCCTTGGTAGATGCACGAACTGCCGCGCAGGCTGAGCTGCAGCGCGGGCGCCAGACGCAACAAGGCCGGGTGCGGCTGCGCGCCGCCCCAGCGCGTGGCCAGGCGCGTGCAGTCGTGGTTGGACAGCGCCCAGCACGGCCAGCCGCTGCCGGCGACGCGCTCGAACTTGTCGATCACGCGGCGGATGTGCGGCGCGTCATGCTCGGCCGACAGCAGGTCGAAGCAGTAGCCCTTGTGCAGCTTGTCGCCGCCGTCGGTGTATTGCGCCACCATCGTCATGCCGGCTTCGTCGCCGATCTCGCCGAGCAGCGTGGTGTCGTCGTACTGGTCGACCAGCGTGCGCAGGCGCCGCAAAAAGTGCAGCGCATCGGGCTGGCTCTTGTCGAAGCGGTGGAGCTGCCAGCTGTACGGGTTGGCGGCGGGCGCGGTCGGCTCGTCGGTCTCGGGCATGCCGCGGCCGGGGTTGTCGCGCAGCTGCGCGTCGTGGAAGCAGAAGTTGATCGCGTCCAGCCGGTAGCCGTCGACGCCGAGTTCGAGCCAGAAGCGCAGGCTCGCCAGCAGCGCGTCCTGCACCGCCGGGGTGTGGAAGTTCAGGTCGGGCTGGCTCGCGAGGAAGTTGTGCAGGTAGTACTGGCGGCGCCGCGTGTCCCACTGCCACGCGCTGCCGCCGAACACGCTGAGCCAGTTGTTCGGCGGCGTGCCGTCGTGCTTCGCATCGGCCCAGACGTACCAGTCGGCCTTGGCGTTGCTGCGGCTCGCGCGGCTCTCGGTGAACCACGGGTGCTGGTCGGAGCTGTGCGACAACACCTGGTCGATCATCACCTTCAGGCCGAGTTCGTGCGCGCGCGCCACCAGCGCGCAGAAGTCGGCGAGTGTGCCGAACATCGGGTCGACGTCGTTGTAGTCGCTGACGTCGTAGCCGAAGTCTTTCATCGGACTCTTGAAGAACGGTGACAGCCAGACCGCGTCGACGCCGAGGCTGGCGATGTGCTCGAGCCGGCGCGTGATGCCGGGCAGGTCGCCGATGCCGTCGCCGTTGCTGTCGGCGAAGCTGCGCGGGTAGACCTGGTAGATCACGCCGCCGCGCCACCAGTCGCTGTTGCGGGCCTTGCCTCTTGTCATGTCGATCAGCCCTTGACTGCACCGGCGGTCAACCCGGAGACGATCTTCTGCTGGAACACCAACACGAGCAGCAGCAGCGGCACCGTGACGATGACCGAGGCGGCCATGATGCTGCCCCACGGGATCTCGTAGGCCGTGGCGCCCGAGATCTGCGAGATGCCGACCGGCACCGTGCGTTCGGTGTCTTCGACGACGAAGGTCAGCGCGTACAGAAACTCGTTCCACGCGCAGATGAAGGCGAGCAGCCCGGTCGAGACCAGCGCGGGCCACAGCAGCGGCATGAAGACCTGGAAGACGATGCGCAGCGGGCCGCAGCCGTCCATGATCGCGGCCTCTTCGAGATCGATCGGCAGCTGGCGCATGAAGGTGGTCAGGATCCAGACCGTGAACGGCAGCGTGAAGACGGTGTACGGCACGATCAACCCGATCGCGTGGTTGTACAGGCCGAGTGCGCGGATCAGCTCGAACATGCCCGACAGCACCGCGACCTGCGGGAACATCGACACCGCCAGCACCGTCATCAGCAGCAGGCCCTTGCCCTTGAACTCGATGCGCCCGAGCGCGTATGCGGCCGTCAGGCCCATCAGCAGCGCCAGCGCCACGGTCAGGGTCGAGACGATCACCGAGTTCAGCAGATGGCGGCCGAAGGGCAGCCCGCCTTCGAACAGCGCGACGTAGTTGCGCCAGCTCGGCGCCGCGGGCCACAGGCTGGTGCCGAACAGCGCGGTACCGCTCTTGAACGAGGTCGCCAGCGCATACAGGAACGGATAGACCGACACGACGACGGCGAGCGCCGCGCACAGGTACAGCAGCACGGTGCCGAGCAGCGGGCGTTCGTTCATCGCGCGTGCTCCGACAAGCGCACCCGCGCGACGCGCAGGAACAGCACCGCCGACACCAGAATGATCAGGAACAACGAGGTCGACGCCGCCGAGCCATAGCCCATGTTGCCGTTGTCGACCGTCTCGCGGCGCACGAAGCCGGACATGCTGATCGTGCTGCTGCTGTTCGAGGTCAGCACGTAGATGAGGTCGAAGATGCGCAGCGCATCGAGCAGGCGGAACACCACCGCAACCATCAGCGGGTGCTTGATCAGCGGCAGCGTGATCTTGAAGAACACGCGCAGCGGGTGCACGCCGTCGACGCGGGCGGCCTCGTAGCAGTCGCCGGGCAGCGTCTGCAGCGCAGCCAGGATCAGCAGCGCCATGAACGGCGTGGTCTTCCACACGTCCACCGCGACCACCGTCCACAGCGCGTAGTCGGGGTTCGCGGCCCAGGCGATCTTGTGCGCGATCAGACCGACGTCGACCAGCATCTGGTTGATGACGCCGAACTGGTCGTGCAGCATCCAGCCCCACATCTTGGCCGACACGATGGTCGGGATCGCCCAGGGCACCAGCACCGCGGTGCGCACGAAGGCGCGGCCGCGGAACTGCTGGTTCAGCAGCATCGCCACGCCCAGGCCGGCCAGCGTCTCGAGTGCAACCGAGACGATCGCGAACTTGAAGGTGTTGCGAACCGCGATGCCCCAGTCGCTGGCCCAGAAGCCTTGCGTGTAGTTCGGGTTGAAGAACAGGCCGTACTCGCCGATATAGTTGTCCAGGCCGACGAACTTGCCGCCCGCAATGTCGTTGATGTTGGTGTCGGTGAAGCTGAACCAGATCGAACGCGCGAGCGGCCACGCGGCCACGACCACGAGGCCGACCAGCATCGGCGCCATGAAGAGCCACGCCGTGCGCGTGCGGCTGCTCATCGCAGGCCTCGGCTCACCAGCCGCGGCGCTTGATCTGCTTGAGCTTGCCCTCGAGCCGCGCAAGGCTGTCGGCGGCGCTGGCCTTCTTCGACAGCACGTCGTGCGTTGCATCCCAGAAGGCCTGGCTGACCTCGGGGTATTTCACGCCGGTGGCCGTGGCCGGCCGCGCGACGGCACTGGTGAAGACCTCGAACAGCTGCCCCATGAACGGGTTGGCGGCGAGCACGTCTTTGTCTTGGTAGAGCGCCGGGCGCGTCGGGTTGTATGAGCCCTTGATCGCACGCTCCTTCTCGACCGCCTCGCTGGTCATGAACATCACCAGGTCGGCGGCAACCGCGGGCGACTTCGAGTACTTGCTCACCGCCAGCTGCCAGCCACCGAGCGTGGCCGCGTTGCGGCCGCTGGCGCCGCCCTTGGGCAGCGGCATCACGCCGACCTTGTCTTTGACGGGGCTGTCGGCCGCCTGCGTGAGCGCCCAGGCGTACGGCCAGTTGCGCATGAACAGCGCATTGCCGTTCTGGAACACGCCGCGCGCTTCCTCTTCGCCGTAGTTGAGCACGCCGTTCGGCGCGATGCTGCCGATCCACGAGGCTGCAGTGTCCAGCGCCTTCACGGCCCCCGGGTTGTTGATCGTGATCTCGCCCTTCGCGTCGACCACCGTGCCGCCGCCGTAGCTGTAGACCCATTCCAGCGCGTTGCAGCTCAGGCCTTCGTAGGCCTTGCCTTGGAACACGAGGCCCTGGAAATCGGGCTTGCCTGCGGCGCGCTCGGCGTCTTGGACCTTCTTCGCCTGCGTGGCCAGTTCGTCCCAGGTGCCGGGTGGCTTCAGGCTGTGTTTTGCGAGCAGGTCCTTGCGATAGAACAACAGGCCGGCATCGGTGAACCACGGCATGCCCAGCAGCTTGCCGTCGATGGTGTTGTTGGCCACGATGGCCGGGAAGTGGTCCTTCTCGGACCCTTTCGAATAGGGCTTCAGGTCGAGCAGGTGGTCCTTGATGACTCCAGGCCAGACGACGTCGACCACGATCACATCGATGTCGCCGGACTTGGCCGCGAACAGCTGCCGGTACAGCGCCAGGCTGTCGGTCGTGCTGGCCGGCTGCGAGAACAGCTTGACGGTGTTGCCCGACTTCTTCGCCCAGTCTTCCGCATTGCGTTTGCAGAACTCGAAATCGGGGCCGGTGCCGCCGCAGGCGAGGGTGATGGTGGTGGCTTGAGCGCCGAGCGCCGCGCTGAGCAAGAGCGAAGCGCCAACGACGACCTTCGAACACGTGATGTGCATGAGCGTTGTCTCCGTTGTTGTTTGACGTGTCGCAGTCGGCGAATGCGAGCCGTCGCCGCTGCGTCCGAAATCCGCGTTATGCACCTCGCCGTGATGTTGCGCAAGTCGGTCAAAGTTACCGGTGAACTCGAAGGGGACTGTGATGCCGCCTCGCGAATCCGGAGGCTAAGCTTGCTCCAGTTCGCGCAGCTTCCGGTAAAGCGTATTGCGGCTGATGCCAAGGCGCCGCGCCGCTTCCGACATGTTGCCGTTGCTCGTGCGCACCGCCTCCAGTACACAGCGGCCGGCTTGTAGGCGCAGGTCGGTGTTGGTGTCGTGGACGATGCGCGGCGCCGGTTGGGCCGCCAGTTCCTCGGCCACGTCGTCGGGCAGGTGGGCCCGCTCGATCAGGCTCTCTTCATCGCCGACGAGCGCGCAGGCGGTGCGCAGCACGTTGCAGAGCTGGCGCAAGTTGCCGGGCCATCGAAAGCTCGCGAATGCAGCCGCGATGTCGGGGGCGAGCTGCATCTCGCGCCCGGGTGCCAGCTCGCGCAGCATCGAGGCCACGAGCGCACTCAAGTCGCTGCGTTCGCGCAGCGGCGGCAGCGGCAGCGCCAGGCCGTTGATGCGGTAGAACAGGTCTTCGCGGAAGCGCTGGGCGTCGACTTCCTCGCGCAGCCGGCGGTGGGTGGCGCAGATCAACTGGAAGTCCACCGCTACCGGCTTGCCGCCTCCTAGCGGTGTGACCTGGCGCTCTTGCAGAACGCGCAGCAGCCGCGCTTGCATGGCCAGCGGCATGTCGCCGATCTCGTCGAGGAAGAGCGTGCCGCCATGCGCTTCGCGGATGCGCCCCGGTGCGCCGTCGCGGCCGGCACCGGTGAAGGCGCCGGGGCGGTAGCCGAACAGTTCGGCCTCGATCAATGTCTCGGGCAGGGCCGCGCAGTTGACGGCGATGAAGGGCCGCTCGCGCCGCGGGCCGCTGGCGTGGCAGGCGCGCGCGAACAGCTCCTTGCCCACGCCCGACTCGCCTTGCAACAGCAGCGCGATGGGCTTGTCGATGACGCGCCGCGCGCGGCCGATCACGGCCTGCATGGCGCCGTCACCGGTGTCCAGCGCTGCCAGCGCGTCGGCTGCGGCCGGCTTGCTGGCCTGAGCGCAAGCACTGGCCGAGCTGCTGGCACCCACGTAGGCGCGGCCGGTGTCCAGGCGGGCCCAGAGTGTGCTGCCGTCGTGGCGGTGCACGGCAGTCGGCGGGCGGATGGAGCGGCCGTTGTTCAGCAGCACATTCAGCCCGACCGACAGCACCCGCTCGAGCGTGAGCGTGCCGATGGCCTCGCGCGGCAGGCCAAGCATGGCCAGCGCCACCGAGTTCGCGCCGATGATCCAGCCGTCTTCCGACAGCGCGAGCAGGCCTTCGGTGACGGTGCCGATGCCTTCGGCCCGCGCGTGCAAGCGCAATCGCATGCTTGCGCTGTGCTGCACTTCGAAGAGCTGGTGCTCGATCATGCAGGCCGCCGAGCGAACGAGGCTCAGGGTGTGCGGGTGGTAGCTGCGGCGCTCGCCCGAGATGTCGAGCACGCCGAGCAGCTTGCCGGCCGGGTCGGTAATAGGCGCTGCGGCGCAGGTCAGGAAGGCGTTGCGCTGCAGGTAGTGCTCGGCGCCATGCACGACGACGGCGGTGCCGGCGGCCAGCGCGGTGCCGATGGCATTGGTGCCGCGCCATTGCTCGTGCCAGATCGCGCCGGGCCGCAATGCCACGCGCGCCGCCTTGTCGGCAAACCCCGCATCGCCCAGCGCGTGCAGCAGCATGCCTTGCGGGTCGGCGAGGATGACCATGCTGTCGCTGTCGCCGATCTGCTCGCACAGGAATTCCATCACCGGCCGCGCATGCGACACCAAGGTGTGCCGGTGTTCGAGCGCGCGCGCCAGTTGCGCGCCGGACGCATGCGGCGCGCCCGGCGTGTGGCCGTCGGGGGAGAGGCCGAACTCGCGGCTGCGCCGCCAGCTGGCCTGCAGGCCGGGGTCGATGAGCCCACTGTCCAGGTCGCCTGCTTCGAGCAGCCGGCGGCGGGCTTCGCGCAGACGCGCGGGGTTCAGGCGTGCGGCCAGGGCGCTTGCGGTCATTGGCTTGTCTCCTTCGGCCTTGTTCAGGCTCTGTGGAATCGTGTTTCCGTTCACTCGCGGCAACCGTGCCACGGTAGCAGCAAGGCTGCACGCGGCAAGCGGTTCAACGTGATCCGAATCCTGCGCTGTCCCGTTTCAGGACAGCGCTGTGCCTCGCTGCGCGATCGGCACAGTGTCGCGGCCTGGTCCGACGCGTTTCTTGCGCCAGATCAAGTCCGTTCTCGTTGAAGCGCGCGTGGCACGCTCGATGCGATGCAGTATCAAGGAACCGCACGGCATCTGGTTCGAGCGGACCTCATCGACACCCCCAGGAGACCGACATGCTTTACGCCAGCCCCAACACCCCCGAGGCCAAGCTCGCCTTCAAGCCCCAGTACGACAACTTCATCAACGGCCGCTTCGTGAAGCCGGTGAAGGGCCAGTACTTCGACGTCATCACGCCGATCAGCGGCAAGGTCTACACGCGCGCTGCGCGGTCCACCGCCGAAGACATCGAGCTGGCTCTCGACGCCGCACACGCTGCCTCGGCCAAGTGGGGCGCGACCAACGCGGCCGAGCGCGCCAACGTGCTGCTGAAGATTGCCGACCGCATCGAACAAAACCTGGAGTTGCTGGCATACGCCGAAACCGTAGACAACGGCAAGCCGATCCGCGAGACGCTGAATGCCGACATTCCGCTGGCCGCCGACCACTTCCGCTACTTCGCAGGTTGCCTGCGCGCGCAAGAAGGTTCGCTGAGCCAGATCGACGACCACACCGTGGCGTATCACTTCCACGAGCCGCTCGGCGTGGTCGGCCAGATCATTCCGTGGAACTTCCCGATCCTCATGGCGGCGTGGAAGATCGCCCCCGCGCTGGGTGCCGGCAACTGCGTGGTGCTGAAGCCTGCGGAGTCGACGCCCATCAGCATCCTGGTGCTGGCCGAACTCATCGCCGACCTGCTGCCGCCTGGGGTGCTGAACATCGTCAACGGCTACGGCAAAGAGGCCGGCATGCCGCTGGCCACCAGCAAGCGCATCGCCAAGATCGCCTTCACCGGCTCCACCGCCACCGGCCGCGTGATTGCGCAGGCCGCGGCCACCAACCTGATCCCGGCCACGCTCGAACTCGGCGGCAAGAGCCCGAACGTTTTCTTCGACGACGTGATGGCGCAAGACGACGCCTTCCTCGACAAAGCCATCGAAGGCCTGGTGCTGTTCGCGTTCAACCAGGGCGAGGTCTGCACCTGCCCGAGCCGTGCGCTGATCCAGGAGTCGATCTACGACAAGTTCATCGAGCGCGCCCTCAAGCGCGTGGCCGCCATCAAGCAAGGCAGCCCGCTCGACACCGACACGATGATGGGTGCGCAGGCCTCGGCCATGCAGATGGACAAGATCATGTCGTACCTCGAAATCGGCAAGCAGGAAGGTGCCAAGGTGCTGATCGGCGGCGGGCGCAACCAGCTCGGCGGCGAGCTGGCCGGCGGCTACTACATCCAGCCCACGCTCTTCAAGGGCGACAACAGCATGCGCGTGTTCCGCGAAGAAATCTTCGGCCCGGTGCTCGCGGTGGCGACCTTCAAGGACGAAGCCGAAGCGCTGGCGATCGCCAACGACACACCCTACGGCCTGGGCGCCGGCGTCTGGACGCGTGACGGCAGCCGTGCCTACCGCATGGGCCGCGCCATCCAGGCCGGCCGCGTGTGGACCAACTGCTACCACGCCTACCCGGCGCATGCGGCCTTCGGCGGCTACAAGGAATCGGGCATCGGGCGCGAGACGCACAAGGCCATGCTCGACCACTACCAGCAGACCAAGAACCTGCTGGTGAGCTATTCGCCGAACGCGCTGGGCTTCTTCTGAGAGCCTGTGAACAAATCCGACACACCCGCTCGTGCGCCCCAAACGGCGCCGCTCGTCGTTGCAAATGCTCGCTGTAGCCCGAGCTACAGCTGCGCTT